>Ga0256841_1001895_pt1 | contig 17238 bp, 15 predicted proteins | sample 356308metaG_FD_185971 | JGI IMG/M metagenome (GOLD analysis project Ga0256841, IMG submission 185971) | Hydrothermal vent microbial communities from Mid Atlantic Ridge, Atlantic Ocean - 356-308 | ecosystem: Environmental > Aquatic > Marine > Hydrothermal vents | place: Atlantic Ocean: Mid... | reverse complement strand
GTTAGGTTTGAACCCTCATAACGATTCTCTAATACATAATCCGGGTTTAAATGAGCTCTATTATATTAAGGAGAGAATTTACTCTTTTTTAACTTGCTTTCCTTCTAAGACGGCTTGTAAGTTTTCTTTGGCCAATACAAAATCGTCTTGTAGGCTAACGGCTTTTTTAAAACTCGCTTTTGCCTGTTCATTTTTGCCTTGTTCAAATTCAATCAATCCTTTTAAATTAGCAATAGCAGCTAAAAGTGATACTTGCTGATTGTAATTTTTATTAACGGCATAGGTAACTTTTATTTTACCGGTATCTTTTAGCTGTTCTGCTTTTTGGATGGCTTTATAGGCTTCGTCATATTTTTTGATAGCAAAATACAAATTTGCCAATTTATAGGCATGGTAATTATTATTTGATTTTACTACCAATTTGGCATAAACTTGGGCTGCTTTATCGATGGCACCAAGGCTTTCTAATGAGATGGCTTGCATTTCTAAAATGTCTTTTTTATTGCCGTTATGTGCTAAAATATCACTGCATACCAAAAAACAGGAAGAATATTTTCTTCCGCTAAAATACAAATAGGCCAAACTATCTTTATAGACACTGGTGGCTCCTTCTTTGGCAATAATGGCATAGAGGCTATTAGCGGCAACGGTATTGTCGCCATATACTAATGCCTGTTTCATAATGGCCTTGTCTAAGGTTGTATCATTGGTAGTTTGTGCATAAAAAGAAATAAAGGCCAATAAGGCACTTAAGGTTATGTAAAATTTTTTCATAGTGGGTAATATATCTGTTATCTATTTTAAGATTGCAAATTTATTCAAATTATTGAAACTTAAGACTTAAAACATCGTTAAAAAAAGCCGCTGAATTTTTCAGCGGCTTTTATCAGTTTTATAATGGATTCCCTCATTAAGGGAATACAACACCTAAGAATAGTTTATTTATTCTCGGCGTCCATTTTATTTTTCAAATCAGCTAAGGCAGAGATGTCTCCTAAGGTAGATTTCTCTACGCTGTCTTCTATTCTCTTTTTAGTTGCTTTGATATTTTTCTGTTCTTGAGCCCTAAAGATAGCGGTATGTGATACTACCAATCTTCTATAATCTTTATTGAACTCTAACACTTTAAAGTCAGCGGTATCTCCTTTTTCAAGTTTGCTACCGTCTTCTTTTTCCATATGTCGTGCCGGTACAAAGGCTTCTACATTATCATCACCAAAAGTAACAATGGCTCCTTTATCGGTTTTTTGGGTTACCGTACCTTCATGTACAGAGTCAACAGTAAACTTTTCTTCGTAAGCATCCCACGGATTTTCAGTAGTTTGCTTATGGCCCAAGTTTAACTTTCTGCCTTCTACATCAAGTTCTAATACTTGTACTTCGAGCTTATCGCCTACTTTTACAAAGTCTGACGGGTGTTTTACTTTGGTAGTCCATGAAAGGTCTGAAATATATACCAATCCGTCAATACCTTCTTCCAATTCAACAAATACGCCGAAATTGGTATAATTTCTTACAATACCTGTATGTTTAGAACCTACCGGATATTTTGTTGTAATGTCTGTCCAAGGGTCAGGATGTAGTTGTTTCATACCTAAAGACATCTTGCGGTCTTCACGGTCTAAGGTTAAAATTACAGCTTCTACCTCATCTCCTACTTTTACGAAATCTTGTGCTGAACGTAAGTGTGTTGACCATGACATTTCTGAAACGTGAATCAATCCTTCTACGCCTTTACTCACTTCTATAAATGCACCGTAATCTGCAATGATAGCCACTTTTCCTTTTACTTTATCGCCAATTTTTAAATTGGGGTCTAAGGCTTCCCAAGGATGTTTTTCCAATTGTTTTAATCCTAATTGAATTCGCGATTTATTATCGTCAAAATCAAGGATTACCACATTTAGTTTTTGGTCGAGTTCTACAATTTCACTCGGGTGATTAATCCTACTCCAAGACAGGTCGGTAATATGTACTAATCCGTCAACGCCACCTAAGTCAATAAATACGCCATACGAAGTAATATTTTTCACTACGCCTTCGAGTACTTGCCCTTTTTCTAACTGGCCGATGATTTCTTTTTTCTGCTCAGCTAAATCGGCTTCAATTAAGGCTTTGTGCGAAACGACAACGTTTTTGAATTCGTGGTTGATTTTTACCACTTTAAATTCCATTGTTTTTTCTACGTATTGATCGTAATCCCGAATTGGTTTTACATCAATTTGTGAACCCGGCAAGAAGGCTTCAATACCAAAAACGTCGACAATCATGCCTCCTTTGGTTCTACATTTAATAAACCCATTCACTACTTCTTGGGTTTCGTGAGCTTTGTTCACTCGGTCCCAAGCCTTGATTACCCTTGCTTTTTTGTGCGATAATACCAATTGCCCCGTACTATCTTCACGTTTATCTACTAATACTTCAACGGTGTCGCCAACGGCTAAATCAGTATTGTACCTGAATTCATTTAACGAAATAACGCCTTCTGACTTAGAGTTGATATCTATAATAACTTCTCGTTCTGTAATTCTAACAACGGTACCGTCTATAACTTGGCGTTCTGCTACTAAGCCGGGAATTCCTTCTAAGGCCTTATCAAACGCTGCTAATTTTTTTTCATCAATGAGTTCAATTCCCTCTTCGTATTTATGCCAATCAAAATTATCTAAAAATTCTTGTGTGTTTTGTGGTACATCTTCTGTTTTTCCTTCTGCTACTTCTTCGGCTTCGGCTGCTTTTGGGGTTTCAACAACTTCTTCGGCTGCTTTTTCTTTCACCGCTTCTTCGGTTGCTGCTTTCGGAGCTTCTTCTTCAGCGGCTTCTACTTCTTTTTCTTTTGGTGCTTCTTCAACCACAGCTTCTTCAGTAGTTTCGGCTACAATAGTTTCGGCTACTTCTTCTTCTTTTATTTCTTCTTTAGCTGTCTTAACAGGTTTTTCTTTTTGAGTTTCTTCTTTCTTCGGTGCCTTTGGGGCTTCTTCTTTTGTCTCTTTGGTTGCATATTTTGATTCCAATCCTAATTCTTGAACTAAGATGGTATAAAAAATTGCCCTGTATTTGTTTCTGTTTGAAGAACCGATGATTTCTATTGCTTTTGCAATGGCTTCATCTAATGTTGGAGAATCTTCCAATCCCATTTTTTTGATTAGAAAATTCTTTTTTACGGTTTCTAATTCTTTGGTATCAGAACTTGAAACTTTTTCAGCGTCTGCCCTGTAAATTGAGGGGCCTAATCCTTTTGTAACGCTTGCTAATAAATTTTTATCGATTTTTAATCCTAGCTTTTCTACTTCGCTAGTATAGAAATCTATTTTTTCTTGTAACTTAGACATGTGCCTAAAAAATTTGTATTTTATTGTTATTCAGATTATTAACGATAATACCAATAAAAGAATTAAACAAAGTTATTATTTTTATACCCTTTTTAAATCTGCTCTCGTTAAAAGGAGTGCAAATTTACGTATATTTTTTTAGCCTGCCATTAGAAAACCTAAGAATTTGCTTGTGAAGGTTTATTTTCTAACTACTTATGACCGATTTTAATTTTTCAGCAACGTCTTTACTTTGCGTCATGGTATCACTATACCTCACTCTATTTTTAAAGAAAGCCTTGTAATTTTTATATGATTCCCTTTGCTTTAAACTCTAAGTACTTATTGATTACGTTTACAGTAAGGTGTTTGGGTTTGGTAAGTATGGCATGTACGCCCCGGTTTTCTAATTCTTTGACAATTAAGCGTTTTTCGTAAGCAAATTTCTCTGCTATGGTTTTGTGATAAATACGTTGTAGGTCTTCGGCATTTTCGGTAATCAATTCGTCTAATTCTGTATTTTCAAAAAATACAGTTACCAATAAATGTTGTTTGGCAATGGCTTTTAAAAAGGGCAATTGCCTTTTTAAGGCTGAGATATGCTCAAAATTGGTATATAAAATCAATAAACTTCGATGGGTAATTTTTCGTTTGATGGTTGCGTATAAATAGCCGTAATCTGAATCTGTAAATTGTGTATCGATATTATACAGGGCTTCATTTAATACATTGATGTGCGTACGTTTATTGCTGGCAGCTACAAGGGTTTCAACTTTTTTTGAAAAGGCCATCATTCCGGCTTTATCATTTTTCAACAAGGCAATATTTGAAAAAGCCAAGGTTGCATTGATAGCATAATCCAGTAGTTTTAATTCTTCAAAGGGCATTTTCATCACTCTTCCTAAATCGATAATTGAATAAATGGGTTGTGATTTTTCGTCTTGGTACTGATTGACCATCAACTGAGCCCTTTTGGCAGTAGCTTTCCAATTAATTGTTCGCACATCGTCACCGGCAACATAACTTTTTATTTGTTCAAATTCCATCGTATGCCCTATCCTGCGGATTTTTTTGAGTCCGAATTCCGTCAACCGATTACTCATTGCTAAAAACTCATACTTACGCATTTGTATATAAGACGGATATACAGCAACCATTTGAGTAGCATCAAAACGGTAGCGCCTTGCAACCATCTGTAGCATTGAAGATACAAAGATGTTCAAATTGCCAAAATGGTATTCACCACGTTCAACGGGTCTTACCTGATATTCAAAATCATGTATGCCATTTTGTTCTAATTGGGTTTCGTAATTGAAATCTCTTTTTTGAAATTGTTGCGGCAGTTCATCTATTATTTTTAAATGGGTTTTAAACGGATAACCATTAGTAATAGTAACCGGTACCGGGTTTTCATCAGAATTTGAAAATTTTTCGGGTAACAAACGCCTCGCTTTGATTCCGTTTTTAAATCGGAATAAGATCAGTACGTCAACAAAAAACAACATGCCCACTATCAGTACCAATATCCACGCTACGATATATAGAACGGGTATCCAATAAGACGCCAAAAATATTGCCGCAATAACGCTTATATAAACAAAAAAGCGTTCGTGTATGTATAAATTTTTAATACTGTTCATCATTGGTGTTGCTATGCCTAATTGTAGTTTCGTTAATTTGAATTATTACGCGAAAACAATTAAACAAACTAAATTATCTCGGTACTTCTACTGACTGAATAATCATTTCAATTACTTTGTCGGTGGTCATACCTTCCATTTCGCGTTCGGGTGTTAAAATTACCCGATGGCGCAATACGGGATACATACTTTTTTTGACATCTTCTGGAATTACAAAATCTCTTCCCTGTAAGGCTGCAAATCCTTTTGACGCCATCAATACGGCAATACTTGCCCGTGGAGATCCACCTAAATACAAATGCGGGTGGCTTCGGGTTTTTAAAATGATTTCAGCAATGTATTTTACAATTTTTTCTTCTACCAATATTTTAAAAATTTTACTTCTATAGGCTGTCAAATCATTTTCAGAAAGTACTTCTTTAATGAGTGTTTGAGGCAAGGCTCCTTTTCGGTCATTATGTGATTGGATGATGAGCACTTCTTCTTCTAGAGTAGGATAGCCAACATTGATTTTAAATAAAAACCGATCTAATTGTGCTTCGGGCAAGGCATAGGTACCTTCTTGTTCAATAGGGTTTTGTGTTGCCAATACCATAAACGGCGGTGGCATTTCATATTTGTTGCCGTCAATGGTTACTTGCCGTTCTTCCATTACTTCAAACAGGGCAGCTTGTGTTTTTGCCGGAGCCCTGTTGATTTCGTCTATCAGTACTAAATTTGAAAAAATGGGACCTTTTTTAAATTCAAAATCGGAAGTTTTCATGTTTAGTACCGAGGTTCCTAAAACATCTGACGGCATCAAATCGGGTGTAAACTGTATTCTGTTAAAACCTGTATTGATGGTTTTTGCCAAGAGCTTTGCCGTTATGGTTTTGGCAACCCCGGGAACACCTTCTATCAACACATGTCCATCAGCCAATAAGGCTACTAAGAGTAATTCTATAAAGTCATCTTGCCCAATGATAACTTGATGTAATTGTTCTTTAATTTGCACTACTGCATTTTTGAGTTTACTCAAATCTATTCGGGTATTAAATTGTAACCCTTCTTCTTGCGGGCTTGTTTCTTGATTGTCCATATTTAAACAGGATTTTTAAATTTTTCTATAAGTGTATTTAGTGTTATCAATTGTTCTTTGGTAATATTATTTTTTGTGTGTATAAAGTCTATGTACTTAAACAGTTTTTCAACTTTCTCGGTGGTATTGCCACTACGCGAGGCTACATAGGTAAAAAATTGTTTGTTGACGGTTGCTGTAGGTACGTGCAATTTGGTTCTGATATATTCTAATAGATAGTTAATCTTGTGTTCTGCAATATTTTTATGTTCAGATTTTTCGTAATACATATTGGCAATGGTTCTGGTAAACGCTAAGGTTTGATTTTTTAACGGCGTAATGACCGGAATGTAACGTTGTTTTCGTTTTCCTTCAAAAATTACAAAAAACAGTACGCCAATAAGTGCCATATAATAGGCCCATTTTAAACTTTTAGAATTTAAGATATAGTGCATGGGTGATGCTATCCTACTTTTTCCTGTTTTGTAATAGGCATCCCAAAGTATTGGTTTTGAACTGTCTATATAAGATAATACAGAAGCTGTATATTGCTGGTTTGGCGATTTTAAGATATAATAATTTGTAAATGCTTCGGGAAAAGTGTGTAGGTAGAAGTTGCCTTTTCCGTACGATTGTTTTATAAAATTAATGCCTTCTGCCACACGCTCTTCATTTTTATTTACATAACCCGTCTTACCTAATATCGTTGCCAATGTAGTGTCTACTTTTGTAAATGTTGTATTGTAAAAGTTTCTGTCAAAATCGAATTCTTTGGTACTTAGGTTTTTGTTAATCAATTTAAAGAACGGATATTGGTCTAAAGTGGTTGAAGAAATTCCTTCAGTTTCTAAGTTCAACGTATCAATGTTGATGCCGTGCGTAGAGATAAACACATCGTTGCCTCGTTTTACAAATTGTAATAATCTGGCAAACTCATCTTCATCAAAATTAATGGCTTGGTCAATAAACAAATAGGTACCGGTTTTGGTGGTATCTTTTAAATAAATATAGGGTGGTATTTTAACATCGTTAATCTTAGTTTCCGGAAACAGTCTTTCCAGCTCATGCCGCAGCACATAGGTACCATAAGGTATTTTGTGCTTGCTTGCATATGAAGGAAACCAATTGATGGGTTTGGGTTTTACACTTTCTGCATAGACCATCAAAATGATTAGCACTACAAAAATACCCAAATATATTTTTACTTTTTTATCCACGTTTATTTGATGAGTTTATTAAGTTCGTCAAATTCGGCTGCTGCTTTTGCAAATTCGGGGGCATTGATTTCAAAATTTCCATACCATACAAAATCATATAAATAGGTGCTTGATGCGAACTTATTTTTTAGATTTTGATGTTTTATTTCGTTTATATAGTCTTCATTTGTTTTTTGTTGCTGCCAATCTATCAACTCATATTTTGTAAGCTTTTGAAGGGCTAACAGGTAATGGTACCGAATGGCCAATCGATAGTTTTTTTGTTCGATAGCTTTTTGGATGAGTACTGACAAATCTTCATTCTTTAAGAGTTCTTCTTCTTCTGACAGGTGTACAACGGCTTTATCGGTTTTTCCTGAAATGATACTATTCATATTTACTTTTAAGAAAAACTTTATGAGTAAAAATAATACAATAGCTGCTATCAAATAAGGCAATACTTTAACGATTACTGCTAAAATACCGGTTGCTTTTTCTACTCCGAAAAGCCATGTTAAAAATCGTTGGAGCACTCGTAAAAACCAATTCCAAACACGTTCTAAAAAAGTGGGCTTGCGCTTTTTTACTTCGTAGTTAAAATCGGTATCATTTCTATAGGTATCTAACCGCCCATTGTCAAATTTTCGCTGTTCTATTTGTGAAGTGTCAAAGTGCAATTTATCTTGCGACACCTTTGTAGTGTCTTGTTGGGCAACAAGGCTAAAAGAGACAAAAAACAGGCAGATATATAGGTAGAAATGTTTCAATGTTATTGGCCTAACCTCTCTATTTTTTCGATGGTTCCGGTTAAGTTTTTTTGTTCGTTTAAATCGAAATAAAGAAATACCGTGGCTATCAACGTAATGGATGACAATATAAATTTACCTACATAAGAAAGTACGTTTAAAAAAATATAGATGGGGTCGTTAAACAAATTAAAGATTTGTGTAGGGTCTTCTTGCCCTGCCATTGTTGCCATTTTAATGATTTGGTAGATAAATGCCGGTACAGAAAATATAGATCCTAATATTGAAACCAAAATACTTACAACTATCAATACGCCAAATGTAGGCCACCACGCCCCTTTTATCAAAGTAAAACAATGAGAAATAGTATCGCCAATACTTTTATCTTCAAATACCATTATGGATGTCGCCAATGAAAATACGATGCCCAAATAGATGCCCGGAATATAACACAGTATAGCTCCGAAAAAAACCATTATTACTACTAAAATTCCTAACCCTATGAATTTCCATATATTTTTAAAGGTGTTTTTCTTTACCTCGGCAAAATCAGCTTTTCCGTTATTATTAATATATGACTTTATAAAGTATAACGACGTTACCGAAACCATTACATAAATAATAACGCCCACAAGAATTAGCAAACCTATCCACCCAAACATAGTACCCATAAAACCAAAAGCAGCGCTGGGGTCACTGTTAGAAGCACTTTGCATTTCGCTAAAAATACCTTCAAAAGAGCCTAGAAAAAATACCATGATTATCGCTCCTACCAAAATGAACGGACCTACAATTTTAATAACTGCATTAAAATATTCTCTCCAATTTTCTCTAATAAATTTAAACGTATCTGAGATAATACTTCCTAAATCTCTTTCTTTTTTAAATTCTATATAACTATTATTCTCCATTGAGTTGTTGTTTTTTGGTTAATTGAATGGGGTATATAACATAATAAAATACTATTAATGCCAAAGAAGATACAATAATAAAAATTGCCAGCCAATCGGGCATTTCGGTATGGCGGGTTACGAAACCCTCTAAAAATCCGGCAACGATAAAAAACGGAATGGTACTGAGCATAATTTTTAATCCGGCTTTGATACTCCTTTTAAAAGATTCTAGCCTCGTATAGGTTTTCGGAAAGAGGATGCCCCCACCCAAAACCAATCCGGCACAACCGGCAATAATAATGACTGATATTTCTATGGTGCCGTGTATCCAAATTGTCCGTGAAGACTCCCACAACAGCCCTCTTTCATAAAACATATATAGAAATGAGCCCAGCATAATGCCATTTTGCATCATAATATACAAGGTGCCTACTGCAAATAAGATTCCGTACACAAATGCATACATAGCCACTTTGATATTATTAATGGTAATGGCCAAAAACATTTGTGTTTCGTCATCACCTTTATAGACAGCCATGGGGTCGCCATTTTCAATATTTTCCAACGTTTTATTTACATACGCATCACCTAATATCAACCTAACGAAGTTACCGTCTTCTGAAGTCGAAAAAGCTCCCGCAATGGTAAAAAAAACAAATACAATAAATGCAATCAGCAATTGTTTGTGGTAGTTTCGAAATTCTAAGGGAAATTCGGTTTTAAAAAAAGTAACAAGCCTGTTTTTTCCTTCTTTTTTTGTTTTGTATATTTTTTGATGGGCGCTTGAAGCAATGGCATTTAAGTATTTTACGGTATTGCTTTTTGGATAAAAAGTCTTGGCATAGCTCAAATCATCAGTAATTTCAATGTATAAATCTGATAATTTATCGGGTGAAATGTGTTGTTTATTGCTCAATACGTCTTCAAATAACCGCCATCTTTCTTTGTGTATTTTTACAAAAGCTGCTTCGCGCATTTATTTTAATTTAATATTTATAAAAAGAAACTTTATAAGATTACAGAATCTTTTTATATTCGCCTGTTTTAATCTTTTATTGACAGAATACAAGTAATAGGTCTCTATTTTTAGATTCTTGTTACTTGTAAAAGTGAGTAATGTTTTTGTACGACAATATTCTTTTACAATTTTTTCAATCCTATCGCTACAAATAAACATAAAAATGGATAATTTTCAAATAGAAACGGCACAAAATGTTAGCATACAACAAAATGTTGCCAGTGTGAGTACCAGAATCGGGTCATTTCTCATTGATATATTAATAATTATTGGGTATTCTATCATCACTATATGGATTTTAGAATCGTTAGATTTAGACTTCGGCATGGAAACTTGGGTGATTTATTTATTGTTAGGATTGCCTGTTTTCTTTTACAGCCTCCTTTTTGAAGTGTTGATGAACGGGCAATCGCCGGGAAAATATGTGAATAACATCAGGGTTGTCAAAATTGACGGGTCTAAACCTACTTTCGGGAGTTATTTATTGCGATGGATGTTGCGTATAATTGATATTGATTTCGCTACGGGTTCTGTGGCCCTATTGACTATTTTGTTGAATGGCAAAGGGCAACGTTTGGGCGATTTGGCCGCCGGAACTACGGTCATCAGCGAAAAAAAACGAATTACTATTGAAGATACTTTGGTAACAGATATTCCGCTTGACTATATCCCAACGTTCCCTCAAGTCACCATGCTTTCTGATACTGATATTCAAACGATTAAAGAACTCTATAGAAGTGCCCGCAGAAAAGGGAATCACGGCGTAATCCTTAAATTACATAAAAAGATAATTGATATTACCGATATCAAAACCGATTTAAAACCGTTTGATTTTGTCGATGTCGTTATCAAAGACTACAACTATTATACACAGCAGTAGCAACCGTTAGTTTTTGACTTTTTTAAGTACCGAATTTGTTAGGTTTGTCATGGTAAAACTGGTAGTTTCAGGCATCCAAACACTTGGAAAAGGATACCATGACTGTACCCAATATCCATCGGGGTTTCCCCCATTATTCTCATACAGTTCAATATACGACATGGTATCATTATAGTAATTTTCATTGCTGCTTTTACCTCCGCTACTACTATTAAAAATGAGGTTCACATCCCATCCCTCGTTTTTTACGGATACTTCTAATTCTTTAATTCTCTCAATCCAATCAATATCTTGTATCAGGTGTGATTGGTTAGATGCGGCTTGCCCGGTAGCATAGTCGTACGGATTATCGATGGTCAAGGCATCTATTTTTACCCCGCGGGCAGTTGCCTGTGTTATAATTTTAGAGAGTACTATTGAAAAATCTCCATACCCCATTTCTCCTCCATCATAATTTTTATGCAGATAGGCATACCCGCCTTTCCAACCCCAATTCGGAAAATTTACTAAGTAATTTACTTTTAGTTGGGGGAATTTATCTTTCCACAACGCCACTACGTCTAATAATTCACCAATTGCCAACTCTATATTTTGATACGGTGATGGTGTTTGTTTATCAGGAAATAATATCCTTCGCAAGGGGCCATCCATATCAATCATGTCTAGGGTAGCTCCCAGCCCACCTTCTGAAATGGGTTTGACAAGAAATTCAATCTTTTTCATATCCGATTGAAAGGATAATTCTGCTGCCTGGCTGCCTGAATCGTGAAATCCTGATAACAAACCGCCTAGCTCAACAGCAATTTTTATCTTTTTATCTTGTAATACTTTGATAAATTGTTGTTTCTCTTCTAAAGAATACCGTGTATCGCTTAAGCCGCCGATATAAAATTTAAAAACATCTATATTTGAATAGGTCGTTTGCCATTGAATGGTGTCTCTTAACTCCCAAGGCTCAGCTTTACACATTAAAACGGTTTTACTTTTCGGATTTGGATACTCTATTACACTTTGGCCTTCATCAATAATAGTATTGTTGTTTGTATGGCTACAGGATGCTACCAATAGTAAGGAAAAAATAAGTAATGGGTTGAAAATTAACTTCATAATACAATTTTTAGTTTTAAGTCATTTCTGCTTTTTATATAAAAAATATTGAGAATGAACTTGGTGTTAAACTTCTTGTAGGTTCTTTTTTATTGAATTGGTTTGTTCTCCTATTGGGTATTAGGACTATTTTGAGGATAAAAGGTTTAAAAAAGGGGTAGAAAAACTTCTTCGGCAGTGTTCGTTTTTTAATGCTTAAACCCGCATTATGTACTAGAAAACCTATTACGTCTTCAAACCCTTAGTCCATTGTCGTTACACTACTTTTCCTTCATTCACCATAGTCCTTCGACTACGCTCAGGATAAACTTGCTATACTTCTTTCAAGAAAAGCCCTATGGCCGTTGGGTTTGAACCCTCATAACGATTCTCTAATACATAATGCGGGTTAAACTCAAATTAAGCATTGGGAATTTACAACACGGCAATCGCTAATCGTCTAGAAAACAGAGTTGCGTAAGGTAATTAGTAGTCGCCTAATGTTTCAGGGTTTTGTGCTAAGCCAATTGCCAATTGCTCATCATTAGGGGCTTTGCCATGCCAAGCGTGGGTATGCATCATAAAATCAACTCCGTGGCCCATCATAGTGTGTAATAATACGCATACAGGCTTGCCGTTGCCGGTTTTTGATTTGGCTTCATCTAAGCCCGTAATGATGGCTTCTATTGAATTTCCTTGGTGTATTTCTACCACTTCCCAGCCAAAGGCTGTAAATTTTGCATGGAGGTCGCCAAGGGGCAACACATCATCTGTGGCTCCGTCAATTTGCTTTTTATTATAGTCTATAGTAGCGATTAGGTTGTCAATTTTTTTCCCCGCAGCATACATGGTTGCTTCCCAAATTTGGCCTTCTTGCAACTCTCCGTCACCGTGTAACGTATAAATTAATGATGTATCGTTGTTTAGTTTTTTGGCTTGTGCTGCACCAATACCTACTGACATGCCTTGCCCTAATGAACCGGATGCTATCCGCACTCCCGGCAAACCATCATGAGTTGTAGGGTGCCCTTGCAAGCGGGAGTTAAGTTTTCTAAAAGTAGCGAGTTCTTTTACAGGAAAAAATCCGCTTCTTGCCAAAACACTGTAGTAGGCGGGAGAGATATGCCCATTTGACAAAAAGAATAAGTCTTCACCTATTCCATCCATAGAAAAATCGGTTGAATATGTCATTATTTTTTGGTAGAGTACGGTTAAAAACTCGGTACATCCTAATGAGCCTCCGGGATGGCCTGAATTAACGGCATGTACCATCCGTAAAATATCGCGTCTTACTTGGGTTGAAAAATCTTGTAATTCTTGTATTGAAGGCATTTTAAAACTATTTATTTTACTAAAATTGGATGCGTAAAAATACAAAACCTAGGCAAATCTTAACTTTTAGCCCGGCTAATTTATCGCTTAGTTATTAACAGGTAATTATTCCAATCATTCATTGTGTTAATATTCTGGTAAACAGAATTTTCCATAACATTAAGAAAAGAAACAGATGAAGGCTCTTGCTTTTTGATTTGCCGGTCTAACCGTGCTTCTTTTGCTTTTATATCAATGGTAGTTAATGTTCTCCAGAACTCGGGTTTCAATTTTACCGGATGTCCGTTTTTACCGTCACAAACCGGTATTACGATGGTATTGTTAGCATTGAGAATTGCGTGTAAACCTTTATTTTTTAAAAGTGGTACGTCTGTGGGCAATACGAGTACCGTTGCCTCTTTATCTATTTCTTTTAAAACGACCTGTAGGGTTGAAAAAGCACCGTTTTCGGGATGTTTGTTGATGACGGTTCTTATGGTTACTCCATTCCATAAAAAAGAATGATTTGAGGCTTGTTTTAATTGGGGAATGGCATCAAAATATTGCTTATAATCATAGCCCAGCCCTATAAAAACTTTAGGATTTTCTATATTTTTATACCTAAAAATCTGCGCTACTATCCACGGTATGCCGTGATAATCTAACAATCCTTTTGGAGTACCCATCCGGGAAGATTTTCCTCCGGCAAGGAGTATTAAAACCGGGATATTCATGTGTTAAAAAATTACAAATTCCAATATTCAAATATCAAATTTTGAGTTATCATCTAAGAGTGATTAGACCAATCCATGATCTGTTAAAGGCAATGAGTAATAGCGTTTTCCTGTGGCATTGTAAATAGCATTGATAATTGCCGGGGCAATGGGCGGTACGCCGGGTTCGCCAACTCCGGTAGGCCTATCGGTGCTTTCAACAATTTCTATATGTATTTCAGGTACGTCTTTCATTCGCAACATTTGATAATTATCATAATTGCTTTGTTCAATGGCCCCGTCTTTAGCTGTTATTTTTCCGTAGTATGCTAATGACATCCCAAAAACCGCTGCGCCTTGCATTTGTGAGGCAATGGTATCTGTATTAACTGCAGTACCACAATCAATTACAGAATGTATGTTGTGTACTTTTAATTTACCTTCTTTTATAGAAACTTCGATAATAGAAGCTATATATGAAAAAAAGCTATAATGCATTGCTATCCCTAATCCGTGGCCGGCAGGCAATTCTTTACCGTATTCGGCATTTTTGGCAACTTTTTTCAATACATTTTTTAATTTGGCACTATTAAAATGGTATCCTGATTTTGATTTTTCAATTCTATCTTCTCCTATCAAATTTAATCTGAATTGCAAAGGGTCTTTTTGGGCTTTGGCTGCCAATTCATCTACAAAAATATTTACTGAAAAACTTTGAATGATATTGATAACCGACCGGAACCAGCCGATTCGTAAATGTGCCGGAGCTTTGCCATTTTCGCAACGTACATTTTCTATTTTATAGGGAATGTTTACCAGGCCTTGTCCGAATTCAAAACCTGCGGCATAGCCTGTATCAGGCGCAAAAGTAGAAGCTATTGAAGGATAGGCTACTCGGTGCAGCCATCCGGTAACGTTGCCATTTTTATCTAATGCCCCTTTCATATATTGGGCACTTACGGCGTGATAATAACTGTGGTGAATATCGTCTTCGCGTGTCCATACTACTTGTGCCGGAGCGTTTATAGCTTTTGAAATAGCCACAGCTTCTACCACAAAATCGGGTTTTGATTTTCTACCGAAACCGCCTCCTAAAAATGTAACGTTGACCGTTACATTTTCTTTTTTAGTATCTAAAAATGCTACTACTTCTTTCCTAGCGGTCTGTGGAGCCTGTACAGGTGCCCAGACTTCGCAGGTTCCGTCTTCTTTTACCCACGCTGTGGCATTGGGCACTTCCATAGGCGCATGTACCAAATGGGGCAACTGAAAGGTGCTTTCTACAATGTGTGCAGCATTTTTAAAGGCTTTGGTTACATTACCGTCATTTCGTACTTCTTTGCCTTTTTTATGTACATTTTCGAGTATCATCTTATTGTACACATCGCTGGTATAGTTTTTATTGTCTCCATAATTCCATTCTACGGTTAGGGCTTCTTTCCCTTTAAAGGCTGCCCAAGTATTTTCGGCAATTACAGCAATGCCACCTAAGGTACCGAACGGCCTGTTTATTTTAGGAATTTCTATTACATCAATAACTCCTTTCACCGCCATGGCTTTGGTTTTGTCGAAATTTTTTACGGTTCCGAAGGTAACAGGACATCGCATTACCGCAGCATATTTCATGTTGTCGAGTTTGATATCCATGCCGTATTTTGGTTTTCCGGTGGCAAATCCTGCTCCGTCAATACTCTTCAGGCCTTTTCCTATATATTTAAAATCTTTTCGTTCTTTTAACGTCGGGTTGTCAGGAATAGCTACGGTAGCGGCTTCTTTTACCAAGTCACCATAAAAAATCTTTTTATTATTAGTAGTATTTATAACATAGTGATTTTCAGCCTTTAAAATAGATTCATCTACTTGCCATTTGATGGCTGCGGCAGTGATTAACATGGCTTTGGCTGTTGCCCCCATTTTACGCATGGGTTCAAATAAATACCGGATACTTCGTGAACCGTCGGTATTTTGATCCATAAATTTAGCATCTCCGGTAGCTTGTTTTACACTTACCAACTGCCAATCGGCATCCATTTCATCAGCAATTACCGATGTTAGTGAGGTACGTACGCCATTGCCCATTTCTGAACGGGAGGCCAATAATATCAGTTGGCCATTATCTTTTAACTGGATAAATAAATTGGGCTCAAATGTTTTTCCGTTAAAGGCTTTTATCGGTTCTTTTTTATCTGATGACCGAATAGTACAAGCAATAATCAGTCCGCCTGAAGCCAATCCAACACTTTGAATAAAGCTTCTTCTCGTTATTTTTTGGATAGGGTTCATAGCTATTCTGTTTTAGTTAATGTTGCTGTTTTATGAATAGCTGTACGAATGCGTTGATAGGTACCACATCTACAAATATTACCACTCATAGCTCCATCGATGTCTGCATCTGTCGGATTTTCATTTTTATCGAGGAGTGCCACCGCAGATATGATTTGTCCTGATTGGCAATAACCACATTGGGGAACATTGAGGTCTTCCCAAACTTCTTGGAGTACTTTATTTTCATTTTCTACACCTTCGATGGTTAGGATGTTTTTACCATTTGCTGATGAAACGGGTGTTAAGCAAGAACGTACCGGATTGCCGTCTACCAATACCGTGCAGGCACCACAAAGCCCTTTTCCGCAACCGTATTTGGTTCCTGTTAATCCTACTACATCTCTAATTACCCAAAGAAGCGGCATGTCTGTCTCTGTATCAATTTGATATTCTTTGGTATTGATAGTAAGTGTAATCATGATGAATTTAATTAGTTTAGTTGCTTATAAATTTATGATATATTATTTATATACAATTACTTTAAAATGTTAAAACTTATTTAAATACTATTTACGGGTAAAATTTTCAAGAAAAAAATAACAAATATTTAGGTAGTAAAATAACAAATTTATACATTTGCATCCGCTTTCCCAAAAAGGGAAGTAAGCACTGTTAAAGTGACGTTCATTAAAATTTCAGGAGAGGTGCCGGAGTGGTCGAACGGGGCTCCCTGCTAAGGAGTTGTACTCTTACGGGTACCGGGGGTTCGAATCCCTTCCTCTCCGCAATCAAATGGTTTTGATTTGCAGATTTTTTATTTTTTAAATTTATCAAGCTTGCTTGAAATAAAATTTAAAAAATAAAAAAGATATCAATTCGCATAGCGAATTGTTTTAACAATTTGCAGGATACGGTCGAAGGGATCAATGAAATTAATCCTTTCAAACCTCTCTAAAATTATATGTTTCGGGGTGTAGTTCCGCATCAAGTGCGGGATAAACTACGCCACTTACTGTATTGTAGTATTGAAAGTGGTTAGTGTATTGAAATTATAGAATAATAACACCTTCGGGGTGTAGTCCCGCATCAAGTGCGGGATAAACTACGCCACTTACTGTATTG
>Ga0256841_1001894_pt1 | contig 17243 bp, 11 predicted proteins | sample 356308metaG_FD_185971 | JGI IMG/M metagenome (GOLD analysis project Ga0256841, IMG submission 185971) | Hydrothermal vent microbial communities from Mid Atlantic Ridge, Atlantic Ocean - 356-308 | ecosystem: Environmental > Aquatic > Marine > Hydrothermal vents | place: Atlantic Ocean: Mid... | reverse complement strand
CGCGATCATGCCGTCGTTCAAAATGGAATCGATGTCCGTGCCGGCGTCGATCTCCGCGGAAGTCAGCGCCTTGACCTTTTCTTCGTCGAACCCCAGAATCGCCTGGTAAATGTCCTGGATTGCCATTTTCCCGTTTCCTTTCTTTATTTCTGTATGCGATTGTTTCCTGTGAAGCAAGGCTGGTTTTGCGGCAAGTATGCGGCCTACCTGCCGTTTTTCCGCCGGCGTACAAATTCCGTAAGGCTGGCCTCGATATCGGGGTCTATATCCGGTTTTTCATAGGCCGCCAGGCGCTCGTTGAGTTTTTCGGAGGCCACTTCGTCCAGCGGTTTGCGGCCGTCAGCGCGCCATCCGGCGTGGTTCTTGCGGTTGAGCAGGGCCGGGAGGAAAAACTCCGTGCGGCAGAGCCGGAAAGTCTTGGGCTGCGTCAGGTACTGCCCGCCGATGCCGACATTCTTGATCATCTCCACATCGATGCTGTCATCCGTAATTTTCACCGGCGCGACGATCTTTTTCACCATGGCGCAGGTCTCTTCGTCAATCAGAAATTTTTCGAAACTGGCGGAGATATAGGAACCCAGGATGCCCGCGGCGTGCAGGATGAAATTGACCCCGCTGCGGACGGCCGTCACGAGCGACAGGCTGGATTCCAGGGCCGCCTGGGCATCGGCCAGGTGGGCATCCGTGAGCGCGCCGCCGCTCCGGCTGGGGAGGTGGTAAAATCGTGCCATCTGGGCGGTTGCCGATACCAGCATGGAAAGCTCGGGCGCGCCGATGGCCAGCCCGCCGGTCTGCATGTCCATGGCCGATGAGGTGGAGCCGTAAATCACCGGCGCTCCCGGCCGCACCAGCTGGCTCAAAACGATCCCGGCCAGAATTTCCGCATTCTGCAGCGCCAGGACACCGGCCAGGGTGACCGGTCCGGAAGAGCCGGCCATGATCAGCGATGCGATCACACAGGCCTGGCCGTAACGCGCCAGTTCGATCAGAGAGCCGGTCATCTCCTCGGAAAACTGCAGCGGGGAAAGCGAGTTGATCAAAGAGACCGTTACGGGCATGTCTTTCAGCTTTTCCCTGCCGCCCCAGACCATGCCCGCCATTTCGATACAGTCCCGGGCTCCCTGTTTGGACACCGGACTGCCCATGAAAGGCTTGTCGCACAATACGATGCTGGAAAACAGCATATCCAGGTGGGCGCTTTCGGCCGGTACATCCGAGGGCTCCACCATCATGAAGCCGTTCATGTTGATGGGCCCGGAGGTCTGCACCAGCTTGCAGAAATTGTCATAGTCCTCCATGGTGGCTTTACGTTGGGCACCGTCCGGCAGAGACACGAACGGAGGGCCGTAAGCCGGCGCCAGCACGAAATCCTCCCCGCCGATTTTCACCGCTTTTTCGGGATTGCGGGCGGTAACCGTAAAGCGATCCGGCGTGGTTTCAAGGGCCTGGCGCACGCCTCTTTCCGTGATGAAAACGGTCTTGCCGTCGACCTTGAAACCGTTTGCGGCGAATATTTCCAGGGATTCGCTTTCATTGAAGGCGATCCCCGTGTTTTCGAGGATATCCATGGATGCATCGTGGAGCCTGGTCAATTCTTTTTCGGTAAATGTCTGCATGCGATCGTACATTTTTCTTCCTCCTTGCCGTGAAGGAATGCTTTGTGAACTACTGTTGCGTTTCCTTTCGATATGCGTTCAGCCCCTTGAAGGTTCCATACAGAATCCACACCAGCAGGGACATCAGCGTAAAAGGCCACCGGACAAAGGGGACCCGGCTCATCCAGCAGGCCCCGACAAGCGCCGTTGAAATCCAGGACACCAGCGGGTCCCGGGTTCGCTTGTCCGGCATGCTCTGCGCCATGGCCGCTCCGCTCTTTTCTGCCGTTATTTGGTTACGGTCCGTGTTTATGAAAAGAGGGTAACGCAACTTGCGTGCCATGCCGGCGGGAAAGCAAAAGAACTTCTGTGGAGGGTAAAACTCATTGAATATAATGAATATATTTTCGTTAATCGTTTTCGCAATCTTTTACTGACACATGGTGGCTGAAAAATTTTTTGCGCTTCTGGCGGAGATAGAAAATTTTTTTGCAGGCCTTGTCAAAAATACTTTCACCGGGGGTGTCATCTCAAAAACTTCCGGCAAAGGCTGCCAAAGAGCGTCAAGCGGGTTTCGGTGAAGCGACATGGCGCCGAAGGATGGACCCGAGAGCGAAGCCGAAACGCGCTTGGCGCGGCGTGACCTAAATTTTTTGAGTACTTACCACCGGAGTGGCGCGAAAAGCGCGTGGGCCATATCGGGTGCCGGCGAAAACGGGTCGATAAAGTGCCACAGGCGGCGGGCCGGTCATGGGCCTGGGGAACGAGTTGACAAACCCTGCCGGTTTGGGGTTTACTTGTTTTGCCGCCCATTGTCGATACGCAAACCGTGAAAGAGGCTGTCATGCCGGAGTTTAGCAAGAAAATCCGGTTTACGCTCGCAGGGGCCCTGATCGTTCCCTGCATCGCCTACCTGAATCTGCTGGGCACCGGTGCGGAATATGACGCCTACCGGTATATCGCTCCGCTTATGGTTGGTGCTGTCGCCGGTTTCCTGATCGGCAGAATTACCGACCGCTGGCACGCCCTGAATCAAGACCTTGCGTCCGCGGTCGACGAGAAAACCGCAGATCTCAGGGCGGAGATCGACCGGCGCCTGAAATCAGAAACCGCATTGGAGCAGGCCCGCGAAGAACTGGAAAAGCGCGTTGCCAGACGCACCGCAGAGATTGCCGCTGCCAATGAGGCCCTGAGGCTCGAGGTCGCCGAGCGCAGGCGTTCGGAGGCGGCGCTCAGCCAGAGCGAGAAACGCTATCGCAACCTGATCGACCAGGCGGCCGATGCCATTTATGTCGTGGACTTGGACGGACGGATCCTGGATGTCAATGAAACGGCGTGCAGAAGTTTGGGCTACCTGCGGCGGGATCTGCTCCAACTGAACGTGGCGGATATCGACCCTTTGGCCGTTGAAGATGAACACAAAAGGCGGTTCTGGGATCAGTTGGACATTGGTCAACAGTTCTGCGTCCAGAGCCGCCATCGAAGAAAAGACGGCGGCACTTTTCCCGTCGAAGTGCGCACCGGTTTGTTCAGCGCGAACGTTTACAGCCGGGATGAGGGCAGCCTAGAAATCCCCGCGGGAAAAATCATGATTTCGATCGCGCGGGACATCACCGAAAGAAAAGAGGTTGAAAGAACACTCAGAGAAAGCGAGGAATATCACCGGCGCCTGTTCGAGGACTCGCCCATCGCGCTTTTTCTCCAGGATTTCAGCGCCGTTGCCGACCAGGTCACGAAACTCGAATCCGTTGCCGCAAGAGACGTGAAAACCTACCTGCAGAACCATCCGCAGGAGGTGGACAGACTGGCACGTTCGGTGAAGGTGTACCGGGCCAACCAGGCTGCCGTCGATCTGTACCACGCCGCTTCGGCGACCGAGTTCATGAAATCCATGCACCAGGTGCTGCTTTCCGAAGACCGGCAGCATTTTATCGACCAGGTCGTGGCCTTTACCGAAGGCAAAGACTGGTTTGAAGGCGAGGCCCGCAACCGCACCTTTGCCGGGGAGGTCATCGACCTCATCATGCGCAAAACGGTGATCAACCGCAAGGCAAACGGCCTTTCAATGGTCCTCGTCTCTTTGACCGATGTGACCGAACTCCACCGGGCCCACCGGGAAAAGGAGCGGCTGGAGGCCAGCCTGATGCAGTCCCGCAAAATGGAGGCCATCGGCACGCTCGCCGGTGGAATTGCGCACGACTTCAACAACCTGCTCATGGGCATCCAGGGCCGGACGTCCCTGCTGCTGTCCGACATGCACGGCAAGCCGGAGTACACCGAGCACTTAAAGGGCATCGAGGCGCATGTGAAAGATGCCGCCGACCTGACCCGGCAGCTGCTGGGTTTTGCCAAAGGCGGTAAGTTTGAAGTCCTGCCGACGGACATCAACACCCTGGTCGAGCAGCAGAACCGCCTCTTTGCCCGCACGAAAAAAGAAATCAGGCTCCGCAGCAAATGCGCGCCGGATCTGTGGGTGGTCGCAGTCGACCGGGGACAGATCAAACAGGTTCTCATGAACCTTTACGTGAACGCCTGGCAGGCCATGCCCGCCGGCGGCGATCTTTATGTCCAGACCCGCAATGTCTCCTTGGACGGGCGGGCGGTCAAACCCTTCGGCTTGAAACCCGGGAAATTCGTTCAGATTTCCGTGACCGATACCGGCACCGGCATGGACAAGGCGATCCGCCAGCAGGTGTTCGACCCGTTTTTCACGACCAAGGAGAAGAGCAGGGGCACGGGGCTGGGGCTGGCCTCGGCCTGGGGCATCATCCGGAATCATGGCGGTTACATCAGCGTCTACAGCGAGAAAGGCCAGGGTACGACTTTTAACGTGTACCTGCCGATATCCCACAAGGCGATACGCGCCGATCGGCAGTCCGTCCGCAAAACCCGGCGTGGTTCGGGTACGGTTCTGCTGGTCGATGACGAGAAGATGATCCTGCATGTCGGCAGGCAGATGCTCGAAAGGCTGGGCTATGACGTGCTGGAAGCGCCGGACGGAAGACAGGCGCTGGATCTCTACGCCCGGGCCTGGACAAAAATCGACCTTGTTGTGCTGGACATGATTATGCCCGATCTGGGCGGATCCGAGGTCTATGACGGCCTGAAAGAAATCAACCCGCAGGCCAAGGTCATCCTCTCGAGCGGGTACAGCATCAACGGCAGGGCGGCTGAAATTCTGGAGCGCGGCTGCAACGGGTTCATCCAGAAACCGTTTGACTTGAGCACGCTGTCGATGAAAATCGAAAACGTGCTGGGGCCGAAAACAGAACTGCCCGCGGCGGAAGGCCGCAGGCAGTAGGAAACGGGCGGGATTAAACGCTGGGCCTGGGAAGCATGCCCGCCCTTTCGGCGATTTCAGGCACGCGGTGTTCCCATTCGATGGCCATCAGGTGGACGCCGGCGACGCCCTCCATCTCCTTGAATTCCTCGATCTGCTCCAGCGCGAAGCGGATGCCCTCTTCGGCCACCTTGCCCTTGCCGGCGCCCCGCAGACGCTTGATCAGATCCTCGGGGACATCCATGCCGGGCACCGAGCGCGACATGTACAGTGCCATACCCACGCTCTTCATGGGGGTTACACCGGGCAGAATGTAGCATTTCTCGTGCAGGCCCATGTCCACGGCCTGCTTCATGAACTCGCGGAAGCGGTCCATGTTGTAAATGCACTGGGTCTGGACGAAGTCGGCCCCGGCCGCGATTTTCTTGGCCAGGCGGTGCACCCGGTATTCGAAGGGTTCGGCAAAGGGGTTGGAGGCCGCGCCGATAAAAATTTTCGGCGGTACATCGATGTCCTGCCCGTTTAAGAACTTGCCCTCGTCGCGCATGGTCTTGACGGTGTGGATCAGCTGCATGGAATCGATGTCATAGACGTTTTTGGCATCCGGGTGGTTGCCGAACTTCTGGTGGTCGCCGGACAGACAGAGCATGTTGCGGATGCCGTGGGCGTATATCCCCAGCACATCGCTCTGCGCGGCCAGGCGGTTGCGGTCACGGCAGACCATCTGGAAATTGGGCTCCACGCCCTCCTGCATGACGATCAGCGAGGCCGCCCAGCTCGGCATGCGCACCACGGCGGTCTGGTTGTCCGTGATGTTGACGGCATCCACCATGCCCTTGAGATAGGCCGCCTTTTTTTTGAGCGCCTCGACATTGGCGCCGGTGGGCGGCCCGCATTCCCCGGTAAAGGCAAAATGACCGGCGCGCAGGACCTTTTCCAGATTGCTACCAGACTTGAATTCACTCATATTCTCAACTCCTCTCTGATCATTTTTCGCGGTCCGCCGTCGCGGGAGGTGGTCCAGCTCTTGGGAGGCCTGAATTTCAGCAGTTCGTCCAGCCGCCCCTGGGACATCATTTTTCTTACAATGACATCCCAGATGCAGTCCACATCCTTGGATATTTCACATTTGCCGTGGTCGGATCCGCCGCAGGGCCCGTTCTGCAGGCTCTTGGAGCAGCGGGCAATGGGGCATATGCCGCCGAAGTTGTGGATCACGCACTGTCCGCAGCCGGCACAGCGCTCTTCCCAGACGCCGTGCGCCACGGCGCCGCCCATGAACTTGGTGTTCACACCGGGGAAAACCCGGGCGGAAGGGTACCTTTCAGAGAGAAACTGGGGCCCCACACCGCAGGCAATGCTGATCACGGCGTCATAGTCGCCGATGCGGTCTTTGATCTCGTCGACGTACTCGGGGTCGCACTGGCGCTCCAAGGTAACCTCGTCCACCGCGATCGTACGGCCCTGTCGGCGGCGGGCGATTTTCAGCGTGGCTGCCAGGACGCCCACTTCCTTGGCGCCCCCGACATTGCACACGGTGACACAGCCCTTGCACCCCACGACAAGGACTTTGCTGCAGTCGGAAACCATTTCGAGCAGTTCACTATTGGGTTTTGCCTCTGCAATAATCATTTAGCGCACCTCGATAATCATTGGAGGTTTATCAAGCCTGTATGGGCCCGATTTCTCTGACCTTGCGGGTCATTTCGCGGGCAATTTCGGTGAACGCATGCCCCATGCCGGCGGAAACGTTGAACACGGCGATGCGTTCGGGTTCGATTGCGATCTCTTCCAGGATCTTCTGGACATGCGCCACGCGCCGGGCGGCCTTTGAAATGCCGCTCGTATAGCGGCAGCTGTCCTCCTGGCAGCCGGCCACGTAAACCCCGTCGGCACCCTCCTCGAAAGGCTTCAACAGATGCAGCACTTCGATGCGGCCGGTGCAGGGGACCTGTATGATTTTCACATTTTCGGGCAGCACGTGCTGCAGGCCGTCGGCGATCGTAGCTGCCGCGGCGGCGCAGTTGGAACAGCAGAATGCAACGATTCGGGGAGTGAATTCATCCATCGGGACATCTCCTTAACGATTAGCGACCCCTTGGTTTCTGTGGCATTTTGTGCCGTCGGCAGCACGAAAGCGGCAGGCCCGCCGGTCCCGGGCTGCAATGCCTCTATCCTATACCCCCTCCAGGAGAGCGGCCGGCATCTGTGTCAGCATCCGGTCGCTGCAGGAAGGCATGACAATGGCCTTGCCGGGGCATTCGGCCACGCACATGCCGCATCCCTGGCAAAGTGCCGGGTCGATATACGCCGCACCGCGATCATGGTCGATGAACGGGACGTAAAACGGGCAGGTGCGCACGCAGGTGCAGCAGACGGCGCATTTTTCGGGCATGACCTCGGCGACCTGACCGCCGATTTGCACCGTATCCTGTTTGAGAATTTCCAGCGCCCGTCCCGCCGCCGCCCGGGCCTCGGCGATGGCATCCCCCGTATCCTTGGGGTAGGCCGCCAGACCAGCCATGAAAACGCCGCCGGCCGTGGTGTCCACCGGTTTGAGCTTTTCCGGCGACGGGGCGAAGAATCCGTCGGCGTCCAGGTCCACATGGAAAATCTCGGCCAGCTCTGCGTTGTGGGTCGGCCGGATGGCCGTCTGCAGGGAAACGAAGTCCGCATCCAGGCTGACCGGGCGGTCTAGAATGGGGTCGAAAACGGTCACCACCAGCCCGCTGCCGTCGGCGGCAGGAGCGATGCGCGGTTTGTTTTCAACTTCATAGCGGATGAAAACCACCCCTTTTTGGCGGGCCTCCAGGTAGATGTTTTCGCGCAGGCCGAAGGTGCGCATCTCGCGGTAGACGACAAAGATCTTCATGTCCGGGTTCTTGGTTTTCAGATCCACCGCCGTGCGCACGGTAAAGCTGCAGCACAGGTTGCTGCAGTGCGGGCAGTCCTTTTCCCGGGACCCCACGCACTGGATGAACACGGCCGACCCGGCATTTTCGACGGCGGCCGGGTCGGAAACCAGTTTGCTTTCCAGTTCCGACCACAGATAAACACGGTCGTTTTGGCCGTACAGGTACTCGTCGACGCTGCGGTCATCGCCGCCACAGGCCAGGATGGTGACGGCATGCCGGATTTCCTGCGTGCGGCCGTTGTTTTCAACGGTGGTGACGAAATTACCGGCATAGCCGCGGTTGTGCTTGACGCCGGTTTCGGTCAGCACGGTTATGTTGTCGTCCTGCTCCACCGAACGGATCAGTTCCTGCAGGTACGCCTGGGCGTCCAGCCCCTGCCAGGTTGCGCGCACGTGGCGCCCATGCCCGCCCAGCACCTTTTCCTTTTCCACCAGCGTCACCGGGCAGCCCGCGGCGGAAAGCGCCCGCGCACTTTCCATGCCGGCAACGCCGCCGCCGACCACCAGGGCATGCTTGACCACCGGAATTTCGCGGACCGCCGGCGGCGAAAGAAGCTCCGCACGCATCACGCCGACGCGCAGGCGCTCGGTGAGCGTCGCGGGCGCAGGTTCGCCGCCCAGCAGCTTCAGGTCCACGGTTTCGTACATGAAGGGATTGCGCCCGCTGAGCCTGAGCGCCGCTTCGACGCTGTCCTTGTGCATCAGCGCCGTGCAGCTGGCAAACACCACACGGCCGGCTGCGCACTGTGCCAGTTTTTCGCACAGGCCGCCGCGGATGTCGCCGTCGAGTCGGCAGACATCCGTCACCGCCGGGAGGTCCGCGGCGGCGGATTCCACCAGCCGACCGATTTCAGGGTGCATCCCGGGGCACAGCTGGTAGGCCAGCAGGATGCCGGGAGAGGTTTGTGCTTCCGCCGGAACTGCCGCATAATTCAGTGCCGGGGCGAAGGGTTGCGGATCCAGGAAAGCGGCCACCTGCGCAACCGCGGCGTTGGCCTGGGTCAGGCTGTGGGCGATGTCGTGGGGTCCGCAGACGCCGCCGCAGACAAAGATACCTGCGGTGCTGGTCGAAACCGGTTGGAAGGGCTCCGTCCCCACGTAGTTGTCCGCATCCACCCGGATGCCGATTTTTCGGGCCAGTTCGATGGCCTGGGCGGAGGGCCTGAGCCCCACCGAGAGCACCACCATGTCGAAGACGGCCTCCTGCATGTGGCCCTGCTCGTCGGCATAGGACATCAGCACGTCACCGGTTTCCGGGACCGGGTTGATGGTGTGCACCTTGCTGCGCACCAGCTGAACGCCCTTTTCGAGGGCTGTATTCAGATAGTTCTCGTAGCCCTTGCCGTGGGTGCGCATGTCAATGAAGAAAATGGTGGTTTCGATGTCCGCGTTGACCGCCTTGGCGTTGACGGCCTCCTTGAGGGCGTGCATGCAGCAGACCGTAGAGCAGTATGAGGCATCCCCGCGGTTGATGTCGCGCGAGCCCACGCACTGCAGCCAGGCGATTTTTGCGGGCGTCTTGCCGTCCGAGGGCCGCTTGAGCATTCCGCCGTTGGGCCCCAGGGGCTTCTGGCTCTGCTCGAACTCGACGCTGGTCACCACGTTGGAGGCGCTGCCGTAGGCATAGTAGTCCAGGTTGGCGGGCTGGAAGGTCTCGATGCCGGCGGCAAAAATGACGGCCCCGGCCTGCAGCTCCTTTTTCTCTTCGCCGGTGGTCAAGGCAATGCGGAAATTCCCGATCTTGCCGGAAATGTCGTCGACACTCGTATCCAGCAGCACGTTGATGTTCGGGTTCTGCTCACAGGCGGCAATCCGCGGATCCAGCTTGCAGCAGGCACACAGCGGATAGATACGGTGCAGATCGGGTATCATCCCGCCCAGCGCAGCGGAACGTTCCACCAGATGGACACCGTAACCGGCATCGGCAAGCGACAGGGCGGTCTGGATTCCGGCAATCCCCGCACCGATGACCATCACAAAGCCTGTAGGTTTCTTTTGCCCCATAGCGTCGGCCTCCTGCTTTTCACTTATTTATATTGATGTAATGTTGATGATTGCGTAAAAAAGTCCGCACTTCCCGCTGGCGAAAAGGCCTTTCCAAAAGCTGTGCACCCTTGCGCCAGATCCCGGAAACGTTGCCGCTTTGCCCCTGAACACCCTGGGATTTTTTAACGCTCAACCGCGCACCGCGCTTGTTGCCAAAAGCCCTGCAAGGCGCCCGCAGCCGGCTCTTTACGGATCTGCCAGTGTTGACCGCCGAAAAAAACCGCTTTGTGCCGTTTTCAAGCCGGTTTTGCCGGTAAACATCCCGTTTTTTGGCCCGAATTTGTCTTCGGCAGGCAAACCAAAAGATTATCGAATGACACAATCAAGGGCGGAGTGTCAAGAAATTTGTTTGTCGTGATTCCGGCACCGGAAAAACTTCGGCCGGGGCTGGTTTTGGGCTGAAATTCAGGCGCCGGCCGCATTGCGATTGCGCGCTTTGAGGCGTCGCAATGGGGGGGGTGGATGCCTGCCCGGAAGGCGCGGGCTTTGCACCGCAGGGCGTTGCAGTTGCTGTTTCGCGCCCCCGTATGCGACCGCCCGGCCGCGGCGCCGGCCGGCTTTTCCGGCGTTTTTCCAAAGGCATTTTCAGCAACCGGCCCTGTCCCGCGGCAACCGTCATTCGCCCTTTTTTTTCAGCAGCCAGTCGATGACTTTCGATGGGTCGGGTTCTCCGGCGGCGGCAGGCCGGACGGGAGCCGCGGCGGCGGCGTGCGCATCACGGGCCTGGGTGGTTTTGCGGGGAGCAAAAGGCGCGGCCTGCAGGATGGCCTTTAGGGATCGGTTTGCCGGCTGCGGCGCTCGGGATGCTTTTGCGGACGGCAGCGCGCTGTTGCCGGAAGGGGTATGCGTCGCGGGCGGCGGCGGGGTCTGCCTGGAAACGGTGCCGGAAGGGTTTGGCGAAAGCGGGCCCGCGGGCGGCGGTGCGGGTTTTTTGGCCGCCGACGAATCCTCGGGCGCCGCTCTTTGGCCGGCGGCAGCCGTGTCCGCGTCGGTGGGGACAGATGCCGGGCTTGGCTCTTCGGCGGCGGCCTTTTCCCGGTGTGCAGGCGCCGGGGCGGGAGGCGGAAAAACGGCGGAGGGGCCTGGCCGGTCCGGTGATGCGCCGGACGGCAATGGCGGGGTGCGGGTTTCAGGCGCCGGCGTGGGCGCTGCAGGCGTATCCACGGAGGGCGGCTCGCCCCATGCCCGGGCGGTCGGCGCCGGCGCGCGCGGGCTTTCGGCTGCTGGCCGGACCGGCATTTTGTTTGCGGCGGCGGCCGGGGCCACCGGGTCTGAGCCGGAAGAGCGCCCGGGGTGCACGGAAAATTTTCCGGCAGTGGTACCGGCGGCGGCCGAAGCCTGTGCGGCAGGACCCGACCGGCGGGAAACCGGGCGGGTGTGGACCGTGTAGGCCGCATACCCGGCCCCCATGAGCGCCAGCACGGCCGCCGTTGCCACGGCGGTTTTAAAAGAGAAGCGGCGCTTGCCGGCGGCCGGCGGCTCTCCGCCGCCGGCCGGCGCGTCCGCCGGGCGGGACCCACGCACGGCGCCGGCGGCCGGTCCATCAGGCCGGCGGGTAGCGTTGTCTTCGACCGGCACCGATGTCTTCCGGCCGGCGCTGCCGGCCGGCGCTGCCGGCCGGTAGAGTGCTTCAAGCAATTCGTCTTCCGACTGTTCATCGGCGCTGTCCGGAAGATGCAGGCCCTGTGCGCTCCAGTTTACGATGTCTTCGCCAATTTGGGGCGCCCGCTCCGCGAACCCGGAAAACAGGGCGAAATCGCAGACAAGATTGACCTGTATGGGATAGCCGCCCGAATACTGGAACACCGCTTTCAGCGCCTCGTCACTGAAGAGATCTTCCCCGGCGCCGGCTGTTTTCAGCCGATGGCGGACATAGGCCGCGGTCTCGTCCGGGTTCAGCGGGTCGAGGTGCAGGTCGGCCGTGATATGTGGCGCGAGGGCCTCGATAAGGGGTGCGATGGAGCGTCGGCCGGAACCGGTCTGTGCCACCAGGCACACGTGCAGGCGGCCGGCGGTGTTCAGGGGCAGTTTTTGCATGGCCGCGATTTCCGCCGTCAGTTGCGGGGAAAGGCACTGGGCTTCGTCGATAACCAGCAGTATTTTTTTGCCCCGGCGGCCCGCCTTTTGCGACAGGTCGTCAAGGCATTGGGCAAACGCCATGCGATTGTCGATGTTGCGCCGTATACGAAAGGCGTGCAGTATCAGGCGGTAGAAGTCCGGCACGCTGAGATGGGGATCCGGAATCAGGCAGGCCATCACGTCTTTGCCCAGCATGCCGAGCAGTCTGTGCAGCACGGCGGTTTTGCCGGTGCCCACTTCGCCGGTCAGAAGGCTGACGCCGCCGCCCTTTTCAACGGCGCGCTGCAGGCCGCGCAGCACAGCACTGTACTTTTCGCCTTTCCAGAAAAATTCGGGTGCGGTCCCCGGCTGAAAAGGCGCCTTCCTGAGATTGTAAAATTGCAGATACATGCGGCTTCCCGGACCCTGGGGGGTCTTTTTGTCCGGCGGAAAGTCTACCGGGGCGCCCTGTTTGCCGGGGGCGCCGCGATTATTGACAAAGTGAAACGCGCGGGTCAGGCGAAACTTACCTTACTTCTTGAGGACTTCCTTAATGGCGTTCAGTACCGGGTTCAGCGAAGCGGGCGACTTTCCGGGGGGTACTGCGCCTGTCGCCAGCTTTCGCGCGACGCAGTCATACTGCTTCCAGCCCTTGAGCGTGTAGTTCAGGTCGACGGCCTGCCATTTGGGGTGGCCGTGCTGTCTCAGCCAGTCCAGGTTGGTGTACACCAGCCGGCCCACGCGCCCCACGTTTTCGCAGTGGTAATGGCGGAAGTCGTACGAGACCAGCACGGCCTTGACGGCCACCGTGGCAACCGCCGCTTTCTGCCATGCATAAGTTCCCGCCGGAATGGTCGTGCGGGGGTAAAAGTCGGTGATTTTGGGTGCGGCGATGGGCAACAGGGCCAGATGGTCCTGCGGCCCCACCTCGTCGGAGAGCAGCTTGACCGGGTATCCTGCAACGTAGAACATGGCGTCGATGCGCCCGGCCTTGAGCTGTGCCAGGGCGTCATCGGTGCCGATGGTCGGCATTTGTGCCGGCTGCACGCCCGACAGTTCGAAGAGCAGCCGCGCGGTCAGATAAGTGCCGCTGCCATTCTTGCCGATGGCCACGCGTTTTCCCGCCAGGTCTGCAAAGCCCTTGAGACCGGCACGGCCCAGGAGATGCACCTCCTCGTTGTACAGCGGGAAAACCATCCGGATTTTCTTGGCGATTTCCTTTAAGACGGGATTGGTCCCGACCCGGGACACGAACGCCAGGACATCGGCCTGGACGATACCCAGCTGGGTGTTGGGCCGTTTGTAGACCGCGTAGATATTTTCAACCGATCCGTTGGAGGGAAACACCCGCAAAACAATGCCGTGGGGTTTGAGAAGCTGTGCCAGGTTCAGTCCGAACTGATAGTAGGTTCCCTTGGTGCTGCCGGTCACGATGCTCATGGAAACGGCCTGGGCGGCAGTGGCGATGAGCATCAGGAAAAACAGGCTGGACACAAACAAGGCGGCTTTTTTATGCATGGCGTTCTCCTGTCGCAAAAGGATTTTTACGGGCTGCGGCACCCCTCTCCGGCGGACTGCCAACGGCAACCCCGGCCGGCCGGGAGGCGGTAACCGGCTGGAATATGACAAAATGGCTCCGGCCTGTCAAGGTTTGCCGGCGGACGCGGTCGCAAGGGCGCAGAAGCGTGCCGGAACTTCGCCGGCCGAAGCGGATTGCCCCGGCCCGGTGCCGGCTTGACTTTTAGGCAAATTTGCCCTAACTGTTTTTAACCGCTATTTCTGGAAGTTAGACTTCGATGGCGCTTGGGCGAAACCGTTTCCCGGAGTACTTGGAGGTCACATGACGAGACGCAGGGGCAGGCCGGTCAGCTTCGATGCCATGGTAAAATTGTTCATGCGCAACTACAACATCCCCACCAAGAAGGATGTCGAAAACATCCTGCGCCGCCTGGAGCGGGTGGAAGTGCTGCTCGAGCAATTTGCCAAACGCCCGAATCACGGCCCGGCGCCGGGCGGCACTGTGCGAAACGCCGCAAGCCGCATGCCCAGCGCGTCGGACAAGGTCTTTGAAATCATCCGACGGTCCAGGCAGGGAATCGGCATCGCCGAAATCCGGGAGAAAACCGGCTATGGCGACAAGAAGATCCGCAACATCATATACCGCCTGGACAAAGCCGGCCGTATCACGCGCATCCGGCGGGGGGTGTATACCGAATCGCATTGAACTTAAAGCCGGCTTGCGGTGCGCGCCCTCCCGCGGGCCGCGGCGCCGTGACCCGGCAGCAACCGGGGACAAACCATGACTTCTGCGACTTGCAACGATCCCGTCAACGCCGGTTTAAAAGCCGGACAGGTGTACAGCGGCTACCGCATCGTGCGCATGCTGCCCATCGCGTCCATCGACGCCTTCTTCTACGAACTGGAACATCAGGCCACCGGCGCGCACCACATTCACGTCAGCCGGCAGGACGCCGAAAACACCTTCAGCGTGGCGTTCAAAACCGTACCGCGCGACTCCAGCGGCGTGGCGCACATCCTGGAGCACACGGTGCTGTGCGGTTCGAAACGCTTCCCGGTGCGCGACCCGTTCTTCTCCATGCTCAAGCGGAGCCTGAGCACCTTCATGAACGCCTTTACGGCCTCGGACTGGACCATGTATCCCTTCTGTACCCAGAACCGCAAGGACTTCTACAACCTGATGGCGGTTTACCTGGACGCGGCCTTTTATCCCAACCTGGATGAGCTCAGCTTCAAGCAGGAAGGACACCGCCTGGAGTTCGAAGAAGATGCCCATGGCAGAGTCCGGCTGGCGTACAAGGGTGTGGTCTACAACGAGATGAAGGGCGCCATGTCGTCACCGGATCAGGTGATGGTGCGTTCGCTGCTCAATGCCCTGTACCCGGATACCACGTACCGTTTCAACTCGGGCGGGGACCCGGAGGCCATCCCGCGCCTGACCCACGACCAGCTGAAAGCCTTTCACCGCCGGCACTACCACCCCAGCAATGCCTTTTTCTACACTTACGGCGACCTGCCGCTGGCCGACCACCTGGCGGTCATCGATGACCGGGTGCTGCGCCACTTTAGGCGCATCGATCCCGGCACCGAGGTGCCCTCGCAGCCGCGCTGGCGTGCGCCGAAAACCGCCGCCTACGCCTATCCCGTGGACGCGCGCGAGGATGCCTCCGGAAAATACCAGGCCTGCGTGGCCTGGTTGACGGCCGATATCGTCGACTCCTTCGAAGTGCTCGTGCTGACCGTTTTGGAGCAGGTGCTGCTGGGCAACCCGGCCTCGCCGCTGCGCCGGGCGCTGATCGATTCGAATCTGGGGTCGGCCCTGTGCGATGGTGCGGGTTTCGATGCCGACAACCGGGATGCCATGTTCGTGGCCGGGCTCAAGGACGTGCGCGCGGACGATGACCTGCGCATCGAGGCCATTATCTTCGAGGTGCTGCAGAAACTGGCCGCCGGGGGTATCGACCCCGGCCTGGTGGAGGCCGCCATCCACCAGATCGAGTTCCACCGCCGCGAGGTGACCAATACACCCTACCCATACGGGCTCAAGCTGATGCTGGCATTTTCGGGTCCCTGGTTTCACGGCGGTGACCCTGTGGCCGTCCTGAACTTCGATGCGGACTTGAAGCGCCTGCGCGGCAGACTGGCCAAAGGCACCTTTCTGGAAGACCGCATCCGGCGGCATTTTCTCGAAAACCTCCACCGCGTGCGCCTGGTGCTGGCGCCGGACCCGGAACTGGAGAAGCAGCGCAACGCCAAAGTGCGTGCCGAGCTGGAAAAAATCCGCCACAGGCTCTCCGCCGACGAAGCCGCCCGCATCCGCCAAGACGCGCAGCGGCTGGCGGCGCTGCTGGCGGCGAAAGAGGACATCTCGGTGCTGCCCACCCTGGAGATCGACGACATTCCGCCCGATGTCCCTGCGGTTGCGCCGGCAGAGCCTTACGGCCCGGCGCCGGCGGATCTCTACGCACAGTCGACTTCCGGCATCTTCTACCTGTCCGTCGCCGCCGGCTGCGGCGGACTGGATTCCCGGCTGGTGCCGCTGGTGCCGTTTTTCTGCCATGCCGTGACCCAGGTGGGCACCCGCTTGCACGACTACACCGAAATGGCGCGCCGCATCGATGCCTATACCGGCGGAATCGTTTCGGCCTCCCAGGCCCGGACCCGGCCGGACGCCGCGGGCAGCTGCGTGCCTTTCGTGACCGTAAACGGCAAGTGCCTGGTGCGCAACCAGGAGCCCCTCTTCGATATCGTCGGCGAAATCATGGGTGCGTTCAGCTTTGCGGATACCGAGCGCTTGCAGAGCCTGCTGCTGGAGTATCGCGCGGCGCTGGAGGCCATGGTGATCCACAACGGGCACCGGCTGGCCATTTCACTGGCGGCGCGCAACTTTTCGGCCACGGCGGCGCTTTCCGAAACCTGGCAGGGTATCCACCAGCTGCAGTATATCAAACAGATCAGCGATGACCTGTCCGGGGCGGCCCTGGCGGCGCTGGGCGAAAAGCTTGACGCCATGGCGCGGACCATTTTCGCGCGCGGCAACCTCAAAATCGCCCTGATCGGCGAAGAGCAGTCCCTGCGGCAGGGCGCCGACCTGGCCGCCGCCCTCGACAAATCCCTTGCGGGCGACGCCACCGGCGGCGGGTTTGCGGCCCCGGGCGTAACGGCGCAAGCCGGAAGACCCCGGGAAGGCTGGTCCACTTCGTCGGCGGTGGCCTTCGTCGCCGAAGCTTTTCCCGCAGTGCGCCTGGACCACGCCGATGCCGCCGCGCTGGCGGTCATCAGCAAGCTGCTGCGGTCGCTGTACCTGCACCGCGAGATCCGCGAAAAGGGCGGCGCCTACGGCGGCTTCGCCATCTACAGCCCCGAAGCCGGCATCTTTTCGCTGGCCTCCTACCGCGACCCGCACATCGTCGCCACGCTGAGCGTGTTTCGCAAGGCCGCGGATTTTTTGGCCTCCGACCGCTTTACCGATGAAGACATCAAGGAGGCCGTGCTGCAGGTCTGCTCCGAGATCGACAAGCCCGATCCGCCGGGGCCGGCGGCCCGCAAGGCTTTTTATCGCCGCATCGTGGGAATCTCGGATGAGATGCGGCGGCGCTTCAAAAAGAACCTGCTGGCCATCACGCGCGGCCGGGTGCAAAAGGCCGCGCAGCGCTATTTCGCCCGCGATCACAGCTTGCACGGCGTGGCCGTCATCGCCGGCCCCGCCCAGCTGGAGACCGCCAACCGCAAGCTGGGCGGTCAGGCGCTGGCGGTCAAACGCATCTGATCGCTGTTGTGCATACTGAAAAGCGCGGCTTTTCCGCTGAATTCCAAGAGCGCACATGAAAAC
>Ga0256841_1001893_pt1 | contig 17244 bp, 15 predicted proteins | sample 356308metaG_FD_185971 | JGI IMG/M metagenome (GOLD analysis project Ga0256841, IMG submission 185971) | Hydrothermal vent microbial communities from Mid Atlantic Ridge, Atlantic Ocean - 356-308 | ecosystem: Environmental > Aquatic > Marine > Hydrothermal vents | place: Atlantic Ocean: Mid... | reverse complement strand
TGGGCGTTCTCGATGGCGAGCCGGGCGATGCGCTCGCCGGCCTCGGTATGCTGGTTCAGCCACAGGCTGAAGGCGTCCTTGACCACGCCGGAGACGAAGGCGGCGCATTCGCGCGACGACAGGCGTTCCTTGGTCTGGCCCGAGAACTGCGGGTCGGCCAGCTTCACCGACAGGATGTAGGCGCAGCGGTCCCAGACGTCGTCGGGCGTGATCTTCACGCCGCGCGGCAGCAGGTTGCGGAATTCGCAGAACTCGCGCATGGCCTCGGTCAGACCGGTGCGCAGGCCGTTGACGTGGGTGCCGCCCTGGGCGGTGGGAATCAGGTTGACGTAGCTCTCGGCCACCGCCTCGCCGCCCTCGGGCAGCCACACCAGGGCCCACTCGGCGGCTTCCAGGTTGCCCTCGAAACGGCCGGTGAAGGGTTCCTCCGGGAGGTGCTCTGCGCCGTCGATGGCGTCCAGCAGGTAGTCGCGCAGGCCGTCCTGGTAGCGCCACACCGTCTCCTCGCCGCTCTTCTCGTCCTTGAGCCGCACTTCCAGGCCCGGGCACAGCACGGCCTTGGCGCGCAGCACGTGGCGCAGCCTCGACAGCGAGAACTTCGGACTGTCGAAATAGGTCGGGTCGGGCCAGAAGCGCAGCGTGGTGCCGGTGTTGTTCCTGCCCACCTTGCCGACTTCGTCCAGGCCGGCCACCTTCTCGCCGTTGCGGAAGGCCAGGTTGTATTCCCTGCCGCCGCGCCGGATCCATACTTCCAGGTGCTTCGACAAGGCGTTCACCACCGACACGCCGACACCGTGCAGGCCACCCGAGAAGCGGTAGTTCTTGTCCGAGAACTTGCCGCCGGCGTGCAGCCGGGTGAGGATGACTTCCGCGCCCGACACGCCCTCCTCCGGGTGGATGTCCACCGGCATGCCGCGGCCGTCGTCGCGCACCTGCAGGGAACCGTCCTTGAACAGCGTCACCTCGATGCGGCTGGCGTGGCCGGCGACGGCCTCGTCCACGGCGTTGTCGATGACCTCCTGGGCGAGGTGGTTGGGCCGGCTGGTGTCGGTGTACATGCCGGGGCGCTTGCGCACCGGGTCCAGGCCGCTCAGGACTTCGATCGAGGCGGCGTCGTAGTCGTTACTCATGCTTCATTCCTGGTCGGAAAAGTCGGTCTTGGGGTTGGGCCGCCGCAGACGGTCGAGGAGCCGCCCGACCCGGTTGCGGTCCGGCAACGGGCAGAGAAAGTCGCCGGTCAGGGAAGAGTGCACCGGATCGCCTTCGCGGCGGATGTAGCGCCAGCGGCTGGTGGCGTAGCGTTTCCAGCGGCCGTCGATGCCGTAGGCGTAGCGCCGGTACTGGCCGCCGCCGCAGCGTATGCCCTCGAAGAAGACGTTGACCACCCCGCCAGGCGAACGCAGCAGCAGCGTGTAGCGCACCACGCCGTCCTCCCCCACCGACAGCGAGCGCGGGTCGACGAAGGCGCGGTAGGACAAGCGGCCGAGGTCCAAATCCACGGCGATGGCGCGGCCGGCATCGGGATAGGGCGGCAGCTTGACGTCTGTTTCCTGCCAGCCGGGCGCGTCCGGCGTCCGCGGCCGCTCCTCCCCGTAGAGTTCGAAATACTCGTCGTTGGCACGGCTGGCCGCCGCCGTGCCCGGCAGGCAGGTCAGCAGCAGCAACAGCAGCAGGGTCCGGATTTGCGTGTCGTTGGCCATCAAGGCGGTGAAGTGTAACGTTATTCGGCCGCCCGCGTCATGGCCGCCGGCGGTTCGCCCCCCGACTTGCCCGGCTGTGCCGGCCCGGGCTGATTATCTCTTGTATAACAAGGCGTTGCGATACAGTCACGGGTCTTCCGCCGGACCCGCCCCGGGATTCAGAAATCAACACCTGCGCCGCTAACGGGAAATGCAGGTATATCAGCAAGATGCCGCCAGACCCGGGCAGCCGTCCCGGTAACGGCGGGGCAGGGGAAATCCAGGGCGAACCTGACAACGGACCATGTTCACGAATCGATCGAAATACGTCGTAGCCAGCGGATTCGGTGCCATCCTGGTACTGCTGGCGTCCATCATCGCCGTCGGCTACCAGCGCATCTCCGAGACCACCACGTCCGTGGAGCAGGTGGTGAGCGAGGAGGGCCTGAAGACCAACCTGGTGCTGGCCATGTACCGCGCCGTCCGCCAGCGCTCGCTGCTGCTGATGCAGCTCACCCGCAGCCACGACCCGTTCCGCCGCGACGAGATGTTCATGCACGCCAGCGAAGCGGCGGCCGACTATATCGTCGCCCGCGAAGCGCTGTCGTCGCTGCTGAAGAAGCCGCGCGAACGTCGCTTTCTCGAGCAACAGCGTGAAGTGATCTCCCACTCCGCCCCCCTGTTCCAGGACGTCATGGACCTGCTCGCCACCGACCGCACCAAGGAAGCGCTGGCCGTGCTGATCGAGCAGGCGGTGCCCGCCAACAACCGGGTACTGGAGCTGATGGAGGAGATGCTCGACTACCAGCAGGAAGCCATGCGCGCCGCGTTGACCGAAGCGCGCGAGGCCAACCGCCACACCCTGCACCTGCTGGGCGCCATGTTCCTGGCGACGCTGGCCATCGGGGCCGGCATCGCCGTCCTGGTCATCCGCCGCATCTCGCGGGCCGACGACATGCAGGCCGCCGAGATCACCCTGCAGTCCATCGGCGATGCCGTCATCACCACCGACGCCTCCGGACACATCAGCTACATCAACGACAAGGCCGCCGCGCTCACCGGGGAAACGGCCGAGTCGGCCCTGGGCAAGCCCTTCGCGAGCCTGTTCCACTGCTTCGTGCCCTCCTCGCCCCACGCCGACATCCTGATCTACGACTCGGTCAGCGATCCGGCGCGGCACGGCAACGAGAGCGGCGAGGCCATGCTGCTGTCCGCAGACGGGCGCGAGCGGGTCATCGACTACTCGGTATCGTCCATCGAGGGCCGCGATCGCAACAAGCTCGGCACGGTGGTGGTGTTCCGCGACATCTCCGAACACAAGCAGATGATCGAGCAGATCCGCCGCAGCGAGGAACGCTTCTCGCTGGTCATGCGCGGCACCAACGACGGCATCTGGGACTACAACCTGGAGACGGGAGAGATCTATTTCTCACCGCGCTGGGCCGAAATGCTCGGCTACGCCGAAGGAGAGTTCCCCGAGACCTTCCGCGCCTGGCAGGACAGCATCCACCCCGACGACCTGGGCAAGGCGCTGGTCACCTGGACCGACTGCATGAGCGGCTCCCAGAGCTCCTTCACTCTCGAGTACCGCATGCGCACCCGCGACGGCCAGTGGAAATGGATCGAGTGCCGCGGCCTGGCTTCCATGGTCGCCGGCCAGGCGCCGGTGCGGCTGGCCGGTTCGCATACCGACATCACCGGCCGCAAGGCGGCGGAGCAGGCCTTGTTCGAAGCCAAGGAGCACGCCGAGGTCACCCTGCACTCCATCGGCGACGCCGTCATCACCGTCGACACCGGTGGCAGAATCACCTACATGAACCCGGTCGCCGAGTCCCTCACCGCCTGGCCAGCCAGCGAGGCCGTCGGCAAGCCAGTTGCCGAAGTCATCCGCATCGTCGACGAGGAAGCAGGGCAAGGCATGGAAGACCTGGTCATGCAGTGCCTGCAGCAGAGCTGCGCAGTCGCCCACCACGACCGCATCCTGCTGGTGAACCGCATGGACGCCCGCCACGCCATCCAGCAGACCGCGGCGCCCATCCGCAGCCGTCAGGGCGAGGTGACCGGCGTGGTGACGGTGCTGCGCGATGTCAGCACCGAACGCACGCTGAAGAAGGAGCTCTACTGGCAGGCCACCCACGACCAGCTGACGGGCCTGCACAACCGCCCGGAATTCGAGCAGAAGCTCGACGACGCGATCCTGGACAGCCGCCAGACTTCCACCGGCCACGCCCTGCTGTACCTGGACCTCGACCAGTTCAAGGTCGTCAACGACACCTGCGGCCACGTGGCGGGCGACGAGCTGCTGCGCCAGCTGGCCAACCTGCTGTCACGGCACGTGCGCAACTCCGACACCCTGGCGCGGCTGGGCGGCGACGAATTCGGCGTGCTGCTGCAACAGTGCCCCATACCCAAGGCCATGAACATCGCCCACATGCTGCGCGAGACCATCCGCGACTTCCGCTTCGGCTGGGACAACAAGACCTTCGAGATCGGCGTCAGCATCGGCGTGGTACCGGTGACGCCGTCCAGCGGCTCGCGCAACGAGGTGCTGAGCGCCGCCGACATCGCCTGCTACGCAGCCAAGGACCTGGGCCGCAACCGGGTCCACCTGTACGAGCCGGACGACAACGAACTGGCGTTGCGGCACAAGGAGATGCGCTGGGTATCGCGCATCACCAAGGCGCTGCAGGAAAACCGTTTCGTGCTCTACCAGCAGGCCATCATCCCGGTATCCAGCCGCAGCGGCGCTCCCTGCCACCACGAAATCCTGGTGCGCATGCTGGACGAGGACAGCAAGCTGGTGCCGCCCGGCGCCTTCATTCCCGCCGCGGAGCGCTACAACCTCATGCCGGCCATCGACCGCTGGGTCATCCGTACGCTGTTCGCGGCCATCGACGGCTTCCACGGCCCGGCCGCGCAGCCGTATTCCGTGTTCACGGTCAACCTGTCCGGCAACTCGGTCAACGACGAGACCTTCATGGCCTTCATCCGGGACCAGTTCGACCGTTTCGGGGTGCAGCCGCAACACATCTGCTTCGAGATCACCGAGACCTCGGCCATCGCCAACCTGTCGCAGGCCAGCGAATTCATCCGCGAGATGAAGAAAATGGGCTGCCTGTTCGCGCTGGACGACTTCGGCAGCGGCCTGTCGTCGTTCGGCTACCTGAAGAACCTGCCGGTCGACTTCCTGAAGATCGATGGCCAGTTCATCAAGGACCTTGTGGAAGACCCCATCGACGAGGCCATGGTGCGCTCCATCAACGAAATCGGCCACGTCATGAACATGGAGACCATCGCCGAGTTCGTCGAGAACGACGAGATCCTGGCCCGGCTCACCGATATCGGCGTGGACTTCGCACAGGGCTACGGCATCGCCGTGCCCGAGCCCTTCAGCCTGCTGGCCACCCGGAAGGCGGCCAGCAGCCGCTGAGGGCCACGCTCAGACCTGTACCTCGATGCGCCGCGCCCGCGCCGACTCGGCAATCGGCAGGCGCACCGTCAGCACCCCGCGGCGGTATTTCGCTTTCGCACCCGTCTCGTCGACCGGGCGCGGCAACGGAACGGCACGCTCGAAACTGCCGTAGGCGCACTCCATGACACGCAGGCGGCCGCGCTCCTGCTCGCGCTGCATCTGTTTCTCGCCGCGCACCACCAGGATGCCGTCGACCACGCCGATGTCGAAATCGTCGGGCTCCAGCCCGGGCACCTCGAGCCGCACGACCACTTCGTCGTCGCGCTCCTCCACCTCGGCCGGCACCAGCCCCCAGCGCACGGCGCGCTGCATGAGCTGATCCTCGACACTCTCCACCCCGCCGCACCGCTGCAGCGGGTTGAACCGCGTGATCGCCTGCGAAGCACGCTGGCGAAGCTGCTGCCAGCCCTCGGCCAGGCTGCCCCAGGCCCGTTCCAGACCCGCCCCGATGTCTGCCAATGTACTCATCGCCACTTCTCCTCAGCTGTCAGTCACGGTTCTCCAGCACGCGCAAGCGCTCGCGCAGTGCCCGAAGCTCGTCCAGCAGGTCCAGCACCATGGCGCTGCCCGCCAGGTTCACCTGCAGGTCGCGGCGCAGGCGCATCGCCACCTGCACCCGCCGCACCGCGGGGGCGCCAAACCGCCACTCGGCGGGCTGACCGCCCAGCGGGTCGAGCACCCCCGCCTCTACCATCTCGATCAGCTCTTCCGCGCTCAAGCGCGTCAGCCGGCACAACTGGGCCAGCGTCAGGCGGCAGTCGTCACCGAGCCACTCCACCGCGAGGCGTCCCTCGTCCGCATTGCTGTTCATCGGCCTGCCGCTCCTTTTCTCGGGTCGAAGCCGCTGAACTCCTTCTGCATGCGCTTGTAGAAGTCGCGCGCGGCCTCGGTGGTCGCCGGCGGGGTGACGATCTTCAGCACCACGTACTGGTCACCCGGCGTCTTGCCGGGCAGGCCGCGGCCCTTGAGGCGCAGCTTCTGCCCCGACTGCGCGCCGGCGGGAATCTTCAGATCGACCTTGCCGCCCAGGGTATCTACCGGCACCCTGGCGCCCAGCGCGGCTTCCCAGGGCGCGACCGGCAGGTTCAGGTAGACGTCCCGGCCCTCGACGCTGAACAAGGGGTGCGGCTCGAACTCGACTTCGAGGTAGAGGTCGCCGGCCGGCCCGCCGCCCAGGCCGGGACCGCCCTGGCCGCCCAGGCGGATCTGCTGGCCGGCGATGATCCCCCTGGGGATGGTGACGTTGAGGGTGCGGGTGCGCAGCTGCACATGGCCCTGCTCGTCGAGTTCCGGCATGCGCAACTGCACGCTGCGCGTGCGTCCCTGGTAGGAATCCTCCAGCGAGATCAGGATCTTGGCGTGGTGGTCCTCGCCACGCGCCTGGTAGGCGCGGTGGCTGCGGCGCGTCCCGCCCGCCTGCCCGGTGAACGGGCCGTGGGCCCCGAACAGGGTTTCGAAGAAATCGCTGAAGTGCTCGGCCCCGGCGCCGGTGAAACCGCCGCCGCGGAATTCGAAGCCGGCGTCCCAGTCCGGCGGCGGACGGAAGTCCTGGCCGGCCTGCCACTGGCTGCCGAGCTGATCGTAGGCGGCGCGCTTCTCGGGGTCCTTCAGGACCTCGTAGGCCTCGCCGACCTCCTTGAAACGCTCCTCGGCGTCCGGCTCCTTGCTGACGTCCGGGTGATACTTGCGCGCCAGCTTGCGGTAGGCGCGCTTGATCTCGTCCTGGGTGGCATCCCGGGACACACCGAGAATCTCGTAATAGTCCTTATACTGCATAAGGCTGCCTTATCTCTGTTGGCCGATGTAAAAAGGCCCGCGCCCGGCAGGCGCGGGCCTTTGCAGGCGCCGTGCGAGGGGGATCAACCCTCGACCTGGATGCGCTTGGGCTGTACCTGCTCCTTCTTGGGGATCACGATCTCCAGCACGCCGTTCTTCGACTTGGCGCTGATGTTGCTGGCATCCGCGGTGTCCGGCAGGCTGAAGCGGCGATAGAAGCTGCCGCGCACGCGCTCGACGCGCTTGTAACCCTCGCGCTCTTCCTTGTTCTCGGTCTCGCGCTCGCCCTTGATGGACAATACGCCGTTCTCCATGCTGACCTCGATATCCTTGGGGTCGACGCCGGGTACATCCGCGTGGATGACGAAGCGGTCCGGCTCTTCCTTGATATCGACCGCCGGCACCCAGTCGCTGGTCGCCAGGTTGGTCTCGTTGTCACCCGTCAGCCGGGCGCCCGTATCGAAGAAACGATCCAGTTCCGTATGCAGTTGATTGAGAAGATTCCAGGGTTCGTAACGTACCAGTGCCATTTCACACCTCCTGTTCCGTATTCAAATAGGGTAGAACTCACGGGGCCAGCCACCCCTGTGCTGTGCTGAATCCTATATGGGAACGGCGGGAAGGGAATTCAATGGCCGCCGGCAGGACGCCGGCGGCGGTCAGAAGCGGGCCGCCAGCATCCAGGCCAGCACGGCGGCGGCCAGCACGGCGCCGATCAGCGAGCCGGCGGCGCGCAGCCGGTAGCGCCGGCCCAGCACCTGCTGGGGGCGGGCCGCGAGGATATAGGGCAGACCGGTGGCGGCGTCCGGCCGCCGCACCCGGTTGCGGGCCGGCGCCGCCGAACGCCGCGCCCGGTCCCGCAGGACGTGGCGACGCGCAGCCTCGCGGGCGCGTTCCCACTCGTCGGCGTCGATGCGACCGTCGCCATTGCCGTCCCAGCGGCGCACCAGTCCGGCGGGGTCGGACTTCCACCGGCGCAGCAGCGCGGCCGTCTCTCCGCCGACCGGACCGCTGGCGGGCGTCTCCGTCTCGAACCACCCCAGCAGGTAGCAGGAGCCGGGCAGGATGCGCTCCTCGGTGTAGCGGTAGCGGCCGGCGCCGAAGCGGCTGCGGCGCCGTGCGGGATCGGGCCAGCGGGCGTTGCCGCGCCACACCTCGCGCACCGCGGCGATCACCTCGGCCCCGCGCGGGTCCACCACGCAGTCGCCGCTGCCGTCGGAAAAAGCGAACGGCGCCTCGCTGACGCCGGATTCGAGGGTGCTCCAGCCGCTGCCGTGGGCGTCGTCCTCCTCCTCCTGGATGCGGAACCGGTACCAGACGCAGCGGGTACCGGTCAGCGGCGCCACCACCGGCGTGTCCGGCAGTTCGCTGGCCCGCCCCTCCAGTTCCACGTAACCCTGTGGCGCCGAGCGGATGCGGGCGGTGGGCGTGTCCTCGACCAGGCGGGCGCGGCGCAGGTTACGCCAGATGAGCACGAACAGCGCCAGCGCCGCCAGCGTGGCGAAACCGGCGAAGACGGTGAAATGCAACCCGGGCATGGACTGCAGATCGTCGGCGAAGGCGTCGAGTATCACGCGGCGGACCCCGGCCGGGGGTGTGGTTCAGCGGCCGAACAGCTCGCGCACGTCCACGTCCGCGGTCTGCGCCTCGCCGAACTCCAGCAGCTGGGCCGGCCCGAAGCCGAAGCGCCGCGCCACCAGCACGTCCGGGAACTGTTCGATACGGACGTTGTTGAGGTTGACGCTCTCGTTGTAGTACTCGCGGCGGTCGGCGATGGCATTCTCCAGCGCCGTGATGCGGTCGGCCAGGTGGCGGAAACCCTCGTCGGCCTTCAGCTCCGGGTAGGCCTCGGCCAGCGCGAACAGTCCGCCCAGCCCCAGCCGCAGCCGGCTCTCGGCCGCGCCCAGGGCGGCGATGTCACCGCGCTCGCGCGCCGCCGCCACCTGCGCTCGCGCCTCGACCACCTGCTTGAGGGTGTCCTGCTCGTAGCCCATGTACTGCTTGCACACCTCGACCAGCTTGGGCAGTTCGTCGTGGCGCTGCTTGAGCAGTACGTCGATATTGGCCCAGGCCTTGGAGACATTGTGCTTGAGGGATACGAGCTGGTTGTAGATGAGAACGACATAGGCCAGCAGCGCCAGCAGCAGCACCCCCGTCACGATCCAGAAAATCATGCTTCCCTCCACCACGCCATCCTCCTCAAGGGTTCGATACCGGCTCATCGGCTGGCCGGGCCGGGGCTTTACAGACCCAAGGGGTTATCCGGATCGACGCCGTCCATGAACGGCATACGCCGGTCCCGGTGGGTAACCTGGTAGACCAGGCCCATCCAGTTGCCCACCACCGCCTCGGCGGTGTCGTGCCAGGTGTTGTCGAGCCGGCCACCGAGCTGCGGCTCCGGGAAGGGCGGCGGCCCGGCGCCGGCTTCCAGGGCCCGCTGCAGGCGCAGCCGGTACTCGCCCAGCAGCGCCTGCTCGCGGGAGCCGAAATAGTGGTCCGGGAACGGCGGATAGTCGTCACGGGCGCCGTCGGCGTACAGCAGCACCTCGCGCTTGTATTCCTTGAGCAAGGACACCGTGTCGTACTCCGGGTGGCCCTGCGAGAACACCACCCGCAGGCCGTCGGCGCTGGTCGCCAGGTGCACGCCCACCGTCTCGCTCTCCACCAGTACGCGCAGGCCGGCGGCGTCGAACTGTTCGCGGGTGACAGCGTTCCAGCGCGAGTGCGGCACGTCGAAGCGGGTGTTGACGTCGTTGACCAGCGGGTGGCGCTTGTCCACCACCCGGTGCGGAAACACGCCCCAGATCTTGCCCGGCTGGCGGCTGCGCTTCTGCCCGTAGCGGAACTGCAGCACGGCGTGGGTCGCCAGGCAGGAGCAGAAGGTCGAAGTGACGTTGTCCAGCGCCCAGTCGATGACCTCGATCAGCGGCTGCCAGAACACCTGGTCGGCGAGCTCGGTTCCGGCCACGTTGGCGCCGGTGACGATGAGGGCGTCCAGGCCTTCCTCGCGCAGCCGTTCGAACGGCTCGTAGTAGCGTTCCACGTGCGCGCGCGCCTCGGGGCCGCGCGCGATCTCCGGCAGCGTGAAGGGATGCATGTAGAACTGGGCGATGGGATTGCTCTCGCCGACCAGGCGGAAGAACTGGCGCTCGGTGGCGGCCAGCGCCGCGTCCGGCATCATGTTGAGCAGGCCCACGTGCAGTTCGCGGATGTCCTGCTGCAGGGCCGAGTCGCGCGGCAGCACGCGCGTGCCCTCCTGCGCCAGGCGCTCGAAGGTGGGCAGGTCGTTGTGGGCTACCAGCGGCATCGCGTTCAACCGGCCCGCGCGATGGCGGTCTCCAGCAGGTCGAGGAAATCGGCCTCGTCGCGCACGCCGGCCACCTCGCGCGAGGTCACGGTGTAGCCGTGCGGCCGGGCGATGGCCTCGTAGCGCGGGATGCGGGAACGGAACAGGCGTGGGAACACCCAGCGGGTGAAATCGTCGGGGTCCATTTCCGCCGCATATTCCAGCCCCTGTTCGCGCAGGTAGGTCTCCAGCTGCTCGCGCAGGAAGGCGGGCCGGTAGTAGAGCGGCTTGGGGTCGCTCTGGGCGCGGGCGATGAGCTTGTCCTCTTCTTCCTGGTCGGTGACCTGGATGTACAGGATCAGGGTGTGCTCGACCAGCAGGTCGATGACCGAGGGTTCATCCAGCTCGCACAGGCTGCCGCCGACGTCGTTGACGAAATGCCGGTAGCCGTAGATGTCCTGCGCCTTGCGGATGAACTCGGGCACGTCGCGCATGGCGGCGATCTCGGCCTCCCGGTACTGGGCCTGGCGGCGCTCGAAATCGGCCAGCGGCACGCCGCCGCGCTCCGGGTCACCGGGCTTGCCGACGAAGCTCAGCACCGGCCCCAGGTCGTGGACCTTGATGTTGTTGCGGATGTAGATCCAGTCGCGGCGCAGCAGGTCGCGCAGGAAGGCCACCTGCATGGCCTGCTGCTTGATGAGATCCAGGATGGGCTCGTCCAAGTAGCGGGTGCCGATACGGTAGTCGCCGGAATAGTGGAACCAGTCGTGATCGCGCAGCAGCGCCGAGAGGTAGGTCTTGCCCACGCCGGACATGCCGAGCAGGGTCACGCGCCGGTTCTCCCAGGCGCGGAACGATTCGACGCTGAATTTCACCGCAGATACTCCAGACAGGCTGAAAGTAGCTGATTATGCAGTATCTACATGGCAGGGTGAACAGAAAAAGCAGCGCCGGCCCGGTAAACCGGGGCGCGGCGCGACCGGAGCCGCACCGCGCCAAAGCGGCTCAGTCGTCGCGGGCGCGGATGACGATTTGCGCCACCGGGTTGCGCCAGTCGTGCCGCGCCGCGACCAGATCGCCGACGCCCTGGATGCCGGGATGGATGTAGACGTAACCCTCGCCGCCGCCGGCGCTGAAGCCCTCGCCGGCGCAGATGAACGGCGGGCCGGGGATGCTGACGCACAGCTCGTCGTTGTCCTCGGTACCGGCGTCATAGGCCGGCGACAGGACGGTACGACTGTGGTGGCGCGGGCCGCGCAGGCCGTTGACGGCGAAGAAGGCGTCGTTGCTCGGCACCAGCATCGAGGCGACGCTCAGGCGATCGTGCCGCCGGTCGCGCCTGACCTTCAGGGTCACCGACTGCCCGGGCGGCAGCACACCGCCGGCGGTCACCACGTCCAGGGCGCCCGACGCCAGAAGTTCTGCCGCCAGCGGCCCGGTGTCGCCGCCCTCGGCGAGCTGCTCCAGGCCCTCTCCCGCCGGCGCACCCAGCTTGAACAGGCGCATGCCGCGCCCGTGCGAGGCCACCAGCACCGGGGTGAAGATCTCGCCCCGGGTGAGGTTGGTCACCGTCACCTCGAACCAGCCGTCGTCGCTGCCCCGCGCTGCGCCAGCCGTCAGTGACGCGGCCGCCAGCAGGGCCAGTCCTACCCTGTATATTCCCTGTTTCATCGTGTCTCTCCTGTCGCTCGTTGAATGGACCATCACCGTTCGCGCCCGGAATTCCAGGCAGGCAAAGGCTAGCGCGGCGAGGTCACAGGGGGCTCACGCAAAGATCACGATTCGGTCACGCCGCGCCCTCAGGCGTGGCAGGCGGGCATGTCGAAGGAGAACACGGTGCCCTGGTCGGGCTGGCTCTGCACCTGGATGGTGGCACCGTGGAGTTCGAGGATACGGCGCACGATGGCCAGGCCCAGGCCGGCGTTGGGGCTGCCGCCATCGCGGTTGTCGCCGGCGCGATGGAAGCGCTCGAAGATGCGCTCCAGTTCCGGCGCCGGGATGCCGCTGCCGCTGTCTTCCACCCGCACCGTCACCCGGTCGCCCACCGGCAGCAGGCCCACGCTGACATGGCCGCCGGCGGGCGTATGGCGCAGGGCGTTGTCGATCAGGTTTTCCAGCACCCGCTGCATCATGGCGATGTCGCCGTGCACCATGGGCACGCCGCCGCCGACGTCGGCCTGCAGACGGATGCCGGCCTCGCCGGCGCGCAGGCGGTATTTCTGCACCACGTCCTGCACCAGCTCGGCCAGAGAGAAGGGCTCCGCGTAGAGCACCGTCTCGCAGGCGTCGAGCTTGGCCAGCTCGAACAGTTCGGTGATCAGCTGACTGAGGCGGCGGGCATGGCCGAGGGCGATGTGCAGGTACTCGGTCTTCTGCGCCGCCGACAGGTCGTCGCCCTTCATCAGCAGGGTCTCGATGTATCCCTGCAGGGTGGTCATGGGCGTGCGCAGATCGTGCGAGATATTCGCCACCAGCTCGCGGCGCTGGCCGTCCATGCGTTCGAGCTCCTGCACCTGGTGCTCGATGCGCCCGACCATGTGCGAGAAACAGCTGCGCAGCCGGTCGATCTCGTCGCCCTGCTCCGGTCCGTCGCTGCAGGGCAGCGGTGCGCTGGCGGCGTCGGCGGCGTAGGCCTGCATGGCGGACGACAGGCCGGCCAGGCGCCGCGTCAGGCGCGAGAACACCAGCAGGCCGAGCAGCAGGGCGATGCCGATGGCCACTGCCAGCACCCAGCTGCTGGCGCGCAGGATGTAGCTGCCCTGCAGCGACTGCACGATGCTGTCGTACTTCTCGCTGCCCAGGATGATGTAGAGATAACCCTGCAACGGCCCCTCGGCCGGGATGCGCGCCGCCGAGAACACCTTGCGGCGCCCCCGATCGCGCGGATCGTCGCCGGCCAGCGGGAAGCGCGCCTCGCCGGCCAGGAAGCGCCGCACCGGCCGCAGGTCGACGCGTGCGCGCCGCACCTTGCCCTCGGGTGCGGAGAAGGCCAGCACCCGCCCCTCCCTGTCCAGCAGGTAGAGTTCGATACTGGGATTGATCACCATCAGCAGGTGGAACAGGTGCTCCAGCGCCTCGCTGTCCACTTCGTCGTCGCTGATCAGCGCCTGCTCGGCGACAATGTGCGCCGCCAGCGAGCGGTTCAGTTTCTGTGCCACTTCCTGCTGGTACAGCGCGCTGGTATCACGCACCAGGAACACCAGCGCCAGCCCCACCACGCACAGCAGCACGAACAGGGTCAGCGCCAGGCGGCTGTAGAGCGTGCGCAGCATGACTCAGCCCGGCGCCGGGCCGGCATCGGCGAAACGGTAGCCCACGCCCCACACGGTCAGCACGTAGCGTGGCTGCGCCGGGTTGTCCTCGATCTTGGCGCGCAGGCGGTTGATGTGGGAGTTGACGGTGTGCTCGTAGCCTTCGTGGCCGTAGCCCCACACCTGGTCCAGCAACTGGCTGCGGGTGTAGACGCGGCCGGGATGGCTGGCGAAGTGCCACAGCAGGTCGAACTCGCGGGCCGTCAGCTCCACCACCTCGCCGCGCAGCCGCACCTGCCGGCGCAGCGGATCCAGGGTCAGGTCGCCGACTTCGAGCGCCTGCTCGGGGCCGGCGGCGGCCTGCCCGAACACCTGCGCACGCCGCAGCAGCGCCTTGGCGCGCGCCACCAGCTCGGGCACGCTGAACGGCTTGGTCAGGTAGTCGTCAGCGCCGATCTCCAGGCCCAGCACCCGGTCCAGCTCGGAGCTGCGCGCCGTCAGCATGAGGATGGGGGCATAGCAGGCCCGGCCGCGCAGGGTGCGGCAGATCTCCAGGCCGTCGCAGCCCGGCAGCATGAGATCGAGGATCAGCAGATCGTAGCCGCCCGCCAACGCCCGCCGCAGGCCGGCGGCGCCGTCGGCGACGTGCTCGACCTGCATGTCCTGGTCGCGCAGGTGCAGCTGCACCAGGCGGGCGATGTCGCTGTTGTCTTCGATGAGCAGTATGTGTCGGGACATGTGTGCCGGGACCGGGGCCGGATGACCGCCAAGACTAGATCAAAGTTATCACGAAAACCTCACGCCGGCGGCGCGTTCAGTCGCGGCGCCGCTCGACCTTGTGCAGGGCGCGGCCGTGCACGGCCAGTGCCGCCTCGTGAAAGGCTTCGGACAGGCTCGGGTGGGCGAACATGATCAGGCCGATGTCCTCGGCGCTGGCGCCCAGCTGCATGGCGACGACCGCCTGGGCGATGAGCTCGGCGCAGTCGGGGCCGATCATGTGCACGCCCAGGATGCGGTCGCTGGCGGCATCCGCCAGCACCTTGATGAAACCGTCGGTGTCGCCGAGGGCGCGGGCGCGGCCGCTGGCGGCGAACGGGAAGGTCCCGCTGCGGAAGTCGCGGCCGGCGGCCCGCAGCGCCTGCTCGGTCTCGCCCACCCAGGCGATCTCCGGCAGGGTGTAGATGACCGAGGGAATGCAGGCATAGTCGACGTGCGCACTGCCGCCGGCGATCAGTTCCGCCGCCATCACGCCCTCCTCCGACCCCTTGTGCGCCAGCATGGGTCCGCGCACGGCGTCGCCTATGGCGTAGACGCCGGGCAGATTGGTGCGGCACTGCTCGTCGACGTGGATGAAACCCCACTCGTCGAGCAGCAGCGAGGCGTCGGCGTCAGCCAGCCCGGCGGTGTTGGGACGCCGGCCAACGGCGACGATGAGGCGGTCGAAGCGGGCCCGGTACTCCCCGTCCTGACCCTGGTAGTGCACCTCGACGTCGCCGTTGGCCGTGCTGCAGGCGGTGACGCGGGTCTGCAGGCGGATGTCCAGCCCCTGCTGCGCAAACACCCGCCGCGCCTGCGCCGCCACCTGTTCGTCGACCACCGGCAGGAAACTGTCCTGGGCTTCCAGCAGCACCACTTCGGCGGCGCCCAGGCGCTTCCACACGCTGCCCAGCTCCAGGCCGATGACGCCGGCGCCGATGATGCCGAGTCGTTCCGGCACGGCGGAGAACGCCAGCGCACCGGTCGAGTCCACGATGCGTTCGCCGTCCAGCGGCACCTGGGCGATGTCGGACGGCGACGAGCCGGGCGCCAGGATGACATTGTCGGCCTGCAGGCGCTGCGCGGCGCCGCCATCGCGCGGCTCGACGGCCACCGTGCGCCCGGCGTGCAGGCGGCCGCGGCCCTGGATCCAGTCGACGCCGTTGGCCCGGAACAGCTGCTCGACGCCGCGCGTCAGTTCGCCGACCACGCCGCGCTTGCGGGCCATCATGGCGTCGAGATCGAGGCCGACCTCGCCCAGCCGGATGCCGTGGCGGCCCAGGTCCTGGCGGGCCCGCGCATAGAGCTCGGAGGATTCCAGCAGCACCTTGGACGGGATGCAGCCCACGTTCAGGCAGGTGCCGCCCAGCGCCGGCCGGCCGTCGTCGCCGATCCAGTCGTCCACGCAGGCCGTTTTCAGCCCCAGTTGCGCGCAGCGGATGGCCGCCACGTAGCCGCCGGGTCCGGCGCCGATGACGATGACATCGTAGTCAGCGGCCATGGCGGCTCAGACGCCCAGCACCAGGCGGCCCGGGTCTTCCAGCACGTCCTTGACCGTGACCAGGAACTGCACCGCCTCGCGGCCGTCCACCAGGCGGTGGTCGTAGGACAGCGCCACGTACATCATGGGCCGGATCACCACCTGGCCGTCTTCCGCCACCGGTCGTTCCTGGATGCGGTGCATGCCCAGGATGCCGGTCTGCGGCGGGTTGGGGATGGGCGTGGACAGCAGCGAGCCGAACACGCCGCCGTTGGTGAGGGTGAAGGTGCCGCCGGTGATGTCTTCCATGGCCAGCTTGCCTTCGCGCGCCTTGCGGGCATAGTCGTCGATGCGCACCTCGATGTCGCCCATGGCCAGGCGGTCGGCGTCGCGCAGAATGGGCACCACCAGGCCGCGCGGCGAGGACACGGCGATGCCGATGTCGAAGAAGCCGTGGTAGACGATGTCGGTGCCGTCGATGGATGCGTTCAGTTCCGGGAAGCGCTTCAAGCCCTCGATGACGGCGCGCACGAAGAAGGACATGAAGCCGAGCTTGACCCCGAACTCTTTCTCGAAGCGCTCGCGGTAGCGCGCGCGCAACGCCAAGACCGGCTGCATGTTGATTTCGTTGAAAGTGGTGAGGATGGCCGCCGTCTGCTGGGCTTCCACCAGCCGCTCGGCGATGCGTGCCCGCAGCCGGGTCATGGGCACCCGCTTTTCGGTGCGTCCCTCCACGTCCACCGCGGCGGCCGGCGCGGCTTCCTGCTCCAGCCGCTGCCCCGCCGCCGGCGCAGGCGCCGGCGCCGGCGGCCGGCCGGACTGCTGCAGATGGCGCAGCACGTCTTCCTTGCGGATGCGCCCGTCCTCACCGCCCGGCCGGATGGCGGCCGCATCCAGGCCATGCTCCTCGATCAGGCGGCGCGCCGCCGGCAGCACGAAGGATGCCTCCTGCGCCCCGCCGCCGTCGGCCGCGGCGACCGTCGCAGGGGCGGCTCCCGTCCCGGGTTCGGTCTGTGCGCCGGCGCCCTCGCGCAGGCGGCCGATCACCTGCCCCGCCGTGACCACGGCGCCGGCCTCGGCGAGGATGTCTTCGAGCACGCCGTCGGCCGGCGCCGGTACTTCGAACACCACCTTGTCGGTCTCGATGTCGACTACCGGCTCGTCGCGCCGCACGCGCTCACCCGGCTTGCGGTTCCACCGCAGAAGGGTACCCTCGGATACGGATTCGGGAAAATCCGGCACTTTGAGATCGATCGGCATAATGCGCCCCTGTCAGTTCGATTCCGGTTCGTTTGCAAGTCCCAGTGCCTGCGCCACCAGCGCGCGCTGCTGTTTCAGGTGCAGCCACATGTAGCCGGCCGCCGGCGCCGCCGAGAACGGCCGGCCCGCGTACTGCAGCGGATCGGGCTGCGGCTGCACCGGCAGCGGCAGCGACGCGCGCAGGTGGTGCTGGATGGAGAACCAGGCGCCCTGGTTCTTGGGTTCCTCCTGGCACCAGACGAATTCACCGGCCTGCGGCCAGGCCTCCACCGCCCGGCGCAGCG
>Ga0256841_1001892_pt1 | contig 17249 bp, 20 predicted proteins | sample 356308metaG_FD_185971 | JGI IMG/M metagenome (GOLD analysis project Ga0256841, IMG submission 185971) | Hydrothermal vent microbial communities from Mid Atlantic Ridge, Atlantic Ocean - 356-308 | ecosystem: Environmental > Aquatic > Marine > Hydrothermal vents | place: Atlantic Ocean: Mid... | reverse complement strand
GTTCGGGGCGTCGGGAGGCCTTGCCGCGTCCTCGCCGCTGGCGGCCCAGAGCCTGGATGACCATCGTCGGCCGCCGTGCGCGGGTCCGTCAGACGCCAGGCATGTGGGACCGTTGGGCGGGGTCGAGCAGCCTCCGGTCGTGCGGGCGGCGCGGACGGTCCGGGTCCTCGACGGCCGGGAAGGTTGGTACGCTATTCGGCCCGTCCAGTGGATCCTCGCATGTGCGCCGAAACACCCCACACCCACGTCACGAGCAGCCGCTTCCGTTCACCGACCTCGTGGTGGGTCCGTGGGTACCGTGTGGCCTTCGCCGTCTTGGCGTCGGTCGGTCTTGTCGTCGTGTTGGCGGAGAGCATCGGAGCCGGCCGTTCCACGGTGGACTACCTGAGCTACTTCACCATCCAGAGCAATCTGATCGCGGTCGGCGTGTTCCTGCTGGGAGCGCTCCGGCCGGAGGCTCGTCCCGGAGCGTCACGGCGAGATGTGATCCGAGGGGCCCCGGTGCTGTATCTCGCCGTCACCGGCATCGTGATCGCCACACTGCTCGCCGGCGTCCCGGTCGTGGTGAACGCCTTCGCCAATGCGGTGCTGCATCAGGTCATGCCGCTGGTCGTGGTGGCCGACTGGCTCATCGACCCGCCCGGTGCCGATCTGGGTTTCCGGCGGGCGATCGCGTGGCTCCTCTATCCGCTGGCCTGGTTGGTCTACACGATGATCCGTGGCGCCGTGGTCGGCTGGTATCCCTACCCCTTCCTCGATCCGGGCGTCATGGGGGGCTACGGCAACGTCGCCGCGACTGTCCTCGTCATCGTGGCGGGAGGTCTCGTTCTCATCTGGCTGATCGCGTGGATGGGACGCCGGGCCCGTCGAGCCATGGGTTGAGCGAACGTCGGTGGAGGTCGGATCCGGCGCGGTGAGCGGGCATGGCGCTGTGTTCCCTCGACGCCATGCAGGCGATCGCCGCCGGGGAGTCGACGAAGCCTGGGTGGTCGGCTGGCTGAGGGACTGTCCGATATTCGATGTCACGGCGACGGAACCGGGCCCGGTTCGGTCGGCATCTCAGACCGACAGGCAGACACACCGTGTTCCGGACACTTCCCCTCGTCGAGCGCCCGCCGTTCCGGGCGCTTATCGTCTCATCGTCAGTCGTTGCCATCGTCGCACGGTGGCCTCACCGCACCACGGACCCCCGCTCCTACCGACTCCACTCCAAGGGGCATGAACGACGGGGTCGAATCGAGGACTCAGGGTGACGGATGCGTCACCCCGCCGACAAACCTGCTTGCGCACACTACGCTGCGATGCGCAGCGATGCCATCGGGAACACCCGTCCGGCGTCCTTCGGATCGGAGTCGGGGATGCGAGATCGTAGAGGAGCGGTTGCGGGAGCGCTGATGGCGGTCGGGATGCTGTTGGTGGTCACCGCGTGTGGGAATGATGCGGACGTCTCGGCAGTTGGGGAGCAAACGACGGTTCCGGTGACGGCGACACCAGCTACGAGCGCGGCACCCTCAACGACGAGCAACAGCTCGTCGACCACGCTCGAGGAGCTGTCCCAGTGCGAAGGCCCGGTCGAGATCGTCGACCTCGGGGCAACAGTCCAAGGGGAGGTCGTCGCCGGTGAACTGCCCTTGGACTCGGTGTACTACTGCGTGGAGATCCCCATAGGGCTCGACGGCTTCACCGTATCGCTCAGCGGTTTGACGGCGGACCTCGATCTGTGGGTGGGGCATCCAGACTTGGCGGTCGTGCAGGAAGGGCGATTGGGAACCGTCTTCTCGGACAACAACGGCACCGACAACGAGGCGGTGACCATCACCATCGACCCCGATCGGCTCTTCAAACCGGGCGCCTACTACATCGAGGTTCTGGCCGCGGGTCGGGATCCGTCGCCGTTCTCCCTGACCGTCACCACGCCGTAGTTCCCATCACACGCCGCCATCCCGGTTCGAGATCCGAGTCGACGTCGATACTCGCTACCCGAGTTATGGCTGTTGCGGCGAGTTGGCATGCTCGGACCAAGCGCCACACGTCATCGGCCTGAACGCGGCGCCCGAGCGTTGGCCCACGGGCTCTCCGGGCCCCCGACGAACGTGCTACCCATTCACCGTGATCTCGGCGTGCATGCCGTTGACGAAGTGTGGGGGGCCACCTGGGACGTCGGGGGGCCCGCCCTCGCTCTCGGCGGCGGCTGCAAGGTACTCGTCGGGGTCGGCACCGGTGGGGATGGCGCAGATGATCAGGTACCGGCCGGGTTCGGTGAGCGTCCCGGTTCCGACCACGGGCATGCCGTCTTCGCCGGGAGGGGCGATGAGCACCGTCTCGACGTTGGGGAAGAGCGCGACCACGTCCTGCGGGTTGGCAACGATGTCGGCGGCCGATCGATTCTCGTCGTCGGGGAGGCGGATCGCCACCAGTTCGTGCAGTTCCGTTTCGGCGTTGTTGGTCAACGTGAGGGTGCTGCCCGCGGCGACGGTGGAGGGGAGATCCTCGAATGCGAAGTCGACGGCGGAGACCGCCACCGTTCCCGGTTCGGGGGTGGCGCCTCCGCAGGCGCTCAGGAGGCCGAGCATCGCCGCGGCCAGGACGAACAACAGGTTCCGGTGTCGGAAGGATGGGATGTTCATGGTTCTCCTTGGAAAGATCGTGGCGGTGTCGTTGCCGTTCACAGCGGCGGAGGTGGGGGGCCGAGGATGTCGATACCGTGGGCGGCGCAGACCGCGGCGACCTCCGCCGGATCGATGTATCCGGGTTCGGGCATCAGCGTCGAGCCGGTCCGGACCCCGAGGGAGGAGACCATCTCGTCGAAGCGAGGCACTCCGTCCCGACAGGCGGTGACGTTGATGTACCGCGCCGTCTCCGACAGGACCTGGAACGTGTGCGGGATCCCGAGGGGGAGGTAGGCGAAGGCTCCGGCGCCTGTGTCGATCTGTTCGCCTCCGGTGAAGAACCGCAGCTCCCCGTCGGTGACGAAGAACAGTTCGTCCTCGTGGTTGTGTCGGTGCTCGGGTGGTCCAAAGCCCCGGGGAGCGTGGAATTCCACGACACTCATGGACCGGCCGGCCGTCCCTGTGAGCTTGACGGTGGCGACGTGGTTGAGGAACTCGTAGTGCTGCCCGTCGCCGGCGGCGAGCACGACCGAGTGGTTGGCGAGAGTGGGTTCGTTACTCATGTGGCGGACGATGCCACGCCACCCTTCAGAAAACCTTACGATGGTTCGTCGCGGGGTTCGACGGTGATGCCGAGATCGGCCATGGCCGCCACGAAGCTGGTGTGGGCACGGGTTGCCTCCCGATGTTCACCTGCAGCGGCGAGGGCCGTGATCACGAGCCGGTGCGCCGGCTCATCGTAGGGGTCGACCTCGATGAGGCGCCGGCCCAGCGCCGCGGCCTCGAGATGCCGGCCGTGCTCGTGGTACCTGGAGGCTTCTCGCCGTGCCGCGGCCACGAAGCGGGTCCGTATTCCGGCACGGACAGCCTCGGTCCAGTCCTCGTAGCGGTCCTCGGGCAGGAACTCGCCGCTGTACGCGGCGACGATGGCGGCATCGTCGCTGGCCTTGTAGAAGGTCTCGACGTCGGTGGTGACGGCGTCGAGATCGAGGCGCACGGTCTGGCGGTCGGCGAGAACGCCGCCCCCCAAGACCCGCTTGACTGCCGAGAGCTGCACCGAGAGCCTGGCGCCGAGCCGGCGCATGTCGAACTCGTCGGGCCAGAGCAGGTCGATGAGCTCGTCCCTGGTCACCGGCCAACCTCGAGCGGCGACCAGCCGCTTGCACAGCTGCCTGGCCCTTCGCGATCCCCAGGCGGAGACGGGAACCTCTTCGCCGCCACGACGAACGGCGAATCGTCCCAAAGTGGCGATCTGGATGTCTCGGCTGGTCATCGGCTCCGTCGCCGGTGTTCGGACGCGGCCGGTGACGAAACGTTCGACCTGGGGCATCCACTCCGTCAGGTCGCCGACGTAGGCGAAGTGGTCGTACCCGTCGAGTTCGAGCAGACGCGCCCCGGGTATCGCCTCTGCCAGTTCCCGGCCTGCTTCGATCGGGATCACCAGTTCGTCGCTGCGGTGGATCACCAGGGTGGGGGCGTCGAGCGTGGCGAGGACTTCGGAGACGTCCATCTCGGCGACGAGGTCGAGGAGATCCCGAACGTCGGCGGCTCCGGCACATTGTCGCTCGTACCGCTGATGCCAGTCTCGGAACTCCTGGTTGGCGGCGAGGGAGGGGGCGAACGTGTCGACGATGACGGAAGCCGCGGTGCCCCAGACCTCCGCAATGTGGTCTCTCATGGCGATCTGGTGGTCTTCGGGCGCGGACGAGTAGGGTCGCGCCGCTGTTCCGAACAACACGAGGCGCTCGACCCGCCCGGGATAGGTGGCAGCGAACAGGATCGCCGTCGACCCGCCGTCGGACTGGGCGAACAGCGTCGCCCGTCCGATTCCTGCGTGATCCATCACCGCCCGCAGGTCATCGACCCGCTCGTCGATCCCCGGGTTGCGGCTCGTGCGATCCGAGGCGCCGGTTCCCCGCTTGTCGAAATGGAGATAGCGACTGAAGGTCCCGAACCGCTCGAACATGGCACGGAGATCCGGCCAACCCCACGCCGCCTCGATGTTCTGGGCGAAGGGAGGGATGGCGACGATGGTGGCCGGACCTTCCCCCCACACCTGGTAGGCCAACCGCGCCCCCCTCGCCGGGGCGAACTGGACCGCTGGTACCTGGATTCTGAGCCTCCTGCCGGGGTGTGGCGCGTCCTGCACCGGCGTTCAACACTACCCGGCGTCCCCACCAACGGAGGCTGCGACGTCGCGGCGGGGATCACCCCGAGCACTGCGCTCAGGCTCGCTCGCTACTTCGGCACTTCCAGCGGGTCCTGGATGAACGGTCGAGGTCGGTGGTCTCTCCCACGCCCAGCAAGTCGGAGGCGATGGGATCCGGCGGGTCCGGTCGTCATCCTCGTGCCTCATCAGCCCGAGCAGCCTCCGCCTGAGCGCCGAGAACGTCAGAAGGTCGAGCGGGCGAGCCTCATCTGAAATCCGCTCAGCGAAGACCACCCGTGGCCGGCCACGTCGTCGCTCCGATGGAGCATGGCTCCCGAGAATGGCGCGCCCGGACCGCCCGCCGCACTCGCGACGCGGCGGAACCCCCGGCTGACCGGGGTTTCGCGTGGCACGCCCGGAGGGACTCGAACCCCCCACCATCTGATCCGTAGTCAGACGCACGGGTTGGACCTCAATGGGCGATTCGGCGAAATCCGTTGTGGCCATTGCGTTCTCACCTTTCACTCGTTCTCATCGTTTGCGGTGGTTTCTCGTCCTCTCGCCGACCAGATGCGGACCACAGCTTGTTCGATGACCGGGAGTCGGAGGGCATTCACGCAACGGCAGATCTTCTGCGTGTCGGGGTCAGGCCCGAGGCTCGAGAACGTCGAGGGGGTCTTGGCGGATGGCCAGCATGGCCGGGTATGTGGCCGCGAGGAGGAGGACGACGAGCTCACCAAGGATGAGTGCCGGAGCGACCGACGGTCGGATCAGACGTACATGAACCTGGAAGGCGTCGTGCGCGAACTGGTCGACGGCTGGTTGGAAGGCGACTGTGGCGCCGAGGGCGAGGAGCGTCCCGATGACGACGACCTGGAGGACGTCGATGACGACGAGTAGAGCGATCTGGAGGCTGTGGGCTCCGACAGCTCTTGCGAGCCCGAAGAACCACATCCTGTCGCGAACGACAATCGTTTCTGCGATGAGGAGACCCAGTCCACCCAAGAGCAGCACTCCCCATCCGATGAACGCGTAGACCTTGCGGATTCCGACGCTTGCATCACGGATGCTTTCTCCCGAGTCGACGCGGCGCACGAACACGGTGTCGTCGATCTCTACACCGTATCTGCGAGCGTCGTCGGTGAGGTGGCTGGTTACCGCCCGGGTGATTGCGTCTTGTAGGTCGGTTCGACGGCCGGTGGTGACGGTGAAGCGGTAGGTGACTGGATCGGTGGTCGCCAGGGTCACGAGATGCTCGTATCGGACAGCAACGGCCAGCCCGGAGCCCCATCTGGCTTGCTCGGCTTCGTCGGGCAGGTAGATGGCTTCGGCGGGAATCACCTGACCGGCGAAGCACAGTTCGGTGTCCACCGGAAGGTCGTCACCGAACGGGAGGCGAATCGGGTCCCCTGCCGCGTCGCGCAGCACCAGGACGGGTTGGGCACCGATCTGCTGGAACGGTGGACACTCGGGAACGACTGCGGGGAGAACGTCGATCATGATCGGCGAGGTGGCGGCGAACGGTGCGACCGCTTCGGTCAGGCGCCGGCTGAGCGTCCCGGTGTTCAGACCCAGTCCTGAGTTCAATTCGATCAGGTAGGTTCCTGTCTGACCAACGTCGCGTGCGATCGCCTCATCGAGCCCCTCCGAGGAGACGCGGGACAGTTCGCTCACGGCGAGGAACACGGTTGTGCTTACCGCGACCAGAACCGACAGGAGGATCACTTTCAGCTTCGACTTGGTGCTGAGCCTCGCGGTCAGGGAGAAGAGTCGTCTCAGGGCGCCCACGGATCATCTCCCAGGGTTCCACGCGCGAGTTCTATTCTTGTCGTTGCGAGCCTCGCGATCGCGCGGTCGTGGGTGGTGACGACCACTGTCGTCCCGAACCGCTCCGGGAGCGACATGATCATTGCTGCCACCTCGTTGGCCGTGGCCTCGTCGAGATTGCCGGTCGGCTCGTCGGCGAGGAACAGGAGCGGACCGGGGAACAACGCGCGCGCGATCGCGACCCGTTGACGTTGCCCCCCGGACATTTCGTTCGGGTACCGTCGAGCCAACTCGCCGATGTCGAGACGGTTGGCCAGTTCCTCGGCTCGGGCGCGGGCCTCCCGACGGGAACCGGAGTTTGCCCCAAAGTACCAGGAAAGCATGATGTTCTCAGTGGCGGTCAACGCCGGGTCGAGGTGATAGGACTGGAAGACGATCCCGATCTGCTGGGCACGTAGCGAGGCCGCCCGTCGTGGCGGCAAGACGGCAGCGTCGAACCCGTCGAAGATGACTCGGCCCCCGGTCGGGCGGCGCAACAACGCGAGGACCGAGATCAGGGTGGATTTCCCGCTGCCCGACCGGCCCAAGATCGCGGTCGCCGTCGCGCGTTCGAGCGCGAGGTCGATCCCGCGGAGCGCATCCACGGGACCCTCTGTCGCTGGGTACGTGACTCGGACATCGCTCAGGCTGACGATCGGCTGTGTCATCCGTCGTCGCCGGGAAGAAGGAGGGTCGCACCGACCGGCAGGTCGGAGGTGATCACCCGGACCACACCGTCGGTGACCCCGACGGTCACGGGGATCTTCACCGGCTGATCGTTCTCCAGAACCGTCACGTAGTAGCCGTCGACGGTCTGGTCGTACCCGATGTAGAGGTTGGGAATCACGATCACCGAGTCGAAACGCTCCGAGGTGAGCGTCACCAGTCCACGCAGACCGGCAGCGGTCTCCACGAAGCCAGGGAGTCGACAATGGAGCAGCGGGGCGGGAGCCTCAACGACGTCGCCGGTTCGGTCCGGGCCTGTGGTCGAGATCCAGACCGCTGCGCAGTCGACCTGCCGCGTTCCAACGGTCGTTTCGATCGTTGCCCGTCCGGTGAACGGGATCGACTCGTAGCGGAGCTGTTGGATGGGCGTCAACGACACGACGACGTCGATACCGGCAGTTCGCAGCTCTGGGGCCGACCCGCCCAGTTGCAATATGCCCCCCACCGGGGCCGTGACCGGACCTTCGAGCGTCCGAAGCTGCTGGAGACGACTTTGGTCGATGCTGCTGTGCGCGTTGCGCGCTTGCAACGCCGCCGCCACCGTCGGATCCACCACAGCGTCACCCACGATGGCGCCTTCGTCGACTCGCTCCCCGTCGACTCGAGAGGTGACCAGCATCATCTGTCGATTCGATAGCAGACTGATCGTGTCGCTCTCTGCCGACACCCCTTGCAGCTTGAAGGTCATCTGAAAGGCTTCACGTCGAACCACGGCGACGTCGCCCGACGGGTCACCAATCCCGGCACTCGCCGGTTGCATGGTCGGCACGGTGGCCGTAGGCGTGCATGCGGTGAGCCCGGTCGCCAATGCCACGATCGCCGCGCTCGACCGGAGACGGAGGATCACGACCCGGCCTCGAGTGCCTCGCTGATAGTGGGGCCCGATACGTCGTACGGCTCGGCGGGGATCCAACGACCGCAACTCCCTTCTGCCGTCAGCCAGAAGCGAAGCTGGTCGATATCTCCAGAGGCGATTCTTCCCTTCAGGTCCGCATACGACCGCTCCCAGTCCGGATAGGACGGTGTCATCGGCACCTCCGGAACCGGCAGAGGAGCAAGACTGGGCCGCACGCCGACGCGAATCCACTTCCGATAGACGCGGGCAGCATCGCGGCACACCAGAAAGTTGATCACAATCCCCTGGGCCATGCTCCCACGCGTTCCCGGCGGTTCCTCGGAGATCTTCTGCATCGCCACCGGATTTGCCAACACCTCGGCAACAGCCGACGGGTCGAGTCCATGGAAATACTCGTCGGAGCTGGCGACCGCCGCGCCGCGAGAGCAACCCGCACTCACCAACAGCGCTACCACCACGAGTGCCCTCACATAGCGCCTCACTCGCTTCCTCCTCAAGTTTGGGGGTTCTCGGCTCTGATTCCGAGCCGAGAACCCCGCCTCATGGACTCTACGCCGCTCAGTTGTGAATAACGGTGTAGTTCCATGTGTAGTTGCCGTGTCCGGGCCACCAGCCGTTGCAGTTCGCACTGCCGCTTCGGAACGCCTTGATGGTGTAGTTGCTCGCGAGGACTCCCGTCCAGGTCGCTGTCCCGTTGTCGCCGACCGTCTTGACCGAAAGGTCGTTGCCGTTGGACGATCGGGCCCACGTCTTTGTGCTGGACTTCGGACTTGACGAATTCTGCCGGATCTTGAAAGTACCGCTCGGGTCGTGCGTCACCGTGATGCCGGTCTTGATCGTCACCCCGTCGCAGCTCACAGACGTTGCCTGAGTCGAGCTCGCCGCACCGGCCGGTGCGAGTGCGCCAGCAAGGGCGAGAGCGACGAACATGGTCACTATTGTGAGACGTCTTGCTCTACTCCGCATCTTTCCCATGATTCCTTCCTCGCTGATGGGATGGGCCTCTCTCGATCGTGTGCGGTGTCCTGTCAGGCACCTCCTCTTCTTCCCTGCTTCCTCCTCCGGGCCAGCGAATGTGGCCCTTGCGACCACGGTCGGCCGGTGGCGGGCGCATTCGCTGGTCCCTTCACTTGTGTAGGTGTCCGGCAGGGGCGGGTTCATCGCGGGATTCTTGGGGATTGTTTTCGCGACCTGGTGGCGGTATGTCGGCGTGGCTACGGGCCGGTGCGGTCGATGACGACGAGTAGAGCGATCTGGAGGCTGTGGGCTCCATGTGTAGTTGCCGTGTCCGGGCCACCAGCCGTTGCAGTTCGCACTGCTTCTTCGGAACGCCTTGATGGTGTCGTTGCTCGCTAGCACTCGGGTTCCGTCGCGGGTCCTTTCGGGACCTGCCTGGTGGCGGCGTGGCTACTGGTCGATGCGGTCGTGGCGGGACCCCGATGGTCGGTCGCGAGCACTATCGTTCCTTCAGTCTGTTCGCGGTCGCTCCGGCCGTTGCGGCGGAAGCGGTTGCAGCTGTCGCGAGGATGGTCGCGGCGGCAGTCAACGCGGCACCTCTGAGCCCGTAGGCGAATGCCGTCGTCGAGAGACCGTCGACGTGTGACCACAGAGCGAGTCCAACGACGGCGACGGACAACCCAGCGCTCACGGCGACGAGTGCTTCTAGAGATACGAGCATGGCGGCTTCGGCACGGCTCATTCGGAGTGACCGGTACAGACCGATGTGGGCTCGTCGACCGAGGTTCACGAGCAGCAGAAGAAGCCCGGCGGCCGCACTCGCCCATATCCAGGCGATTCTGGACCAGCGTTCGGTGTGTTCCTCGTATGGGTTTCGGCTGAACGTGCCTCCGCTGCGGAGCGGCAGGACCTGAGCTGATGCGCCGCCGTGGGATAGCAAGGCGACCAGACTGCCGGCCAGGGTCGATCGGGATTCCCAGGTCGTCTCGATGAGGCATTCGGCTGCCGGTTCGTGTGACATCGAGACAACTTCGAGAAGCGTTGTCCCCCCGTTGGGTAGACGATCGCTGGCGTCAAAGACGGCACTCACCGTCGCGGTTCGGTCACCGAGATGGATCCTAGAGCCGGGGTACAGGCCGCGAGCGGTAGCGAACTCGAGGGGCACGACGAGGTCGAGGGCTCCGGTCCATTCGTGTGACGGCCACATGACGTCGAGCGCACCGGGACTCACGAGGGCAACGGTTGCTTCTTGTATGCTGAGACCGGAGACCGGGCGATTGGAAGGGTTTCCAACCGGCCCTCCGGCGACGACGCTCGGGGACTCGCGAAGTGCCTCGCACACGTTGGGGTCCAGGGCGGCTTGGCCGTCTCCGGACTCGGCTGGGCTTGCCACCAAAACGTTGCCGCCCGCCTCTTCGATTCGGGCTACGAGTTCAAGGTTGGCGTCGACGGCCTCGGCCTCTCCGACCGCCGGAACGACCATCACCGCCGCGAGAAGAGCGACCAGAACCAACGATCGTGACCAGTCCGCTACGGAATTCAGAAGGGCTTCTTGCCCGATGGACCCCAGTCTCCAGCGTTGTCGTTCAGGCCGTTCCATTCCGGAGCCTTCCGCTGGAGAGCAAGAGTACGCGGTCACATCTCCGGGCGGCGTCGAGGTCGTGGGTCATGAGGACGAGCGCCCGATTCTCCGAAAGGGTCGACAGCAAGATGTCGATGATCTGCCGCGACGTCGACTCGTCGAGTTGACCGGTTGGTTCATCTGCGACGATGACAAGCGCATCCATGACGAGGGCCCTGGCAATGGCGACACGCTGAAGCTCCCCGCCGGAGAGGCGTTGCGCCTGGTGCGAGGCGACCGATGCAAGCCCCACTCGGGATATGGCGGTTTCGGCGTCATCGAGGGCCTGGCGTCTCGTCGCTCCTCGAGCGAGGCTTCCCATCGCCACGTTGTCTCGGCAGCTACGGCGACCGACCGCATTGGTCGTCTGCTGGATGAGCGCGACTTCTCCCTCCTTGCTGGGATCACGACCGGCCACGCGAACATGCCCGGCGTCCGGCTTGAGGGCACCGGATATGCAGAAGGCCAACGTGGTCTTGCCGGAACCTGATGGGCCAACAATGGCGGCCGAGGATCCCGCCTCGACCTCGAGGGACACTCCGTCGAGCACACGCCGGTCACCAAAGGAGACGGATACGGACGCGACATCGATCAACACGATGGGTCGGCAAGAGAAGCCGTGGGATTCACGATGATCTCTTCGGGGATGGGCGTCTGCGCGCTGATATAGGCTCGGCCTCCTTGCGACCACACTACGGTCACCGGGCTCGGGCCCGTCGGTCCCCAAACGCATTGTCCCGAGCCACCAGTAACGACGGCCGAGGCCGGAACGTAGCGCATCTCCCCACTGGTCACCGTGAGGATCCCGTCGATGGCAGCGGTCCCCGCCTCGAGGACGGCCGCTACCTCGGCCAGGCTCTGCAACGGTACCGAGGCATCGTCGGAGAGCTCGATACTCAGTTGTTCGCCTATCGCGCTGAACACGATCTGCTCTGCTGGTAGATCGATCTGCCGATCGGTGGTGACGGAGGCGGCAACCACGGTCGAGTTGTGCACGAGAACCGGTACACCCCGGCCAGGCAGCGGCTGTCCCACCACCAGGTTGACCTCGTCGATAGCCAGTTGATCGTAGGGAAGGTACAAGACGGCATCTACGGGGAACACGGGGCCCGTACCGGCACGTGCTGACCGCAGCACTCTTGGCCACCCAAACCTGGTCAGGAAGGCGTCGATCGCCGCCGACAATTGCGGGCCGACCCGATCCAGCGGCGGATCGAGCTCGTCCTCAACCAGACCGAGGGAGTCGAGGAACCGACCCAGCGCGGCCACGTCCCTCCCTTCATCCCCGACAGCGAGATCCCGCCACAGCACCGCCCCTGGCCCCACTGCGACAACCGTGGAACCGTCCAGATCGAAGAGGGCCGTACCGGCCGTTACCACCGAGCGGTCGTCGACATGAACCGAGGTGACCATGCCAGATTGGCCCTGCGACAGCACCTCGATCGGGGCACTCCACTCGAGATCCAGCCTCGCGGGCACGCGGGCGACGGCACGATCGAGCCCGACCGGCATCAACACGCTGACGGTCGGATCGTCCATCGGGGGCTCGTACGGATCGACATTCCACAGCGCGGTGATCACCGCCGCGGGAATCACGATCAACAACGCTACAAACACCGCAACGACGCGCACGGTACACTCCTCGGCCGTTCACTCGCTTATCGCTCGCGCTGCGACAGTATTTCGGCCGTTGCTTCCGCAGCACACTTCAGGAATGTATCGGTTCTCGCAGGATCGCCCCTGGTCGCGTCACGCCCGCCTTCGATCCCTGCATCGGCCAGACACTGGTCGGTAAGACGGGTGATGAGATCGGACTCCTCTTCGGTCGGACCTACCAGTGCCGCCCACGTCCAAGCAACGGGAGTGAACAGCGTCGACTCCTCGCATTCTTCTACCGCTGCCTCGATCGTAGCACCGGCCATCCCTTCCGGATGCCGCAGGATGAACTCAAATCCCGATGCTCCCGGATCGTCGACGAACTGCGTCGATGCCTCGACGCCATGCTCGGCGAGACATGTGACCACGTCGCTGGCCACCGTTTCGTACTCCAGGAGGTCGATCCTGTTGTCCGCTAGGATCTCTTCGAGGGGTGGCGCCGTCACATCGTATCCCATGTTCGTGACGAACACCCGCAGGTCACCGAGGTCCGTGAGAGCGGGATCAACGGATCCTTTGTCCAACTCCACATTTGCAGCACAGGCACTGATGGTGATCAGGCTTACCATCAGTGCCTTTGCAACGAGCCACCCCCGGGTACTTCTTGGCAGCATCACCCCTCAACAGTTCCTGCTGTCGTGGATCACCCACGGTGACGTTCCATACGAGCCACTGTTGTTGGTATCCCCGTACCCCCTACCTTTGCATTGATCGCCAGAGTCGGTCAACGACGTCGAAGTGCTCGTGGTCCACACTCCAAGATGAGTGTTCGTCCCGTTGTTGTCGTAGACGTGCTTCGCACGGATCCTCGCACACCCGTAGTTCTCGTCGACCACGATCCTCGGCCGGCCCCAGTGCTCGTGCACGTCGATGGTGATCTTACAGCCATTCCACGTGTATGTGTCGACCGCAGCCTCAGCTCGAGGCACCGGCGACAGAAGCGTGATCCCCGGAACAAGCGCCAGCACAGCAGCGATCCTGGCAACCCCGGGCCTGCTCCGCCACTCGACGGTTTCGTCTGCTCTGATCATGACGATCCTCCCTTGACGGGTTCTCTACCGGTCGTCCACCGGCCTTTCATCTGTGTAGGTGTCCGGCAGGGGCGGGTTCATCGCGGGATTCTTGGTGATTGTTTTCGCGACCTGCCGTGGGTGCCGGCCTGGGTTAGGGGCCGGTGCGGTCGATGGGGACGAGGAGGATCTCGCGGCTGGTGTGGTCGAAGGCGAGGGATGGGCAGGGCTCGCGGTCGGTGGGGGCCTGGGATACGACGACGGTCCAGTCGTCGATGCCGGCGTCGTCGAGGGCCTGTTCGGCGATCCGTTGGGCGTCGTCGAAGCTGGGGCAGACCTGCGGGTTGATCTGTTCGACGAGCCGGTCCTGGACCTCGATGATGCTGCTGGTGGCATCTGAGGGTGGTGCGAAGGCGGCCATGCCGAGACGCTCACAGACGCCCGGGTCGTCGGTGGGCAGCACGATGAGGGTGCCGGCGTCGTTGACACAGCCCACCAGCGGCGGGACCTGACCGGCGGGGACGATGTCGGGGTTGGTGATCGTCCCGTCAGCCCACAGGGGGGCGCATCGTTGCGGGTCGAGGCCGCCGGTGGGTTCGACGACGTGGACGGCGTCGAGGCTGAGGTCTGCGGCGCAGCCGATCCCCGAGATCTGGGTGGGTTGGCGGGTGAGATAGACGGCGGCGGCGACCGCGGCGAGGGCGAGGACGGCCACCGCGGCCGCCAGCAACACCCGACGTCGGCTGCGCCGTCGACGAGACGCATCGGCCAGGACCCGGGCTCGGACCCGAGCTTTGATGCGGGCTGCCTCTTGGGGGTCGATCCGGTCGGCCGGGTCGTCCTCTCGGAGAGCGTCGAAGATGTCGCGTTCGTTCACGGCTGCTCCTGCCGGTCGTCACCGGGTGGTCTTTCGGGCCTCTCATCTGGGTAAGTGTCCGGCAGGGCCGGATCGTCGCGTCGAATCTCGCCGAGATGTCGGCGGAGACGCCGCCGAGCCCGGTGCAGTCGGCTGCGTACCGCCGCCTCCGACAGGCCCACCACCTTTCCGGCTTCGGTGTGGGTGAGCTGTTCGTAGGCGACGAGCCGGAGGATCTCCCGATCCGTCGGGCTCAACCGGTCGACGGCAGCGGCCACCTCGTCGGCGTCGGCTGCGGTGAGCATCGGCTCGTCCGAGCCGGGGACGCTGCGACGGTCCACGACGTGGCCGAGTCTGGCCGTGAGCCGGCTGTGCCGGTCCTGGCCGCGGCGTTGGTTGGCGGTCACCTTCGCCGCCACCGAATACAGCCACAACAGCGGGGAGTCGGCCGACGTGGCGTCATCGAGTCTGCGCCACGCCACCAGATAGACCTCGGCGACGGCATCCTCGGCGTCTGCCAGACTGCGGGTCCGCCGTCGACAGTACGCCAACACCAGGGTGAAGGTCGCGTCGTACAGCCCGTCGAAGACCGCCACACGCTGAGAGTCCGCGTTGGGGTCGGGTCTTCGACGGTTCACTGCACCTCCCCCGACCCTCGGCTCAGGTGATGTACACCGACGATACGTCGTTGTTCCACCCGCTCAGCATGGTCGGAGCCACATCGTACGCTTCGGTCAGCGATGTCGGATACCGGTCCCCGCTGCCGTTGCGCCGATCGGCGAACCGTGCCGAACAGGCACCGATCCGGTACGACGAGGTTCGCTGGTCGAACCCGTAGTCGGCCAGGTTGAACCACTGCCAACGTCCCCGCAGATACAGGACCGCACCGGTGTACCAGGTGCCGTCGTACAACCGGAGGTACGACGCACACGACGAACCCGACGTCGCCCTTGTCCCGGTCGAGACACCGGTAGATGCCGCCATCCCGGTTTCGAGTTCGCCGATGCGGCGGTTCATCTCCGCTTCGGTGTCGAAACACTCGGGCACCTCGAGCATCTCGGGCCACACCACACACGCCCCAGCGCCCTCCCAGCCCCGGGCCAGGTCGATGACCTGTTCCCCGTACCGGGCCGCCGTTCCCGCCCCCGGCTGCCCGGAGCTGTCGCTTCCGGACGCAGCGTATGCGGGCACTCCGGCTAGCACCGCCGCGGCGACCATCACCAGCATGATCCTGAACCGTTGGCTTGTCCTCGGCATCCTCATCTGGGGGACGCTGGATCGTCCCCTCATCTCGGTAAGTGTCCGGATGAGGCCAAACATCGCGCGCGATGTTCCAGCCGGTGATGGACACTTCACCAGGTGAGGGCTCCAAGACAGGAGGCAGAAGTGGCTGACGGGACCACAACACCAACACCGTCGATGTGGACGATCGCGCTGTCGGACGAGGTGGCCACCGACCAGCGGCTCGTCGCTACGCTCCGCAGCGTCCCGGCCCATCTCGTCCCCGACGACCACCCACAGGCCAGCATCCTGCTCGTCGCACAGACCGAACCCGCCGCGGGAGCCGATGGTCGGGTTCTCCGGATTGTCGTAGTCGACGGCATCGATGAGACCGTCGTCCGTTCCGTGATGCGATCCGGCGCCGCCGGGATCATCTCGCCCGACGTCACCATCGAAGAGGCCCGGGTGATCCTCTCGGCGGTAGTCGCCGGCTCCTTCCCCGTCCCCCATGGCCTGGTCGTATCCCTGGCGTCCCGCCTCGAACCGGCGACACGGGCCGGCTTGACGGAGCGGGACCGGGTCATCCTCGAGCACCTCGCCCACGGCGACACCATCACCGCTATCGCCCGGCGGCTCGGACGCTCCCCACGGCACACCCGACGACACCTCCGGAGCCTGTGGGACAAGATGGGGGTGGACAGCCGGGCGCAGGGGCTTGTCGCCGCTGCCCGCCAAGGCCTCCTCACCCCGTGAGACCATCCGTTCCGGACGCACCTCGACGCTGGCGTGTCGGCACTCCATGGCAGCGTTTGTACTTACGACCCGACCCGCACGGACACAGCTCGTTGCGTCCCACCCGACCCCAGGATCCCCCAACCAGGGTCGATGAGACGGTTCGCCGTTGCCGGGCCTCGACGTCTCGTTGTCGGCGTCGCAGTTCCACCTCCCAGACACCAAGACGAGCTTCCGTCGCCGTCAGCTCCTGTTCACGCCGGGCGATTTCCGCTTCCCGTCTCGCCAGTTCCTCACCGGCCCGGACCGCGACCCCAGAAACGTCAGCCGGCTCGCCGTCGATCACTCCCGCCAGCTCATAGCCGATCAGGATGGCGATGGCTCGGCCCATCGACACCCCGACCGTCTCGCAGCACCGTTTCCACGTCGACCACATCGCCGGCGTCGTCGGGACCCGCACCATCCGCCAGATCTCGTCCTGCCCGAGGCCGGCGAGCAGTCTGCGGTCGATCCTGGCGAGCACACCCCGGTCGAGGCCCATCAGGATCCCCCGTGTCTACATGTAGACATCGCAACCGTGTTGCATGTGCGTGTGGTGGCGGGGAGGGTTCTGCGCTGGTCGGCTGGCTACGACGCGGTGGGTGGCCTGGGGCTCGGCGGCTTCGTTTCGGTGCAGCTGGCGTATTCGACATCGGATCTCCTCCTCCGCTCTGGTACCGCTGATCCTTCGTGGCGACTCTGCTGTCCTGTGGCTGGCCGGCATCGGCTGTGGCTCGACCGATGGGCTCTGGGCGCCCTGTGGCGTCCTCGTGGTCTCCTCGGAGCCCGCAGGGCAGCCTCAGGGCCTACAGACGGCCGCGGCGATTCGGGAGCCCTACGGCACACTGGTGCATCTGCTCGCCTACGGAGGCCTCCGTTGGGGTGAGGCCGTCGCGGTTCGTCGCAGACGATGCGACCTGCTGCGATCCCGTATCGAAGTGGCAGAATCGCTCTCAGAGGCCCGAGGCAAGCTCCACTTCGGCGCCACCAAGACGTACCGCCGGCGGATGG
>Ga0256841_1001891_pt1 | contig 17252 bp, 16 predicted proteins | sample 356308metaG_FD_185971 | JGI IMG/M metagenome (GOLD analysis project Ga0256841, IMG submission 185971) | Hydrothermal vent microbial communities from Mid Atlantic Ridge, Atlantic Ocean - 356-308 | ecosystem: Environmental > Aquatic > Marine > Hydrothermal vents | place: Atlantic Ocean: Mid... | reverse complement strand
AATCTTTGAACAAAGGCGAAATAGAAAATTTAATTTCGAATTTGGATAAACGGGTTTTTCTGTTACATAACGTTCATGAAAAAGAACCTATTGTTTTTTATACAAGATGGGCAATGTCCTATCTCAGAGGACCTTTAACACGGACTCAAATTAAAAAATTAATGCAGCCGAAAAAATCAGCAATGCCTTCGGTGCATAACGAACATGAATCCCCTAAAGTTTCTAAAAAGATTTTAAGCAAACCGTCGTTACCGCCTGAAATCAAACAACTTTATTATCCTTCCGAAGGAGAAGCAGCAGAGAATTATCTATACAAGCCTTATTTAATCGGTATTGCAGATGTAAATTTTATTAACGCAAGGAATAAAATCGATTTAGCAAAAACCGCGCAATTTACTACTCCTATTGTTGATGATGTTATTTCAGTTGATTGGAAAAGAGCTCAAGAATTTGATTACGGCTTGGACCGGCTTTATAAAAAACCTGAAAAAGGCATTGAATTTTCAACTCTGCCAAACACCGCAAGTCAAACTAAAAATTACAAACTCTGGGAGAAAGAATTCCGGGACTATCTATACCGGGATTATTATATCGAGTTGTTGAAAAGTCCTACATTGGGTGAAATTTCCAAACCGGGTGAAAGTGCGAAAGATTTTAGAATACGGTTGAGGCAGCAAGCAAGAGAGCAAAGAGACGAATGGGTAGAGAAGATCCGGGCCAAATATTCAAGGAAAACAGAATCGCTTCAAAATAAAATAAGAAGAGCCGAAGCAAAAATAGAAACGGAAATGGCACAATCGAAACAGCAAAAATTACAATCCGTTATTTCATTGGGAGCAACTATATTAGGAGCTTTCCTCGGACGTAAAGCAATAAGTTCTTCTACCATAAGCAAAGCCGGAACAACAATTAGAAGCGCCAGCCGCGCTGTTAAAGAAACACAAGATGTGGTACGGGCAAAAGAAAATTTAAAAATATTACAGGAAAAATTAGCCGATTTGCAAGAAAAATTTAACGAGGAAGTTGAAGATTATTCGGATAAATTTGATATTTCTTTGGAAGAATTCGAAAAAGTTGTTGTTCGACCTAAAAAAACCGATATAAACGTTAATCTTTGTACTTTATTATGGATTCCGGAAGCAAAATAAATTTCCGTTAAAAAGTAGTTCTACTTGATTGGAATTCTAAGATTTGATTTTTATATTAAATATAATTCTAAAATTATTTTTAAAAATTAATGCTGAATATTTTAGTTACCGATGATCATCCTATTTTCCGCGAAGGAATAAAAAACTTCATTAATAAGGAAGTAGACCTTAGAGTTTGTTGCGAAGCGGAAAACGGCGAAGAAACAATCAAACTGATTTCGGAAAATAATATTGATGTTGTGGTTCTGGATGTTGGTCTACCCGGAAGAAGCGGATTGGATATTTTGAGAGACATCAAAAATATTAAGCCGGATTTACCTGTCTTGGTTTTCAGTATGTATCCTGAAGAAACTCATGCAATCAGAGCTTTCAAAGCCGGAGCTAACGGTTATTTGTCTAAAGATTCGTTTGCTAACGAATTGATAGATGCTATAAGAACTGTTGGCGAAAATAAAAAATATATTACCCCTTTAATAGCGCAAAAGTTGGCTGAAGAAGTAAGTAAAACAAATCATGAATATCCTCATCAAAATCTATCTGACAGAGAATTAGAGATTGCAATTTTAATTGCAAAAGGGAAATCCATAAAAGAAATTTCCGGTCAATTAAAATTAAGTCCTAATACCGTTAATACTTATCGTAAAAGGATTCTAAATAAAATGTCGATGAAAACTAATGTTGAATTGGCAGTTTACGCATTTAAGAATCATCTTATTTCCGATTAATCGGGATTATTACTGAAGAATATAGAAACATTAAAGTTTCTTTGTCACATTAATTGCTACAAATGAAATGATTTTAGTGTGACAAATTGTATAATTAAATTAATTTATATTTCGATGCTATATAATATTCAAAAATGAAAACTTTAATAATCGATAACTCGGATATATTCAGAAGCGGTCTTAAACTTTTTTTACAAGACATAAAAGAGTTGAACTTTGTGGGAGATTACCGTCATTCCGGTTCTCTTAATAATATAGAAAACGAGAATGTGGATTTAATTCTTATTGACGTGACGGATAAATACGAAATTAATGAATATCTTATAGAAAAGATAAGGAAGTTATTTCCAAAAGCTTTTATAATTTCTTTTTCTAATTTTTTAAATTTGAAGACACAATTTCAATACCAGCTAAAAGGAATTGATTATTATTTTAACAAAGAGTACGAATTTTACAAACTAAAAAGTTTTCTAAAAAATCTGATAAATAAAAACTATTACAGGAGGTAAAATGAAAAAACAAATATTGATTTTACTGCTATTATTTTCCGTTAGTTCAATATTTGCACAAAAAGAAAAAGTTAAACAAAAAACTTGGCTGCCGTCTGGCGTTGCTGCTTTTAATCTAAGTCAACTGGCGTTAAGTAATTGGTCGCAAGGCGGAGATAATTCACTTGCGTTTAGTATAATAGGTAATTTCGGATTAAAGTATTATTCTAATCCATGGAAATTTGAAAACTCATTAAAAATTTCCTTTGGTAAATCAAAAATAGGCGATCAAGAATTTAGGATAGCCGATAACGAAATATTTATGCAAAACATGTTGTCTTATTCAGTCGGTTGGGTTGTAGATCCTTATATAAGCAACATATTCCGAACGGTGGTTACCAACGGATTTGATTATGGCGTTTCGCCCGCATTACAAACTTCCGCATTTTTTGATCCCGGTTATTTACAACAGGGAATGGGCTTTACCTATCAACATATTCCGGGATGGAACTTTAGAGCCGGTTTGGGTTTTAAAGAAACCTTTACAAGCAAATTTAATTCTTATGCGGATGATCCCGCAACAACGGAAATTGAAAAAACCAAGTTCGAAACCGGTCTTGAATTCGGAGTTGCAGGAAAAACCGAGTTACAAAAAAATATACTTTTCCAAACCGATCTCGGTTTGTTCAGTGCATTTAACGCATTAGATGTTTGGGATGTAAGATGGGATAATACGCTTACCGTAAAATTGAGCGACTTATTCAATATGAATGTCAACGTTCTTGTAATTTACGATGCTGATCAAACATTAAAAACACAAATTAAAGAAGCCTTACAATTAGGTATTACATATACATTATTTTAATTAATATATAAAGGAGGATAATCATATGATGAAGGAATTCAAAGCTTTTGTTATGCGCGGCAATGTGGTTGATATGGCTGTCGGTATTGTTATTGGCGCCGCATTCGGTAAAATTATTGCCTCATTGGTAAAAGATGTTATTATGCCGCCAATAGGTGTATTACTCGGCGGTGTCGATTTTTCGAAGCTCCAAATCGTAGTTAAAGAAGCTACCGAAAAAACCGAAGCCGTGGTTATAAGATACGGTGTGTTTATTAATACAATTATTGAATTTATAATTATAGCTTTTGCTATCTTCCTTGTTGTAAAAGGAATTAATTCAATGAGGAAAAAAGAAGAAGAAAAACCGGCAGCTCCTCCCGCTCCTTCAAAAGAAGAAGTATTACTTGGGGAAATCCGGGATTTACTTAAATCAAAATAAAATAAAAATAAGAGGACCATATGAAACCGCTTCTAAAAGTATTGCTTATGCTTGGGGTGTTATTCATCTTATCATGGAACAGTTTATCCGCCCAATTTAATGATTACAGCATTAAATTCGGGCTCCAAGGTAACGGGTTAATTCCAAATACCGAATTTACTAATGATAATTTGGAAATAGCTTTTACCGGCAGGGCATTTTTGAGGTTTGAATTGTCTAAAGCTTTCGAGGTTGAACTTGGCGCCGGTTACGGTAGATTAGCCGGTGACGATTTCGTTAAAAATTATTGGCGGACAGATATTATTCCACTTGACCTGAGATTAATATTAAGTCCGTTTGACTTGAAAGGATGGAATCCTTATGCTTACGGCGGAGCCGGTTATCTAAAATGGGATGTTAAAGATAAACCAGCTTCCGTTTCTCCCTTTCCGGGAGTAAAAAATAACGGCTGGGATGTTTTTGTGCCTGTAGGATTGGGAATCGAATTCGCACTTTCGGACAATGTACTGTTAGACATTAGCGGCGGTTTCAATCAAACATTTACCGATGATATCAATTTTTATAACAATAAAGATGTGGACAATTCAAAAGCTTACGATGCTTATTGGAGCGGCGGTTTGGGGTTAACCTTTACCGGTGAAAGCGGCAGCTCCGATAAAGACTTAGACGGGCTTACAAAAAATCAAGAAGAAGAACTTAAAACCGATCCAAATAATTCAGATACCGACGGTGACGGTTTGTTAGACGGTGAAGAATTTCTTACTTTTAATACCGACCCGCTTAATCCCGATACCGATAAAGACGGGCTGACCGATTCCGAGGAAACTAAAAAATACAAAACCGATCCTAACTCAAAGGATTCCGATTCGGATGGCTTGAGCGATTATGACGAGTTAATGAAATATAAAACAAATCCGATGAGCGATGATACCGATATTGACGGTTTAAAAGACGGAGAGGAAATTAAATTAAATACCAATCCAAATAATAAAGATACAGATAATGACGGATTAACCGATTACGAAGAAATTAAAAATTATAAAACTAATCCCACTAACCCTGATACCGACGGAGACGGATTAAAAGACGGAGAAGAAATTAGAAAACACAGCACAAATCCGTTGAAAAAAGATACTGACGGCGGAACAGTAGACGATAAAACAGAAGTTGACCGCGGCACAAACCCGCTTAATCCTAATGACGACGTGGTTCTTGATGTTTCAAAACCTATAATTTTAGAAGGCGTAACATTCGCTTCCGGTAAAGCAGACTTAACTCCTGAATCGGAAAAGGTTTTGATGAAAGCCTTAAACACATTAAACGCTTATCCCGATATGAAAGTTGAAATAAGAGGCTATACCGACAGCCGCGGAAGCGCTAAAGCAAATAAAAAGCTTTCGCTTAGAAGAGCAAACGCCGTTAGAAATTGGTTATTGTCTAAAGGAATTGAACCTTCCAGAGTTATTGCAAAAGGTTACGGCGAAGCTAATCCTATTGCTAATAACAGTACTCCGGAAGGAAGAAGATTAAACAGAAGAATTGAATTTGTAAAAATCACTAAATAATATCAATAAAAAAATAAAGGAATATCTCAAATGAAAGGCAAAAAAATATGGTTGATGATATTAACATTATTGTTGACTTTTGTTACTGTAAGTAACGCCCAGTTTCACGATTATCAAATTAAATACGGAATACAACCTCATTTCCTTATGGAAAGTTCCGAGTTCAGTATTCATCCTTATCAGCCTACTTTTCTCGGCCGAGGATTTTTTAGATACGAATTATCTTATGCGCTTGCAGCAGAACTGGGAGCCGGTTATGGCACGCTTAATACGTTTGATTTTACCGGAGCTTATACAAGTACGGATATTGTGCCTGTCGATTTTAGGTTCGTACTAAGCCCCTTTTCCATTAAAGATTTCAATCCTTACTTCTACGGTGGAATTGGCATGTTAAGATGGTCTGTCGATACAAAACCCGCCGTCGCTTCTCCAAATGCCGTTGAAAGCGCCGGTTGGGACGCCTTTGTACCTTTTGGCGCCGGTATTGAAATTGCTCTATCTGATAATGTTTTATTAGATATTAGCGGCGGTTATAACGCTACTTTTACAGACGATCTCAATTTTTATAATAATAATGCCAGTAATGACGGATATTTTAATTTCGGCTTTGGTTTGACATTTGTTTCCGAAAGCGGCTCTTCCGATAAAGACGGAGACGGTTTAACAAGAGATGAGGAATTAAAGTTAGGAACAGATCCTAATAAAGCCGATACGGACGGCGACGGGATTTCCGATGGCGCCGAAGTTAAAAAATATAACTCCGATCCGTTAAAAGCCGATAGCGATGGAGACGGACTTACTGATAGCGATGAATTGAATAAATACCATACTAACCTTAATAAAACAGATTCTGACGGAGACGGTTTATCCGATTTTGACGAAGTTAATAAATACAAAACAAACCCGAATGCCGCCGATAGCGATAACGACGGTCTCTCCGATTCTAAAGAAATACACGAATACAAAACCGATGCTAATAAAGCCGACAGCGACGGTGACGGACTTAACGACGCAACGGAAGTAAAATTAAATACAAATCCGCTGAATCCGGATACAGACGGCGACGGTTTGTCAGATGGTACTGAAGTTAATAAGTATAAAACAAATCCATTAAAGAAAGATACCGACGGCGGCACAACAGATGATAAAACGGAAGTCGACAGAGGTACAAATCCTTTAGACCCAAAAGATGACGTTGTTTTGGAAATTAAAAAGGATACTCCTATCGTTCTGAACGGCGTAACTTTTGAAACCGGGAAAGCCGATATAACTGCACAATCCGAAAGTATTTTGGAAAGAGTTTACAACACATTAAACGCTTATCCCAACATGAAAGTTGAAATTAGAGGTTATACGGATAATACCGGAAGAGCAAGCTCTAATTTAAGACTTTCTCAAAAAAGAGCGGATGCCGTAAAAAATTGGTTGGTTGCTAAAGGTATAGACGCTTCCAGAATAACCGCTAAAGGTTATGGCGAAGCTAATCCTATTGCAGACAACTCAACTGCCGAAGGCAGACGTTTAAACAGAAGAATTGAATTCGTTAAAATAAGCGACTAAATTCTTTACTGCCCCTATTAAGGGGCAGTTTTTTTATATATTTATTTAAACCTTTATTTTTTATCATTATATGATAATAAATATATTTTTTTTAACATAACACAGGAGTAAATTATGGGAAATTTAGTAGAAGAATTGATGGGTTCTCTGGGTGGAGACCTCACTAAAAACCTTTCCGGTACGCTGGGACTTGACGAAGGAACTGCATCAAAATTAATACCTATGGTAGCGCCAATGATTTTAAGCGGACTAAAAAAACAAAAGGACGAGCATGGCGGCGAGGAAAGGGTAAATCATATCTTAAATAAATACGGAAGTTCAAGCGTTTTAGACGATATAGGCGGATTATTCAGCTCTAAAGCCAAAGAAGAGAACGCCGATCCCCGTTTGGGCGGATTACTGGGTGATGCGGGAGTTCAAGCTAGTAATTTAATTTCAAAACAGTTTAATCTTGACGGTAATACTGCTTCCAAAATAATTCCAATGTTGGCACCCGTAGTGTTGGGCTTCTTAACAAAAAAACGGGATACCGATGCAGGTTCAAGCGGAATAGCAGCACTATTGGATCAAGACGGAGACGGCAGTATTTTGGATGATGTGGCAGGATTTTTAACCGGCGGTTCCGGCGGAAATTTACTTGGTAACGTATTAGGCGGTTTGTTCGGCTCCGGTAAATAATTCTGGTGTTAAAATGAGTAATATATTTAAAACCTTTTTCTTAATGACACTTTTAACTGTATTCTTTGTGTTACTCGGAGGTTATATTGGCGGAAAGCAAGGCGCATTTATTGCACTGATTATTGCTGCCGGTATGAATTTTTACAGTTATTGGTTCAGCGATAAAATGGTTTTGAAGAGATACAAGGCAGTTGAAGTAGGACCGGATGACAAATCTGAATTATACCAGGTGGTTTCAGAGCTTACCGCCAAAGCAAATCTTCCGATGCCTAAAGTCTATATTGTAAATAATCCTACTCCAAATGCCTTTGCAACAGGCAGAAATCCCCAGCATGCTGCTGTAGCAGCTACCACGGGAATTTTAAATATTTTGAATAGAGATGAATTGGAAGGTGTGTTGGGACACGAGTTGACACACGTAAAAAATAGAGATATGCTCACCGGAACAATTGCGGCAACATTGGCAGGAGCAATCACAATGCTTGCCCAATTTTCCCGCTTCGGATCTATCGGAAACAACAGAAGGCAAAATCCCCTTTTCTCTATTTTATTAATTATAGGTGCCCCCGTTGCGGCAATGATTGTGCGGATGGCTATCTCGCGAACGCGCGAATTTTCAGCCGACGCCGGTGGCGCTCAAATTAGCGGTAAACCTCTTGCATTGGCAAGCGCATTGGGTAAATTACATAACGGTGTTCAACAATATCCTATGCGAAATGGAAACCCTTCCGATTCTCATTTATTTATAATGAATCCTTTCTTAGGTGGATTAGGAAAATTATTTTCCACTCACCCGCCTGTTGAAGAAAGGATAGAAAGACTAAAACAAATGGCGATTACGCATAACTTTCAAACATAATAAAACACAGGAGGTATCATGAGTCACAAAATATCAGAAGGTGCGGTTAAAGTAATTGAAGTTATAGGTATTTCAAGTAAGAGCTTTGAAGACGCTGTTCATCAAGCGGTCTCAAAAGCTTCCGAAAGCATTCGTGGAATTAGCGGCGTGGAAGTTCTGAAACATATGGCTTCGGTAGAAGACGGTAAAATAACACAATACAGAGTCGATGTTAAAGTAGCATTCCCAGTCGACTAACATACCTATAAAATATTATTACGGGCTTTTACGATTCAATAATCGTAAGAGCTTGTATAATTTTACTTTCGAAATAATAATTTAGTAATTAAATGGAGGATAAAATTGGAAAACATTTTTAATTCTGTTACCGCTTTAATCGGAACTTATGTGCCCAATATTTTAGGCGCATTATTAATTCTTATCATCGGTTGGATAGTTGCATCTCTTGTATCTTTAGGATTGCGCGAGTTACTTAAAAAAACTTCTTTAGATAATAAACTGGCAAATAAAATTGCCGGAGAAGATGAATTAAAACCGATAGAAGCTGAGAAATGGATTTCGAAGGGAGTTTATTGGTTAATTATGATTTTTGTTTTCGTAGCTTTTTTTGAAGCGCTGAAATTAACAATCATAACCAAACCGCTTAACAGATTATTGGAGCAAATATTCGGATATGCGCCGCAGCTTTTGGGCGCCGGTCTGTTGTTTATATTAGCTTGGTTAATTGCCACAATTATCAGAAAAATAATTGTTTCGGCATTAAAAGCAACTAATTTAGACGAAAAAATAAGTCAAAAATCTCAAATTGACAGCGCAAAACAGATTCCGCTTTCCAAATCGTTAGGCGATATTGTTTATTGGCTTGTATTTCTTCTTTTCTTGCCGGCAATTTTGGGCGCTCTTAATCTGGGTGGTATTCTGGAACCGGTTCAAAGTATGATAAACAAAATTCTGGACTTCCTGCCTAACATATTTACGGCGGGACTTATATTATTGGTCGGTTGGTTTGTTGCTAAAATAGTCAGACAAATTGTAACCAGTCTGTTGGTTGCTCTCGGTACCGACAAATTAAGCGAAAAAATCGGAATGAATTCTGTCTTAGGCAATCAAACACTATCCGGTTTAATCGGGTTAGTATTGTATGTTCTTATTCTAATTCCAATTATAATAGCAGCGTTAAATGCATTGGCATTGGAATCACTGACTCAACCTGCCAGTAATATGCTAAATCAAATATTGGAAGCCATACCGGATATATTTGCCGCAGCGTTAATTCTTGTTATTTCATATGTTGTTGCAAAAGTACTGGCTGGCTTTATCGAAAATTTATTAAGCGGATTTGGATTCGATAATTTATTTGTAAAATTAGGATTAATTAAAGAATTAAAAAATGATACGGTAACTCCGAGTAAGTTAGTCGGTTATATTATTATCATTTCCGTTATGCTTTTTGCTTTTACCGAAGCATTCGCAAAATTGGAATTCAATCAACTGGTAGAATTAACCGCACAGTTAACTGTTTTAGGCGGACATATTCTTTTAGGTTTAGTAATTATGATTTTAGGATTGTTTTTCGGTAATCTTGCATCAGACACGGTTAAAGGAACCGGAGTAAAGCAAGCTAATTTTTACGCTCTTGTTGTAAAGGTTGCCATACTTGTCTTTGCCGCAGCAATGGGTTTAAGATACATGGGCTTGGCAAACGAAATTATTAATTTGGCATTCGGTTTATTATTAGGAGCAATTGCTGTGGCAGTAGCAATAGCTTTTGGTATTGGAGGACGGGATTTAGCTGCAAAGAAATTAAACGATTGGAATAACTCGGTTAGCAAATAATATATCTCATTAATTAAAAAACGTCCCGTTTTTGGGACGTTTTTATTTTATAACAAAATTCAAATCTTTTTTGTAATCCCCTTGCCTTATAGATTTAATCTCAATTTCATAAGATTCTGGTTTGGTATTAACGTTTAATTTTTTCAAGACTTTTTTGCTTAAATAAATTTTGTATTTACCCGGTAACAGTCCGAAATAATAAAAATCCCCATCGGAAAAAGTCGGGACAGTTTTCTTAAAATTATTATTTACACCTTCGATATTAACTTTCATACCGGCTAACGGATTTGCTTTGTTATTCTTAATTTGCATAACCGTACCGTAAATTTCTCCCGCAAAATAAACAGGTATATCGATTAATTTTATATTATTGGCTTCGGTTACAAAACTGAAATTCTTGAATTGCGGTACTAATAAAGGGTCTTTTAAACTCGATTCAACTATTGAACCCTTATAAAACGTATACGGATTTAAATCCAAAAGATAAATCAGTCCGTCTTTATTTTGACTAATAGTATTAACGGAAGTCATTTTAAGTTTAACATTTTTAATGATTTTTTCACCCAAGTCATATTTTTCGTTATTGTTTTCGTCAATGAACAATCGTACTATCGCTCCGGCTCTGCCTATTTGTTGACGGTTATAAAATTTTATTGAATTATTAGTCCAATCATAATTAAGCGAACCTTGTAAATACTGCCCGAATTGATCATTGTTTATGAATGAACTTGATCTAACAAACGGGAGATCTAAAATTAGATTTACGAAAGTATTTGAAATAGAATTCAAGAAATTTTTTGAATATGTAATTTGAAACCTGAGAATCTCGGTTATATTAGTTGCAAAAGATAAATATGCGTTTTCAACTTTGCCCGAATTTAAGTTGTACTCTAATCTGGTATTTATAATATTTCCGATTAAACTGCTAAAAATACCGTTTACACGCGGCAGCGAATAAATAAAACCGATATCAATATTAGATCTGTTCAGCTTCCCGATTTCATTCTCGGCATAGTTAAATTTATAATTTATAGACGGATTAAAATTTTCGAAAATTGAGTTAACTCCTATGTTAAGACTTAACCTTTTCGATTTGCCGAAGTTAAGATACTGTGAATTAAAAATTATGTTTGTGGGAGTTTTATCAATGTTCATAGGAATAAATACATTCCCGTTAATTTCATTGCTAATTTTTGACTGGTTGTAAAATGGATTTTCGAAATATTTGGTATAAGAAATATCAAATGAACTTAAAGAGCTAAAAAGACCGTTGGCAGTTGTTTTAATATAAGCGTTTGGCGCAACGGTTAAATTAAACAAGTAATTGCTGTTCACTCTAAGCGAGGTGGAATTATAGAAAATTCCTTTTGTGTAACCCGAACCGTTTAAGTAATCGAAACCGAGTTGATTAGTTAACCAGTCGTTTACGCCAAACGATAGATTTGCCTGCACCAACTTTTCGTGTGTATTAATGATTTCACCGATATTTAAATTGTAATTCATTTCCCCAGGAGGTAATAAAGTAAAGGGAATTTGAAAAACTTTTTCTTGTTCAATAATTTGTCCTCTTAATCCGTAATATTTCAATTGGATTAATGAAGTACCGTAATCGAGAGGAAGATTAAATTCAAAATTCCCGTTGGCATCCGCTTTGGTAATGGACATCAAATTATTGTTCCTGTATAATTCAACTGTCCAGTTTGGGTTTGTACGGTTTCTGAATATATAATTCATATACTTTCTTCTCGGTTCCAATGGTTCATTTGTTATTTGTATTCCGCGAATGTTATACGAAGCTAAACCATTGGCTAAAATGTTTCCGAGCGAGATTTGCGTTAAATAATTTTTGAATACCGGATAGCGCCAAAGCCACTCAATTCTGTTGTTAATTATTTTACCCTCAAACGAATTACCGCTTGAAATCACACTTCCCTCTCCTCCTAATATAATTCCGCCCAAACCAAAACGATATGATGAAAACGGTTTGGAGTTTTTGCCGAAGTTACTGGATAAAAGGTAATCAAAAGAGCCGAGAGTAAATAACGGTTTTTTTGCACCAAATGTTCTTTCCGTTTTACCGGGTTGGTTAAATTCTTGGGAACTGAGCTTAAGTTGATCTATATATTTACGATAAACCGGTAATATTGAGTTCGAATTTAATCTAAGCGACAAATCGCTCATAGAGACTTGGAAATCCAATCCGAATGCATCAAAGAAAAAATGCGGCAAAAAGTATACTTCGCCGTATAACTCAACATAATCATGTTTGGTAAACTTTAGTTTTTTTGTCAATGTTTTAAATTGCAAATTTTTAATATCTATGATATACTTATTCTCGGGCGAAAGATAAAACCCTTTGATATTACCGCTTAACGAATCTCTTTCATTATATAACTGCAACAAATTAAATAATTCGGAAAACGGCAAATAGGCTGAATTATCTTTATATACCGCTTCTATTGTGGTATTTATCAATTCCGAATATTTAAAATTCAGAAACATTTCTTCCGGTTTTTCTCCTGTAATTTTTATTGTTGGTAAAGCGGCGGTAACATTTTTTATAATCTTAAACTTGTAAGGTTTCGAAAATACCGATGTACTTTTTCCGTTAATAGCTTTTACTTTCCACTCATAGTTTTCATTTATGTGCAGATTGTTTAATAAAAATTGTGCCGCCGGTAACTTGGAATTTCCGACTATTTTTTTCACTAAACTTTTCTTGCTGTTTTTAAGCGGGCTCAATACAAACTCATATTCCTTTGCATTTTTAACTTTTTCCCATTTAAATTCTTTCAGAAAATCAAGCTGAATTTCTTTGGGTTTTATACCGCCCGGAGCAATCAATTTAGGAGCCGGCAATAATTGTTTTCTTTCGGAATACTTAAAATAAAACGGCAGCGCCGCCCCGGACCACCCAGTATTGTTATATGCTCTAACCGACCATCGATATGTTTTACCTTTAGATAATATTCCTTCGGGTAATTGAAAACTATTGTTTTCAATTAATGTGTAATATGATGAATTAAAAATATTTTGAAATCTATTCCTGCCGGTTTTTACATCTATATAAAGGACATATCCTACGGCATTTTTCACTTCAGACCAAATAAATTCCGGTTTTTCATTAAAATAGATAACCGGTTCATTTTCTTTACCGGGTTGAATTAACCGGGGTTTTTCAAGCGGGTTTACTAAGTATAGATTGAGATTATTAAATTTATTATTTTTAAGTGAATATAGATTAACATTGAAATACTTGTTGGGGGATTCTTCCGCATTAGCTAACAAAATTAAAAAGATTAATATTAATTTGGCTCGAGTTTTCAAGGCACCGTAAAAATTATCTTTTTAATAATTGCGGGTACTTTTCCAATATTACTTTCCGGCACATCTCTTTTTTCAATATTTTCCGCTCTAAACTCAGCAGAATATGTCCCGTCCGGCAATTTCGATTTATCTATATCAAACCGTTTAACCAATTGAAAATAAAGCGGAATATATTCCGTATCGGCAAACACTTCCTGGTTTTGTACATTTTTTACAGCCAAAGAAAGATCGCCTAAGTAAGGGGAATTTCCTGTTCTTGTCATACTTGCAAATATCGATATCTTACCGCTGTCGTTTTTCACCCAAACCGTATCGAATTTAATTGAAGTCCGTGCCGAATCAACCCGGTAAAACAAAGTAGTAACTTGGTTCAAAACAAATTTGATTTGCGCTGTTATTCCTTTTTTAACCGTATCCACTGGTAAAGATTTTGGAGATGCGGATGTTACTATTCTTGCCCAATAAGTTCCTTCACTCAAATGTCTGTCCGGCCTTACAGAAAGTCTTATTGTCTGCTTTTGATCAGGATTTAGAATAAATTTTTTGGGAAATGCTTTTATCCATTTCACAATAGAAGGATCGTTTGCGGTAGTTTCCTGTAAATATTTCATTTTCATTGTACCCGATGAATCGCTTACCGGGTAACCGAACACAAAAGAAACGGTAATTTCATAAGGCTGCGTTGACTTATTCTCAACTATATAACTGCCGTAACGATTATGATTATCGGTATAAACGATGTAAGGTGAAATTATAACTTGAGCAAAAATACTTGATGAAAAAAGTAAAAGTCCTAATAACAACTTGATTTTCATATTTTATAAAATCTCCAATGTTAAAATTATAGTTCCGTTATAAATTCCCGGTGTAACACCAGATACCGGATTAAGCTTCCCCCCTAACCAAATAAATACAGGCTTGAACCGCCTTATTTTTCTTATGTAAAGAGGCGAATATGGATTGAAATTCTTTCTGCCCTGTATTCTGTTCCGTTTAGACCATGCCGAATGACGTTTATCGAATATGATAGGTATTTTATTTGTTCCGTTTGTTAAATAAGACGGCAAGCTGAAGTTTACGAGTATGTTTTTTCTTTTCCTGCTTAAATGAAGAAAAACAAACTTCGCAGCATTTTGATCGGTATGTTGAACCTCTGCCGGATAACCAATGAAAACATTCCCAAAATTCAGATCGTTTAATTTAAACGCAAATATCCTTTGCGCATGCGCCGAAGAAGGTAAAATTAAAACAAATACTACAAAAAAAACTGATATTGTTTTGTACATCTTTATTATGAGTCCCTCTTTAAGAAAGATATTTCCTTACATAAATTTACTTATTATAATAACTAAAATTGTGCCAATTATGTTGTTTATGGCTGGGAAAGGTAATTTATTAATATGCTACCGTGATGTTAAAAAGACCTTTGTAATTACCGGGAGATTGAGTTGGGTAAATATTTAATTTACCTCCGACCCATAAATACAACAAGCCGGATTTTTTATTTTTCAATAACTTATATGAAGTTCCGTTAGTTACAGCAACGGGATTTGCATAAGATTCCGAATTACTTGTGTGTACTACGGATGAGTTGAAAGGTAAAGTTTCACCGCTTTTGTCTTTTCGTAACATTCCGGTTTCATTATAAGTAACTACTACTGTTTTATTTGGTTCTCCGGTAACTTTAAATTCAATTCCTTCGGAAGGTTCTTTCTTAACCAAACTATTACTTTTATCTAAGATAATTTCACCGAAATCCAAATTCCCTTTTACGGGTTCAATTTTAATTCCTTGCACAATGCCCACTTTTATCCGTGCCGCAGCTTCGTTTCTGTTTTGGGCAAATATGATTGTAGCAAACAAAATCCAAATATAAAATGCGTTTAAAAAGATTTTATAAATATTCACGCTGTAACCGCAAGTTAAAAATCATTTTAGAAATTATCGGTAATGTTTAACGATATTTTAGAAAGTTTAAAATAATATCGGGAAAAATAAATTTTTAATATGAGACGGAAATCACAAATAAGCCAATATAGTCACCTTGAGGTTGATTCCTTTTTATCCGTATTTTCCCGCCGACCCAAACATTCAATTTACCTAAACCTCCGTTTTTTATTAATTTTTCCGAATCGCCGCTTTTAATTACTTTACCGTTATTTAAAATTACTTTAGGTTTAAAAATCATTTTACCTGTTTTACCGCCGGTTGCCAAAGCCCATTGGTAATTGTCCAATTGTACGTTGTTAAAAGAAATTGTAACATATTTAGATGGATGACCGGTAATGAGGAATAATTCGCCTGCCCTTGGAGGTATTTTTTTTGTTTGAGCCGATCCTGTCAATATAATCTCTCCAAAATCCAAGTCGCCGCTAACAGCAGTAATTGAAAGCGGCGCAATCAAATTTACGAATGCTTTGCCTGTTACATTGGTAAATTGGGCATAAAGCGATACCGAAAATGAAACACTAAAAATAAATATAAGTTTAGAGATTCTCATATCATAAAATATAAATATGCCGGGAAATAAGAAATGAAAATTTAACTCAAGTTGACCTCTAAATTTTATAAACCGTTAAAAGGGTTATGAAATTAAGGTTTCCGGTGCCCTTAACCCACGACTTAAGTCGAGGGTTAATAGCAAACCTAATAAACAATAACCGTTTCAAAGGTTTTTTAATAACTAAATTTTGAAACGGTCAACTTGAGAATTTAAAATAGATATAAAAAAGTGGCGTCAGCAATTCTATTCCGAACTACCAACGCCACCGAGGACCCATGAGATAAAGGAAATTTAATTATTTGCTAATATTATCGGAAAACATTTCAAACAGTTTAATTAAACTTTTGCTTTTATCATTAATACGCAACGGAAACCGTAAAAGTTCCTGTATAATCGCCGGGAGCTTGATCTGCGCGAATGTTTAAAGAACCGCCTAACCACAAATACAAGTAACCGGTTCCTCCGTTGTTGACTAAATTAATTGATTCTCCGTCGGTTACATCAGCAGCACCGGAATATGAATTATTAACTCCCGTTTGGTCTAAATTGGCTGTAAAATCCATATTATCCGAAGTCCCACCGTTAGAGGCAGCCCAAGCATTATTGTTTAGTGTAACGTTGTTAAAATTAACCGTAACAGCTTTCCCCGGATGTCCGGTAACTTCAAATACCACTCCAGCTGAAGGATCAATTTGCGGACTGGCAGGCGTACCGTCTAAAACAATATTTCCAAAATCTAAATCCCCGCTTAAATTTGTGATTGCTAACCCTTTCTTTAATTGAGCTAACACATTTGCATTAGCGCTTGCGCTGCTCTGTGCAAAAATGGAAGAAATAAAGAATAGAGAAAGGATAAAACCTGACGTTAAGATTTTTGCTAATTTCATTTCCACTCCTTTTGTTTTGAGACATTAAGTTTGATGCACATCACATTTCAAACGATGTGCCATTAAGATTCCGAAGCAATTGATAAAGCTTATTAATTACTGTAACTTATTGATTCCCAAAAGGTTATAAATATTTCGAAATTAATTTTATTACAGGTTATAAATGAGGTGATAAATTATAAATTTATTTTTGCATCATTCTGAAACATCTGACTGTCCGTTTTTCACTTTGATATTTATAATTTTTCTGGTAGTATTAGTCTTTTCGATTTATTAAAATACCTTGTTTATTAATTTTGAATGTTTTATCTTTTTAATAAACTCATTTTACTTTAATAAATTAATTTTAATAGCCTATGAAAAAATCTATTCCTATCATATCAATTCTTA
>Ga0256841_1001890_pt1 | contig 17254 bp, 11 predicted proteins | sample 356308metaG_FD_185971 | JGI IMG/M metagenome (GOLD analysis project Ga0256841, IMG submission 185971) | Hydrothermal vent microbial communities from Mid Atlantic Ridge, Atlantic Ocean - 356-308 | ecosystem: Environmental > Aquatic > Marine > Hydrothermal vents | place: Atlantic Ocean: Mid... | reverse complement strand
CTTGCAACAATCGAGTATGTGTGTACCAAATCCCCGGCGGGTTTTATGTTCTGTGATAATATTATAATTTGTACGTTCAAAAATAAAATAGTAAAATATTTTATTATCTTCATGGCGTCCCCTCGTGTATGTTGTGATTTTTTATAATTATACTCATTAGAATATCGCCCGGTTTGGGTACCGGTTTATTATCTTTCGAATAAACAAGCAATTCGTGATCGGGCGTAATTAAAAAAAGTGGGATAATATTTTGTTCGCCGTATTTTTCTTTCATTTTTTCGTAATTAAATTCTTCGGTTATTTTTGTAGAACTTATTGCCGAATCATCGACAATTAATTCTTCAAGGGTGCACATTAAAGCCGAATCGCTGAATAAAATTCTGCCTCTTAGTTCCCTTGAAACTTCGTCAATTTTACCGTCCTTGTTTCTGTCCATTCCAATTTGAAAAACATTGGACGAGCCGAAGATTCTGGAAAATTGTAAAGCGGCCAAAGAGTTAACCTCATTGTTTGTTGTTAAGGCTATAAGTTTACCAATCCCGTCCAAATCTATTTCTTCAATAATAGATTCGGATAGAATATTTCCGGCAATGGCGTTCAGTCCTTCCATCCGGGCTTGCATTACGTTCGAACGGTTTGTATCGATCAGTAAAGTTTTAAAATGTTCATCATTTAAAGCTTTGGCAATTGACCGGCCTAGCTTGTGAGCTCCGACGATTAAGCAGCCTTGGGGATTTGATTCCGAGAGATCGAGTTTCTTTGCCAATGTGCTGGCGGTCAGACCGTATAACGTGATGGTTACGATTATTACCAAAAACATAACCGGCACAAGTGTTTCGGAACCGGTAATGTGTTTTTCACTTAACTCAATGGCAAACAAAGAAGTGATGGCTGCGGCAACAATACCGCGTGGTGCCATTCCCGACAAAAATATTTTCTCTTTTATTTTTAGCCCGGATTTTACTGTGGAAGCGAAAATTGCCGCCGGTCTTACCACTATTATTAACAACGCAACGAATAAAAAGCTACCCCAATTCAACAGCTGTAAATCGCTTAACTGCAAACGGGCGGATAGTACGATAAAAAGAAAAGAAATTAAAAGCACTCTTAGATTTTCTTTAAATTCGATAATATGATGAATGGTTACGTACTTTTGATTTGCAAGAATCATACCCATAACGGTCACGGTTAACAGTCCGCTTTCACTTTGCAAAACATTTGATAAGGCAAATACTCCGATAACCATTGTTAAAATGAACGGACTTTGCAGGTAATCCGGAACGGCGTCTTTTTTTAATAAGTAGATAATAAATGCACTGGTTGCCGCACCCATAGCAATTCCAATTATAAAACTTTTTAATATTGTATAAATTGCGATTGTGGTGGCTTCGGCTGGTCCGGCTGCAATTAAGATTTCGAAGACCAGCAAAGCCAAAATCGCACCGATGGGATCGTTAACAATTCCTTCCCATTTCAAAATTGCACCAACTCTGCCTTTGGGTTTTATTTGTCTTAGCATTGGTATTATAACCGTTGGACCTGTAACAACAAGAATTGCGGAAATTAAAAGTGAATGCCCCAATGGCAAATTTAGAAAATAGTAGGAAATTACAGTAGTTAATCCCCAAGTAACCAAATTCCCAATTGTGATTATGCCCCAAATTGTTCTGGAGATTTGCTTAAATTCATTAAAATGTAAACTTAAACCGCCTTCGAATAAAATAATTGCAACCGAGATTGAAACGAAGGGGAATAAAATATCGCCGAAAAATTCATCGGGATTCAAATACCCCGCAACCGGTCCAATTGCAATACCGATAATCATAAGCAAAAGTATGGATGGAAGATTAAATTTCCATGCAAGCCATTGGGCAACGGTACCCGCAACAACAATGATAGCAAAGCTAACTAAAATGTGTTCAGTCATAATAATTATCAGATGGTTTTAAAAAGCGGTTTCCCTGTTCAGCGGCATTGTCATGCATCGGCACCCTCCGCCGCCTCTGGCCAATTCGTCACCTTCAATTGTTATAACGATTTTCTTCTCATCATTCATATTGAATTTTGAGGAATCGAATTCGGAGGCTTTTATTATTTCAAAGCCGTTTTTGTTCAGCTCTTCAATAGTATAAACATTGCGTGCGTAACCCATAATTTTCCCGGGTGCAAGTGCAAAGAAATTTGCACCGCTGTGCCATTGTTCACGTTCTTGTGTCCATTCGTCCGTATTTCCCCCGCAATGAATGGGTTTTAGGTCAATCCCCAATGTCTTCAGAATTTCCAAAATGTTCGGCACTTCGCTAATGGATTTTACCTCGCCGTTGTCAATAACAATATGCACAGTGCGCAAATGATAATGCTTAAAAATAACCGGAGCGTAAACCATGCATTTATCATGATCAAGAAAAGTAAAAACCATATCGAGGTGAATAAAAGATTCGAGAGAGTTGGGTAGTTCTTGAACAATTATGTTTTTACGTTTTCCGGATTTTTTAAAATGATTAATTACAAAATCAACCCCGTGCGTAGTGGTTCTGTTTCCAATACCTATTAACACAATATCTTCACGTGCAACAATAACATCGCCGCCTTCTATAGTTATTTTCTCGGCTTTATCATCATAAAAAGGATTGATGGATTGGTTTTTCAATTTGGGATGAAATTTAAAAATAGTATCCATAATCATTGCTTCGCGTTCACGTACACGGCTTGCTAATTTCCCGACCAGAAGATTCCCGTACAAACCCATAGAACTGTCCCGCGTGAAAAACAAATTGTGCAATGGTTGAAGAGAATACCGTTCACGACTGAGAAAAGCGGTTAGATTGTTTTTAAGTATGGGAACGCCTTCAATCAATTGTTTGGCCAACTCATCATTGGGAAGAGACTCAAGCATGTTCTTGATATCTTCCGTTTTTTCATACCTGCAAACGTGTTTAAGCAAGTAAGATTTAGCTTCACCGTTTTGAAGAACGGATTTCAGCAAATCTTTAACTTCAAAAACTTTTGTTGTTTGTTCAAGTACCTTTTTGAATTCTGCGTATTCTTTTAAAGCTACGGAAAGATTAAGAATATCGCTGTATAAAGCCCGTTCGGCACTTTCGGGCGTCATGTTTTCCACTTCCTTTCCCGGAGTGTGAATGATTACCGAATTTAATTTCCCGATTTCCGAAGTGATGTTTACGTTCATATTAAGTTGAATTTATTTAATTTAAATTACATTTACTTAGGTATAACCCAAATGTTGTTTTCGATTTCGAGCTTTACATCGTCCAGATAAACAGCTCTGCCGCTACCTCCGGGTCTGAAGTCGGTTACGATATCAACGTGTTGAGCAGATTTATTCAAAATTCCGGCGTTGAATAATTCATCGATAATAGTATTTCTTTTTTCCCCTTCGGTATGATCGTCTACAAAACATTCGGGGTAGCTGGCACCTATTGCAATATGTAAAGTTCCGCCTACTTTTTCAACAAACAGCGGGTGTTTCAATACTTTCTCTATACCGTTATTCATACCCAGCGCCACTTCGCCCAACCGGTGCGAACCGCGGTCGGTTTCAATTATTTTTTGTAAAATATTCCCGCCTTGTTGAGCGCTGTATTGCGTAATCATTCCGTTTTCGAATTTCAAATAAATTCCCTGAATATCGCCGCCGCCTTGATAAACCGGAAGATCAACAAAAATTTCACCTTCAACGGTGTTGGCATCGGGACTTGTAAAAACCTCACCGTCGGGGAAATTTCTTTTGCCCGTACACTTTACGATATTTTTGTTGGCAATACTCATCTTTAATTCCAAAAGTTTGCCGGTTCCGGGATGTTCGGTTTGAATTCTAATAGTATCACTTTTATCCATTAAATTATAAATATCTTCTTCAACATCTTCGAGGTAACGCGGGTCAACCGTAGATGCATTAACAATCACTTTTGTATATTCTTCGAGCGTCATACCTTCCAGATCGGCAAATCCTTGAGTTGGGAAAAGTGTGAGCACCCAAGGTTTAGCAAGTCTGATATTTTTAACCTGTTCATCCACCTTCATGATTTCCTGAGCCAAATCTTCTTTCACACCGGTGAACAAGGACGGATTTTCCGCACCTAGAATTTCGATATATTTTGTCATTGCCTCGTATCTATCTATATGCCATTGAGGAACTTTTCGGATTTGTTCCACCGAGCCGTATTTTGCCATGGAAGCTCCCCAAACTTTACCGCGATCGTTATCCGGCGCAACAATGTTTACATCGGCAATTCCACCGGCTTCAAATATTTTATCTTGTAGCACGGAGATTAACGGCCAGCAAATGTTTTCTCCTTTTATCATTATAATATCGCCGGGTTGCACACCGCCCAGCGAATAATCGAGTAAATATGTTGCCCAAGTATTTAAATCTTGTTGGTTGATTAAGTTATTCATAATTTGTCTCTATAAATTTTTTTGAATGAATTCTAATATAAAGAAAATAGTCGACTAATTTTGAATATGAAAAATTAAAGGTCATGGAAGAAGACAGGAAAAGGTGGAATAAAAAATATTCCGAAGGGAATTATTTAACCGAAGTTAACAAAGCAGTTGTTGAATACAGTAAACTTGCGAAGGGTAAAAATGCTTTGGATATTGCTGCCGGAATGGGTAGAAATTCAAAATATTTGGTTGAACACGGTTTCTCAGTGGATGCAGTTGAGTTAAGTGATGTTGCCGTTGAAAATTTGAAAAGAATTAAAGGTTTAAATGTGATTCAAGCCGATTTGGACAATTACATATTAGAGCCGGACAAATATGACTTAATTATATGTATAAATTATTTAAATAGGCAGTTATTCCCGCTGATTAAGAATGCGCTTAGACCCGCTGGTATTTTGATTTACGAAACATTAATGAGGGGAGAGGAGACGGACAAATTGCATAGAAATCCTTTGTTTTTGGTGAAACCTGGTGAGCTAAGGGAGGCATTTAATACACTTAAAGTATTAAAATATAATGAATTTATTGATTATAATAAAAATAATCAAAGTATTAATAAAGCATTGCTGGTTGCAAAGAAAAACATTTGAACAAATTATTTCTCGTGTCGGACATTATATGCTTCCCGTAATTTCCAAATGGCAAAATAAAATTTTACCTTAATAAAACCATTTTTTTGGTTAAAGAATATTTTTCAGTAGTTAGCTCGTAATAGTAAACTCCGCTTGCATACTTGGATGCGTTAAACAAATAATTATAATATCCTGCTTCTTTCAATTCATTTATTAATGTGGCAATTTTATTCCCCAATGCATCAAACACTGTTAAGTGCACATGGGTATTAATTGGAATACTGAAACTTATTATTGTAGTAGGATTAAAAGGATTGGGGTAATTTTGAAACAAATTAAATTTTATTGGTGCCATAACATTAATTTCTACTAGATTATTAATAATATCGAATCTGCCGTCCGTATCAATTTGTTTTAATCTGTACGCATATTTACCTGCAACGGAAATTGATTTGTCTTTAAAATGATATTGAATGGGAATATTACTTGAACCGTGTCCACGTACGAAACCGATAATAGACCATGGCTTTTCAAGATACTCACCTTTTGAATTTGTTAATTGCCTTCTTTCTATTTGGAAACCGAAGTTATTAATCTCCGTTGCGGTATTCCAAATTAATTCCACTCCGCTGCCGATTAGTTTTGCAGAAAAAGATTCTAACTCGACAGGTACAACTTGATCGTTTTCGAATGCACCCAATTCGAACGCAGATCCAATTACCAATCTCGGTTTCACATTAGCGTGTTTAACGTATTCTTTCTCCACCGGATAATCCTGTATGATATTGGAAGGCAAGTCACCAGAAATATTAATACATGGAGAAGTATTTGTAAGAGTAAAATCTTCCGAAGCTGCATCGGTAAACCCCGGGTCGTTTCCTGTGATTGGGTTTGTATAAAAGTTATATTGAGCGGTTGCTTCATCGGCAAGTACAGTATAACCTTCAGTGATCCAGTTGTTTTCATAAAAATTAATTGTTCCACCATCCCTCATCATTTGGAGATGTGTGGTACCTTCTTTTTGAATTATATTGTTGTACATCGCCACTGTGCCTTCTTTTGTAGAAGGGTCGGAGTCATCGGGTACGTCAAAAAGGTTTACATACCAATAATCTTCTTGATCTCCTTTTATATATATAGTGTTATGATAAAAGTATAAAGTTCCTCTTTTTGCTTCTACAGGTGAGTTGTCGAAACCGAAATGAATTAAATTTACACCGAAAGGATCTTTTTTCAAGTCATTCACAATGATATTACCGTAAACGTAAATGTCGTGATAATTCGGTTCATTCATAATAATGGGGGCGGCGTCTTCCGTTTCAACCAAATCCAATATTCTGGCCGAACCTTCCAACCAATTATAGCGAATAATAGTTCCAGAGGAGCGGTCTTTGATATTCGCCCCTTGCGAGCCTGCTCTCAAACTACCGAAGTAATTATACTGGATAACCGTTCCAGCCGATTGTATATAGATATTGTGTTCGGTTCCGTCTTCGTCTGAGTTTCCGTTACCCCAAATTTCATTATATTCTATAAGTGTGTTGCGCGAAATATATCCTTCCGTATCACCGTTGCTGTTCGTAAAAATACCTTGAGCGTTATCGTGAATTTTACAATGCCTAATTGTAAGATTGTCCGATTCCAATGCATGAATGGCGGATGAGAACTGGTTGTAATTACGAATATTTCCGTTTTGATCGGTAAAAGTATTTTCGGGTTTAACACCTGTTAACTCCAAATACTCAAAAATTAAAAAGCTAGGTTTGTAGTTTTCATCATCTTCTGGTGGTACATTCACATTTCTATGAATTAGGAATAATCCTAAGTCTTCCGTCCATTCAGTGCTGAAATATCCATTGAACTGGGGATCCGTTGTAGCATTTTCACCAGTAATTATCGGTAAATTGCCATTGGAATCCGGAATACCTTTTATCACAATAGGACTTTCTTCCGTTCCAGAAACTCTAACAAAAATTTTGGAAGCATAGGGTGTACTGCGCCAATAAATTAATACTGTATCACCGGGTTCCAATGTAAGCCAAGGTACTGAACCCAATTCGGTATAAGTTTGACCCGGTCCTACTTTGTAAGTTGTTGCATAGGAAAGTGATGTAATAAAAAACAATATGGTAATTATTTTTATTGATCTCATGTTTCCATCCGTTTGTGATTGAAATAAATATCCCGAGGTTCACCTTGATAAAAAAATAAAATCAGAATTATTAGTCTGGTTAATAATAAAAAAATATTTTATAAAAGTAAAGTGTTATAAAATTTTACAGAAGGGAAGATATTATTTCAACAACACCATTCTCTTTGTTTCGGTGAAGCTATTGGCATTTAGTCTGTACAAATAAATACCGGCAGAAACTTGCACGCCGTTGTCATTTCTTCCGTTCCAAAGTGCTTCGTAAGTTCCCGGGGTATAATCGTTATCGGCAAGGGTTTTTACCAGTTCGCCTTTCACATTATAGATTTTCAAAGTAACGTGAGAATTTACCGGAATGTTAAACGAAATTTTAGTGCTCGGATTAAAGGGGTTAGGATAGTTGTTGAACAATACGAATTCGTTTTGGAAATTCTTTTCGTCTTTTACTGATACAACGGGCGGATGGTCGTCCGGGTCGCCTGGGTGTGTAACCAAATTCGGATCTCCGGGATCGGGATCGCCTTGTTTCCAATTGCCTTCGGGGTCTTGTAATTCTTCACCATTGGTGAATCCGTCGCCGTCCGAATCGAGTGCGGCAAGGTCAGGTCCCCAAAATGTTTCGTTGCCGCCCGGTGAAACTCTGGATTCAACGTCTTTCCCGAATGGATTTCTTGGGGTTCCGCCACCGTTTGTATGGCAAGTGTTGCAACTGTATTTCGAACCGTAGGGAACTTGTTGCACTCTGAAACTCCTGCCGGTTAAAAACGTGATGGAAGCGGTTAAAATTATAAAAACGGTAAATGTTAATTTATTCATGTTGTTCTCCGTTCGTTCTAGAATAGTATTTTGATTTTACGAAGGTAAAATAATCATTACGGGATAATAATCAAGGTAAAAATGAATTACACATAATTCAAATAGGGTTTTAGCCACTTTTCCGTTTCTTTGACCGGCATGCCCTTGCGCTTGCTGTAATCGATTACTTGGTCTTTATCGATTTTCCCTACATTAAAATATCGCGATTCGGGGTGACTGAAATATATCCCGCAAATTGAAGCGGCGGGGTACATTGCGAGACTTTCGGTGAGAGTAATTCCCGTTGAATTTTCAACATCGAGCATTTTGAAAATAGTTATTTTTTCAGTGTGATCGGGTTGGGCAGGGTAACCCGGTGCGGGTCTTATCCCTGTATATTTTTCGGCTATCAAATCCTGCAGAGTTAAATTTTCACCGGCAGCGTAGCCCCAAAATTCTTTTCTTACTTTTAAATGAAGCAATTCTGCAAATGCTTCGGCTAATCTGTCTGTAATCGATTTAGCAAGTATCGCTTTATAGTCATCCGATTCTTTTTGGTAACGGTCGATTAGCTCTTCAATTCCGTGTCCGGTTGTTAGTGCAAACATTCCAATGTAATCGGCAACTTCCGAATCTTTCGGAGCAATGAAATCAGATAAAGCCAAATTTGCAGAACCTTTAGCTTTCTTTGTTTGTTGCCGGAGTGTCCGTAAAATTCCTAAAATACCGGTCCGTTCTTCGCCGGTATAAATTTCTATATCGTCCACCCCGATTGTGTTTGCCGGAAATATTCCGATAACAGCTTTTGCTCTTAATAAATTTTTCCTCACAATTTCGTTCAATATTTCCGATGCATCGTCGAATAACTTTTTGGCTTCCTTTCCTTGTGACGATCCGTCAAATATTTCCGGATATTTTCCCTTTAAGCCCCAGGCTTTGAAAAACGGATTCCAGTCAATATATTCACGGATTTCAGGAAGCGGGTAATTCTCAAATTTTTTAATTCCGGTAAGATCCGGTTTTTTTATGGTTTGATTTTTCCAATCGATTTTCAATTTGTTTTTTCGCGCTTCTTGAATTGAAACGAATAATTTTTCTCCTTTCTTTTTGTTGTAACGTGAACGGATTTTTTCATATTCATCTTCAATCTTTTTTAAAAATTCTTTTTTTAAATTTTTGTTCAACAAGTTGCTGACAACCGGAACGGACTGCGATGCATCGAGCACGTGTACGACGGGACCGTCATAATTTCGGGCAATTTTGACCGCAGTGTGAATTTTCGATGTTGTTGCTCCGCCGATTAATAACGGTTTGTCGAGCTTCAAACGTTTCATTTCTTTTGCAACGTGTACCATTTCATCGAGGGAAGGAGTGATTAATCCGCTTAGTCCGATGATATCCACATCCTTTTCAATTGCGGTGGAAAGAATTTTTTCGGATGGAACCATAACTCCTAAATCAATAATGTTATAATTATTGCAACTTAAAACAACGGAAACAATGTTTTTCCCGATATCGTGAACATCACCTTTAACCGTTGCAAGCAATATCGTACCTTCATGTGAAAGATTGCCTGCGGCTTTTTTTTCTTGTTCAATAAATGGAACCAAATAGGAAACTGCCTTTTTCATTACACGGGCACTTTTTACGACTTGGGGCAAAAACATTTTCCCGGAGCCGAACAAATCGCCTACTTTGTTCATTCCTTTCATCAACGGTTTTTCAATTACGTCGAGCGCCGAGGGATATTTTTGTCTTGCTTCTTCAATGTCTTCTTCAATAAAACCGGTTATGCCTTTTACCAAAGAATATTCCAGACGGTATTCCACCGGTTTTTCGCGCCATTCGAGTTTTTGATGTTCCGTAACGGTGGTTTGTTTTACTTTCTCTGCGTATTCAATCAAGCGGTCGGTTGCATCATCACGCCGGTTGAACAATACATCTTCAACCAATTCCAAAAGGTCTTGTGGAATATTTTCATATACGTCAAGTTGAGCGGGATTTACAATTCCCATATCCATTCCGGCTTCTATCGCATGATAGAGAAATGCGGAGTTAATCGCTCTTCTCACAGTGTTGTTCCCTCTGAACGAAAAGGAAACATTACTTACTCCGCCGGAAACTTTTGCATAAGGTAAGTTTTGCTTAATCCAACGTGTTGCTTCGAAGTAATCAACTGCATAGTTCTGGTGTTCCTTTATTCCGGTTCCTATTGCAAAAATATTTGGGTCGAGTATAATATCTTGTGGCGGGAAACCGACTTTATTCACCAATATTTTGTATGCACGTTCGCAAATTTTGATTTTCTTTTCGAATGAATCGGCTTGACCTTCTTCATCAAAAGCCATAACAATAACAGCAGCGCCATACTTTTTAATTTTACCGGCGTATTCGATGAATTTATTTTCACCTTCTTTCAAGCTGATGGAATTAACAATACCTTTGCCTTGCAGTCTTTTCAGTCCGGCTTCTATAACTTCCCATTTGGAAGAGTCAATCATTATTGGTACTCTGGCAATATCGGGCTCGGCTGCAAGCAAGTTTAGGAATTTAATCATTGCGGTCACCCCGTCAATCATTGCATCATCCAGACTTACATCCAAAATTTGGGCACCGTTTTCAACTTGCTCTCTTGCAACTGAAAGCGCTTCCTCGAAATTTTCTTCACGAATCAACCTTGCAAATTTGCGTGAACCGGCAACGTTGGTTCTCTCACCAATGTTGATGAAATTTGAATCGGGTCTTACTACAAGCGGTTCAAGACCGCTTAGCCTCAAATAAGGTTCTATTGTGGGAATTTTTCTCGGCGGCAAATTTTCTACCATACCGGCAAAGGCTTTAATGTGTTGAGGTGTTGTACCGCAGCATCCACCGACAATATTGAAAAATCCGTTTTCGGCATAATCCCGGAGAACTGCTTTCATCGATTCGGGCGATTCATCATATTCCCCGAATTCGTTCGGTAATCCGGCATTGGGGTAAAGACTTACGTAACAATCCGCAATTTTAGAAAGCTCTTCGATATATGGGCGAAGTTGTTGCGGACCCATTGCACAATTCAAACCGACCGATAGCAAATTGGGCGTATGTGAAACCGATATCCAAAATGCTTCGAGCGTTTGACCCGAAAGTGTTCGCCCGCTGGCATCGGTAATTGTTCCGGAAATCATTACGGGAATTTCTTTCCCGGTTTGTTCACCGATTTCAGTAACTGCATATATGGCTGCTTTGGCATTGAGGGTATCGAAAATAGTTTCAATTAAAATTATATCGGCGCCGCCGTCGAGCAGACCTTTGATTTGTTCGGAGTAGGCTTTGTACAATTCGTCGAAAGTAATTGCCCGGTAACCGGGATCGGTTACATCCGGAGACATTGAAGCGGTTTTGTTTGTTGGACCTACCGCTCCGGCAACAAATCTCGGTTTCGATTTATCTTCAAGTTCTTCAATTGCCTTTTGGGCGAGTAAAGCGGCGTTGTAATTTATCTCGTATGCATATTCTTCTGTGCCGTAATCCGCTTGCGAAATACGGGTTCCGTTAAATGTATTTGTCTCGATAATATCCGCACCCGCTTTCAGATATTCCAAATGAATATTTTTTATAATCTCAGGTTGTGTGAGGCAAAGAATATCATTGTTGCCTTTAAGCGGCTGTTGATGATTTTTGAATTTATTTCCTCTGAAATCTTCTTCCGTAAGCAAATGTTTTTGAATCATCGTGCCCATCGCTCCGTCCAGCACCATGATTCTTTCGTTAAGAATTTTTTTTAACCGGTTTGTCGTATTTCTCATTTTATCCATCAAAAATGAAATTCATATAAAAAATAAATTTACTGAAATAAAAAAATAAATATGATATTTTGCATTGTCGTTTCTAAATTTACTAATTAAAGATAAAATCAACGGAGTAACCAAAATGATTGTTGTTACCGGTGGTGCGGGCTTTATTGGCAGCGCGGTTGTTTGGCGGCTTAATCAGCTTGGAGAAGATAACATTGTTATAGTTGACAGATTGGGCGAATCGGAAAAGTGGAAAAATCTTGTAGGTTTGAAGTACGCCGATTTTTTTCACAAAGATTCATTCATCGATATGGTATTGGAAAACGCAGTCCCTTTCCAAGTGGAAGCGGTTATTCATTTGGGGGCGTGCTCGTCAACAACGGAGAAAGACGCCGATTATTTAATGCATAACAATTTCAAGTATACACAAGCGTTAGCAGAGTACTCGTTGGAAAAAGGTGTAAGATTTATCTATGCTTCCAGTGCGGCAACATACGGAGACGGTTCCGCCGGTTACGATGATGATGAGTCGAAACTGGATGATTTACGCCCGCTTAATATGTACGGCTATTCAAAACATTTGTTCGATCTTTACGCTAAAAGAGAAGGTCTGTTAAATCGAATTGCAGGTTTAAAATATTTTAACGTTTACGGTCCCAACGAATATCACAAAGGTGATATGCGAAGTGTGGTTCACAAGGCATTCGGTCAAATAAAAGAAACGGGCAAGGTTAAATTGTTTAAATCGTACAAACCGGAATACAAAGACGGCGAGCAGATGCGTGATTTTATTTATGTAAAAGATGCGGTTGATATGACGTTGTTCTTTCTGGAAAATAAAAATGTAAACGGCTTGTTTAATGTTGGAACGGGAAAAGCCAGAACATGGAATGATTTGGTTACGGCAATATTTGCGGCAATGGATAAACCGGTAAATATAGAATATATCGATATGCCGGAAAACCTTCGAAACAAATACCAGTATTTTACTCAAGCCGGGATGAACAAACTGCTTGCTGCCGGATACGGTAAGGAAATATCCGGTATTGAAAAAGGCGTTGAAGACTATGTAAAAAATTATTTGTTAACGGACAAAACGCTTGCTTGGTAAAAAATTATATAATTTAATATAATAATTTTAAAAGTTAATGAAATATAAAACTGGCGAAATGATAATCGTAAACAATTCCGGACGAGGGTTTCTTAATTGCCCGGCTTGCAACTATTGCGCCTGACAAAATCGTTTGGAAAATTATCTTTTATAGGAAACAATATGAAACTGGCAACACTTTGTTATGTGAAAAAAGACGGTAAAACATTAATGTTGTACCGTAACAAAAAAGAAAACGATTACCACGAAGGGAAGTGGAACGGTTTGGGTGGAAAATTCGAACCGGGTGAAACGCCGGAAGAATGTGCAAAAAGGGAAGTAAAAGAAGAAGCCGGTTTAATAGTTAAAAATATGAAACTTAAGGGTTTTATCACATTCCCAATCTTCGACGGTCAAGACGATTGGTACGTGTTCCTTTTTATAATTGATGATTTCGAAGGTGAACTTATCGATTCGCCTGAAGGAAAATTGGAATGGATACCTGACGAAGAATTGGAAAATCTTAATTTATGGGACGGCGACAAGATTTTCATTCCGTGGCTTTTTCAAGATAAATTTTTCAGCGCAAAGTTTAATTACGTAAACGGAAAATTTATTGATTATCAAGTGGAATTTTATTGAGTACAATTATTCCAAATACATTTGCAGACCGTGCCGTTAAATACTTTTTAAATCTCTCTGCACCCGGCGTAAAACCTTCCGGTGTCGGTTTTCTTAATCCTTACGGGAAACCGGAAGTGCAAAATACTGTGAAAGAATTTTTTGCAAAGTTTTATAACGATAACAACAAACGGATTTTTATTTTCGGAATTAACCCCGGTAGATTTGGTGGAGGGTTGACCGGCATATCGTTTACCGATCCGGTTGCGTTAAAAAAATATTGCGGAATAGAAAACAATTTGGGTAACAGAAGGGAATTATCGAGTGAATTTGTTTATAAGGTAATTGAGAAATCCGGCGGTCCGGCGGAATTCTTTTCCAAATATTTTTTGACGGCGCTTTATCCGTTGGCAATAATCAAGAACGGCAAAAACCATAACTATTACGATAGCAAAGAATTGTATAATTCCATGAAGCCTTTGCTTGTTCAATCGTTGAAAAAACAATTCTCTTTCGGCGCCCGGGATTTCTTTGCCGTTTCACTCGGAAAAAAGAATGCACGGTTTCTTACGGAAATAAACGGGGAGTTAAATCTTTTCCGGGAAATCAAAATTTTGGAACATCCCCGTTTTATTATGCAGTATAAAAGAAAAAAACTTGAATTTTATATCGAACGGTATTTGAAAACCCTTGCAGGTAAATAATCTCTTTTTTATCCTTCGAGCTTCTCTAAAAATTTAATAATTTTAGTATTAACGAAATCCGGATTTTCGAGCGGAGCCATGTGACCCGCTTTTGGCACAACGAAGAAATCCGATTTCTTGATTTTCTTTGCCATCTTTTGCATTACTTCAGGCGGAGTTAAAGCATCGTGTTTGCCCACCAATACAAGCGTTGGCAACTTGAATTTTTTCAATGCTTTTGTAGTATCGGTTCTGCTTAGCATTGCAATCAATCCGCCTTTTACCCCAACGGGATTATGCTTTAGCGAATTTCTTAAAACTTCATTAAACAATCCGGCTTTTTTCTTTACCGTTTGATTCCAAAAACAATTGGTAACAAAAGGTTCTGCAAATGCCGCCAAGCCTTCCGTGTTTATTTGATTGATTGCCAATGCACGTTTCAGTTTACCTTCGTTATCATCGGCTTGCGAGCGTGTATCGCAAAGTATTAAAGCTTTGAAACGGTTTTGGTCAACTTCAACAGCCCGCAATGAAATGTAGCCTCCCATCGAAAGTCCGCACAAAACTGGTTTCTCCAGCTTCATTCCTTCAATTACCGAAAACAAATCCCACACAAAGGCTTCCATTGTATATTGTCCGTCGCCCACATAACTTTTCCCGAGTCCGCGAACATCGTATGATACGCAATAATATTTTTTACTTAATTCTTCAATTTGAAAATTCCACATTGTATGATCGTAGGGGAAACCGTGCACAAATACAATGGATTGGTTTTCCGGTTTACCTTTTGCCGTAACGTAGAGTCCGTTTATTTTTTTCTGCATTTTCATTCACCGTTATTTATTCTTTAATTAAATTTTTTTAGTAAATTCCGATATTCAAAAGTACAAATTTTTGCGGATGACAAGTATAAAAAAAATATTGAGTTTTAAAAAATATGTCAGATTGATCATCGTTTTAATAATTGCGCTTGTCATTCTTTTTTTCAAATCGTTTTTTTATAATGCCGGTTATTCGTTAACCACTTTGTTCAATTCCATTCGAGGCGAAGCAACGGTTGATTCGAACATTGTACTAATTCATATTTCGCCCAAAGATATTGAAAGTTTGGGATGGCCATTCAAGCGAAGTTATTACGCTACTTTACTCAGTAGGTTACAAAAATACAATCTGAAGAAGATAGGCATAGAAATTTTCCTTTCGGAAAAGCTCTCGTATCAAAGTGTGTACGACAGTGTTCTAAATAATCAAATCAAGAGCACAAACAATGTTGTTTTATCGTCGCTGTTAAACTCAATAGAAATTTTGAAAGGGGAAGCAATAACCGATTCGGTAATTTACCCGGCGCCCAAAAAAGTTATTCCGGATGTTGCAACAGGTCATATTAATTTTGTTACCGGCGACGGAACTTATATTCCGCTTAGTGTGAAGAAAGATGAAGGGGAAGAAAAAGCTTTTGCCTTGGTGCTTGCGGGCGGAAAATCTGGCGGGGAAAATTTAATGAAGATTAATTTTTACACTTCATGGCAAGCTTTTCCCAAATATTCCTTCCTTGATTTTTTTTCATCCGTTCTGAATGATGAAGCAAAATTGAAATCACTGACTGGAAAAATAATAATCATTGGCGTAAGTGATCCGTTAATTGCCCCTACAATTTCAACAGTGTTCGATAAAGAGTTGCCCGGTATCGGCTTTCACGCAATTGCCGCCGATAATATTCTGACCGGCCGCGATATCGATTATTCTTTCAAAAACTTTTCAACTTATATTTTTCTTCTCTTTTCGTTGATTATTGCATACACGGGGTTCAAAAAGAAAAGTTTGTATTTACTTTTACTTCTGGCTTTTTTAATTACCGGTTATTTTCTGTTTGTGGTTTCGTACATTGAGTTGGATTACTTCGCGCTGCTGCTACCGTTGGGCGTTTTGTTTTTGGTTGATTCTTTCCTCGATTTAACCGAAAGGAAAATAAAGCTAACCGAAACAATCGGCGAAGCGGAAAACTTAAAGAAAACTTTGCAAGCAAAAGAAGAAGAGTTGAAGAAACTGGAAGAGGAATACAAGAATTCCGCACAGAATCAAAGTACCGAACTCATTGCCCAAATTGAAAAGCTGAATGAAGAAATCACCAAACTTAAAAAACAAGAAGAAGATGAAATTCCCGCCGAAATTGAGAGCGGGGTTTCATCGGTTAAAAATTTCGAAGGGATAATTTACAAAAGCAAAAAAATGGCTTCGGTGATTGAGCTGATACGGAAAGTTGCACCGGAAAATGCAACCGTGCTTATTTTGGGCGACAGTGGAAGCGGCAAGGAATTGGTGGCACAGGCAATTCACAATCTAAGTCCGAGAAAAAACAAAAATTTCGTGGTGGTGAATTGCGCCGCACTTAGTGATACGTTGCTTGAAAGTGAATTATTCGGTCATGTAAAAGGTGCGTTCACCGATGCGATAAAAGATAAAAAAGGCAGATTTGAGCTGGCGGATAAAGGAACATTATTCTTGGATGAAATCGGTGAGACCTCGGAAAATTTTCAAGTTAAACTTTTAAGAGTTTTACAAACGGGGGATTTTCAACGTGTCGGTTCTTCCGAAACTTTGCACGCAGATGTGCGTGTGGTTGCTGCAACAAACAAAGATTTGGAAAAGCTCGTGCGCGAAGGTAAATTCCGGGAAGATTTGTATTACCGGCTGAATGTGTTCACTATAAAAGTTCCTTCTTTAAAAGAAAGGAAAGAAGACATAGAGGTTTTGGCAAATCATTTTATTAAAATGGAATCTCCCACCTTAACGCTTTCACGTTCGGTATTAAAGCAACTTGTTGAATATAACTGGAAGGGGAATGTGAGGGAATTGGAATCGGTAATGAAACGGGCTGCAATATTTGCCAAATCGGATAACCGCACTATAATCAAGTTAAAAGACCTGCCGGAGAATCTTGCAAAGTTCGATAAATCGAATCTTGAAGAAAATATTTTGGAATTGTTGCGCGAAAAGAAATTCTCTCATTCGTCAATCAACGAAACTGCGCGTGAATTGGGAGATTTGAACAGAACCGTGGTTTCCGAAAACTTCAGAGGAATTTTCTTTAAATTTTA
>Ga0256841_1001889_pt1 | contig 17260 bp, 20 predicted proteins | sample 356308metaG_FD_185971 | JGI IMG/M metagenome (GOLD analysis project Ga0256841, IMG submission 185971) | Hydrothermal vent microbial communities from Mid Atlantic Ridge, Atlantic Ocean - 356-308 | ecosystem: Environmental > Aquatic > Marine > Hydrothermal vents | place: Atlantic Ocean: Mid... | reverse complement strand
CTGGTAAAGTCCACCAGAGGATCGAAGGCGGAGAAGGGCAGGGTCAACGTGCCCGGAGCCGTGAAACTACCTGGCACCGGCACCGCCTGGGTGTCGGAATCCCCACCGGTGTCTCTCACGGAGATACTGAGATTGATACCGCCGACGTCGATGGAGAGCACGCTCAGCACGAACTCCGGGCTCAGCAGACTGTCGGTCAAATCCACGCCACCCAAGCCGGCACTGTTGGCGTCCCAGGTGATCACGCTGGTGGCCGCGGTCAAGGCGTCGGCACTGTGGGAATAGATACCGGGCGGAACCAGCACCGATGCCGAGGCTCCGAGGGGACCGGACTTGGTGATCTCGATGGTGCGGAAACCGCCCACGGCCTCCGGAGCCGCGGTGGTGTTACTGCCGTCGGCGGCCACACTCTGACTGGTCACATTGAAGGTGTCGATGACGAAGGCTTCGGCGCTGCCGAGGGCACCCAGGCCCAACGATACCGCCAGGGCCAAAGATTTCATGGATTTCATGGGAAAAACTCCTTGTTCGATAGTCATATCACTAACCACATCTCGGACACACTACGTGCGCCCACCCCAAATTAAGCAAAACCAATGCCAACACAAAAACCCCCATCGAATCAATAACTAGAAAAAAGATTCGTCGCGACACCAAAAAATCAGGAAACGGTAATGTAAAATTTATTGACAACCAAAAGGCTCGGAAACAGTCTGACTGGGTGGAACGCCTTCTCTTTCCCGACTCAAACACCGAGCCGCCATCGCGTCCAGATACCAATCCAGACGCTCCTGCGGCCAGATACGCTGGGCGGGAAAGGCACGATCCGGTCGTGTAAAAATCTCCGACACGATCGCCGCCTTGTGCACCCCGGTGACCAGGAAGGCGATACGGGCGGCACAACCGAAGGTCCGGTAGGTCAAGGTCAGACGCCGCGGCGGCGGCTTGGGGGCGTCGAACACGGCGGCCACCCAGGCTTCCGGCGGCGGTTCGAAACCGGGAAACAGGGAAGCGGTATGACCATCCTCCCCCACCCCGAGCAACACCCAGTCCAGGGCCGGCGGGCCGGTGAAACGGGACAGCAGCAGCGCCTCGTAGCGGCGGGCGGCGGTTTCCGGATCCGCCCCCACCGTGGGCATGGGGTGGACGTTGGCCCCGGGAATCGGTACGTGGTCCAGCAGGGTCTCCCGCACCAGGCGGTAGTTGCTGTCGGGATGATCCGGGGGCACGAAGCGTTCGTCGCCGAAGAACACCCAGACCGCCTCCCAGGGAATCCGGTCACGGTAGACGCGGGCCAGCAGGCGGTAAAAGGCGGCCGGGGTCGTGCCCCCTGCCAGGGCGACGGCGAAACGGCCGCAAGTGGCGACCCGGCATCGGGCCAAGGCGGTGAAATCGTCCGCCAGCGCCCGGCAGGCAGCCCCGGCGTCGGGGAAAATGTGGCGCTGCCGGATCACGCCGTCCCGCGCAGACGGCGGCAGTGTTCGATGAGGGCGCGGGTGGAGGCGTCGTGATCCCCGGTCTGCCCGCCTTCCAGTTCCGGCAGGATCGCCCGGGCCAGCTGCTTGCCCAGCTCCACCCCCCACTGGTCGAAGGAATTGACGTTCCAGACCGCCCCTTGGACGAAGACCTTGTGCTCGTAGAGGGCGATCAGGCTGCCCAGCACCTTGGGCGTCAGTTCGGGATACAGGAACAGGCTGGAGGGACGGTTGCCGGGAAAGGTCCGGGCCGCCGCCAGCAGGTCGAGGCGATCATCGGCCACCCCCTGGGCCGCCAGTTCGGCTCGGGCCTCCTCGAAGGTGCGCCCACGCATCAGGGCTTCGGCCTGAGCCAGGCAATTGGCTACCAGAATGCGATGGTGCTCCCCCAGTTCGTGATGGCTGCGGGCGGCGACGAGAAAGTCGCAGGGCACCAGATGGGTACCCTGATGGAGCAGCTGGAAGAAGGAATGCTGGCCGTTGGTGCCCGGCTGGCCCCAGACGATGGGACCGGTAGGATAGTCCACGGGCCGGCCCGCCAGATCGACCCCCTTGCCGTTGCTCTCCATGTCCAGCTGCTGGAGGTGATCGGGGAAATGGCGCAGGTACTGGTCGTAGGGCAGTACGGCGTGGGATTCGGCGCCGAAGAAGTCGGCGTACCAAATGCCGAGAAGTCCCATAACGACCGGAAGATTGCGGGAGAACGGCGTGGTACGGAAGTGTTCGTCCATCGCGTAGGCGCCCTCGAGCAGTTCCTCGAAACGGTCCATGCCCACCGCCAGGGCGATGGACAATCCCACTGCCGACCACAGGGAGTAGCGGCCGCCGACCCAGTCCCAGAACTCGAACATGTTGTCCGGGTCGATGCCGAAGGCTTGCACCGCGTGGCGATTGGTGGACACGGCGACGAAATGACGGGCGATGGCGCTCTCGTCACCCCCGGCGGCGGTCAGCAGCCAGTCTCGCGCCGAACGGGCGTTGGTCATGGTTTCCTGGGTGGTGAAGGTCTTGGAAACCACCAGAAACAGGGTGGTTTCCTGGTCGAGACCCTTGAGGGTGTCCAGGAGATCGGCCTCGTCCACGTTGGCCACGTAGTGGACCCTGAGATCCTCCTTGTGGTAGGGGGTCAGCGCGGTGGTCACCATGCGCGGCCCCAGGTCGGAGCCGCCGATGCCCAGATTGACCACGTCGGTGATCGGCCGGCCGGTGAACCCGCGCCACTGGCCGGTGCGCACCTGCTCGCTGAAACGACGCATCTTCGCCAGCACCCGCCGCACCTCGGGCATGACGTCCCGGCCGTCCACGTAGATGGCACGATCGCCGCGGTGGCGCAGGGCCACGTGCAGTACGGCCCGGTCTTCGGTGACGTTGATCTTGTCGCCGGCGAACATGGCGTCGATCTTGGCCCGCAGCCCGCTCTGCTCCGCCAGCTGCAACAACAGGCCCAGGGTCTTGTCGGTGATGCGGTGCTTGGAAAAGTCGAATAAAATCTCCCCCCATTGCAAGGAGAACCGCTGGAACCGCTGCGGATCGTTCTCGAACCAGTCCCGCATGTGCTGATCGGCGATTTCCCGACGATGCTCCTCGAGCGACCGCCAGGCGGGCAAAGCGGTAGGCACGGTCATCGGCACGGATCCTTATCTCGTTGATACGGGAACAATGGTAAACCAAGGCCGGTCTTAGGAAAACCAGGTACGATTCATCGCTCTGTCATCTGGCTCCGATAATTTATGTGACATGGAAACGTCACCGCTCCGTCAGGATTTTTCATGGTTCGTTCCCGAACAGTGGCGCTATCTCCTTGATAACCAAGCAATCCTATAACTGGCGCGATCATTGCTATGCTATTAATCAGTCGTTTTCTTCCGAGGGAAAAACAGATGAAACGCCTATTCGGCTATCTGTCCATCGCCAAACTCCTGTTCGGCATTTATTGGTTGGTCCTGCGCCAGAAGACGTACCTGGGCTTCCGCAGGCTGCTCCGCCTGGGCGGCAGGGGCACCACGCCGGCGACGGAATGACGGGGACCTTATACGTCCTCGCCACCCCGATCGGCCATCTGCACGATCTCAGTCGACGAGCCCTGGAAATTCTGGGCCGGGTCGACCTGATCGCCGCCGAGGACACCCGCCACTGCCGTGGCTTGTTGAACCACTACAGTATCACCACGCCCACGGTCTCCCTCCACGACCACAACGAGCGCGACAGAACCCCAACCCTGATCGAGCGGCTGAAACAGGGCGAGGAAATCGCTCTCGTCTCCGATGCCGGCACCCCGCTGATCAGCGACCCGGGGTTCGTCCTGGTCCAGGCCGCCCATCGGGCCGGCGTCACGGTCTCCCCGGTTCCCGGGCCCTGTGCCGCCATTGCAGCCCTGTCGGCCGCCGGCCTCCCGACCGACCGCTTCGCCTTCGAAGGTTTCCCTCCACGGACATCCAGTGCCCGGCAGAGCTTCTTCCGGCGCTTGCTCCGGGAACCACGTACCCTCGTGTTCTACGAATCCAGCCACCGGATCATGGCTTGCCTGCGGGATCTGGCCACCGTGTTTCCCGGCGACCGGCGCCTGGTCATCGCCAAGGAATTGACCAAGATTCACGAGCGCCTGATTCCGACCCGCGTCGGCGAGGCTCAGGAAGCGCTCGACGATCCCCAGTTGCAAAAAGGCGAGTTCGTCCTGGTCCTGGAAGGGGCCGGGGCCGAGGCACACGATCGGCTGACCGAGGAGCAACGCCGAATCCTGCAGCTGCTTTTGCAGGAGTGCTCGTTGAAAAGCGCGGTCTCCCTGGCGGAGAAGATTACCGGCGCCCGGAAAAAGCTTCTTTACGAGGAAGCGCTGCACCGGAAAGCAAAATAGGAAAACCTGACCCCCGAGGGAACTTTTGCCTTCCGGCAGGTCCAAGCCGGCGGAGAGTCGGCCGGGCAATCGCTGCCGCCAACCGGCGGGAGAGGAAAGTCCGGGCTCCACAGGGCAGGGTGCCAGGTAACACCTGGGCGCCGCGAGGCGACGGAAAGTGCCACAGAGAACAGACCGCCGATGGCCCGAGCGCTCGGGCACAGGCAAGGGTGAAACGGTGCGGTAAGAGCGCACCGCGCGGCGGGTAACCGACCGCGGCACGGCAAACCCCACCTGGAGCAAGATCGAATAGGGGAGCATCATGCGTGTGGCCCGCACGCCGCTCCCGGGTAGATCGCTAGAGGCGTCTGGCGACAGGCGCCGTAGAGGAATGATTGCCCTCGACAGAACCCGGCTTACAGGCCGACTCTCCTCCCTCCTTTTGATCTACACTTAATCCTTGAGCGTTCCACAACTCAAGGATGTCATCGTGCCGCTTCCGGCGAACCAAACCCTGACCGATCCCCAGCGGTTGCGGGCCTGGCTGGACCAGCTGCCCTGGCTGGATACGCGGCGCGCCTCCAGCTGCGTCCTCCAAGTCCTGGAGCGACTGTCGCGACAAACCGGACTGTCGTGGCACCAGCGGGATGCCTTGCTGCAGGTCTGTCATCCTTACGTCCACCAACTGGCCGACGCCCTGGAACAGACCCTGCTGGACGCCCCCCTGCCCCTGGTCGACGGCCATCAGGACGACGCCCGGCGGCTGCTGGCGCTGTGCGATGCCATGGCCGAAAATCATATCAGCCTGGTGTTCGACGATCTCGCCGACCGGAGTGACACCACAGCGATGAGCGAAACGCTCGGCCGGACGCTGGAGTGGCTGGCCCGCCAGGCACGGCATCAAGCCCAGGTCTACGCCCCCGTGGACGAAACGTTCTGGCGGACTTTCTACCGGCTCTACCGCCTGATCGAAAAGGAGAATTTGCTCAGTGCCGGGTCGGAAACGCTACGGATCCCGCTGTTCCGCATCCTGCTGTTCCATCTGGCCGGACCCCAGCGTTTCCGACAACGGGAATTGCAGCAGATCGACCGGTTCTTGTGCCATTATGGTCAATGGGCCATGATTAGACGCCAACCTGGTTTCCGCAACATCAAAGCCGGATTTTTCTTCGACTGCGAAGTACCCAGTCCGCCCTGCTCCGTCAAACTGTTGAAACAGGTCGAACCGCCCCCCGGGGAAGTGCGCTTTCTGTTCTTGCAGGCGGTGACCCGCAAACTGCTCGACTACGTAAGCTCGGCCCGGCCGGAAGGCTTCGAGACCCTGCCCCTGGTACAGGCGAGAAAGCTGGCGCTGCGTCTGGCCCATCTGTACGGTGCCCCGCGGCAACGGCGCTGGCGCCGCTTCGAGGAAAAAAGCGCCTGCCGCCTGGTGGTCGGCCTGGAAGATCTCATCGCCGTCCTGGATCGGCAGGGCCAAGTTCACGAAGAACTGCATGGATTGGTGCCGCAGGCACCGAAAGAACAGGACGCCACAGTGCTGTTCGCCGCCGATTTCGAACTCCTGCCCCAAGAGGGAGCTTCGGAGGCCGATCCTTCCCGCTGCCGCAGCGAACTCGATTGCTTTCAATTTCTGCAGCGAACCAAACCGGCCACTTCCCGGGAGGACATCTGGTCTTCATCGGGAGCACACGTCGCTTCCCGGGCCGTTCACTTTTCCGGCCGTCTGGCCGATGCCTCGGCGCGCGGCTATCGCCTCATCTGGCTCGACCACGCGGTGGCCAGACTGAAAGTCGGCGAGATCGTCACCGTCTTTCAGGGACAAAACGATCCGGAAATCGCTGCGATCCGCTGGCTGCGGAGCCATCCGGACCACAGCGTCACCGCGGGGGTCGAACTGCTGAGCTTCACCGCCCAGGTGGTGGTGGTCTCCCTGAAGATCCCCGACGACCGCGAACTGGAACCCGAGCGGGACTGGGGGCTGCTGCTGCCGGAACAACCGGCGACCGGGCAACCGGCCTGCCTGCTGACGCCCGCCTTCACCTGGCAGAAGGGTCAATGGGTGGACATCTACCGCAGCCGGAACGACAAAACCGGCTACAGTCTGTCCCGGTTGCTGGACTCCACCCCGGCCTACGACCTGTTCGCCCTGGAAGCGCTCAACTGAAACGCAGTTGAAACACCCAGGCCAGCATGGCGCAGGCGAGGACGAAGCCGGAAAGATACGCCACCCCCTGGTAGCGCAGCCGCTTCACCAGCCGGATCTGGGGAAACGCCGAAAGAAGAAAAGGATATGGAGGGCACGGCGGCCGCCGCAGCAAGTGAACCGCAGAAACGGCAGGACGATTCATCCTTCGCTGCAGCACCTCCTTTTCCGCCTGCTTGCGGACCAGACGCCATTCCCGGGGATCGATTTCACCGTCGCCGTCGATGTCAAAGCGTCGCAACAAGCCGCGACGATCGCGCTTCCAACGCCGCAGCAAGGCTTTGACCTCGTCCACCATTCCCCCCTCCCCTTCCCCCGGCAGGGTCTCGAACCAACCCAGGGCATAGAGCGGATCGCCCGGCTCCAGCCAGCGCTCGCTATAACGGTAGCGCCCCAGAAAATCGTGGTGCCCCGGGGGCGGAATCGACCAGCGGTCCCGGCCACGCCAGCTTTGTTTTCGGCGCGTCATCACCTCGGCACCGGCGGGATCGACGATGCAGCGGCCAGTGCCGTCTTCCAGGGCGAAGATCGCCTCGCTTTCCCCTTGATCGACGCTGATCCAACGCCCGCCACGGCCCTTCGGTTCCCAACGCTCTATACGGTAGGCATACCAGACACAAGCACGACCGCTCAGCGGCGTCAGGATCGGCTCCCCGGGCAAGTTCACCGCCCTGCCCGCCAGTTCGACGAATCCCTGGGGGGCGGAGCGGATCCGCGCCGTGGGGGTGTCTTCGATGAGCCGGGCCCGCCGCAGACTGCGGAACCCCCGTAAACACCACCAGAACGCCAGCAGGGTGACGCCGAGAACGGCAGCCCAGAACTGCCAGGCCGGCGCCCGCTCGATGAAGTCGAGCAATCCCACGTCAACCGAACAATCGTGGCAAATCGACGTCGCGTTTTTCCTCGGCACTGAATTCCAGCAGCCGAAAGGGTTGGAAGTTGAACCAGCGGGCCAGAATGACGTCGGGAAACTGTTCGATCCGGACGTTGTTGGCGTTGACCGCCGCATTGTAGAATTCCCGCCGGTCGGCGATGCCGTTCTCCAGCTCAGTGATGCGGCTTTCCAGGTGGCGGAACGAGCGGTCGGCCTTGAGCTCGGGATAGCTTTCCGCCACGGCGAACAGGTTCATCAACCCTTGGCGCAACTGCCCCTCCGCCTGCCCGAGACGGTCGATGTCGCCCTGGTGTCGGGCCTGGAAAACGCTGCTGCGGGCGCGCATCACCTTTTCCAGGGTATCCTGCTCGAATTTCATGTAGCGTTTGCACACTTCCACCAATTTGGGCAGTTCGTCGTGGCGCTGCTTGAGCAGGACGTCGATGTTGGACCAGGCCTGAGAAACGGCGTGCTTCAACGCCACCAGACGGTTATATATGACAACGCCGTAAACAAACAGGATAATTAAACCGGCGGCCAGGATCGCGAGCATGACGAGCATGGCAAGCTCCATCCGATTGCACACTGCCAACAAGTATAGTCTGCGGGAGGTTCCCCTTGCGTCGAGAATCCTTCAAAGGTAACGTTCCCCATCTGGGAAAGCGGGTTTACGTCGCAGAGACCGCCCTCCTCATTGGCGACGTCCACCTCGATGACGACGTTTCCATCTGGCCCCACACCGTACTGCGGGGGGACGTCCATCACATTCGCGTCGGCGCGGCCACCAACGTGCAGGACGGTTGCATCCTCCACGTGACCCACGACGGGCCGTTCTCGCCGGGCGGGTTCGCGCTCACCATCGGTTCCCGGGTCACCGTCGGCCACCGGGCCGTTCTCCACGGCTGCCGCATCGGCGACCATTGCCTCATCGGCATCGGTGCCATCGTCATGGACGGCGCCGAACTGGAAGACGAGGTCATGTTGGGGGCCGGCGCCCTGGTGCCTCCTGGCAAACGCCTGGAAAGCGGCCACCTCTATCTGGGAAGTCCGGCACGCAAACAGCGCCCCCTGAGCGACGAGGAACGGCGCTTTCTGCGCTATTCGGCCGATCACTACGTCCAACTGAAGGACGAATATCTCCGACGCTGATGCTCCGTTTTCACGAGGTTTCCCTGCGCCGCGGTTCCCGCTTGCTGTTCGAGGACGCCAGCTTCACCATTCAGCGCGGTGACAAAACCGGCCTGGTGGGCGCCAACGGCAGCGGCAAATCCAGCCTGCTGGCCCTGATTCAGGGGGCGCTTTCCCCGGACCGCGGCCACGTCCGTCTGCCTTCCGACTGGGTGATCGCCGCCGTCGCCCAGGAAATCACCGATCTGGCGCGCCCGGCCCTGGACTTCGTCCTCGACGGCGACCGGGAGCTGCGCCGGCTGGAACGGCAACTGGAAGCGGCGCAGGCCGGAAACGACGGCCTGCGCCAGGCGGAGCTCCACGCCCGCCTCGAAGCCATCGACGGCTACCGGGCCGGAGCCCGGGCCGCCCGCCTGCTCGACGGCCTGGGATTTTCCGCCGACGATCTGCAGCGCCCAGTGGCGGAATTCTCCGGCGGCTGGCGCATGCGGCTGAATCTGGCCCAAGCCCTGATGTGCCGCTCCGACCTGCTCCTCCTGGACGAACCCACCAATCACCTGGACCTGGACGCGGTGATCTGGCTGCAGGAATGGCTCAAAACCTATCCCGGCACCCTGATCCTGATCTCCCACGACCGGGATTTTCTCGATCAGGTGTGCGATCACATCCTGCACCTGGAACGGGGCCGGATCGGTCACTACCGGGGCAATTATTCCGCCTTCGAACGCCTGCGCGCCCAAGCCCTGTCCCGGCAGCAAGCCGCCTACCGCCGGCAACGGCAGGAACGCGAGCGCCTGCTGCGCTTCGTTCACCGCTTTCGTGCCAAGGCCACCAAGGCGCGCCAGGTGCAAAGCCGGATCAAGGTGCTGGAACGGCTGGGAGAAATCGCACCGGCCCACGTGGATTCCCCCTTCCGCTTCCGCCTCCGCCCGCCCGAACACCTGCCCTTTCCCCTGCTGCGCCTGGAACGGGCCGAACTGGGCTACCCGGGCAGAACCGTCCTGCGGGAAGTCAGCCTCAGCCTCGATCCCGGCGATCGTGTCGCCCTCCTGGGGCCCAACGGCGCCGGCAAGTCCACCCTGATCAAGACCCTGGCCGGAACGTTGGCGCCCCTGTCCGGCCGCCGCGAGACCGCCGAGCAAATCCAGATCGGTTATTTCGCCCAGCATCAGTTGGAACAGCTCCGGGGGGAGTGGTCCGCCCTGGAACATCTGCACCGGATCGACGGGCGGGCCGGGGAACAAAAACTCCGCAGCTTCCTCGGTGGTTTCGGCTTCAGCGGCGAGCGCGCCACCACGGCGGTGGCCGATTTCTCCGGCGGCGAAAAGGCCCGCCTGGTTCTGGCCCTGTTGATCTACCGGCGTCCCAATCTGCTGCTGCTCGACGAGCCCACCAATTACCTGGACCTGGAAATGCGTCACGCCCTCACCCTCGCTCTGCAGGACTTCGAGGGCGCCCTGGTCCTGGTGTCCCACGACCGCCATCTGCTGCGCTGCGTCTCCGATCAACTGTGGCTGGTGGCGGACGGCAAGGCCTCGCCTTACCCGGGGGACCTGGAGGACTACCGCCGCTGGTTGCTGGAACAACGCCATCGTGACTCGGAACCGAAGCCGCAATCCGGTCTCTCCCGCCGGGAGCAACGCCGCCTGGAGGCCCAAAAACGCCGGCGCCTGCAACCCCTGAAACAGGCGCTGGCCCGGGCGGAGGCGGAATTCGACCGCCTGAGCGCCCTGCGGGCGGAACTGGAGCGGGAATTGGCCGATCCCAGCCTGTATCAGACCGGGGACAAGGAGCGACTGCACCGGTTGTTACGGCGCCAGGGCGAACTCGACCGGCGCCTGGCCGAGGCGGAGAGCGCCTGGCTGGAAGCGGAGGAAAAATTGGAAGCGGCGCGCCGCTCTATGGCCTGAACTCCGCCTTTGTTATGATTGGAGCTATGCCAACCCACGGGGAGACGAAGCGATGCAACCCTATCGACACATCCTGATCGCCGCCGATTTCTCGGAACACGGCCAAGTGGTCGCCGAACGCGCCAAGGACCTGGCCGACCGCTACCAGGCCCAATTGAGCATTCTCCATGTGGTGGACAACCTGCCGGTGACCGACTCCATCTACGGCCCGATCATCCCCTTCGACACCGACATCACCGAGCAGCTGATCGACGCCTCCAAGGAAAAGCTGAACCAGATGGGCGAGCAACTGGGCATTCCGGCGGAGCGCCGCTGGGTCGAAGTGGGCAGCCCCAAGGTGGAAATCGTCCGCGTCGCCGAGGAAGAAGGGGTGGACCTGATCGTGGTCGGCTCCCACAGCCGCCGCGGCCTCGGTATCCTGCTGGGATCGACCGCCTCCAGCGTCATCCTGCACGCCAAATGCGACACCCTGGCGGTGCGGCTAGTGGAAGACTAGTCCGCCTTCAGCAGCCGATACAGTCCGTCCAACACCAGGGAATTGGGACTGACCATGCCGATCACCTTGCGCCGTTCCACCACCGGGGCCCGCACCAGGCTGTAGCGGGCAAACAGTCGGGAGCAGTAGCGGATGTCCATGTCCGGATGGACGGTGATGACCGGCTTTTCCATCACCTCGTAGACGTTGACCCGCTCCGGCGAGCGATCCTTGGCCAGCACGTGGCGGGCGATGTCGGCGGAGGTGACCAGGCCGTACTCGTCGTCCTCGTGGCGCTTGCGTACTACCAGCACGGAGGTCTTCATCCCTTTCATCAGGCGCAGGGCCTCGTCCACGGTGGCGATGCCGTCGATGGTGCCGAATTCGGTGCGCATGATGTCACGGACCCGGATGACCGGCTTTTTGGCGCTGGGAACGCTCATCAGATTTCCTCCTCGATCAGGGGCACCAGTTTCTCCACCTGATGCCGCACCCCGACGGCATCCTCCACATCGATCTGGAAGGCGATGCCGGTGCCGGGGGTGGCGTCGAATTCGGCCACCTGGGCGACGGCTTCCAGGATGGTGCGGCTCAAGTGTTCCTCCACCAGCATCAGCACCACGTCGCGCTGGGTCTCCAGAGTCAATCCCAGAAAGGTACGGGGACGCTCCATGCCCTCACCCCGGGCGTTGGTGATCACCGTCGCGCCGGTGGCGCCGTATTCCCGCGCCGTTTTCAGAACCAAATCGGTTTTGTCGTCTTCCACGAACACTATGATCAGTTTAAAGCGCATCGGTCATTTACCTCTCAAACGGGCTAACGTTTCCGCCAACTGGGCGTAACCCAGCACCGTCATGATCGGGAACAGGCTGGCGAAGGCGATCAGACCGAAGCCGTCGACCAGCACGTCCCGGCCAGGCACCGAACGCGCCAGCCCCAATCCCAAGGCGGTCACCAGGGGAACGGTCACCGTCGAGGTGGTCACCCCGCCGGAATCGTAGGCCAGCCCCACGATCATTCTGGGGGCCAGGGCGGTCTGCAACACGACCAGGACATAGCCGCCGACGATGAAAACCACCAGGCTGGCGCCGGTGACGATACGATAGGTTCCCAGGGTGATCCCCAGGGCCACCCCCAGCGACACCGCCAGCCGCAATCCCCAGTCGTGAATGGCGCCGCCCGAGATTTCCCTGGCTTTCAGGGCGACGGCGATCAGGGCCGGCTCCGCCAGGGTAGTGGCGAAACCCAGGCTGAAGGCGAACAGATACACCCACCGGTAATCCCCGGGCCGAGCCCCTTCGGGGATGAAACGGGGCCCGGTCAACTGGGCGGCCATCATTTCTCCCAAGGGGAACAACGCCAGTTCCAGCCCCTTCAAGAATAGCATCATGCCGGCGACCACCAGCAGCAGACCGCGCAGCAGCCGCCCTGGATGGGGTAGCGGGCGGCGGATCACGCCGACCTGGAACAGCAGAATCGTCGCGGCGATAGGAAAGACGTCTCGAACCGCAGCGATCAGATCAGCCCAGACATTCATCGCATCAGCATGCCGTAGATCATGACGAATACCATCGGGGTCAGGGAAGCGAAGGCGATCAGGCCGAAACCGTCCACCAGCGGGTTGCGTCCCCTGATGGAATGGGCCAACCCCACTCCGAGTGCGGTGACCAGTGGCACCGTGATGGTCGAGGTGGTCACCCCACCGGAATCGTAGGCGATACCGATGATTTCCACCGGGGCGAACCAGGTCACCGCCATCACCGCCAGATAGCCCAGAATCATCAAACGATGCAGCGGCCATCCCCGGACGATGCGGAGCACCCCGATCACCAGCGCCACCCCCACCGCCAGGGCCACCGTCAGGCGCAGACCCAGGGCATAGCGGGCCTGCGCCCGGGGATCGGCAGCGACCATCCCGCCGTCGGCGGCCACCACCGCCGCCTGGTCGGCCACCGCGATCAATGCGGGTTCCGCCACCGTGGTGGCAAAACCGAGACAAAAAGCGAACAGCAACAGCCACGTCAGACTTCCCTTGCGGGCGAAGGCGTACGCCATGGACTCCCCCAGGGGAAACAGGGCCTGCTCCAGTCCGAGAACGAAAAAGGTCAGGCCTAGCACGGTCAACCCTACCCCCGCGAGCAGATCGAGCAGATCAGGCAACGGCTGGCGGACGACACCGAGCTGGAAAACGACGATCACCGCCAAGACCGGTGCCAGATCCAGTCCGCTGGCGATCAATTGGCGCAGAAAGGCGTTGCCGATGGCGAACTCCTCCCCCTGGAAAACGACCAAACCATCATAACAAAAACGCCCCGTTTCGAACGGGGCGCCACAATGTTCAAGAATGGTGCAGGATCACCGCGAATGGGTTTCCTGCTCCTGTTCCTTCAACACGTGTTCCAATTTTTCCTCGATGGCGCTCAACCGCTCATGGGCCTCTTTCTCGCCCTCCTTGAACATGTGGTCGATCTCCTTGCCCATATGCTCCAACTTCTCGGCGATGGCGGCCAGTTGCTTGTGGGATTCCTTCTCCCGCTCTTCCAGGATGTGGTCGATCTCCTTGCCCATGTGCTCCAGTTTTTCCTTGATTTCCTTGAGCTGCTCGTGGGACTCCTTCTCCCGCTCCTTGAGGATGTGATCGATCTTCTGATCGAGGTGGTCCAGCCGCGCCAGGACCTGCTGATGGAGTTGCATGCACCGCTGCATCATCCCCATCATCGGCATTCCCGCCCCCGGTTGCCCCTGGGGTCCCATCGGCATCGGCTGCGGCGCGACCGGCGCCGTGCTCTGGGGACGAACCTTCAGGCGCACCCCTCCCGCTTCGTCTTCGGCCGCCCAGACGGCTCCACCCACCAACACCGTACTCAAGGCGACAGCAAGCACTGCTGATTTCTTCATCGCACTCCTCCTCTCAATTCGAATATATTTTTGGTCACCGGTCAGGCCAGCCGAAACACCTCGGTCCGGCCGTCGGTCTCTATGATAAGCTTTCCTTCCCGCGCCAACCACCCGAGGGCGCGTTGTACTTCCTTGGTGCTGAGACCGGTGGCGGCAGCCAGGCGGGACGGCGTCGCCTCGCCATGCCGATTCAGATAGTTCCAGACCTCTCCAGCTGCCAGACCGATGTCCTCCCCTTTCGAGATCTTGATCTTGTCGCTCATCTAATTTCCCCTCAGTTCCGGTGTCTTCGTCCGGCCGGCACCATCCTCGGGCAGGACGATGTTGACCTCGAGAATTTCGTGGTTGTCGTCCTGCTCCATCTGGATGGAGATGGCGTCGTCGTTCACGTGGACGTACTTGCGGATCACCGCCAGAAGCTCCCGCTGCATTTGCGGCAGATAGCTCGGGGCGTCCCGCATCTGCCGTTCGTGGGCCACCAGGATTTGCAGCCGCTCTTTGGCCACCTGAGCGCTCTTGGGACGCGCGGATCGAAAATAGCTCAACAGTCCCATCGGTTTACCCTCCGAACAATCGCCCGATAAGGCCCTTCCTTTCCGGCCGGATGAAACGCTGCGGCAGATCTTCGCCCAGATAGCGGGCGACGGCGTCACGATAGGCCTGGCCCGCGTTGCTTTTCTCGTCCAGGATCACCGGAATCCCCTCGTTGGAGGCGTTGAGAACGGCCTGGGACTCGGGAATCACCCCGAGCAGGGGCAGCGCCAGGATCTCCAGGACGTCGTCGACGCTGAGCATCTCGCCCCGCTCGACCCGTTTGGGATCGTAACGGGTGAGCAACAGGTGTTCCTTGATGGGCTCCTCACCCAGTTCCGCACGGCGCGACTTGCTGGACAGGATACCGATCATCCGATCCGCGTCCCGGACCGAGGACACCTCGGGATTGCTGACCACGATGGCGTCGTCCGCATAGTACATCGCCAGAAAGGCACCCTTCTCGATGCCAGCCGGCGAATCGCATATCACGTAATCGAATTCCTCGGACATTTCTTCCAGCACCCGGCCGACTCCCTCCTTCGTCAGGGCTTCCTTGTCGCGGGTCTGGGAAGCCGGCAGTATGTAAAGATCTTCGCACCGCTTGTCCCGGATCAGGGCCTGGCGCAGATGGGCCTCCTGGTTGATCACATTGACGAAGTCATAGACCACCCGTCGCTCGCAGCCCATGATGAGATCGAGATTCCGCAGGCCGACGTCGAAATCGATGACCGCCGTGCGATTGCCCCGCAAGGCCAACCCCATGGCCAGGGACGCCGCCGTCGTCGTCTTGCCGACGCCTCCCTTGCCCGAGGTGACCACGATGATTCTTGCCACAGATGAACCCTCCTCGGTCTGCCCTAAAACGCTTCGATGATCAATGCGGTATCACGCATGTAAACCTGGACGGTCCGCCCTCTGACCGCCTCGTCCAAATCCTCGCTGATCCGATAATGGCCGGCAATGGAGACCAGTTCCGCCTGCAAATCGCGGCAGAAGATCCGACATCCCTTGTCGCCGTGAACACCCGCCAGCGCCCGGCCACGCAGGGTGCCGTAGACATGGATGTGGCCGTCGGCCATGATCTCGGCACCGTACCCGACGGCGGCCAGCACCACCAGATCGCTTCCCCTGGCGTAGATCCGCTGACCGGAGCGCACCGGTTGCGTCACCAACATGGCCTTGGAAGGCGGCGGCGGAGAGGGTGGCGGCGGCGGGGATGACGTCTCGGTGACCCGGGTTTCCGGCACCGGGGCGTCCGCCAGAAGCGCCAATCGCTGGGCCGCCGCCAATTCCCGCAACGCCGGACCACCGCCGCGCAAGGCTACGGGAATCATGCCCATCTGTTGCAGTTGCCCCAGCAGATAGGCCAGATTGATCTCCGCCTCATCCGGCAAAGCGGAAACATCGATCACCACCGGCGCCCTGCGGAAAAACTCCGGTGCCCGCTCCACGGAACGCCGCAATTGTGCCGCCACCGTCATCATGTCGGTGCTGCGCAAGCGGACGATGGGCAAAGTGACCGACCCACCTTTGATTTCGACTGCCGGTGGGCGGTTGTGGCCTTGCGGGTCCGTGGTCATGGAATGAAATGGAGGTGACAGGCCGTCCAGGCGATGATCGGGAATTCTAGCACCATTACTTCGCCCGGGTAAACGGGGAGATGCGCCGCAACGTGGTGTCCCCGGCCAAATGGTGCACCAGGGCCATGCCACCGTGACCAAACCAGTAGATCCAGACCAGGCTGCCGAGGCCTTCGTGGATCTCACCGAGCCATTCGAACGCTTCCGGAATCTCTCCCTGAGGGGACAACAGGACGAAAATGGCGAACCCCACGGCCCCCTGCAGGGTCACCAGCGTCAGCCCCGCCCCCTCGACTAGGGCGGGCAGTCCGGGGCGCGGCCCGCCTGCCGGCAGACGCAGGCGCAGCAGATTCACCAGGTCGGCGGCGACCGCCCGCAGCCCCCGACGGCCCCAGGGAAACAGGCGCCCCACCCCGCCGTCGTGACCGGTGAGCAACCAGGACCAATGGAGCAGGGCGAAGCTGAAGGCGGTCAAACCGAACAGTTCATGGCCCATGAACGCCCAGGCTTCCAGCCCCTCCGCCTCGCCGGGCTCCTCCATCACCAGACTCAGAAACAACTGCAGGGTGACCGACACCGCCAAGCCGAAATGCAGCCAACGGACGGTCAGGCTCCAGGTGGGCTCCTTTTCTTCCCGCGTCATGTTTTCTCTCTTCGATCGCTTGTCGCTTCCCCCGCCCCCTTCACGGGAAGGGGCGGAAAAATAAACCGGCGGTGGGCGGTGGGCGCCGCACCGGTTGATGATTGTACCCCGGAACACCAATAATTAGTCGATCGGAAAATCAGCCGGCAGGTAAAAAATGAAAAACCAGGCGCCAAAACGCAGCTTGAGCGACTTTTTCTTCGCCACCACCCCGGAACAATGGCGGGTGATGGGCTTTTACGAACGCTTCGAACAGGTGGTCGCGGTCATCGTCACCATCATCATTTCCTTCATCATCGTGTTCGCCCTGTTTGCCCTGGTGCGCGAGGTCTTCGGCGCCGTCTTCCTGGGGCGCTACGACATCCTGAGCGCCGAAGGCTTCAAACGCCTGTTCGGAATGATCATGACGGTGCTGATCGCCATGGAATTCAAACACTCCATCATCAAGGTGGCCGGACGGCGGGAAAGTATCGTCCGGGTGCAGACCCTGGTCCTGGTCGCCCTGATGGCGCTGGCCCGCAAACTGATCATTCTCGATATCGAAAGGGTGTCACCGCTGGTCCTGGCGGCCTTGGCCGCGGCCGTCCTGGCCCTGGGTGTCGTCTACTGGCTGATGCGGGCACCGGCCGGCGCCGCTCACAAATCCGCCGGCAGGTCCCGGGGACGCACCCGGGCCACCAGGCGCCCCTTTCCCGGACCCAGGGCGG
>Ga0256841_1001888_pt1 | contig 17272 bp, 14 predicted proteins | sample 356308metaG_FD_185971 | JGI IMG/M metagenome (GOLD analysis project Ga0256841, IMG submission 185971) | Hydrothermal vent microbial communities from Mid Atlantic Ridge, Atlantic Ocean - 356-308 | ecosystem: Environmental > Aquatic > Marine > Hydrothermal vents | place: Atlantic Ocean: Mid... | reverse complement strand
AGGTTAAATTTTAGGAAACTTTAAAAAAAAAGAAAATGTTGTACCTATGTTGTACCTGAATAAAAAAAGCCGAGATAAAAATCTCAGCTTTCTCAGTACTCGAGATGGGACTTGAACCCATACGGACATTACTGTCCACTGGATTTTAAGTCCAGCGTGTCTACCAATTCCACCACTCGAGCCAGTCTACCGGTTAGGGTAGTCAAAATTGGTTTGGTTATTGAGCGAAAAACGGGATTCGAACCCGCGACCCCCACCTTGGCAAGGTGATGCTCTACCCCTGAGCTACTTTCGCAAATTTTCTGTTAAGAACGTAAGCATTTTGACAAACCCAAAATGCAAGTTTGCCTCTCCGGCAAATGCAGGGGCAAATTTAATATATTTCTGTCAATCGCAAAGCCTTTTTTTAAATTTTTATAAGTCTCTATAATTTTACTATGCAAATCATTAATTAATAAATATATTTGCAGCGTTTTAAAAGTAAAATATGCAAACGTTGTTAAATACAACTACCAAGAATCAAACCATAACCGCTGTTATAGACGATTTAAAGCAACTCACTAAATTTGGCTTGTCTATCAGTGTTGTTTTTTCGGCAATAGCGGGGTATTTATTAGCTGCTGATACCATTCGGATAATAACCTTGTTATTATTGGCTATCGGTGGTTATTTTATGGTAGGAGCCTCAAATGTATTCAATCAAATTATCGAAAAAGATACCGATAAATTGATGAAAAGAACAAAAAACAGGCCGTTGCCGGCAGGAAGAATGTCTGTTAATACAGCATTGGCTATCGGAATTGTATGCGCCTTATTAGGAATTGTAATTTTGTATATCATCAATCCTAAAACAGCCCTGTTTGGCGCTATTTCTATAGTTTTATATGTAAGTGTATACACACCTTTAAAACCCGTAACGCCATTTGCGGTCTTTATGGGAGCATTGCCCGGAGCCATTCCTTTTATGTTAGGCTGGGTGGCAGCTACCGGTAAGTTTGCTATTGAGCCCGGTATACTGTTTTTAATTCAATTCTTTTGGCAGTTTCCTCACTTTTGGGCAATCGCATGGTTGCAGTACGACGAATATAAAAAAGCAGGGTTTAACTTATTGCCAACCCGCGAAAAGAATAAAAAAGCATCAACACAAATATTGCTATACACTATTTGGATGATATTAGTATCCATCTTTCCGGTAACCAAATTAACGGGAAGTTTATACCTATCGCCAATAGCGGCAATTATTATTTTTATAGTAGGTTTGGTGATGTTGTATTACGGTTTTGAATTGCATAAAAAACAAACCGATAAAATTGCCCGAAAACTCATGTTGGCAAGCGTATTATATATTACAGCAATACAAGTAATCTATGTAGTGGATAAATTTTTACACTAAACGTATGGATGAACAAGTAAAAAGAAGAGCCTCAAAACAAATGATGTACATTGCTATCATTAGTATGGTGATGCTATTTGCCGGACTAACAAGTGCTTATGTAGTAAGTATGAAAAGAGAAGACTGGGTTTCTTTTGAATTGCCGCAAGCATTGTATATAAGTACTGCCTTAATCTTTTTGAGTAGTTTGAGTTTTGTAATGGCCAAAAAAAGTATAAAAAACAATAACAAATCGCGTACTACAATTTTTTTGGTAATTACATTTTTATTAGGGCTCAGTTTTGTGTATTTTCAAAGAGAGGCATTTTTTCAACTAAGGGATGCCGGATTGTTTTTTGTTGGAAAAGGAAGTTTGGTGTCGTCTTCACTATTGGTAGTCATCTCTTTTGCGCATCTCGTACACGTATTGGCCGGGTTAATTGTATTGTTAGTAGTGCTGTACAATCATCTTAAAAATAAATACAACGCCACAAATACTTTAGGAATGGAGTTAGGAGGTATCTTTTGGCATTTTGTAGATATTCTATGGATTTTCCTCTTTCTGTTTTTCTATTTTATCAGATAAGGAAATCGTTATACTTCTAAAAACTATTTTTTAAACCATTGGTTTTGTCGTAAAGTTTTTTATTTTTGCCTATCTGTCAATTATGCCGTAAGCAACAGATTGACAGGATAACTAAAATAATCAATCATATTTATGGAAGCAACAATTGCTACACCAGATGTTAATAAGGGTGCCTGGACAGGCGGAGGCAAAGAGCCTTTAGGCGCAAGTTACGGTAAAATGATGATGTGGTTTTTCATCGTTTCAGACGCCTTGACTTTTTCAGGATTCTTAGTATCGTATGGCCTCATGCGGTTTAAATTTTTTGATAGTTGGCCCATTGCCGATGAAGTGTTTACACACGTACCTTTTGTTCATGGACATTACCCAATGTATTACGTGGCATTTATGACTTTTATCTTGATTTTTTCATCCGTAACAATGGTATTGGCAGTAGATGCCGGCCACCAGATGAAAAAAAATAAAGTAAGCCTCTATATGTTATTGACCATTATAGGCGGGCTTATTTTCTTAGGCTCTCAAGCATGGGAGTGGAAACAGTTTATTGGCGGAACCTATGGAGCCTTACAATTACAAGACGGTAAAATAGTACAATTTGTAAATGCCGATGGACACCAAGTAGCATTGAAAGATTTTGTTGTAAAGTCAAATAGTGAAAGAGTGCCACATACTAGAAGTAATGGCCTTTGGTTTGTAAAAGATGCCGGAGCAGTACCCGAGTTTACAGTGAGTGATGTGGTTAAGAGCTTTAAAGCAAATCCCGAGATTAATTTAAGAACAGAACAAATTGATTTGGCTACCAAGAAAAAAGTAATACTCTCAAGGGCGGAAGCCAATAAATTTTTAGCAAAGGCAACCGGTGTAGTAAAAGGTGCCAACCTAAAAGTAAATGAATACGGCAAAACATTATTTGCTGACTTTTTCTTCTTTATAACAGGGTTTCACGGTTTTCACGTATTTTCAGGAATAATGATTAATATAATTATTTTCTTTAATGTAATTATAGGTACTTATGAACGGAGAGGGCACTATGAAATGATTGAAAAAGTGGGCCTGTATTGGCACTTCGTTGATTTGGTTTGGGTATTTGTATTTACATTCTTCTATTTAGTATAAAAAATTAATATTTATAATGACACACGCAGAATCACATACAGGATTAATTTGGAAAGTATTTGGCATTTTATCTTTGATTACCATTGTGGAAGTATTCTTAGGAATTCACAAACCGGACTCTTTATATTTAACGCATTTTTTAGGAACGAGCCTCTTAAACATAATATTCTTAGTCCTCACGTTGGTAAAGGCATACGGTATCGCTTGGTATTTTATGCATTTGAAACAAGAAAAAGCAGGATTGCGTAGAGCCATTGTTTGGACGGCCGTTTTCTTAATTTGCTATTTGGCGACCCTCATTTTAATTGAAGGGAATTATTTAGGAGATATCCTGAGCAGCTATACCAAATGGAACTATTAAAATAGAGGAATCTTAAAAATAATAGGGCCTCTAAAAAGTAAGAAAATACTAAAATGTTGTCTTGAGCGCGTACTTGAACAGAAAAAGCACGGCAGTAGAAAAAGATAACTTAATACATAATTTTCGAACTTGGTTTGTACTGAGTATTACAGAAGTACTCAAAATGACCAAAATGATATTTTTTAGAAAGCCTCTTTTTAGCGTAAAAAATGTTTACAAAAAAGTTTTGGGTATTGTTTGGGTTGTTTATAATGCCATTGGCCTTCTATATTCTTTTACTTACAGGCACTAATAATTTTGCCAAACTTCCGGTGCTTACAGAAACAATTAAAGACGTAAATGCCTTCAAAACAAAAGACTTACAAACCGTTTCATTAAACGGTAAAATCACTATTTTATGTTTTTTGGGTGATGATGTGCAATCAGTTAAAAACAATGCACTAAATTTAAACGAAAAAATATACAAACATTTTTATAAGTTTAGAGATTTTCAATTTGTGGTAGTACTCCCAGAAGGTACTCAACAACAAGCAGTTCAGCTTACTAAAGAATTAGGGGCTATTACAGATATGCGAAAGTGGAAGTTTGTTTTTGGCAGCCTAAAAGATATTAATGAGGTATTTGACAGTTTAGAAACAACCTATCCGTTAAATGCTAATGGTTATTCGCCATACGCATTTATAATTGATAAAGATAGGCACTTGCGCGGAAGGGCTGATAAAGAAGGTATTGAAGATGGTGTTTACTACGGTTATAATGCAGAAACAGTTGCTCCCATTCACAATGAAATGGTAGACGATGTAAAAGTACTGGTAGCCGAATATAGGCTGGCTTTAAAAAAGAATAAGAATAAAAGGGAAATATAGGTAATTGTCATTTAAGGCAATTTTTTAGCTAATTAAAAAAGTTTAAATGAATAGCAATTTGAAACAGTCAAATGGATAATTTTGTTGCGTATTTTAGTCAAAATTACTATTTAATAAAAGCGCTTTTCTATGAAAAATAAATCGTATATAGGTATCTCATTTATAATTTTAATAGTTGGTATTTGGGCGATTCCTAAAATTGTAAATAAAATTTCTGCACCAACGTTGATGAAATTTGAAAAAGTACCCGATTTTAGTTTTACAAATCAAGATGGTAAAGTTATTACCAATCAAGATTTTAAAGGTAAAGTGTATGTTGTCGAATTTTTCTTTGCTTCGTGCCCCACAATATGCCCCAAAATGCATAAAAGTATGCTAAAAATTCAAGATACTTTTTTTGGAAACCCTAATTTCGCAATTGTTTCAATAACTATTGACCCTAAAAGAGATACCCCCGAAGCGTTGCACAGATATGCTAAAGAACACCAAGTAACCTTAAAAAACTGGCATTTTTTAACAGGTGATAAAGAGGCTATATACAAACTTGCCAATAAAGGGTTTACACTCTATGCCGGAGAAAATGAAGAAGCCGAAGGCGGATTTGAACACTCAGGCCTTTTTGCGTTGATTGATAAAGAAGGCTATATACGGTCAAGAACAATAAACTCAGGAGGCAATGAAAACCCACTTAAATTTTATGACGGATTAAATGCCAAACAAATACAAATGCTCAAAGAAGATATTGCTATCTTGCTCAAAGAATAACCGCATCAATGACAACAGAAAATAGAGCATCAAAAAAATACAACAAATGGATTGTCTTGGCCTCAATAGCAATTCCGGCAGTGGTGGCATTGTTGTTTACCGTGAAATTAGATATTAACCTACCCGTTTTTTTACCGCCTATTTATGCTACTATCAATGCTGTTACTGCGGTGATATTGCTTATAGCCGTATGGGCTATCAAAAATAAAAAAAGAAAAATACATGAACGGTTGATGAAAACAGCTATACTATGCTCTGTAATTTTTTTAGTATTGTATATCATTTATCACATGACTTCTACCACCACAAAATTTGGAGGTGAAGGTTTGGTAAAGTATATATACCTAATAATTTTACTTACACATATCTTACTGTCGATACTCGTAATACCCTTTGTGTTGATAACCTATGTAAGGGCTATCACTAATAATTTTGATAAACATAAAAAAATAGCGAGATTTGCATTTCCGTTATGGTTGTATGTTGCCATTTCAGGAGTTGTAGTTTATCTGATGATAGCACCGTATTATTAGGTTAATTCAATACTGTAAGCAATAAATAAGTTATAAAGGTATTGGGGTTTGTCGCGCTCCTAATTGAGTAAAAAGTTCATCTTGAAAATAAGGGGAAGTGAAAAAAGTTTTTTCGATATTAATGCTAATGCTATCGCAATACATACCTGCACAATGTGCTATGTGTAAAGCTGTGGTAGAATCTGGAGATGCTAAGATGGCCGAAGGATTGAATACCGGAATCATTTATTTAATGGCATTCCCTTATATTTTAGTCGGGCTCGGCGCTTACTTTTTATATCGAAACTGGAAGAAAAACAAAATTTAACATTTCAATAAGAAGGATAAAGTGTAACAAGTTTTACTTTTATTCGTCATATTACAAATCAAAAATCTGAAAAATCAGGCCTTATTCTACTTTTTTTATTGAGGTTGTTGATTTTTTAACTAGCTAAAAATAAAATTATTTTATGAAAACATTAATAAGTACTCTAATTGCATTTTTTGTAATCACTACACTATTTGCTCAAGATAAAAAATGGACTTTAAAAGAGTGTGTAGACTATGCCTTAGAACATAATTTATCAGTAAAAAGAGCAAAATATACCACTGATTTGAGAAAAGTGGATATTGCAACAGCAAAAGGCAATTTTTTACCGGGGGCTTCAGCTTCAGCTTCTCAAAACTTTAATTTTGGTTCTTTTTTCGATCCGGGAAGTAATTCTAGGATATCATCAGACACACGTTCAAACAGGTTTGGATTGAATGCACAAGTAAATTTGTTCAACGGGTTTAGCAATAAAAATAATTTAATCCAATCAAAAACTTCTTATGAAGCAAGTAAATTAGATTTGGAAAAAATGAAAAACGATATTTCGTTAAATATTGTAAACTCTTATTTGAATGTGTTATTTAATAAAGAAAATTTAAAAATTGCAAAGGCTCAGGTCATTATTAGTAAAGAACAATTAGAAAGAACAAAAGAATTGGTAGATGCAGGGGTACAACCGAAAGGAAATTTGTTAGACGTAGAGGCCACCAAAGTAAATGATGAAAATGCCGTGGTTACGGCTGAGAATAATTTAGCGTTGTCATTGCTAGAATTATCTCAATTATTACAAATACCCAATCAAGGTTTTGATATAGAAGAGATTCCGGTAAATATAGATTCAGTTACCTTATTGTATAATAATACAGAAGAAATATTTTCAAAAGCTGTTGAAAGCCAACCGGAAATTAAAAGTGCTGAATTGGCATTGCAAAATTCTGAAACCGGAATTAAAATTGCAAAAGCAGACTATTTGCCAACCTTATCTTTAAATGCCGGTTTAAATACAGTATATAGCCATAGGCAAGGCAAAGAAGATGATTTTTTTATTCCGGGAAACACTACAACAGACCCTCCTATTTTAGTAAAAAACGGATTTTTTGACCAGCTAGATAATAATTTGGGTGAATTTTACGGATTTAGTTTAAGTATTCCTGTTTTCAACAGAGGTCAAGTAAAAGCCAATGTGAACAGGGCAAAAATTAATCAAGAAATATCAAAAGTTAATTTAGATGATACCAAAAGGGCCTTGCGAGAAGCAATTGAAAGAGCTTATATCAACGCTAGGGCGACATTAAAAGAATATGAAGCAGCAGAAAAATCTGTAAAAGCCCAAGAACAATCTTTTAAATTCGCCCGAGAACGCTATAATTTAGGAGCTACTAACTCTTTTGATTTTGAACAAGTGAGAAATAGATTGGTAAATGCACAATCAAGTTTGGTTCGGGCGAAATATAATTATGTTTTTAGAACAAAATTACTAGAATTCTATTACGGAATTCCAATAGTATCCGAATAAAAATAATTAAGTTGTATAAAGAGTCAGGATGATTACATAACCCCGAACTCTTTCTTGTTTACAATCTAATTTAGCAGCTATAATTATCCTTTTAGCCACGCTTCGCGTAATTTCTTTTGGGCTTCCGTAGCATTTCCTTTGGCCTGCAATTTTTTTCCTAACGTATAGGCTTGGGTCAGCGTAGTTTTAATAAGAATTTCTTCGCCATTCCTATTTAATTTCACTTCTATTTCTTTACCGGGATGCCAAGCGAATAACTGTCCTAAAACTTGATTGGCATTTTGCAGGGTTACGGCAGTGCCTTCAACTTCCTTGAGAACATCGTTAGGCTGTACGCCTTGTTCTTTCCAAAAACTATTTTGCGTTACCAAGTTATTAAAATAAAGAGTTCCCTTTTGCCTGTTGCCCGCAAAAATTAATGCCCCGGCATTTTGTAGGTAATTGGTTTTTACCTTGCCATCAACAATCTCCAAGCCTACTTTTTCAAAGAAATCATTATAATTAATAGGCGCAGTACCCACTACATGAGTCCTTAAAAAGTTGCCTACAGACGGATATGTCATTGTGGTAATTTCATCAATTAATTTATCATCTTCAAAAGGTTTGTTTTTGCCGTATTTAAGCGAAAGTTCTTTCATTAGTGATAAGATTCCCCGGTGACCATTGCTTTCTTGGCGCATTAAAATATCAATACACATACCAATTAAAGCACCTTTTTCATAAACATCAAGGTAATTATCGGCATAGGGTTTTTCTAAGATATGTTCGCTCATCTCGGTAAAACTCATGGTGTCATCAAGTGTAGAAGCCGCCTGAATTTTTCCTAGCATCTTGTCATAAAATTCATCTTCTGAAATTAAGCCCTGATTCACTTGAAATAAGTTAGCAAAGTACTCGGTTACTCCTTCATACATCCATAAATGTTTAGAAAATGAAGGCTTATTATAATCAAAATAATGTACGTCTTCAGAATGCACACTCAAAGGAGTTACAATATGAAAAAACTCATGAGACACCACGTCAACCATACTTTTTGCGAGGTCTTCGTCAGGCATGGCTTCAGGAAGTACTACCATGGTTGAGGTATTGTGTTCTAAAGCACCAAATCCTTTAGGGGCATTTTCATCTTGCCTTGCCAAATACAGAAATATATTATAATGGGGCGTACTGTTAATATCGCCTAAAAATGCTTTTTGCGCTTGCATCATTTTAAACATGGTCTCTTTTATTTTTTTTGCAGCGTGCATTTTAGTAGGAGAGTAGACACTCAATACAATTTTGATATCGCCAACTTGAAACTCTTCAATGTCTAAATTACCATACATCATAGGGTTGTCGGTAATATCAAAATACCTAGGTGCAACATAACTAGTAGTAACTTTTGAGCCGTCTTCACTAGTAGTAGTGGCCGTACTCTGTAAGGCAGAAGCGTGTTTGAAACTCGCCGGAGAAGTGATGTTTAATTTATATTGATTTTTTTTCAACGAATCAAAATATCCTATAAAACCATGAAGGTTTAATACATAATCTTCGGGTTCTATGTTTGTGCCTGAAGGCGAAAAAGGGGTGTCTTTGCCAATACCGCCGCTTACTTCAATGTCAAAAGTGTCATTTACATAATATTCTATTTTATCTAAATTCTTAGCATTGGCAATAGTCCAAGAATTGGTATCTGTTTTCGTAACCGGTAGTGTATTTCCTTGGTAATCTATTGCTTTGAAATCAACAACATACTTTCCGAAATCACTTATGGAGTAAGTTCCTTGCACTACTCTAGGTAAATGATAAGTTACGGTATCAAGTAGAAACCTGCCGGGATTTATCAAAACAGGAACCCTGTCGTCTTTTACTTGAGTTAAATCAATAGCAGTTTCTATGGGGGTATTGGTTGCCAGGTCATTCACAGTTGTCTTTGTAGTACTACAACCAACAAGTAGTATTCCTGCGATAAAAGTAAGTAAGCGTTGTTTCATTTTTTTGAAAATTAAGTTTTTTAACGTGCAAAAATACTTGATATAACCCTATTATTTACTTAAGATTGTGTTAAAAGAGTAGGGATACTAACTGCTTTTGGATAATTTTTAAAAATGCATTGAATTAGCAGATAAAAAAGGGGTATTAAAAAAAAGAAACTTATGATAACCCCGAAATCACCCCATTGTCATCAATACTCATATTTTCAGAAGCAGGAGTAGCGGGTAAGCCCGGCATACGCATCATCTTACCTAAAATAGGGATGATAAATTGCGCGCCTGCCGCAATCTCAATTTCGCGAACGGTAATTCTAAATCCTTTAGGGCGGCCTATCAGCTTGTCATTATCAGAAAACGATTTTTGGGTTTTTGCCATACAGACTGCAAAATTAGCAAAGCCTAATCGTTCAATACGCCGTAAATTAAGGATGGCTTTTTTATCATAATCAACTCCGTCAGCACCATAGATTTCTTTGGCAATGGTTTCAATTTTTTCTTTAACAGTAGATTTCCAATCGTATAAAGGTTTGAATTGCGTGGCTTTGTTTTCTACTACGTCAACTACTGCTTTTGCTAAGTCTATAGTACCCTCGCCACCTTTAGCCCAACCGTTTGAAAGTACGGCTTGTACGCCCAAGTTGGCACAACGCCCTATCACCAATTGAATTTCTTGATCGCTATCATTGGTAAAAGCATTAATGGCTACAACGGGCTCAATATTAAATTTTCTGATATTTTCAATATGCTTTTCTAAATTTTCAAACCCTTTGTCAACACGTGCTACATTTGGAGTGTTATATTCATCACGGGGAGAACCTCCATGATGGCGTAACGCCCTGATAGTAGCTACCAATACCACACATTGTGGGTTTAGCCCTGCATACACCGATTTTATATTCAAGAATTTTTCGGCACCCAAGTCGGCACCAAAGCCGGCTTCTGTTACCACATAATCAGACAATGAAAGCCCCATTTTAGTGGCAATAATCGTATTGGTACCCTGTGCAATATTTGCAAAAGGCCCCCCGTGAATGATAGCCGGATTCTTTTCTAAAGTTTGTACCAAATTGGGTTTGATGGCATCTTTTAATAAAATAGCCATGGCGTTTTCGGCTTTGAGGTCACGTGCAAAAATGGGCTTTTTGTCAAAAGTAAAACCTACAAAAATTGCACCGAGGCGTTTTTTTAAATCGTTAAAACTAGTGGCCATACAGAGTATAGCCATGACTTCTGAAGCCGGGGTAATATTAAACCCGTCTTCACGCGGAATGCCATTTGCAGTACCGCCTAACCCAATAGTAATTTGGCGCAATGCCCTGTCATTCATATCAATAACACGTTTCCATGCAATGGTTCTTCCGTCAATACCCAGATTATTTGTGTTGCTTTGTAAATTATTGTCAATCAATGCCGCCAATAAATTATTGGCTTTTTCAACAGCATTAAAATCGCCGGTAAAATGTAGGTTGATGTCTTCCATGGGTACTACTTGTGAATAACCACCTCCGGCAGCGCCGCCTTTGATACCAAAAACAGGCCCTAACGAAGGTTCGCGCAATACTACGGCAGCTTGTTTGCCAATCTTATTTAAACCCTCAGTTAAACCGATAGAAACAGTAGTTTTTCCTTCACCGGCAGGCGTAGGCGTCAACGCAGTAACCAATACCAAATGATGCTTTTTTATTTTTTCTTCGTCAATTAAACTCAACGGAAGTTTTGCTTTGTATTTTCCGTATAGTTCTAAATCATTCTCTTGTATGTGAAGTTTTTTAGCAATTTTTTGAATAGGGTATAACTCGGTTTGCTGAGCAATTTCAATATCCGAAAGGTAGGCCATAGCGGTAAAAAATTTAATGTGAGCAAAGATACTAAAATCTCTCTTATGGTTTGTTTGGCAATACAACGTAAAAAGAAAGATTAAATAATGCGCTTGCCTCGTAAAAAACTATAAAACAATTGCCTATTCACGTTTGAAGTCCTATATTTGCGCGTTAATTACAAATTGAAGATTTTTTAAATAAAAAGGAGCATGCAAAATAAAGGACTCATTAGAACATTTGCGATAATATTTGGATTGATCTGTATCTATTATTTATCATTTACGGCTGTAGATTATAAAGTACAAAAAGATGCAGATACTTATGCCGAAGGCGATGCAGTGAAGAAAAAAGAATATTTAGATTCAGTTGCCAATAAACCCGTTGCCGATTATTTAATTTCAGAATATACATATAAAGAGGTACAAGACAGGGCTATACATTTAGGCTTAGACCTTAAAGGAGGTATCAATGCAACCTTAGAAGTTTCGGTTAGGGATATTTTAAAAGGATTGTCAAATAAATCAAAAAATCCGATTTTCAACAAAGCCTTAGAAGATGCCACAGCGGCACAAAAAAATAGTGATAAAGATTATATAGACCTTTTCTTTGATGCCTTTGAAAAAGTCAGTAAAGGCACTGTTAAATTAAGTGACCCATCCATTTTTGGGAATAAATCATTAAAAGATAAAATCAATTTTACCTTATCTGATGAAGAGGTAAAACCAATTCTTAGAGAAGAAATAAAAGGCTCAATCAATACAGCTTTTGAAGTATTGCGTAATAGAATTGACCGTTTTGGGGTTACTTCGCCAAACATTCAACGCATTGGCGAATCGGGTAGGGTTTTGATTGAACTGCCGGGAGCCAAAGATGTTGACCGTGTAAAAAAATTATTAACCGGTACGGCCAAGCTTCAATTTTGGGAAGCCTATGACAACTCGCAAACAGCAGATTTTTTTATACAAGCAGATGCAAGGCTCGCTGAGCTTTTAAAGAAAGAAAAAGGCACCCAAGAAGAAACAGATACGGCACAATCTAAAGATAGCGAAATTAATGCGTTATTAGGAAAGGTAAAAGACTCGTTAGATACAAAAGCCGTTAGCCCTTTGGGAAGTATTTTTAAAATTACAGACCCAAGGCAAAAAAGCTCTGTGGTTGGCTATGCCAGTGTTAAAGATACCGCAACAGTAGATAGCTATTTGGCGCGAAAAGAAATTAGAAGCTTATTGCCTTCAGAGATGCGATATGTTAAATTTTTATGGGATGCTAAACCCAGAGAAGGTACAGAAGAAATAAGTTTATATGCTATAAAATCGAATAGAGAAGACATTGCACCTATTGAAGGTGATGTGGTTTCTGATGCCAGTCAGGTATTTGACCAATTGGGGGCAAATCCAGAAGTAAGCATGACCATGAATAGTAAGGGTACCAAGATATGGTCAAAAATGACAGAAGAAAATGTAGGGAAATTTGTTGCCGTAGTACTTGATAATTATGTGTATTCTGCCCCAGTAGTAAATGGAAAAATTCCGAATGGAAGAACTTCTATTTCAGGAGGATTTACTATTGAAGAAGCGCAAGATTTGGCAAATGCCTTAAAATCAGGAAAATTACCGGCCTCAGCGCGTATTATTCAATCAGATATCGTAGGGCCTTCATTAGGGCAAGAATCTATCAATAGCAGTATCATGGCATTTGTTATTGCCCTTTTATTGGTATTGGTTTGGATGATATTTTATTACGGAAAAGCAGGTGCCTTAGCAGATATCGCACTAGTGGTAAACATTTTGTTTATTTTTGGAGTATTGGTTTCTTTCGGAGCCGTGTTGACATTACCCGGAGTTGCCGGTATTATCATTACCATTGGGATGTCAGTAGATGCCAATGTAATTATTTACGAAAGAATTAAAGAAGCCTTATCTAAAGGAAAAATATTAAAAGAAGCTATCAAAGAAGGCTTTAGCTTTAAAGGCGCTTTGTCAGCCATTATTGATGCCAATATCACAACCTTTTTAACAGGAATGATTTTATATGTTTTCGGCTCAGGCCCTATTCGAGGTTTTGCCACTACGTTAATGATCGGTATTGTCACCTCATTGGTATCGGCCGTTTTTATTACCCGTTTGTTAGTAGATTGGTATGTAAATAAAGGCGGAACATTCACCTTCAATACAACCATTACCAAAGGTTGGTTTCAAAATATCAATGTTGATTTCTTAAAGAAACGCAAAATAGCTTATGTAATTTCAGGAGCCATTATTATTATAGGTATTGGCTCCATGATAACACAAGGGTTTAATCAAGGTGTTGACTTTACAGGAGGTAGAACCTATACCATTCGTTTTGACCAAAAGATGAATGCTTCCGAAATTGCCGGTTCTTTAAAAGAAGTATTCGGGCATGCCCCCGAAGTAAAAACCTTTGGAGGTGCCAATCAATTAAAAATAACAACCAAATATAAAATTGAAAACAATGACTTGTCAGTTGATGATGAAATTCACAGCTTATTGTTTAAAGGCCTACAGCCCTATTTACCTGACGGTATTACCTTAGATCAATTTAAAGGAGGCAATGAAACGCAAAAAGTAGGAATTATGCAATCTATCAAAGTAGGCCCTACCATTGCAGATGATATTAAAAAAGCGGCATTTTGGGCAATATTGGGCTCGTTGATTGTAATTTTCTTATACATTCTTTTTAGGTTTAGAAAATGGCAGTTTAGCTTAGGCGCTGTTTTAGCATTATTTCACGATGTATTGGTAGTATTGGGAGTTTTCTCTCTATTCTATAAGGTTTTGCCATTTGATATGGAAATTGACCAATCTTTTATAGCTGCCATACTTACCGTAGTAGGATATTCTATTAATGATACGGTAATTATTTTTGACCGTATTAGAGAATTTACCGATAAACACACATCATGGCCGTATGATAAAGTAGTAAATAGCGGCTTGAGTAGTACCTTGGGTAGAACAATCAATACCTCATTAACAACATTAATTGTATTATTAGCTATTTTCTTATTTGGTGGAGATTCTATTAAAGGATTTATGTTTGCCATGATTGTGGGAGTTATAGTAGGTACCTATTCATCATTGTTTATCGCTTCTCCAATAATGTATGACACCACTACTAAATTGAGAAAAAAAGAATAATTTTAAAGATATAAAATATGATAGAGCCGTTTTGTCTGTACTGTTCTGATAGTTATCAGAATCAGTAACTCAAGGCGGTTTTCGTTTTTTTAAAGATTTTTAGTACATTGTAGTATGCGTACCATCAAACTTCACGATAAATATTTTAAAACATTTATCACGGCAGATATTATAAACCAAGCCATACAAAAAATGGCTAGATTGGTAAAAAAAGATTGTGGCGAGGAAATTCCTATATTTGTCGGGATTCTTAATGGCTCTTTTATGTTTGCTGCTGATTTTATAAGGTCTTATGAAGGGAATTGTGAAGTGTCATTCGTAAAACTTGCTTCTTATGAAGGAACCGGCTCTACCGGAAAAATCAAAGAACTAGTAGGATTCAATGAAAATTTAGAAGGAAGAACCATTATTATTCTTGAAGATATTATCGATACCGGAAATACGTTGGAAGAAATTTTTAATATCTTTAGAAATAAGCGGGTTAAGCAACTTAAAATAGCAACATTATTTTTCAAACCTGATGTTTTCCGAAAAGGGTTGCCGATAGATTATATTGGCATTCCGATTCCGGATAAATTTATTGTAGGGTACGGATTGGATTACAACGGTTTGGGAAGGAATTTACCAGACATATACCAATTAACAACACAAAAAATGACAAATATTGTATTATTCGGCCCTCCGGGGGCAGGAAAAGGAACTCAAGCATCTGTTTTAAAAGATAAATATAATTTAAAGCATATTTCAACAGGTGATGTATTTAGATATAATATTAAAAATGAAACAGCACTGGGCATGCTTGCCAAGTCTTTTATGGATAAAGGTGATTTGGTACCCGATGAAGTTACCATTGAGATGCTTAAGGCAGAAGTTGAAAAAAATAACGATGCCAACGGATTTATCTTTGATGGCTTTCCGCGTACAGAATCTCAGGCCAAGGCATTGGATGCTTTTTTAGAAGAAAAAGGACAAACCATTAATGGTATGGTGGCCTTAGAAGTACCTGAAGATTTATTGGTTGAACGATTGTTAAAAAGAGGAAAAACCAGTGGTAGGCCCGATGATCAAGACGAAGATAAGATTAGAAACCGTTTTAATGAATACCAAAATAAAACAGCTATTTTAAAAGACTATTACAATAAACAAAATAAGTATTACGGAGTTAATGGCGTGGGTTCTATAAAAGATATTACCGAACGTTTGAGTACTGTTTTTGATACTTTGTAATGTCGATTCGTGTATTTGTTTATTTGTGTAAAAACAATTCAGCAAATAAACACATCAACAAATAAACAACCAACATGACCGAAGGCAATTTTGTAGACTACATAAAAATATTTGCGGCTTCAGGCAAAGGCGGAAAAGGCTCTGTGCATTTACACCGCGAAAAGTATATTCAAAAAGGTGGCCCTGATGGTGGGGATGGTGGCCGTGGCGGACATGTGATTGTGAGAGGGAATAAAAATATGTGGACACTCGTTCATCTGAAATTCAAAAAGCATTTTAGAGCCGGCCATGGAGGAGATGGAAGTAAAAGTAGGAGTACCGGTAAAGATGGTGAAGATGTTTATATCGATGTTCCTTTAGGTACGATTGTAAGAGATGGCGAGACCCAAGAAATATTATTTGAAATTACAGAAGACAAACAAGAAGTTATCTTGGTAGAAGGTGGTATGGGAGGCCGTGGAAATTGGCATTTTAAGTCGGCAACCAACCAAACCCCCAGATATGCGCAACCCGGAATTCCGAGTAAAGAAGGTTGGTTTCAATTAGAATTGAAGCTGTTGGCAGATGTTGGCTTGGTAGGATTTCCCAATGCCGGAAAATCGACCTTACTTTCTGTAATCACGGCGGCAAAACCTAAAATTGCCGACTATGCTTTTACGACTCTTAAACCTAATTTAGGGATTGTAAAATATCGCGATTTTCAAAGTTTTGTTGTAGCTGATATCCCCGGAATTATTGAAGGGGCAGCAGAAGGAAAAGGATTAGGACATCGGTTTTTGCGCCATATAGAACGCAATGCTATTCTGTTATTTTTGGTGCCTGCCGATAGTAATGATATAAAAAAAGAATATGCTATTTTGTTGAATGAACTGAAAAAGCACAATCCTGAATTATTAGATAAAGACAGGTTATTAGCGATTTCAAAATCTGATATGTTAGACGATGAACTTATAGAAGAGATTAAAAAAGAACTTCCCAATGATATTCAGCATGTATTTATATCTTCTGTAGCACAGACCGGTTTGACCGAATTGAAAGATAGGCTTTGGCAAATGTTGAATTCTTAAGGTAGCTATTTAGGCTGATAATTTGGATGGCCTGTTTGCCAAAGTGCAAAAGTTAAGATATTTAAAATTTCTTTATTTTTTTTGTATTGAGAAGCATCAAAACCATGGCCTCCATCAAAATCTACCGATAATAATATAGGTTTTTTTGATGCCGAAGCCTCTTGCAATCGGGCTGCAAATTTTGCGGGTTGCCAAAATGGTACTCTTGAATCTTTTATGCCTGCGGTTAAATAAACAGCCGGGTAATGTATGCCGTTTTTTATATGCTGGTAAGCATCCATTTCATACAAAGCCTCAAATTCCACAGAATCTTTTACGGTACCATATTCTCTTGTATTGTTTTTGCCATTTGATCCAAATTCTCTACGCATGGCATTTAATACGCCTACACGTATAATAGCTGCGGCATATAGATCAGGGCGTTCGGTAATTGCCCTACCAACACAAACTCCTCCGGCACTAGCCCCCCAAACGGCAATTTTATCTTTTGTTGTATAATTTTGCTTGATAAAATATTCTGTACAGGCAATTAAATCTTTCCAAGAGTTGGGTTTGGTAGTTTTAAAACCTGCTCTATGCCAAGCCTCTCCTTTTTCACCACCTCC
>Ga0256841_1001887_pt1 | contig 17275 bp, 17 predicted proteins | sample 356308metaG_FD_185971 | JGI IMG/M metagenome (GOLD analysis project Ga0256841, IMG submission 185971) | Hydrothermal vent microbial communities from Mid Atlantic Ridge, Atlantic Ocean - 356-308 | ecosystem: Environmental > Aquatic > Marine > Hydrothermal vents | place: Atlantic Ocean: Mid... | reverse complement strand
GAACAGCAGCCGGCGGGTGTCCGAGACCAGCGCCGGCACCGTCCAGCCCTGGGCGCTGCGCTCCGAGAGGGTCAGCGGGCGGGTCACCAGGATGGAGGAGAGTACCGGCAGGCTCCGTCCCGCGAGCTGCGGCGCCAGCGGCTCCGGGGTATGGCCGTTGGTGGCGATCAGCACGCGTGCGGCGCGCACGGTGCCGCCCTCGGTATGCAGCCGATGCAACCGGCCGTCGGTCTCCCAGGCGACCACCGCCGAATGTTCGTGGATACGCGCCCCGTGTTCGACCGCGGCCCGCGCCAATCCGCGGGCATAGCGCAAGGGGTGCAGGCCGAAGCCGTAGGGGATCACCAGCGCCCCGTGGTTCTCGGCGAGACTCACCCCCTGTTCGGCGAGCTCCTCGGGTTCCAGCACCTCCCAGTTCTCGCCGAACAGCTCGGCCACCTCGAGGGCCTCGTTTTCGAGCTCCTCCCGGCGCCCGGGCCGGTGGGCGATCAGCAGCTCGCCCTCTCCCGCCCGCTGCGGATCGATGCGGTGCCTGGCGGCGAGATCGGCGACCAGTGCGATCGCCTCCTTCTGGGCGGCGAACCAGCGGCGGGCCTCCTGCTCGCCGAAGCGGTGCCAGATCTCGCGCCAGCCGCGTCCGCCGCCGCCCATGCAGCAGAAGCCGCCATTGCGGCCCGACGCACCCCAGCCGATCGCCCCGGCCTCCAGCACGCGCGCCGAAAGCCCATGGTCGCGCGCCAGATGGAGCGCCGCCGACAGGCCGGTGATGCCGCCGCCGATGATGGCGACATCGGCCGCCGCGTCACCGGCCAGCGGATCGACCCCCACGGGCAGCGGCCCACCGCGCCGATGCCAGTAGGTGGCCGGCGGACGGCGGGGATCGAAGAGCTCGGTTTCGTGGACCGGGGACGCCCCGAGGGCGGAGCTGGACATCGGATAGGGTCGGCACTAGCCATTGTGGCGAATGGTGCGGTGCGCTCTGGGAAACACGCCCTTGGGGACGATGGTCAAGCCTGTTTTGCCGCCAGCCTACGATCTCCTGGTCATTGCCGGCGAGCGGGACGCCTTCGACCGCGCCTGCGAGTTCGCCCGCACATCCGTCGAGGACGGGCTGCTGGTCTGGAACGAACGCCGCGACCGGCTGCAGATGGCGGTGCTGCTGGAGCCCGAGGCGGCACTGCCGATCACCCTGCAGGCGCTGTCGGTGTTCGTGCTCGCCCTGGGCGATGCGCTCGGCGGCTTCACCGCGCCGGCGCTGCCGCTGGCGCTGCGCTGGCCGAACATCGTTCTGGTGGACGGCATGGAACTGGCCCGTGCCCGCTGCACCTGGGCCGAGCCGGCCGCGGCGGGCGACATCCCGGCCTGGCTGGTCCTCGGTCTCGACATGCCGTTGCACGAGCCGCCCGAGCCCGGCCGCGAGCCCGACCGCTGGACCCTCGAAGGGGCGGCCGGCGGGTCGGTGGCGCCGGCCGAGATCGTCGCGCAGATCGGGCGCCATTTCCTGCTCTGGACGGATCGCTGGCAGCGCGAAGGCTTCGCCCCCATCGCCCGCGCCTGGAACCAGCGCCTCGACGGAAAGGGCCGGGTGCAGACATTCGAACTCGGCGGCGTCGCGGCCGCCGGCATCGTCGAGGGAATCGACAACGAGGGCCGCCTGCTGATCGGCGGCCGACGGCTCGGCCTGTACGAGCTGCAACCGCAGTCGCTGTCCCGGCCATGCTGATGCTCAAGACCTTTCGTTTCGATGCCACCGACGAGCGGGTCTTCGAGCGCGCCGCCGCGGCCGGTGAATGGGCGATTCCGGGCGGTTTCCTGTTCGCCGGCGACAGCACCGAAACCCTTTCGGGCAAGCGCCGCCAGGCGTTCGAAAGCGGCTTTCTCGGTCTCGACAGCTTCGGCTGGTCGAGCTTCGCCATCGTTTCCGAAATCGCCGAGGAGCGGTTCGAGGAACTGGTGATCGGGCTCGCCCGTCGCTTCGTGCGGGATTTCGGCGCTCCCGACATGGCGGCGGCGCTGCCGGTGGCACGGGGCGAGCTGGAATTCGCCCGCGAACTCTGCTGCCATCCCGTCAATACCGTGCTGGTGGTGGAGCGCAGCCTGTCGGAGGAAGGGATACGCGAGCGCTTCCGCACCCTGCGTCGGGAAGCGGCTCCACATGCCCGGATCTGGGACATTCTCGAAGAAGACGGCCCCGGGGAGAACGAGCCGTGACCGGAGACCGATCCTTCTGGCCCGGCTGCGGCTTCGCGACCCTGGCCCGCGACGGGCGCGGCCGGCTGCGGGTCACCGAGGATTTCCTGCGGCTCTATCTGATGCGGCCGGAACTGGCGCCGCAGGCGGAAAGCTGCGAGGCGGAACGGGCCCTGCACGCGGCATTGATGGAGGACCCGGGACGGCCGGTGACGCCGGTCAACCTCCTGCGCATCCGCGATCGCGACGCCGTGGAGAACTGGGAGCTGTTCCTCGCCTTCCGCAACCGGCTGCTGGCCCGGGAAACGATCGAGGACACCTATCTCTCCCTCTTTCTGGATCCGCTGCCGGCGCTGCCCCCGCTGTTCGTCGATCATCTCGCCCAGCTCATCCTGAAGGGGATGTTCGAGGCCCGGCCCGATCCCCTGCGCCTGCGCGCGGCCGAACTGTTCTTCCGGCCGCAGAAGGTGCGCATCGAGGAGGGGGCCATCCTGGCCGCCGACGAGGCGACCCTGGAGCAACTCGTGGAGACCGGCGGCTTCGGCAATCTCGGCCGCCTCGTCCGGGAAGCGGCGGGCCGGCTTCGCACGGTGGAACTCGGCATCCTCACCGAGGACAACGCCCACAGCTATTTCACGCGCAGCGACCGCTTCGACCTGGTGCTCGATCTGTCCTTCACCCGCCCCGGCCTCGATGCCTTGTGCCGGGTGCTGGAAGCCTGGCTCGCGCATCTTCTCGATCTCGCCGTCTCGATCCAGCCGCTGGCCCGGGTGCGCGACGAGCATTGGCGGTGGCATGTCGGACTCGACGCCGAGGCCACGGCGATCCTCAACGATCTGTTCGAGGGGCGGGAAGTGGCCGAGGAACGCCTCGCCCGTCTGCTGGCCCTGTTCCGCATGGAGTTCCGGGATCCGAGCCTGCTGCCGGCGGCCCTGCGCGGCCGGCCGGTCTATCTGGGCCTGGCCATGGACGCCCGCAATCGGCTGCGTCTCAAGCCCCAGAACCTGCTCGTCAACCTGCCGCTGGCCGAGGCGGCCTGATCCGGGGACCGGTGATGCACGAAGATCTGTTCCACATGAGCGTACGCAAGTTTTTGAAGAAACTCGGGATTACCGCCCAGCGCGAACTCGAGCGGAAGATCCGCGAGGCGCTCGCCGAAGGCCGTCTGAAGGGCGACGAGGAACTCGATGTCGAGGCCCGGGTGATCCTCGGGAAGGTCGGTCTCGATCTCGTCGTCCGCGGCCGGATTCACCTCGAATAGGGGCTATTCCCCGCCGTCTCCCTGCTTGCGATCGGTCTCGAGTCTGCGCTTGATGGCCTCCAGTTCCTCGCGTTCGCGCAGGTAATCCTCGGTGACCCGGGGACGGTGCGGATCACCGAGGGCGAAGGGGCGGTCCTTCTTCTCGAACTCGACGATGACGCGGCAATCCTCGCACATCCGTAACCGCGCGATCTGCTCGGGGCTGGCGAACATCGAATGGCTGCCGGCGAGTCGGGCGACGATACGCTCGATCGAGCTCCTGGTGCCGAACGGCTTGCCGCAGCGCACGCATTCGAACGGCTCCTCCTCCTTGATCACCCGCGGCTCCTGGGCGAGGGCGCCGAAATGGAGACGCGGCTCGAGACGGATCACCTTTTCCGGGCAGGTGGTGCGGCACAGCCCGCATTGCACGCAGGCCTCCTCCAGAAAGCGCAGGGTCGGCCGATCGGGGTGATCGAGCAGGGCGCCGGTGGGACAGGCACCGACGCAGGACAGGCAGAGGGTACAGCCCTCGGTGTCCACGACCACCGTGCCGAACGGCATCCCCTCGGGCAAGGGCAACACTTCGCGGGGTTGCGGCGCCATCTCGTGGAGATGGTCGAGCGCGAGCCGCAGGAGCTGGCGCTTGCCGCCCATCGGCAGGAAGCTCGCCGGGGGAATCGGTGCCGCCTCCGCCGGCATCCGGAGCGCTTCGCCGAGATGTTCGGGATCGTCCTCGAGCAGCAGTCGCAGCCGCCGCCCTTCGTAGCCGAGACCGGACAGCACCGCCTCCAGGAGCTCCGCCGCTGCCCGCAGGGCCGCGGTCTCCTCGTGCTTTCGGGGCGGCACCAGCAGATCGACGCGGTCCGCACCATAGGCCAGAGCCGCGGCCAGCAACTCGGAACCGATCTGGGTGATCTCGTTGACCCGGAAGGGCAGCACCACCGCCGGCAGGCCCTCGCCGAAGCGCGCCAGGGCGCTCAGCAGCTCGCCGCCGTGACGCTCCTCGTAGAAGAGCAACCGCGGGGATTCGCCGCCGGCCCGGCGGTAGGTAGCCAGCAGCGTGCGCAGCCGCTCGAGCTGGAGATCGGGGCGGGGCACGGCATAGGTGGCGGCACCGGTCGGACAGACGCTGCCGCAGGTACCGCAACCGGCGCAGATTCGGGGATCGATGGCGACGTGATCGCCGTCGGGGGTGATGGCGCCGGTGGGGCAGTTGTCGAGACAGCGGGTGCAACCCACGAGACCGGCCCGGGCATGGGCACAGAGACCGGCATCGTAGGAAACATAGCGGGGCTTCTCGAACTCGCCGACCAGCCCCACCAGCTCCAGAAGCGCGGCGGCCACCGCCGCCGGGTCGCGCGGATCGGGGCGGAAATAGCCATCACGCTTCTCCGGTGCCGGAAACCAGGGGGTCTCGCCGGACAGATCGAGCACCAGATCGAAGCGCAGGGTCTGCCGCCCGGAGGCGGGCTCGAACTCCAATACCGAGCGCGAGGAGACGCGCGCCGGCGCCCAGCCCTCGATCTCCACCTCGAAAGCCCCGAGATGGCCACGGGCACCGCGCACACGGCCGGTGAAGATGGGCAGTTCGAAAACCCGCGGCGGCATCACCTCGCGGCGGCCGCTCAGCAGCAGGGTGGGAGCCAGCGCCTCGCCGAGCCGACGGGCCGCCTCGAGGGCGGTCTCGTCGTGACCGTAGACCAGCACCCGCCCCTCCGAGCGCAGGGTGACGGCGGTGGCCGGCGGCAGGTCGATGGTGGCCTCGGCGAGCAGCGCGGCCATTTTCGGCAGGGCGGCCCGCCCCTCCTCCGACCAGCCCGCACGGTCGCGGATATCGACGAAACGGAGCTCCCCTTCATAGCCCTGCTGTTCGGCCAGTTCGCGAAACAGCGGGGCTTCCTGCTCGCAGGCCACGATCAGTTCCGGGCTGCACTCGAGGGCGCGCTTGAAGGATTCCACCTGCGTGCGGCAGAGATGGGTGAAGGGCGCGGTCTCGGCGGGGGCGCCCAGGGCCTTCGCCAGCCGGTCGGCGGCCAGCGGCATCGTCCCCTGGCAGGAACAGAGCAGGCATTCCTTGCCGGCGAGTTTCATGACAGCCCTCCACCCGAAGCGGCACGATCCGAAGAAAGCTTGACGGCCCGGCCCTGCATAGCAAGACTCGGGGCTCGCCTACAGGGGATAAAGCCGGGCCATGCACGAAGGCGATCGGGAGGGAGCAGGCGGCGCGGTCCGCGGGAGCGAACGCAGCGCGGTGATGATGTTGGGGGTCGTGGTGGAGCGCCGTGCCGTCGACCACCCCTGGCAGAAATGGGGCTGGCGTGCCGTTTCCCTGATCCCCGGCGCGGCGCCGGTCGCCGAATGGCGTTTGCTGCGGCACGATGGCGAATGCGCCCGGTACCATGCCGCAACCCTGCCGCTCGAGATCCATCGCACCGACACCGAGGCCTACAAATACAATCTGTCGGGCCGTCCGGCGGTCTATGTGGTGATGCGCGAGACCGAGGATGGCACCTTTCCCTGGCAGCCGGTGGAGCTCACGGTGTCGCCCTGGGACGCCCAGGCCCACAACGAGACCGCCGAGGACCGCATCGAGGTGGTGCCGATGCCCGAACCGGTGATCGCCTGGCTCAAGGATTTCGTCGATCGCCATCATGTCGACCGGCCGTTTCTCAAGCGCCGCCGCAAAGGCCGGGACAGGGCACCCCACGAGTCCGCCGAATTCGTGCCGCTCAACCGGGAGCGCGGGTGATGGCCGGGGAAACGGGCCGCGAAAAGGAGGGCTTCGTATCGCGTTGGTCGCGCCTGAAGCGGCAGCAGGCGCCATCTTCCGAGGAGACGGCCCTGCGGCCCGGAACCGATGGACCGCCACCCGCCGGGCCGCCGCAGGAATCGGCGGAATCGCCGCCGGTCGAAGCCTTGCCCGATCCCGACAGCATGGAGCCGACCGCCGATTTCAGCGTGTTCCTGCGCGAAAACGTGCCCGAGATGCTGCGTCGCAGGGCGCTGCGGCGGCTGTGGCGGAGCAACCCGATCATCGGTGCGGTGGACATGCTGGACGATTATTGCGAGGACTTCACCGATGCGGCCACCGTGATCCCGGCCCTCCGAACCGTCTACGAGCGCGGCAGGGGGATGCTCGAGCCGGCCGAGGGGCAGGACGCCGAGCACGGCGCCGCGCAGAAGGCCGAGGACGGCGACGAGCAGAGGGCCGAGAACGAGATCGGGCCGCCTCCGGAAGACCGGATCGAGCCCGCGGAAGGACCCGGAGAGCAGGCCGAGGAGACCTCGCGGGAGGGCGGATCGGAGGATGTCTGAGGGCTCCTTGCGCCGACCGGAATGAAAGGGTAAACTTTCTCTGGCGGGCGATCGAACGATCCGGCATGGCAGGAGCCGGAGGTCAGGGAGAAGATGGAGAGTACCGTCGTCGAACCGGAATGTGCGATCGGCAGCGAGGAGCGTCTCCGGCTACTGCCCTACAAATTGCTGGCGCGCTATTTCGCGGCCCCGCCCGACCGGGAACTGCTCGACCTGTCGGCCCGGTTGGAGGGTGACGGGACACCGTTCGGCAGGGCTCTCGCGGCACTCGCCGCAGCCGCCGCCGAGGCCACGCCGGAGGGCGTGGAGGAGGAATACCAGAGCCTTTTCATCGGCCTCGGGCGGGGCGAGATCCTGCCCTACGCATCCTACTATCTGACCGGGTTTCTGCAGGAGCGACCGCTGGCCGAACTGCGGATCGAGCTCGAGCGGCTGGGCGTCGCCCGCGCCGAGGACACGGCCGAGCCCGAGGATCATGTGGCGGCGCTCTGCGAGGTCATGGCCGGGCTGATTTCCGGCGCCTTCGGCGACGGGCGCCTCACTACCCAGAAACGGTTCTTCGAGACCCACATGGCGCCGTGGATGGGGCGCCTTTTCGCCGATCTCGAGAAGGCCCGTTCGGCCCGTCTCTACCGTCATGTGGCGAGGGTCGGGCGGTGCTTCCTGGAGATCGAGGAGACGGCATTCGCCATGATCGACGGACACGAGGCAGCGGTGTCGGTCGGCGATTGAGGCAAGGAGCTGGCTGCCGGGGAAGGTGGAACGATGCGCAAAGACACGAACCAAGCGAAGCCGGGGCGTCGCGACTTCCTGAAGCTCGCCGGCATCGGGGCGGTTGCCGCGGGCGTGGCCGGTGTCACGGGCCAGAAGGCGGAAGCCGCACCGGATACCGAGGCGAAGAGCTCGGGCTATCGTCTCACGCACCATGTCAGGAAAGTCTACGAACTCGCGCGCTTCTAGGCCGCGGTGCGAAGAGCCAATCTGGAGTAGGCCATGCTCAGAAAACGGACTTCAGGGAGTGTCACCGGGGCGAAGCTGTCGGCCACACTGGCCGGGCTTGCGATGGGTGCCGTCGACCGCCGCGCGTTCCTTCGAAACTCGGGCCTCGCCGCCGGCGGTCTCGCCGCCGCGGGGGCGCTTTCGGGCGGCATGGTGCGCAAGGCCGAGGCGCAGTCCGCGAGCCGCGGCACCGCCGAGGTGGAGATCAAGAAGACGGTGTGCAACCACTGTGCGGTCGGCTGCACGGTGATCGCCGAGGTGAAGAAGGGCGTGTGGGTCGGCCAGGAACCCGGCTTCGACAGCCCGATCAATCTCGGCGCCTACTGCGCCAAGGGCGCATCGGTGCGCGATTTCGCCATCGGCGAGCGGCGCCTCCGCTACCCGATGCGGCTCACCGGCGGCAAATGGCAGCGGGTGTCGTGGGAAGACGCGATCAACGAGATCGGCGACACGATGCTCAAGATCCGCGAGGAGTCGGGCCCGGATTCCGTCTACTGGCTGGGCTCGGCCAAGCACAACAACGAACAGGCCTACCTGTTCCGCAAGTTCGCCGCCTTCTGGGGAACCAACAACGTCGACCATCAGGCGCGGATCTGTCATTCGACCACGGTCGCGGGTGTCGCCAACACCTGGGGCTACGGGGCGATGACCAACTCCTTCAACGACATCCATCGCTCCCGTGCGATCATCATGTTCGGCTCCAACGCCGCCGAGGCCCATCCGGTGGCCATGCTCCACATCCTCAAGGCCAAGGAGCAGAACAACGCGCCGCTGATCGTCTGCGATCCGCGCTTCACCCGCACCGCCGCCCATGCCGACGAATATGTGCGTTTCCGCTCCGGCACCGATGTGGCGCTGGTGTGGGGCATTCTCTGGCACATCTTCGAGAACGGCTGGGAGGACAAGGAGTACATCCGGCGCCGCGTCTGGGGGATGGACCGGGTGCGTGAAGAGGTCCGCAAATGGACCCCCGAGGAGGTGGAGCGGGTCACGGGCGTGCCCGGCTCGCAGCTCCGTCGCGTCGCCCGTCTGCTGGCCAACAACCGGCCGGCGACCCTGATCTGGTGCATGGGCGGCACCCAGCACACCATCGGCAACAATTTCACGCGCGCCTACTGCATTCTCGAGCTGGCGCTCGGCAACATCGGTGTCAGCGGCGGCGGGGCCAACATCTTCCGCGGCCATGACAATGTGCAGGGTGCCACCGACATGGGCGTGCTGAGCCACACCCTGCCCGGCTATTACGGTCTTTCCACCGGGGCCTGGAAGCACTGGTCGCGGGTGTGGGAAGTCGATTACGAGTACATGCTGGGCCGCTTCGCTTCCAAGGAGCTGATGGAGTCCAAGGGCATTCCGGTCTCCCGCTGGTTCGACGGCGTGCTCGAGGACAAGGCGAACATGGACCAGCCCGACAATGTCCGGGCGATGGTCTTCTGGGGGCACGCACCGAACTCCCAGACCCGCCTGCCGGACATGAAGCGGGCCATGGAGAAGCTCGATCTGCTGGTGATCATCGACCCGCATCCGACCTTCTCCGCGGTGCTCCACGACCGCACCGACGGCGTCTATGTGCTGCCGGCGGCGACCCAGTTCGAGACCTACGGTTCGGTGACCGCCTCCAATCGCTCGCTCCAATGGCGCGAAAAGGTGTTCGAGCCCTTCTTCGAGGCCAAGCCGGATCACGAGATCATGTACCTGTTCGCGAACAAGCTCGGGTTCGCGGACGAGATGTTCAAGAACATCCAGGTCAACGGCAGCGAGCCGCTGATCGAGGACATCACCCGCGAGTTCAATCGCGGCATGTGGACCATCGGCTACACCGGCCAATCGCCGGAACGGCTGAAGGCGCACATGGCCAACCAGCACACCTTCGACCGGACCACGCTCCGGGCCAATGGCGGGCCGGCCGACGGTGAATACTACGGCCTTCCCTGGCCCTGCTGGGGTACGCCCGAGCTCAAACATCCCGGTACACCCATCCTCTACGACACCAGCAAGCATGTGATGGAAGGCGGCCTCACCTTCCGCGCCCGCTTCGGGGTCGAGTACGAGGGGGAGAATCTGCTGGCAGAAGGCAGCTATTCGGTGGGCTCGGAGATCAAGGACGGCTACCCCGAGTTCACCATGGAGATGCTGATGCGGCTCGGCTGGGATCAGGATCTCACCGAGGAGGAGCGGGCCACCATCGAGGCCATCGCCGGCCCCAAGACCAACTGGAAGGTCGATCTTTCGGGCGGCATCCAGCGGGTGGCCCTCAAGCACGGCTGTGCCCCCTTCGGCAATGCCAAGGCGCGCTGCTATGTGTGGACCTTCCCGGATCCGATCCCCGTCCACCGGGAGCCGCTGTATACGCCGCGTCGCGACCTGGTGCCGGATTATCCGACCTACGAGGATCGCAAGTTCTATCGCCTGCCGACCCTCTACAGGTCGATCCAGCAGCAGGATTTCTCCAAGGACTTCCCGATCATCCTCACCTCGGGACGGCTCGTCGAATACACCGGCGGTGGCGACGAGACGCGCTCCAATCCGTGGCTGGCGGAGCTGCAGCAGAACATGTTCATCGAGGTCAACCCCTTCGACGCCAACACCATCGGCGTCCGCGACGGACAGATGGTGTGGGTCGAGGGGCCCGAGGGTGGCAAGGTGCTGGTGAAGGCCATGGTCACCGAGCGGGTGGGACGCGGCGTGGCCTTCATGCCGTTCCACTTCGGCGGCTGGTTCCAGGGCGAGGATCGTCGCCACAAATATCCCGAAGGCGCCGATCCCTACGTTCTGGGAGAAGCGACCAATACGGCGCAGACCTACGGCTACGACTCGGTCACCCAGATGCAGGAGACCAAGACGACGCTCTGCCGCATCCAGCCGGCGTAAGGAGGCTAGACAATGGCGAGAATGAAATTCCTGGTCGACGCGGACCGCTGCATCGAGTGCAACGCCTGCGTCACCGCCTGCAAGAACGAGAACGATGTGCCCTGGGGCATCAACCGGCGGCGGGTGGTCACCCTCAACGACGGCATGCCCGGCGAGCGCTCGATCTCCGTGGCCTGCATGCATTGCTCCGATCCGCCCTGCATGGCGGTCTGCCCGGTCGACATCTTCTATCAGACCGAAGAAGGGGTGGTGCTGCACAACAAGGAGCTGTGCATCGGCTGCGGCTACTGTTTCTACGCCTGCCCGTTCGGGGCGCCGCAGTATCCGCAGACCGGCAATTTCGGTACCCGCGGCAAGATGGACAAATGCACCTTCTGCAGCGGCGGTCCGTTGCCCGACAACAGCGAGGCGGAGTACCGCATGTACGGGGCCAACCGTCTGGCCGAGGGCAAGCTGCCGATCTGTGCGGAGATGTGCGCCACCAAGGCGCTGCTCGCCGGCGATGGCGACGTGATCTCGGACATCTACCGGGAACGCATCGTCGCACGCGGCTTCGGCGCCGGTGCCTGGGGATGGGGCACCGCCTACCAGATCAAGGGCGGCATCTGAGGATCGCACGGGTCGGAGACGCATCGTCTCCGACCCCCGCCCTCATGCTCCCGGGGCGGCGGGGTCTTGCCTCGCCGCTTTTTTTCGGTCCGGGCCTGCAGTAAGACAACGCAGGATGCGCGGAGGTACCACGAGGAATGGCGGAATCGGCAGCGCAGACCGGCGGCAGCGGCGGCAGCATTCTGGGCATCGTGATCCGGGTGATCGTCGCACTGGCCCTGCTCGGCCTCCTGATCTGGGTCGTCCGGGATCTCGGGGACCGGCCTCTGACGAGCCGTCCCCTGACCTTGGAGAAGGGACGCTATGTCGGCCCCGTGGAAACGCCGTTACCGGACGGAATGGTCGAGCGAACGCGCGAGCGCGCGCGGTTCGAACGCTTCTGACGGGGCTGGAGGTGAGCATGAGAACTCCTTCTCGCCGATTCGCCGGCTGGCTGGGCCTGCTGGCACTGTTCTTCGTCCTGCCGATGGTGGTCGCACTCGCCCAGACCCCGATCCCGGTTCCCCCCGAAAGCGTGCGGCCACCGGCCAATGCGGTGCGCGGCGATCCGGAACCCGACATGGTGACGGTGGTGCCGCAGCCCGCACTCACCGACATCTGGCGGCAGATCCGCCGCGGCGTGGAAGGCAAGGTCTCGATCCCCGACCCGCTGGCCGGACGCCTGATCCAGTCGGAAGGCGAACTCTGGCGTACCCTCCGCAACGGCCCCTATCGGGTCTATCCGGCGGTGTTCCTGCTCGCGGTGATTGTCGTGATCGCGGTCTTCTTCGCGCTACGCGGTCGGATCCGCATCCGCGCGGGACGCTCGGGGATCCGGGTGCCACGCTTCGGTTTCTTCGAACGTTTTTCGCATTGGCTGACCGCGACCTGTTTCATCGTTCTGGGCCTCACCGGGCTCAACATGCTGTACGGGCGCGAGATCCTGATGCCGTTGATCGGCCGCTCGACCTTCGCCGATCTCACTCTCTATGGGAAAATCGCCCACAACTACCTGGCCTTCGGCTTCATGCTCGGTCTGACCCTGCTGTTCCTGCAGTGGGTCTGGTTCAACTTCCCCAACCGCCACGATCTGATCTGGATCCTCAAGGGCGGCGGTCTGTTCGGCGGCCACGTCCCCTCCAGGAAGTTCAACGCCGGTCAGAAGCTGATCTTCTGGGTGGTGATCCTGGGCGGCCTCTCCCTCAGCATGTCCGGGCTGCAGCTCCTGTTTCCCTATCAGCTCCATTTCTTCCAGGCGACCTTCCGTTTCCTCGAATCCTGGTTCTCCCTGGGTCTGCCCACCGAGCTCTCGGCCCTGCAGGAACAGCAGCTCGCGGCCATCTGGCACGGTCTGTCCGGCATCGTGATGATCGGCGTCATCCTCGCCCATATCTATATCGGTACCTTGGGCATGGAGGGCGCCTTCGAGGCGATGTGGGAGGGCGAAGTGGATCTCAACTGGGCCCGGGAACATCACGATCTCTGGCTCGAGGAACTGACGCGCAAGGGTACCGTGCAACAACCTGCGGAATAGGCCTCGAGATGCCGCGCAGAGCCCCGCTGATGGTGCTTCTCTGGATCGTCGCCATGCTCGGCGCCACGCCGGCCCGGGGCTTGACTCCGCAGGAGGTGGCACGCCGGCTCGCCGAAACCTACGGAGTCGATGTGCTGCGGGTGCGCGAGCTCGAAGAGAATGGGCGGCGCCTCTATGCGATCACGGTGATGCTGCCGGGCGGCAATCGCAACGATGCCTTCCAGGTCGGCACCCTGCTGGTCGATGCCGAAAGCGGCGAGCCGGTGCCCCGCTTCGGCCACGGGCCGAGCGGCTACGAGCTGCCGCCGCCGGTGAAGGGATCGGCGCCCGAACCGACCGCCGATCGGATCCGGGAGCGGACGTTCGAAAGGGAGTGAAACGGCGAGGTCGCACATGCGATGGCAAAAGAACCCCGAATTTCGCCATCCAACGAAAGGTTCCGCCGGCTGGGCCGTCGTTCTCGCCGGTGCGATCGTCTGGACCGCGAGCGCGATGGCCGAGACCGATGCGCCCCTGGTCCAGCATGGGGGGCCGGCCAAGGCGGTGGCCCTGACCGGCGACGACCGCTACGCGGTGACCGCCGGCTTCGACTACAGCCTGGTGGTCTGGGATCTGGCGCGGCTCGCACCCTTGCGGCGCCTGCTCGGTCATGACGCACCGCTCAACGATGTGGCGGTCTCGGCCGATGGGCGGCTCGCGGTCTCGGCCAGCGACGACGGCACCGTGGGGGTCTGGAACCTCGATCAGGGAACCCTGCGTGCACGACTTCGGGGACACGAGGCGAAGGTGGCGGCCGTGGCTCTGAGCGGCGACGGGAAGCGTGCCGCCTCGGCCGGCTGGGACGGCACGGTGCGCGTCTGGGATCTGCCTTCGGGCCGCGAGCTGCGGCGCTTTCGCGACCCGTCGCGGCGCTTCACCACGGTGGCTTTCGCCGAGAACGGGAGGTTGCTCGCCGCCGGCGATCATACCGGCGCCCTGCGTCTCTGGCGTCTCGCCGATGGCGTTCCCCTCTGGGAGAAGAAGGGCAACGGCTTTCCCATCACCCGTCTGCTGCTGCTCGACGACCGGCTGGTGACCGGCTCCATCGACGGCACCATCCGCGGCCATGCGGTCGCTGGCGGAGACGAGCTGTTTCGTTTCGAGGGACAGGAAAAGCCGGTGCTCGGTCTGGCCGCCTCGGCCACCGCCGGGCGTCTCGCCAGCGGCACCGCGGCCGGCACCATCTATTTGTGGAACCTCGCCGAAGGACGCGCCGAACGGGTTCTGCGCGCCCCCGAGGGGCCGGTCTGGGGACTCGCCTTTGCCGGCGATGGCCGGACCCTCTATTCGGTCCACAACGACGGTGCCATGCGCGTCTGGGAGGTGGCCAGCGGCGCCCTCCTCGCGGGTCCGCCCGATCTCTATCGCACCGCCACCGACAGGTTGTCGGGGCACGATCGCGGCGCCAAGCTCTTCCGCACCTGCAGCAAATGCCATTCGGTGACCCCGGACAGCGAGAACAAGTCCGGCCCCACCTTCTACGGGCTGATCGGCCGCCGGGCCGGCTCCGTGTCGGGCTATCCCTACAGCCGGGCACTGGCGGAGAGCGGCATCGTCTGGACCGAGGAAACCCTGGCGCGGCTGTTCGAGCTCGGCCCGGAGAACTACTTGCCGGGTACCAGAATGCCCTTCCAGCGCATGCCGGACCCCGAGGACCGGGCCGAGCTGGTGGCCTACATCGCCCGCGTCACCCGGCCCGAAAACGGCCCGCAGCAACCGGGAAAGCGCCCATGAAACCGTTTTTGACCGCTCTGCTCGCGACCGTGGGGATCGCCGTCACGGTGCATTTCACCTTCCAGTGGTTGGAACCACAGTGGAACAGCGCCGTGGTGCCGAGCCAGCCGAGCGTGCGCCTCTCGCCGGAGGACCTGCCCTCGCCCGCATGGTAGGCCACCGGGCCATTTTTCTTCTTGCAGCAGGGGCGAAAACCGCGCATCGCCTGTGGGCGGGAGGGTCGACGACCGTCTCCTGCGGGGAAAGCATACAGCGTCGATCCAGGGTGTTTCGGGGGGAGCAATGGGCGCGAGCCGGGGACGCATCGAGGGACGGGAACCGCGCGGGAGAACCACGCCACGGGGCCGCCAGGTCGATCCCGGGGCACTCGCAGAGGTACGGGCGCTGCTCGGCGATCGGCCACGACGCCCCGATCTGCTGATCGAACATCTGCACCTTCTGCAGGACGGCTTCGGCCACCTTTCCGCCCGTCATCTGGCCGCGCTCGCCGAGGAGATGCGCCTGCCCCAGGCGGCGGTCTACGAGGTCGCCACCTTCTATGCCCATTTCGATGTGGTGAAGGAAGGCGAGGAAGCGCCGCCGCCGGTCACCATCCGGGTCTGCGACAGCCTTCCCTGCATGCTGGCCGGCGCCGCCGAACTGTACGAGGCTCTGCAGCGCCGCCTCGATCCCGCCCGGGTGCGCGTGCTGCACGCCCCCTGCATGGGCGCCTGCGACCGGGCGCCCGCCTGCATGGCGGAAACGCGGCTCCTGGCCCCGGCAGAGGCGGCAGAGGTGGTGCGCCTGGTGGAAACCGACGATCTCGAGGCCGAGCCGCCTTCCCATATCGGGCTCGCCGCCTACCGCAACATGGGCGGGTATCGGCTGCTGGAAGCGGTGCGGAGCGGTTCCCGCAGAGACGTGATCGAGGTGCTGAGTAACGCCGGTCTGCGCGGGCTCGGTGGGGCGGGCTTTCCCACCGGGCGCAAATGGCGGATCGTCGCCGAGCAGCCCGCCCCGCGCTATCTCACGGTCAACGCCGACGAGGGCGAGCCCGGCACTTTCAAGGACCGCCACTGTCTGGCGAGCGATCCCCACCGGATGCTCGAAGGCGCGCTGATCGCCGCCGCGGTGGTCGGCATCGAGCGCATCTACATCTATCTCCGCGACGAGTATCCCGAGATCCACGCCCTGCTGGGGGCGGAAATCGCCGAGCTCGAGAAAGCGGGGATCGTCGCCCCCGGCTTCATCGAGCTGCGCCGCGGCGCCGGTGCCTATATCTGCGGCGAGGAATCGGCGATGATCGAGAGCATCGAGGGCAAACGCGGCCTGCCCCGTCATCGCCCGCCCTATGTGGCGAGCGTGGGGCTCTTCGGCCGCCCGACGCTGGTCAACAATGTGGAGACCCTGTTCTGGGTCCGGGACATCCTCGAAAAGGGCGCCGACTGGTTCGCCGCCCAGGGCAGGCGGGGGCACAAGGGCTTCCGCTCCTTCTCGGTGTCGGGACGGGTCCGGCAGCCGGGCGTCAAGCGTGCTCCCGCGGGCATCACCGCCCGCGAGCTGATCGAGGAGTTCTGCGGCGGCATGGCCGAAGGGCACCGGCTCGGGGCCTATCTTCCGGGCGGTGCCTCGGGCGGCATCCTGCCCGCCAGCATGGCCGATATCCCCCTCGATTTCGGCACCCTCGAGGAGCACGGCTGCTTCGTCGGCTCGCATGCGGTGATCGTACTCTCCGACCGGGACGATCTGCGGGCCGTGGCCCGCAACCTGCTGCGTTTCTTCGCCGCGGAATCCTGCGGCCAGTGCACCCCCTGTCGGGCGGGCACCGAGAAGGCGGTACGGCTGATGGAAGCCGGAGAGTGGGACCGGACGCTGCTCGATGCTCTCGCCGAGGTGATGGCCGAGGCCTCGATCTGCGGTCTCGGCCAGGCCGCCGGCAATCCCCTGAAAAGCCTGTTCCGCTTCTTTCCCGAAATCTTCGAGCCCTCGGAGTAAGCGGCGATGCCCGAGACCATCCGTTTTCTGCTCGACGGGCGCGAGGTCGAGGCCCGGCCGGGCGAGACCATCTGGCAGGTGGCGGCGCGCGAGGGCACCGAAATCCCCCATCTCTGCTGGCTGCCGGAGCCCGGCTACCGGGCCGACGGCAACTGCCGTGCCTGCATGGTGGAGATCGAGGGCGAGCGGACCCTGGCCGCCTCCTGTGTCCGCCGGCCGAGCCCCGGAATGGCGGTCCATTCCGCCTCGTCGCGGGCGCGCAAGGCGCGCGCGACGGTGATGGAGCTGCTGCTCGCAGATCAGCCGCCGCGCGCCGATGCTCATGACCCGGGCTCGCGCCTGTGGCAGTGGGCGGAGCGGATCGGGGTCACCGAAAGCCGCTTTCCGGCCCGCCCGCAACCGGCGCCCGACTGGTCGCATCCGGCGATGGCGGTGCAGCTCGACGCCTGCATCCAATGCAACCTCTGCGTGCGCGCCTGCCGCGAGGTGCAGGTCAACGACGTGATCGGCATGGCCTGGCGCGGCCACGAGGCGAAGATCGTCTTCGACATGGACGATCCCATGGGCGCCTCGACCTGTGTCGCCTGCGGCGAATGCGTGCAGGCCTGTCCCACCGGTGCTCTCCTGCCGGCCAGTGTGGTCGATCGCGAGACGGGCCGCGGCGATCTCCGAGCCGAGCGCGAGGTGCGCAGCGTCTGCCCCTATTGCGGCGTGGGTTGCCAGCTCACCTACCACATCCGCGACGGCCGCATCGCCTGGGTCACCGGGGCGCCGGGGCCGGCCAACGA
>Ga0256841_1001886_pt1 | contig 17293 bp, 13 predicted proteins | sample 356308metaG_FD_185971 | JGI IMG/M metagenome (GOLD analysis project Ga0256841, IMG submission 185971) | Hydrothermal vent microbial communities from Mid Atlantic Ridge, Atlantic Ocean - 356-308 | ecosystem: Environmental > Aquatic > Marine > Hydrothermal vents | place: Atlantic Ocean: Mid... | reverse complement strand
CGGATCGTCGGTCCGATACGAGAGGTCGAAGTTCATGTACTGAAGCAGCCGGATCGCGTGGATCGGGCCGTACCGTTCGGGCCGATAGCCGAGGAGCCGGAATTCGAAGGGGAGGTCCCTGTCGTCGAGCCGGTCGAGGTAGGCGTTGACGCCGTCGGCGTACCACGAGACGATGTCACGCTCGACGCCGCCTTCGGCCATGATGGCGTCGAGGGCCCGCTGCGCGCCCCACTCCATGCCGGTGCGCCGGAGGAAGCGATCCGTTTCCAGCGAGGCAGGCCCGAAGACCTCCGCAAGTCGCCCGGCGGCCACACGCGGGATGAAGTCGAGCTGGAAGAGCCGATCCTGTGCCGTAACGTATCCGTGGGCGACGATGGCGTCGTGGTCGTTCTCGGCGAAGATGTGGGGGACGCCGCGCGCGTCGCGGAGGACCGTGACCGGGGCTTCGAGCGAGGGGAGGTCGAGGGTCTGCTCCGGCGGAAGCTCCGCGTGCCGCGCCGTGCGATAGAGGCCGTCGAGCGGATCGAGGAGTTCCCCGAGCGCCGGGATCCCGGCGACGGAGGTCGAAAGAACATGGACCACGCCCCCCGAGAGGACGAGCAAAAAAAAGAGGGAGAGCGTGCGCTTCATTAGCCGAGGTGCGTTATGGATTTCCAGGGGCCGCGGCTCGGATCGTCCGGCTCGATGCGGGGCGTCTCCGCGAGTTGCTCCGGCGCGATCAGCCGGAGCAGTTCGTCGGCGGCGTTGGCATAATCATGAGCGCCCCGACTGTGCGGAGCGTGTTCGAAGACGGTCGAGCCGTCGTCGTGGGTGACGGAGAGGCTCGTGCTCGTCCGGATAATGGCGTTCATCACCCGGTCCCCGTACCGCCCGCGGAGATACTGCCGATACGCGCGGTGATTCCGCTTTCGGGCATCGACCATCGTGAAGAGGAAATGGGGCGGGTGGAGGGTCGGGTTGAGCTTCTCGCGCACCATCATGGCCGTCTGGAACGTCTGCTCGCCTCCGAGGATCGGCTGGTATTCGGGCATGACGGGAATGAGCACGTGCCGGCTCGCCACGAGGGCGTTGAGGCTGTACACGGTGATGGCGGCGGCGGTGTCGAAGAGGATGGCGTCATAGTCCGGCGCGTCCTCGATGGCCTCCTTGACCCACAGCACGTCGGTGGGTTTGTTCAGCTTGCGCATGGCCTTCGAAAGCATGCTGGACGACGGGAGCACGTCGAACGCCGTCCGCTGCTGTACGGGCAGATCCTTGAGCGTGCGCTCGGGATCGAAGAGCATGAGCGACGAAGCTTCCACCGGCGGTTCCGGCAAACCCACCATCCGCGTCAGGAAGCTCTGAGGGTCAAGGTCTATGACGAGGGTGCGGTATCCGCTCAGCCCCAGAGCGGCGGCCAGGTTGATGGTCGAGGTGGTTTTCCCCGTGCCGCCCTTGTGATTGCAAATGGCGAGAACGATCATGCCGGTGGTTTTGACGCTAGAACGAAGAGCCCGCAAATTACTCCGCCGTCGCTCGTCTGTCAAATGAAGATGACCGGCGAAGATTGCCGGGCGCTCCCCCCTACGAACCCCGATTTCTTGACCGCCCTTCGAAAGATCGTCCGATCCCCCGCCCTCCTCACCGGTCTTGCCCTCGGCCTGAGCTTCCCGCCGCTGCCCTTCCCTTTCCTCGCATGGGTCGCTTTCGTGCCGCTCCTGCGCCGGTGGGATCGCGCGCCGTCGGGGAGCCGGATGCTTCTCGAAGCCTATCCGGCGTTTCTGCTCACGTACGCCGTCGCATTCTCCTGGCCGCTCTTTCACGCCCTGCCCGAGGCCGCGCTCGTCTCCGTCACGCCGCTTCTCGCGTTGCCGCTGATCATGGCGTTGCCGGTGGGGGCGTCGGCGCTCGTGCGGAGGCGGCTCGGTCGCGGCGCGGGGCTCACGGCTCTCGTCGTGTTCTTCCTCGTGATGGAAGGGGCCCTGAGCCGGGGACCGTTCGCGTTTCCGTGGTCGCTCGTGGGCCACACGCAGGCGGAGGCGTTCCGCTTCAACCAGTTTGCCGAATGGACGGGCACGCCGGGCCTTTCGCTCTGGGTGTGGCTCCTCAACCTGGCCGCCTTCGCGCTCGTCCGTCCCCGCGCTTCCCGCCGCGCACCGTGGGCGGCCCTCGCCCTCCTGCTCGTCTTGCCTTTCACCTTCAGCCAGTGGCGACGGGCGAGCCTCCCGCCCCCGGACGGGTACGCCGCCGTGGGCCTCGTGCAACCCGCGCTCCCGCCGCGCGCGTGGGCCGACGTCCACGACGCCGCGCGCGTGGATACGCTCCTGGCCCTCACCGAGCCCCTCTTCTCCGACGACGCGCTCCGGCCCCGCCTCGTCGTCTGGCCCGAGACGGCGCTCCCCGTCTTCCCGGACCCCGCCCGGCGGGACGCGCTCCACGCAAGGCTGCAGGCGTTCGTCGAGCGGCACGATGCGGCGCTCCTCACCGGAGCCGTGACCCTCGCGCCCGACGGCGACGCCTATCAAAACTCGGCGCTCCTCTTCCGCCCGCGCCGCTCGCCGGACCGGTACGACAAGGTGCGCCTCGTCCCGTTCGCCGAATACGTGCCGTTCTCCGACCGTTTTCCGTGGCTCCGATCGCTTTCGGCTCCGGCGGGCGGCGTCTCCGGCTACCGCCCCGGCGCGTCCCCCCGCGTGCTCCACGCCGGCGACCTGACCTTCGGCGCGCTCATCTGCTTCGAGAGCATCTTCGGGAACCCCGCGCGGTCGTACGTCGAACAAGGGGCGGATTTTCTGGCGACGATCACGCAGGACGGGTGGTGGGGCCGCACGCCCGGGTACCGCCAGCATTTTGCCTTCACGAAGCTCCGCGCCCTCGAGACGCGGCGGGCCCTCGTGCAGGTCAGCGTGACGGGCGTGAGCGGCCTCATCGGGGCTGACGGCGCGGCCCGGTTCGAGGTCGGGTGGATGGAACGGTCAGCCCGAACGACGCTCGTCCCTCTCCGCTCGGGTGAGACCTTCTTCGCCCGCCACGGAGACCTCGTGACACCGCTCGCCCTTTTCGTCGCCCTCCTCCTCACCGCCCTGACCTTCCTCGAGACGCGCCGCATGCGCCTCCGGAAGGAACGCCATCGCCCCTGACCACCCGCTTCTCCCCGTCCTCATGCGCCTCAACGTTCCCCTCGTCCTCGCTTCCGGCTCGCCCCGGCGCAAACGGCTCCTCGAACAACTCGGGCTGACGTTCACGGTCCACCCCAATCCCGCCGAAGAAGTCCTGCCGGAGGGCGTCCCCCCGTCGGAGATCGTCGAAACGCTCGCGCGGGAGAAAGCCGAGCCCATCGCCCGGCTCCATCCGGAGGCGCTCACGCTCGGAGCCGACACCCTCGTCGTGCTCGACGACGACGTGCTCGGCAAGCCCCGCGACGCCGCCGCGGCGCGGGCGATGCTCCGGCGGCTGAGCGGCCGCACCCACACCGTCTTCACCGGCATCGCGCTCGTCCATCCGTCCACCGGGCGAAGTCGCGCCGCGCACGAAGCAACCCGCGTGACGTTCGCCCCCCTGAGCGACGACGAGATCGCGGCCTACGTGGCCACCGGCTCGCCGCTCGACAAGGCCGGCGCCTACGGCATTCAGGACGACACCGGCGCGCTCTTCATTCCCCGCATCCACGGCGACTTCTTCACCGTCATGGGCCTCCCGCTGCACCGGCTCTACCGCCTTTTGCGCGATGAATTCACCGACCTCATCGACCAGGCTTCGTAACTTTGTTTTTCTTACGCTCTTCCTTCCCGAACCAAAGACCCCCGGCCTGAAACGATATCTGTGATCGCGGAGACGGGTCGTATATTTCTCCCTCATGCCCCGAGCTTTCGAAGACCTTAGAGTGCTTTTGATCCAGGCGCGTTCGTCCGAAGAGATGGAGCGACAGGAGCAGGAGTGCTTCCTCGAACGATGCCGGCTCCGCCCCGATCAGCTTCGCTCCGCCAACGTCGTGCGCGACCGCATCCACGCCGGGCTGCTCGACGGAACCGACGCCCTGATGATCGGCGGCGCCGGCGAGTTCTCCGCAACAAAGGACTACCCGTGGATGGAAGACCTGCTCGCGCTCTGCCGCGCCGTGACCGAGCGCGACTTCCCCACGTTCGGCTCATGCTGGGGCCATCAGGTCATCGCCCGCGCGCTCGGCGGAACGGTCATCCACGACAGCGACCGGGCCGAGATGGGCTGTCATTACGTGGAACTGACCGAGGCAGGGAAACGCGACACCCTCTTCCGCGATTTTCCCCACGCCTTCCGCGCCAATATGGGCCATCACGACCGCGTCTCCGAACTTCCCGATGCCGCCGTGGAACTGGCTTTTAACGCCTCACAGCCGAACGAGGCCTTTCGCATCCGGGGCAAAGCCGTCTACGGCACCCAGTTCCACAGCGAACTCGACTCTCGGCGGGAGCGCGAACGACTCATCACCTATCGCGAATATTACCGAGAGGAGATGCCCGACGACGAGACCTTCCAACGCGTGCTCGACTCCCTCGCCGAGACCACGGAGGTGGACCACCTCCTGCACGACTTCCTCGTCAAGTTCGTCGTGATGGGCCTGCGATAATCGCCCCGCTGTCATTCCGGCCCCTCAAAACCCGGCTCTCTCCAGGCGCCCCCTGTCATTTTTGCATGGGCATAGTGTTTTTTTTGCGCCTCATGACCGGCGGAACCCCCAGGTTCCACCACAACGATTTCTGCCGTGTATCGACCAACCATCTCGTTGTGAGGTATGCCATGAGAACGTTGAGCCGGTTCTTTTTCCTCCTCTTGCTCGTCTTCACGCTCGGAACCGGGAGCGCCGAGGCGCAGATGACCCCGGACACCCTCGCCGCGCGCGTGCCCGAGTGGGCCCAATACGTCGGGGAGCAAGTGACGAAGGAACTCGATTCTCCGGACCCGGGCGTGCGGGCGGCGGCCATGCAGCACCTGGCCTATTTCGCCAGCTTCTACGGCCGCGCGCTCGACCTCAGGGCGGCCGTCCCGAAACTGCTCGAGAGATACGAGAACGAGCATGGCGAACGGAACCGCCTCTTCGCGCCGGCGACCCTCCACGCCATCGGCGACGAGGACGCCATGCAGAAGATACGCCACCGCGTGACGTTCGAGGAATCGCCCACGATCCAGCTCGTCACGCTTGCCGCGCTCATGGATCACTACGGCCCGGCCACGTTCGAGGGCGACCGGGAGACGGCTCGGCCGGCCAAAGAACTCTTTGACTATTACACCCATCCGCGCGTGATCGGCTGCCCGCCGGGGGTGCTGCATCCGGAGCAGTGATGCCCGCGTCGAGGCTCACCACGTGAGCGGCGGGAGCACGTCCTTCTGGAGCGCGCACATCTCGTCGATGAGGTTGACCGCGGCGCGGTACGAATGGCACGTGGGTTCGAGCAGAAGCGCCTGGAGAAGCTTGTTCTTCGACCGTTCCTCGAAAGCCTCGACGAGCAGCCGGTTGATGCTCGTCTGCGCATGGAGCAGGCCGAGCACGCCTTCGGGCAGCCGGGGCATCGGCGTCGGGTGCAGCCCCTCGCCGTCGGCGCGGGCGGGCGTCTCTACCACGGCGCCCTCCGGAAGCCCCGGCACGTAGCCCCGGTTCGGCACGTTGACGGCGTCGAGCTCGCGCGGCTCGCCGCAGAAAACACCCTCGATGATCGGGACGGCAAGTTCGCCGGACGCTTCGACCGGCCCCTCCGCCGTGAGCGCGCTTCGATCCGGGCGCAGGCGCGGCAAGGGACGCTCGGGAAAGAGCGGCACGTCGGTGGGGTGCTCCTGGAGGTTATAGATCCACGTGGGCGTCTCGCCCGTCTCCCACGGATGCCCCCCGACGGGATCGTAGAAAAACTGAAGGAGGCTGCTCCCGAGGAATTCCTCCGCCCATCGGAGGTACTCGCCGATGTGGTTCGCGCCGGGCGAGGGGTACAACCCGTAGACGCGGAAAAGAATGCGGCTGAGGGCGATCTCGTCCCACTCGGCCAGCCAGTGCGCCGCCCGCTCGCGCTCGCGGAGCTTCGGATAAAGGTCCTCCCCCGTCTTCCGGTGACGGAGCGACTGAAACCACGTGAAGTGGTTCAGCCCCGAGGCGCGCGCCTCGAGATCCGCCACGTCCATGCCGAGGAAGTGCGCCACCTGCCCCATCCCCTGAAAGACGCCGTGACACAGCCCGACGAGGTTCACCGAAGAGAGGCGGGTGATCGCTTCGCAGAGTTTGGTGAGCGGGTTCGTATAGTTGAGCAGCCAGGCGTCGGGACAGACGCGTTCCATCGCCCGGGCGATCTCGAGCGTCGGCCCCATGTTTCGGAGCGCATGAAAGAGTCCCCCCGGCCCTCCGTTCTCCCCGTAAATCTGCCGGAAACCATGCTTGCGCGGCACGTGGAAGTCCATCGCCCAGTAGAAATAGCGCCGGATCTCGATGGCCGTCACCACGAAGTCCGCGCCTTCGAGCGCCGCTTCGAGATCGGTCGTGTGCGTGATCTTGGGCGAGCGCCCCAGCCGTTCGGCCACGGAATCCGCATAGCGATGCATGGCGGGCAGGCCTTTTTCGCTCACGTCCATGAGCGTGATTTCGAGGTCGCGGGCGCAGACGGGATCGCTGAGGAGGATGTCGCGGATAGTCGCCGGGCCGAACTCCCGGCTGCCCGCGCCGACGAGGACGATTTTGAGCTTCATGGCATGATGAGGTTAGTGCCGGAAAACGACGATGAGGCTCACGAAGCCAGGTGCGCGGTCCGGGCGATGCGAATGGCGCCCAGGGCGCTCAGCGTCGAGAAGGCGATGAGGAGAATGCCCACGAGCGGTTTGCCCAGGACGAGGTATCCGACCCCCAGGAGGGCCGAATAGATGAAGAACACGCCGAGGAACCAGCCCATCCACTTTTGCGAGGCCGTCATGTCCGCCTGCACCTCCGGACACCGGGCGGCGACCGGCCCCCACCACCCGCCGGGGCGCACTTTCCGGTAAAAATGGTCGAGCTTCTCGTCCGGCGCGGGCTTCGTCTTCAGCGCGACCACCACCCAGACGAAGGTGCAAAAAAGGAGGATGAAGACGGCCCGGATGAAGTTGTATTCTTCGCCGTAAAACGTATCGACTGCCTGCACGAGCGCGTCGGGCAGCAGGCCGATCTTTTCGAGGAGCCGCGCCGCGAGAAAACCGTTGGCGATGGCCACGGATCCGACCATCGCGCTGATCTCCGCCCACGCGTTGACGCGCCACCAGTACCATCGGAGCAGCAACACCATCGCCATGCCCGCCGTCAACTCGATGATATAGATCCACGCCCGTTCGATGGATTCCATCTGCCATGCCGTCAGCGCCGCGATGACGACGAGGATGACCACCGCGACGCGGGAGGCCAGCACATAGTGGCGAGCCGTCTCATGTTTTCGAAGGAAGCGTTTGTACACGTCCGTGACGAGGTACGAAGCGCCCCAGCACAGGTGCGTGTCCATCGTGCTCATGAACGCTGCGAGGAAAGCCGCCACGAGCAGCCCCCGGAGCCCCGCCGGCATCATCTTCGCGATCATCATCGGATAGGCGAGTTCGGGATCGGCGGCCAGATGCGGGGCCGCAGTGCTCATCGGGAAGATGATGAGCGAGCCGAGACCCGCGATGATCCACGGCCAGGTCATGAGCGTACCGGCGAAGGCAAACCAGAGCGCCGTCAACGTCGCCTGCTTGTCGTCTCTCGTGGCGAAGAGGCGCTGGGCCATGTAGCCTTCGTTTCCGCTCCGGGTCCAGAGCACGAGGATCAGACAGAGGTAGGAGAAGAACTCGAGCGGGCTGATGTGGGCGGGGTTCGGCACGAGGTCGAGCGCGCCCGCCGGGGCGTCCGAGAGCGCGCTTATTTGCCGCACCATCTCGACGGGTCCGCCGACCTCATAGAGGATGATGCCGGCCAGGACGAAGGACCCGATGATGCCGACGGAAAACTGGAGGAAATCCGTAGCCACGACGCCCCAGAGGCCTGAAGCGATGGTATATACGAGCGCCATCGTGACGCACACGGTGAGGGTGAGCACCGGCCCCCAGCCGAGGAGGATGCGGCTGAACTTCACCATGGCGAGCATCACCCATCCCATGATGACGCAGTTCCGCAGCACGCCCTGATAGATGGCCGTGAAACCCCGCAGCGCCGAGGCCGAGCGCCCGCCGTACCGGAGCTCGATGAACTCGGCGTCGGTGATGACCTCCGCCCGCCGCCACAGCTTGGCATAGAAGAACACCAGCAGGATGATGCCGGCGGCCTCGTACCACCACAGCCAGTTCGCGTAGATCCCCTGCTGCCGGACGAGTGAGGCGGCGGCCAGCGGCGCGTCGGAGGCGAACCACGTGGCGGCAATGGACGTGCCCGCCAGCCACCACGGCAAGGTGCGCCCCGCCACGAAATACTCCTCGATGCTCTGTCCTGCCCTGCCGGTGAACCACAGACCGAGCGCAAGCGTGATCACTCCATAGGCTGCAATGACGATCCAGTCAACCGCGACGAGCTGCATAGACGAGGGGCTTCGGGTGAGCGTGAGGGCTTCGGAACGGCCTCGGTGATCCGGCGCGAACGAAGATAATGAAAACGATACCATCACGCCAGGCGCACGGAAAAAAGACCCTTGCGCAGATCTCCGACCCGGCCCGACTCCCGCGTCCCGGGCTCCTTCAGCACGCCGCCGTCAACGAAGCTCGACGATCTCTTTCCGCCCGTCCTCCTGCGTGATGGACAGGCTGTTGATCCGCCCGTCCTGCTCCTCTACGTAAATCTCGACGGGATGATAGATGAGGTGGTCGAGGTTTTCGACGGCAATCTCCAGAAGGTCGTCTTTCGGATCGTAGGTAATGCCGATGAGGGGCAGCCACTTCGTCTCCGGCTGCGTGCCGATCTCCGGCGAAAGCACCTGGATCTCGGCATAATCGACCCGTTTGTTCTGAATCATCTCCCGGGAGAACCGGTCGAAAAACGCTTCCCACGCTTCTTTCTCTAGTTTTCGGACGCTCATGCGTTCACCTCGTCTGGACATGGTTTCGGGAGGAAAAAGTCTTTGCCTAATGATATCTCTGGCGGAGCAGCACTTCATGCACGGCCCGGCGCGGAGTCGCTCGCACACTCGGACCATAGCCCATCCGGAGCACCAGTTGCGGCTGCCGCTCGCCTCCGATCACCTTGCGCACCTCGGCGCGGAGCGCATCCACTTCCACGGGTTGATTGAGGAACGAGGCGTACAGCCCCAGATCCCTGGCGCGGAGCAGGGCCCGTTCGAGCGCCTGTCCGGCGGTCAGCCAGGCGGGCGGCGTGTCGGCGCCGGTGCTGAGGACCAGCAGCGCGGGAGAGCCCTCGGCGAGTTGTCGATCCCGGGCGGCCCACCCTCGGCCCCCGTCGAAGGTGCGAATCATGAGGGGTTCGGCGTATGCGCCGGGCCCGGAGCGCCCCAGAGCATATCCGGGAATCCCGTCGCGGCTGTGGCTTCGCCCGGGATGGACCCATGAGGCCAGCTCCCGGCGGAAATGACGATCGCTCGCCTGCCGCCGGTCGCCCTCCGCGATCAGGTCGGCCAGGCGCTCCCGGTCCGCGCGTTTCCGGATCACGTGCAGCCGCGCGCCTTCCCGGGCCGCCGCCTCCTGCACCGCCTCGAGGTCCGCCTCCGGTATGGGTCTCGGCTCGAAGGGCCGCCGGTTCGTCCGCCGCTTCTTGATCGCCATGAAAAGCCGGTGTTCTTCCACGGACGCCTCGCGCCCGGGCCCGAAGCGCACAAAGGCCAGCAAGTCCGGGTCGTCGAGCTCCGGGAAGGTGTGCGTCGCGGGCACGAAGCCATAGTGGATCATGGCGATCCGAAGGTTGAAGAGCGCCGCCCCGCAACTCATGATGAGTTCGCGGTCTTCCGGGTCGAGGACGGCCAGCCCGCGCGTTCGGTCGGCGTAGAGCTCCAGTTCATCCCCGGCGATCTTGAAGAGCCACGGCTGCGTGTTGTGTCCCGAGGGGGCCAGCACCGCGTAATTCAGAAGAAACTTGAAGCGTTCTTCCGAAGTCCCCCGCCAGGGAAAGTCTTCCTCACGGACCATCCAGGGATCATCGAGGTTTTCCATGACACGATTCCGGATGCTGTCGGGCAAACGTGCGCCCTTCAAGAATAACGGCATGATATCGCGCACTTTGCCGTGTTTTCGCGGAAAAATGCTGTCGGGGAAACTCCCACAATAGGCGGGTCGGACGGGCGCCAACGAAAAAAGGCGGAGACGCCGAAGCGCCCCCGCCCTCTCCGCCCGGTTCGTCCGGATTCAGAGCGGCAGTTCCTTTTTGCAGAAGTACCAGTCCACACACTCGTAGCCCTCGTTCATCCGGGCTTCGGCTTCCTCGGCAGTGCCGGGCGGGGGCACGATCACCTTGTCGCCGGGATGCCAGCCTTCGGGCGTGGCGACGCCGTACCGGTCGGTCGTCTGGAGCGCCTTGACCAGGCGCAACACCTCGGGGATCGCACGGCCGTTGGTGAGCGGATAGTAGATCATCGCCCGGAGGATGCCCTTGTCGTCGATGACGAAGACGGCTCGGACGGCCGCCGTGTCGCTCGCGCCGGGCTGCACCATTCCATACTTGCTCGCGACGTTCATCGAGAGGTCGGCGATGATCGGGAAGGGCACGTCGATGCCGAACTTCTCCTTGATGTTGCGGACCCATGCCAGGTGGGAATAATTGCTGTCGATGGAGAGTCCGAGCAGGTCGCAGTTCATCGCCTGGAACTCCTCGTAGTGCTTCGAGAAGCCGAGAAACTCGGTCGTGCACACAGGCGTGAAGTCGGCCGGGTGTGAGAACAGCACGAGCCAGCGGCCCTTGTAATCGGAAAGCCTCCGGACGCCGTGCGTCGTGGGCGCTTCGAAGTCGGGCGCGGGTTCGTTCAGACGGGGAAACTGGATCGTCTGCCCGTGCGCCGTCGTGGTTCCGTTCTGGGTAAGTGTATCTGCCATGATGCAACCTCCAGTGTTTATTAAAGGGTTGACCTCTCCGGAAAAAGCGACTTCATACCCCGGAGAGTGAATAGTTTTTTATTCGGAAAAAAACACAGAAATGACTTTTTCGAATACGCTAATCCTCATGATCCGGTTCCTCATGGTTTTCATCGGCATCGTCGTCTGAAGTCGATACGGAAGTCGTGTTCGAGCGAATCTCCGGATGGTTGATAGTACCGCCGAGCGAGCCGGTCCATACCATGAGGCCGCTCGTCACGAGGGCGAGCGCGAGCGCCACCGGGGCCAGGCGCCGGTGCAGGCCCCGCAGGAACAGGGCCGCCAGCGACACCGCCCCGAGCACGAGGGCCGCGATGAACGCAAAGAGCGCCGCATCTTCGTGCGCTTCGATGAGACTTTCCGAGACCCCCGGCCCATGTTCGACGAGTTCCTCCGCTCCCTCCCCGGAAAAGTAAACGGCGATCGCCACGAGGCCCGTGAAGACGAAAAGCGCAAGGCTCAGACGCGCCATCTCGGGTTTCTTTCGCCACAGAGCGAAGGCAAGCAATACGGTTCCGAAAAGGATGCCGAGAATCGGAAGGTGGTTTAGAAGCAGGTGTATCTGGGCGGCATTCATTGCGATCTCCAGGGGTTATTTCGACATGTATTCCGGGTTATAAACGATGTCCTCGCCGGTAAAACGCTCGAGTTCGATGAGGTTGCGGTAGTACTCATGAAGGACATCGTAATAGCGTTTCTGGCTGTTGAGATACGTGCGCTGGGTATCGAGGAGCGTGAGCAGGTCGAGTTCACCCAGGCGGTAGCCCTCGCGGGTGCGGCGCATCAGCTCGGCGGAGCGGCGGCGCACCACCTGCTGATACCGTCGGATCGTGTGGAGACTCGTGTCATAGTTGTGCCACGCCTGCTCGATATCGTTCTTCATCCGGAGCAACACGTCCTGCCTGCGCCAGACCTGGTCCTGCTCCTGTGCCCGGGCCGTCTCGATCCGCCCCCTGTGGTTGAGAGGCAACCAGAGCGGCACGGTGAACCCGACCTGGAATCCGTAATTTCGATACCCACGGCCAAAATCCTGGGGATAGTACTGAAAATTTAGCCGGGGTAAAAGCGCGCTTTTCTCCTCTTTGAGCCGGACCCTCGCCGCCTCCAGATCCCGGTCCGCCGCCAGAAGCGCCGGCTGGGCCTTCAAGCGCGCCAGCACCGAGGCCTGATCGATCTCTACCGGAAAAAACCGGAGCGTGTCGGGAAAGCGAATGGCATAGCTCTGCTCGTCCGGATCCAGCCCGATGACGCGGAAGAGGACGTAGCGGGAGGTGTGAAGCACTTTCTCGGCTTCGGCCAGCTTGTTTTGCGCCTCGGCATGCTCGATCTCGGCTTTCATCAGGTCGATCTCGGCGGATTCGCCCACCTCCATCCGCGTCCGTACGGCGCGCATGAGGTCCTCCATGAGGCTCACTTCCTCCCGCCGCAAGCGCACCAGTTCGAGCGAATAGACCAGGTCGGTGTAGGCCCGTTTGACGGCGGCCCGAACGGTCCGCACGGCGTCTTCGACCTCGAGGGTGCGCGCTTGGCGTTGCGTATCGATCCGCCGCACCCGAAAAAAGCTCTGGAGCGGAAAGTCTATCGTCTGCGAGAAGCCCCATCGTTGTTCCGTGAACCCGCCGCCCCCGCCGGTGGGAATCCCTTCCCGGAAATAGGTGATCTCCGGGGCATGGAACCCGAAGGCCGTCCACCGTTCGCCCTGCTGCATTTCCACCTGACGGCGTTTCCGGTTGAGGAACGGGTTGTTCGCCAGGGCCGTCTCGATGGCGTCGTACACCCGCAGTTCCGGCCCCACTTCCGGCGCCTGGGCATGAAGCGTTCCGGCGGCGGGAAGGAGCCACATCAGCGCGAGCAGCATCCGCCACGCGCCGAGATCGGTCGTCGAAGTGAAAAACCTCTCCTTCATCATGCGCCTGTTCCTTGCGTCTGTTCGGTGATGTCCGCTTCGAGAAAAGGGTCCTCGCGCCCCGGCACGTGTGCGTCGCTTTCGAGCCGGTTGTAGATCGTCGGGAGGACGAGGAGCGTCAGCAGCGTCGCCGTGATGAGGCCTCCGATGACGACCGTCGCCAGGGGCCGCTGCACTTCCGAGCCGGGCCCGACGTTGAAGGCCATCGGGATGAAGCCGAGGCTCGCCACGAGCGCCGTCATAAGCACCGGCCGGAGCCGGTCGGCGCTGCCCCGGATCGTCGCCTCCCGTACGGAGAGTCCTTGACGACGGAGCTCGTTCAGGTGCGAGACGAGCACGATGCCGTTGAGCACCGCCACCCCGAAAAGCGCCACGAAGCCGATGCTCGCCGAGACCGACAGATACAGTCCCCGGGCGTAGAGCAGAAAGACCCCGCCGGAGAGCGCGAACGGGAGGTTGAGAAAGATCAGCCACGCATAGCGCATCTGGCCGAACATGAGGTAGAGCAGCCCGAGGATAATGAACAGCGAGAGCGGAACCACCACGTAGAGATGACGCATGGCGCGCTGTTGGTTTTCGAACGCTCCGCCGTATTCGATGAAGTTGCCGGGCGGGACGTCCAGCCGCTCCTCGATGGCGTTTTGCAGGTTGGCCACGTACGTGCCGATGTCGATGTCTTTCAGGTTGGCCCCCACCACGACGCGCCGCCACCCGTTCTCCCGAGCGATCTCGCGCGGCCCCTCCTGCGCCGTGATCGTGGCGAGGCGGCTCAGCGGAACGTCGTCTCCGCCGGGAAGGTGCACGGGCACATTCATCAGGTCCCGAAAGGTGCGGCGCAGGTGTTCGGGATAGCGCACGGTGATGTCGAACCGGCGCTGCCCCTCGAAGACCTCGCCCGCCGTCTGCCCGCCGATGCCCGCCTCGATGATCTGCTGCACGTCCTGCACGTTCAGTCCGTACGCCGCGATGGCCTTGCGATCGATCTCGATGTTCAGGTACGGCTGCCCGATGGACTGCTCGAGGAAGAAGTTGTCCGTCCCCGGAAGGTCCGGCAGGATGCGCGTGATCTCTTCACCGATGCGGTTGAGCACGTCGAGGTCTTCGCCGTAGACCTTCACCGCCACGTCGGACTTGACGCCGCTCGTCAGTTCGTCCACGCGCATGGCGATCGGCTGCGTGAAATTGTAGGAAAGCCCGGGCTCGGAGGTCAGAAAAGGGCGTATCTCTTCAATGATTCGGGCTTTCGTCATCCCCTTGCGCCACTGATCGCGGGGCCTGAGGATCACCCATACGTCGGTCTGGTGCACGCCCATCCAGTCGTTGGCCAGGTCCGAACGTCCCGTCTTCGGCACGACCGTGGCGATCTCGGGGATGTTGGCGACGAGTTGTCCCGCCAGCCGGTCGGCGTTCTCGACGGATTCCTCGAGCGTCACGCTCGGCATCCGCACCTCCTCGATGAGGATCGACCCTTCGTCAAGCTCCGGCAGAAACTCGGTGCCAAGCAGGGGTATGACGGCCATCGAGAGCGCAAAGACGACGAGCGACGCGCCGATGACCGTCCACTTCCGATCGAGGCTCTTTTCGAGGAAACGGCGGTAGCGGGGCAGCATCCAGTCGAGGACGTAGTTCTTCCGCACCCGCACGCCCCTTCTGAAAATGACGGCCGCCATCGCCGGGACGTAGACGAGCGCGAGCAGGAGTGAGCCGAAGACCGCCGTCGCCACGGTGATCGCCATCGGGCGGTAGAGGATGCCCTCCATCCCCTGGAACGTGGCAATCGGGACGTAGACCATCAGGATGATGAGCACGCCGAAAAAGATCGGCCGGGCCACCTCGTGCGCGGCTTCCCGGAGCACGAGGACGACCGGCCGTTTGCCGTCGTTCTCCTGAAGCTTGTGCACCATGTTTTCGATCATCACCACCGAGCCGTCGACGACCATGCCGAAGTCGATCGCGCCGAGGCTCATCAGGTTGGCGGCGAGGCCGAGTTCGCGCATGCCGATGAAGGCGAAGAGCATCGAGAGCGGGATCACCGAGGCCACGATGAGCGCGCCCCGGATCTCCCCGAGCAGGAGCAACAGCACCGCGATGACGAAGAAGCCCCCCTCGACCAGGTTCGTCGCGACCGTGTGCGTCGTGCGCTCGACCAGATCGGACTGATCGTAGAACTTCTCCACGCGGACGCCTTCGGGGAGTCCGGCGTTGACCTCCTCGATTTTCTCCTCGATGGCCCGGATGACCTCGCGGCCGTTGCCGCCCCGGATCATCATGACGATGCCCGTGACGATCTCCCCGCGTCCATCCTGCGTGACGGCGCCCTGCCGGAGCTGCCGTCCGAGCCGCACCTCGGCCACGTCGCGCACGTAGACGGGGCGCCCCGAAAGCTTGGTGACGATGATGTCCTCGATGTCTCCCAGATCCCGAATCTGCCCGAAACCGCGGATGATGTACTGCTCCCGATTGTGTTCGAGATAATTGCCCCCGGAGACGCTGTTGTTCTGGTCGATCGCCTCGATCACGTCGCCGAGTCCGATGTCGTAGACCCGGAGTTTCCCCGGAAGCACCACGACCTCATATTGCTTGACGAACCCGCCGAAAGAATTGATTTCCGTGACCCCGCGCACGGTCTTGAGCTGGGGCGCGACGAGCCAGTCCTGGATGCTCCGCAGTTCCGTCAGCGAGTGGCCGTCTCCCCGGACGACGTACTGATAGATCTCGCCGAGCGCCGTCGAAATGGGGCCGAGTTGCGGTGAAGAGACGCCTTCCGGCAACTCATCGACTACGCTCTGAAGCCGCTGGCTAACCATCTGCCGGGCAAAATATATGTCTGTACCCTCGTCGAACTCGACGGTAACCGCCGAGAGCCCGAACTGCGAGATCGAACGCACCTCTCTCACGTCCGGGAGGCCGTTCATGGTGGTCTCGATGGGGAAACTGACGAGGCGCTCGACGTCGTATGGCGAATACCGCCCGGCTTTCGTGATGACGAGCACCTGGACGGGCGTCACGTCCGGCAGCGAGTTGATGGGCAGGTGCATCAGTGCCTCGACGCCGCCGAAGGACATCAGCGCCACGAGCGAGAGCGCCACGTATTTGTGACGAAGGCTGAAATCTATGACGCGGGTGAGCATGGTCTCTTTCGATAGACGACGGCTTCCGGAGACGGGCGCACGCGCGCCGTCCGAAGAAAGCCGGGGGTTATTCGGCGTATTGCTCGAACCGGCCGATCGCTTTCAGGCTGAACACCTGGGAGACGGCGATCTGTTCGCCTTCCCGCAGCCCCTCGCCCACGATCACCTCGTCGCTCGTGATGCGGCTGACGGTGATGGGCCTCCGTTCGTACGTCGTCTCGCTCTTCCTGACGAAAACGACGGGTTGCTCCCCCTCATACACCACCGCCGACAGCGGAATGCGGATCGCCTGCGCATCGGAGCCGATGCGGAGGGTCAGGCGCACGTTCTGGCCCGGCTTCGGCCACCCGCGCCGCGTCTTCACGCGGATGTTGACCGTCACCGACTTGTTCGCCGGGTCGAGGGCGGGGTTGATGGTGGTGACGGCGGCCCGCAGGTCCTCGCGCTCGAACGGCTGCCCGCCGACTCGCACGGGATCGCCCGGACGCAGAAGGGGCGCGTCTTCGGGCGAGACGAATCCTTTGACAAGCACCTCGGCGGGGTTGAGGATGGACATCATCGGGGCATACGCCTCTACGGACTGCCCCAGGTCGATGTCGTGCGCGTCGATGATGCCGGAAATGGGCGCGTGGATCGGCAGCACGGGACGCGTGGTCTCCCCCGCCGTCCACGCTTCGAGTTGCGCTTCGGCGATGTTGAGCGCGCGCAACCGGGCGTAGGCGGCGCTCACGGCGGCGCCGGCGCGGGCGAGGTCGGCCTGCGCCTTGTCGAGCGCGGCGCGGGGGCTGATCTTTTTCTCCACGAGCGTGGCCAGCCGCTCGACCTGCGAACGGCGGTACGTCTCTTCGGCGCGCGCCTGAAGGTATTCGGCGGCGAGGTTCGCGAATTCGAGGCTTTCGAGTTCGAGCAGCACCTGTCCCCGCCGCACGGGCTCGCCTTCGTTCGCCGTGACCCGCACCACCCGCCCGCTGATGGGCGCGCTCACCCGCGCGAAGAAGCCGGGCGCCGGATAGACCTCGCCGGGAAGGGCGACCGTGTAGCTCAGGGGCCGCAGCCGCACCGTGTCCGTCTCGATCCGAAGCTCGGCGGCCTGCTCGGGCGTCAGCTCGATCACCCGGACGTCGGTGAGGGAAACTCCGTCAGAAGAGGGCGGTGGGGGTGTGACCGGCGGCTCAGGCGGCTCGCCGCACGCGGCGAGCCCCAGCGCGAGAAGCCATCCCCCCCATACCCTCGCACCCATCCGTGTCGCTCTCAT
>Ga0256841_1001885_pt1 | contig 17298 bp, 18 predicted proteins | sample 356308metaG_FD_185971 | JGI IMG/M metagenome (GOLD analysis project Ga0256841, IMG submission 185971) | Hydrothermal vent microbial communities from Mid Atlantic Ridge, Atlantic Ocean - 356-308 | ecosystem: Environmental > Aquatic > Marine > Hydrothermal vents | place: Atlantic Ocean: Mid... | reverse complement strand
AAGATCAATATTTGAAAACAATAATTTCATCGGTTAACCCCGATATTTTGGTCATTCAGGAAATTGACGGCTCATACTACGTAAATAAATTTTATAATAATGTGCTCGATTCAACTTATAAAAAAGCAGCGTTTATTGACGGCTTCGATACCGATAATGCAATGTATTACCGGGATTCGCTTTTGCAATTTGTTTCCAATGTTCCTATTCACACCGCATTGCGCGACATCTCAAAATTTACTATGGTTTACAAAAATACAAACGATACATTGATTGTTTATTCGGTTCATTTGAAAGCCAGCAGCGGAAGCACAAACGAACAAAAAAGATTGAACGAAGTAAGCAAATTACGGCAAGATACCGATATGTTACCGCCTCACACAAATTACATTGTATTGGGCGATTTCAATATTTACTATGCCGGTGAACCTGCGTATCAAAAATTGATTGACAAATCGGCTCCGGGCTATTTTCTCGATCCGGTGCAAGCCGGTAATTGGCACAATAATTCGTTTTACGCGGCAATTCATACTCAGTCGACAAGAACAACCAACCTTTCCGATGACGGTTCCGCAGGCGGTTTGGACGACAGGTTCGATATGATTCTTTATTCGGAAGCGGTAAAGGATTCGACTGGAATTTATTATCAACCCGGAAGTTACACCGTTTATGGAAACGACGGAAATCATTTTAACAAATCGATAAACGATGGGGCAAACTCTGTGGTAAGTCAAAATATTGCAAATGCATTATATTATGCATCGGATCATTTGCCTGTTTATGCAGATTTTGTGATGAATCCGTTAGTGTCCGTCAAGGAAGAAGCAAAAATCGACAATAAATTCGTTTTGTATCAAAACTATCCCAATCCGTTTAATCCGTCAACAACCATAAAATATGAATTGCCATTTGCGCATTCTTCAGAAAATAGAAATACAACCAATGTTACGCTAAAAGTATATGATGTTCTCGGGAGGGAAATTGCCACATTGGTGAACGGTGAACAAGCTCCCGGCAGTTACCAATTAACTTTTGACGCACGGAATTTACCTGGCGGTCTTTATGTTTACAGGCTAACGGTTGACGGTTATTCGAAATCCCGTAAAATGCTTTTAATAAAATAGCAAATATTTTTACGTATCCGGAAGATTAACCGTTAAATGCATAGTATTCGAATTTGTGGCACTTGACGTGCAAAAAATGAATTCGTGCCAAAATAATATTTGATTGTAGAGCCGATTATAATTAAATTTGAAAATTCGTTTAATTTAATTTAGGGTAAAAATGGCTAACAAAGAAGGTGTAATTGTACAAGTTATCGGACCTGTCGTCGATATTGATTTCGAAGACGGTCATCTCCCTCAAATTTATAATGCTATTAAAATTCCCAGAACCAACTTGGATGGTGTTGAGGAAGAACTTGTTGTTGAAGTACAACAACATTTGGGTGAAAACCGTGTAAGAACCGTTGCAATGGACTCAACCGACGGGTTGGTAAGGGGTATGAAAGCAATTGATACCGGCGAACCGATATCGGTTCCTGTCGGACCCGAAACTCTGGGTAGATTGATAAATGTTATCGGTCAAACTATAGACGGTGGAGAGCAAATTAAATCGGGTAAGAGGTCACCTATCCATCACCACGCACCGAAATTTGAAAACCTGAGTACTTCGCAGGAAATGTTTGAAACCGGAATTAAAGTGATAGACTTACTCGAACCCTATTCGAAAGGTGGTAAAACGGGTCTCTTCGGTGGTGCCGGTGTTGGAAAAACGGTGATTATTCAAGAATTGATTCACAATATTGCCATGCAACACGGCGGATATTCCGTATTTACCGGTGTGGGCGAACGAACAAGGGAAGGTAACGACCTTTGGCTTGAAATGAAAGAATCCGGAGTTTTGGATAAAACCGCGTTGGTGTTCGGACAAATGAACGAACCTCCGGGTGCACGTTTGCGCGTGGGATTGACAGGTTTGACAATTGCGGAATATTTCCGTGATGAAGAGGGAAGGGATGTTCTTCTCTTTATAGATAACATTTTCCGTTTCACACAAGCCGGTTCCGAAGTGAGTGCACTTTTGGGCAGAATGCCATCGGCGGTGGGTTATCAACCGAACCTTGCTTCGGAAATGGGTGAATTGCAAGAAAGAATCACTTCCACCGAAAAAGGCTCCATCACATCGGTACAAGCTATTTATGTTCCTGCCGATGACTTGACCGATCCGGCGCCCGCTACGGCATTTTCCCATTTGGACGCAACAACCGTACTTAGCCGTCAAATATCCGAGCTTGGTATTTATCCCGCTGTGGATCCGTTGGATTCAACTTCCCGTATTCTCGAACCCGGAATTTTGGGCGAAGAACATTACAATGTTGCTACCGAAGTAAAGGAAATTCTGCAGCAATATAAAGATTTGCAAGATATTATCAACATTCTCGGTATGGATGAATTGTCCGAAGAAGATAAAATTATCGTCAGAAGGGCTAGAAGAATACAAAGATTCTTAAGTCAACCTTTCCACGTTGCCGAACAATTTACCGGTTTGCCCGGAAAATATGTTAAACTGGAAGATACGATTAGAAGCTTTAAGGAAATAATCGAAGGTAAACACGATGATCTTCCGGAAATGGCTTTCATGTATGTGGGAAGTATAGAAGAAGCAGTTGAAAAAGCTAAAAAGATGAAGAAATAATCATGAAATTGATAAATGTAGAAGTAATTACCCCGTCAAAATCGGCTTACAACAACGAGGTTGTATCGGTTACTGTGCCGGGTTCGAAAGGCAATTTTCAAGTTCTTTACAACCATGCTCCCATTTTAAGCAGTCTTGAAATTGGCAAGATTAAAATAATGGAGCAAGGCGAAAAAGAGCGTATATTTGCAACCGGCGGTGGCATGATTGAGGTGCTCGATAACAGGGTTTTGATTTTGGTGGAAAGTTTTGAAAGTGCGGATGAAATCGATGTTGAACGTGCAGAGCGTGCTCTCAAAAGGGCAAAAGAAAGATTGGCGCATAAAAACGACCCGAATATTGATGTAGCAAGAGCCGAAGCAGCTTTGAAAAGAGCAATGAACAGATTGAAAATCGCTGGTCGTGTCCACGTGAATTAAAAATATATAACTAATTGTAATTAAAAGGATTAGCTCTACCGGGTTAATCCTTTTTTTATGCTTTTTGCCGGATTTTGTATGAAATTTTCTCGGGAATGTTTTTCCTTCAACTAAAACTTAATCAATTTGAAAACAATTTTTTATGCAATGGCATGCTCCGTGCTCCCATTAACCTTTCTTTATTTTATCCGCTAACCGTTCGATTATTTCCAGGGTATGGTTAATTTCCTCCACCGTGTTGGATGGAGCAAATGAAAACCGGACAGTACCCGAAGCATAATTTTTATCGTACCCCATTGCGGTAATCACATGTGAGGCTTTTACGGTTCCCGAAGTACAAGCCGAACCGGCTGAAGCGGCAATTCCGTTGATATCCAAAAACATTAAAATCGATTCGGTATCGGTAATATATTTTTCCGGTGAAAAAGTGATGCTGAGAACAAAAGGCGATTGCTTTTCCCCTTCATTGAAATGAATATATTTATTGTCAATCGATTTAATTCCTTGCCGCATTAAATTGCGAAGGCTGGCAACCTTTTTTTGATTTTCCTCCATACGGACCGAAACAATTTTTACGGCTTCGGCAAATCCCACAATTCCAGCAACATTTTCTGTACCGCCGCGGCGGTTTCTTTCTTGCGCCCCACCCAAAATTAATGGTGAAACCGGGGTGCCGGTTCGAATAAATGCCAGTCCTGTGCCTTTCGGTCCGCCTATTTTGTGCGCCGAAGCGCTTAATGCATCAACTCCCAGCTTTTGCAAATCTATTTTTTCCTTGCCGAAACTTTGAACGGCATCGGTATGAAATAATGCACCTTTGGATTTTGCGGCATCGATAAAATTGTTTAACGGAGTTTTTATCCCGGTTTCGTTGTTGGTCATCATCATCGAAACAAGCGATAAATTGCCGGTAGACAAAATTTCGCCCGCGGCACCGGAAAAATTTCCTTCTTTGCCGGGATAAACAAATTTTACGTTAAATTTTTTCCCGATTTTTTCCGCGGTTTTCAGAACCGATTCATGTTCGGCTCCGGAAGTAATCAACACACTTTTGCCGGAATCATCAAAATTAGTTTCCATAATTCCAGTTAAAATGAAGTTATTTGCTTCGGTACCTCCGCTTGTGAAATAAATTTCGCTCGGATCACAATTTAAAAATTCCGCTATTGTTTCCCTTGCTTCTTCAATTGCCACTTTGGCTTTACGCCCGAATGAATGAATGGACGACGGATTTCCGAAATGTCCGGTTAAATACGGAAGCATCTTTTCCAATACTTCCGGATGAAGTGGAGTGGTTGCGGCGTTGTCCAAATAAATCTTTTTCATTTTTACCTCAGAGAAATATCCCCGTAGTGTATCTTTTCGTATCCCTCGCGTGTTTTCAATATCAAAAAGCCGTTGTGATCAATATCGTCAAAAATACCGAATTTGGTTTTCTTATCCTGAATAATTTTCACTTTCTCTCCAATCATTTTGCAACGGAGTCTCCATGCATTTAAAATTTTTGTGGAAGATTTTTCCAAGGTAATAAGATTGTTTTCAAATTGATTTAGAATTTCACTTAACAATTTTTCCCGGCTGACTTCACGTTTGGTTTCGATTCTGATAGAAGTCGGTTTCAAATCGAACTTGCCGGCAAAAACCGGTTGATTTACATTTATTCCCATTCCGATAATAATTTTCTCAATTTTATCGCTTCGGGAAACGGTTTCTATCAAAACCCCCGCAATTTTCTTCTTATTTATTAAAACGTCGTTCGGCCATTTCAATTCCACATCGAATTGGTAAAGATTTTCGAGTGTTTGAGCAATGGCAAGTGAGCTGCTAAGATTTATCAAGTTTACTTCGGGCATATTTTTATGCGGAAGTAATAATATGGAAAAAGTCAGATTGCGGTTTTTATCACTTTTCCATTCTTTATTTCTCCTTCCTTTGCCATCCGACTGGTGCTCGGCCAAAACAACTGTTCCGGAAGGAAGTTCTTCTTTTGTTCCCATCAAAAAATTATTGGTCGAGTCTATTTCCTCAACGTAAATGAAATTCCGCCCAATAACATTGGTATTGAGTTTTATGTCGAATTCTTCAATGTTAAACACAAGTTCCTCCGTTTTGAAAGTATGTAAAAAAGATAGTGAAAAATGACAAAATAAACGATAGTATGACAAAAATAAAGTATTTGCGCAAATTTGGCGCACACATAACAAAGCGTGCAAAATCCCGTAACTTATTGTAAAAAAAAGAGTTATACGGATTTGTGATGTTTGGCACAAGGTTTGTTTTTAATTGGGCAAAACTAACGAAAAATAAAAAAGGAGGTGAGAGAGCCATGACACTAATAAAATTTGAACCTTTCAAAGAATTTGAAACATTAACCGACAGGGTACAAAGAATTTTTGACGAATTACCGACTTTTCCTTTCAACGTAGTCGATAGTTTTTCGCCCAGAATCGATATTTCAGAAGATGACAAACACATTTACATTGACGCAGAAATTCCTGGTGTTAACAAAAAAGATTTAAAAATCACATTGCAAGATAACATTTTAACCATTCAAGGTGAAAAGAAAAGAGAAGAAGAAAAGAAAGAAAAAAATTACTTCAGAAGCGAAAGATTATACGGTAATTTCCAACGAAGTTTCACTTTGCCGGTTGAAGTTGATACCGATCATGTTGACGCTAAATTCAAAGACGGTATGTTACACATTAAATTAAACAAAATTGAAACTAAAAAATCAAAAGAAAAATTAATTGAACTTAAATAATTGAGAAGGAGGTGGCTCTGCCCACCTTTTTTTTCTATTAAAACTTAAAGAAAAGGAGTGATGAATATGGGAAAAATAATAGGAATTGATTTGGGAACTACAAACTCGTGTGTTGCGGTGATGGAAGGTAACGAACCGGTTGTAATTCCTAATGCGGAAGGTGGCAGAACTACACCTTCGGTGGTTGCGTTTACTAAAAACGGAGAACGATTGGTAGGTCAACCTGCAAAACGGCAAGCCGTAACTAACCCGAAAAACACGATTTTCTCTATCAAACGTTTTATGGGTAGAAGGTATGATGAAGTGTTGAATGAAATTAAGGAAGTGCCTTACGAAGTTGTTGAAGGTGAAAACGGAACTGCACGGGTAAAGGTTGGCGACAGACTTTACTCTCCACCGGAAATAAGTGCAATGATTTTGCAGAAAATGAAAAAAACCGCCGAGGATTATCTCGGTCAAGAAGTTAAAGAAGCCGTTATTACCGTGCCGGCTTACTTTAACGACTCACAACGTCAAGCTACCAAAGATGCCGGTGAAATTGCAGGATTGACTGTTAAAAGAATAATAAATGAACCGACTGCGGCAGCGCTTGCTTACGGTCTGGATAAAAAAGGAAAAGAAGAGCTCGTTGCCGTGTATGATTTAGGTGGCGGTACGTTCGATATTTCCATCCTTCAATTGGGTGAAGGAGTTTTCGAAGTTAAATCGACTAACGGAGATACGCATTTGGGTGGTGATGATTTTGATCAACGGTTGATTGATTACTTGGCAGATGAATTCGAAAAACAAGAAGGTATAGATTTACGTAAGGATCCGATGGCTTTGCAACGCTTGAAAGAAGCTGCCGAAAAAGCCAAAATTGAATTGTCTACAACTACTCAAACTGATGTTAATTTGCCGTTTATTACCGCAACACAAGACGGTCCGAAACATTTGAACATCACAATTACCCGGGCTAAGTTCGAGCAATTGATTGATGATTTGTTGCAGAAAACAATAGGACCGTGTGAAACCGCATTGAAAGATGCCGGTATTACCGCATCTCAAGTAGATGAGGTAATTCTTGTAGGTGGTTCAACAAGAATACCTAAAGTTCAAGAATTGGTTAAACAAATATTTGGTAAAGATCCGCATAAGGGTGTTAATCCCGATGAAGTGGTTGCTATCGGTGCGGCAATTCAAGGCGGTGTGTTAGCCGGCGATGTTAAAGACGTTTTGTTGCTGGATGTGACTCCGTTGTCTTTGGGTATCGAAACGATGGGCGGAGTTATGACTAAATTGATTGAGGCTAATACAACCATACCGACGCGGAAAAGTGAAATATTCTCTACCGCAACCGATAATCAACCTTCGGTAGAAATTCACGTACTTCAAGGTGAACGGCCAATGGCTGCGGATAACCGTACTTTAGGTAGATTTCACTTGGACGGAATTCCTCCGGCTCCAAGAGGTGTTCCGCAAATCGAAGTAACTTTCGATATCGATGCTAACGGTATTTTGCATGTATCGGCTAAAGATAAAGCTACGGGTAAAGAGCAAAGTATCAGAATTACATCTTCCAGCGGATTGACTAAGGAAGAAATCGAAAGAATGAAACGCGAAGCTAAAGAACATGCTGCAGAAGATAAGAAACGCAAGGAAGCTGCTGATGCCCGTAACCAAGCCGATAGCCTTGTTTTCCAAACTAAAAAACAAATGGAGGAATTGAAAGATAAAATTCCTGCAGATGCTAAAAACAGACTTGAAACGGAAATTAAGAAAGTTGAAGATGCGCTCAAAACCAACGATACCGATGCGATTAAATCTGCGACCGAGAGTTTGACTAAAGTTTGGAACGAAATTGCACCGACTCTCTATCAACAGCAAGCCGGACCGCAACAACAAGCGGCTGGTCAAGCTACTACCGAAGAACCCGGTGCAAACAAAGGTTCCGACGACGGTGAAGTTCAAGATGCTTCCTATGAAGTTGTTGACGACGACGATAAAAAATAATAAATATAGGAGGTGATAAAAATGGCAGAAAATAAAGAAATGGTAAAAGTTGAAGAGAAAAAGAGCTGGGAACAAGCTCTGGAAAAAGAGTCTTGGGTTGCACCTTTGGTAGACATTTACGAAACTGACGACGATTTCTATCTGTTGGCTTATATGCCCGGTGTGAAAAAAGAAAATGTTAAGATTAAATTGGAAGACGGTAGTTTGGTGATTATGGGTAGAATTAATTACGATGAAGAAATCAGCAGAAATTATATCTTGAAAGAAACCGAAACGGGCAACTTCTACAGAAAATTCAAAATCAGTGACACGATTAACGAATCGAAAATCGATGCACATCTGGAAGATGGTGTTTTGACGGTTCGTTTGCCTAAACACGAAAGAATTAAACCCAAGACTATCGAAATCAAGTAACTTAACTCCATAGGCTTACACCTTTGTGAAATCCCGGTCGGCTAAGGCCGGGATTTTTTTTGTTTCCCAATCCCATCCATTGTGGAAAATTGTTTGGCGGCACTATTTGGAACTGATGCGGAATGATATTAATTTTATTTGGTTAATGTTTAATCGAATAAATTCCGTCTTTAAGAATGAAATTTTTTACACTTTCCGTATTATTGGTTCTTTATTTTGCACTCGGTTTGGTTAATAACGAACTGGAAAAAGAAATAACCGGACAAAACATTGAAAAATATTATTCCGGAGGTCTGCTTAAAACTGAAATTGATAAAGTTAAAAACATTGCCGATTATCTCTTCAAAGTGGATTTGGAACCGGAGACCCATTCCATAAAGGTAGATGAAAAGATTGTTTGGAGAAATAAATCGAGGTTCAGCGCAAACGAAATTTATTTTCATCTATATGCGAATGCATACAAAAGCAACAATACTGTTTTTTCCGGTTATTACAAACTGGCTCCCGAAAATCGAACGGAATTCCAAATATCGAAAATTCTTGTTAACGGAACAAAGAAAGAATTTATTTACGTAAGCAAAAATAAAAATTATCCCCAAGACAGCACCGTTGCAAAAATAATGTTAGGTAAAGAAATAAACCCGGATGATTCCGTAATTGTTGAAATCCAATACAGACTTAAAATCCCGGTTTCAGTGAAAAGATTCGGAAGGGCAAAAGGAGTTAATTTTTATTTTGTTTCGCAATGGTTTCCTAAAGTGGGGGTTTTTGAAAACGGAAAGTGGATTTGCGAACCGTACTATCCTTATCTAAATTTTTATTCCGATTTCGGCAGGTACGAAGCTGTAATCTCGGTACCTAAAAACTATAAAGTTGCCGCTACCGGAACAGAGGAGGGAATTACTTTTTCCGCAAAAAGAAATATTTTCCGGTTTGTTCAAAACGGGGTGCACGATTTTGCATGGGCGGCTTCCGATAATTTTTTATACCGTAAAGAAAAATTCACACGGCGGAACGGAACCGTAATCCGGCTTGATTTTTTCATTCAACCCGGAAGAATAAAATATTTCGAACGTTATAAAAATGCAGTGAAAAATTCCCTCCGTTTTTTTGAAGAAAACATCGGTGAATATCCGTATCAAACTCTTACGATGGTTGACGTTCCACGCACAAGTGCAAGCAGCGGTATGGAATATCCGACGTTGTTTACCGTAAGCGCTCCTTTAATTTCTCCCATTGAAACACATTCGCCCGAAAAATTGGTTGCCCATGAATTCTCACATCAATATTTTCAAGGGATTCTTGCTAACAATGAAGTTTACGAAGCTTGGCTTGATGAAGGTTTCGCTTCTTATGCGGCGAGCAAAATAATGGAAAAATATTACGGAAAAGGTTTGCTTACTTTCAAACTTGCAGGTTATTATCCAGTTTATGGAATTAATTTTCTTTCATACAATGAAATCCCGGTAATTTATTCGATTGAAAAAATTCCGTACAACGAATACGACAGAAGCCTTTCGGTATATTACAAAAACCTGACGCTCGGTTCAATTGCCGATACTTCTTGCAAATTACCCGGTAGATTATCATACCGTGTCAATTCATACGCCAAACCGGAATTGATGCTTTATTCTCTCGAACGGATTTTGGGAAGTGAAAAGATGTTTGGAATTTTGCGCGATTATTTCAATAAGTATAAATTCAAACATCCCAAAGGCGCCGATTTTATTAGGGTTGTGCAAAGTCATACCGGTGGCGGTTTAACTTGGTTTTTCGAAAATGTTTATGGAAAATCCGCATTGTTCGATTACAAAATCAAATACCTGAAAAAAACAAAAAAAGACAGTTACAAATTATTTTGTGAACGGATTGGCGACGGAGTTTTTCCGGTGGATGTTTTCATCTATACTTCGAAGGATACTTTGCGTAAATTTTGGGATGGGCGCGCAAGATGGAAAATATTTGAATTTTCCACACACGAAAAAGTATTGGGAGCTGAAATCGACCCTTACAGAAAAAACCTGTTCGATTTGAATTTTGCAAATAATTCATTTCTCCTTTCAACATCTTATTCCGCATCTTTGGCACTATCGGCAAATTGGTATTTTTGGTTGCAGAATGCCCTAATCAATTTCGGGGGTATTTGAGATGACGGTTAAGGAAATTCTTACCCTCGGAGCGAGGACGGTTTATTATAATAAAAAATTTGTGATTTTATTCTGGGGAATGAATGCTGCCGGCGCTTTGATTTTAACTTTACCGATTTACTACATCTTGGCTGATAACTTAAATAATTCAATTCTTGGTTATAAATTATTAAATGAATACGATTTCAGTTGGTTGCTCCAAATAAAATTTCTGTATGCAAAAAACATAGGACAATTCCCTTATCTGCTTTATGTTTTAACCGGAATATATTTGTTGGTACAAAACTTTTTCGTCGGAGGATTAATCGCGGTGTTTCACAATCCTCAAAAGAATCATATAGTCGATTTTTTCTACGGAGGGGTTAAATACTGGTTAAGATTAACACGTTTGCTTTTAATTGTGTTGGTATTGTTCTATCTTGCTTTCAAACTCAATGACATCTTTGGAAATTTGATAACCTGGTACTATGCCGGTGTGGAAAATGCAATGGGTGATTTTCTTACCCGCTCATTCAGATATGTTTTCCTGCTTTTCTTAATCGGTGTATTGATGATTTTTTCGGACTATACAAAAATTTCATTGGTTGTTAACGACCGGACGAAAGTATTGAAAGAATTGCTGGAAGTTATAAAACTTACTTCCGTGAACTTTTACAAGATATTTACAGTATTCGTTATTGTTGCCCTTATAGGTGGTCTCGGTGCGGTGGTTTACAATTTACTGGGTATTTTAATTCCCGCGAAACCTTATTATTATTTGATTTTATTATTTGTTCTTCGCCAGATGTTAATTATTTTTAGGTTACTGATTAAAATGTTGTTTTATTCAACGGAAATTTTAATTTATAAAGATTTAACTGCAAAAGTTATTAACGTTCAACCGGAAGAAAAAGAGGTTATTACATAGTGGCAATATTACCAATTACAGTTTACGGCGATCCCGTTTTAAAGAAAATCGCTTCCCCAATTAAACAAGTGGATGACGGAATAATCGGTTTGATTCAAAATATGTTTGCTACAATGAGAAATGCAAACGGAATCGGTTTGGCTGCAAATCAAGTTGATATAGACAAACAAATATTTATTGTGGATATTTCTCCTGTGGAAGGATATGAAAAATTTAAACCGGTAGTAATGATAAATCCGGAAATTATACTTCAATCCGATGAAACGGTTGTTATGGAAGAAGGATGTTTAAGCCTACCGAATTTGCGGGCGGATGTGGAAAGACCGGAAGCTATTAAGGTGAGATATTTGGATACCGATGAAAATATTCAAGAAATTGAAGCTGACGATTTGTTCGCAAGAGTTATTCTTCATGAGTATGATCATTTAATCGGTAAATTAATTCCCGACAGGGTGAACGAACAAATCAGAAAAAAACTCCAAGAAGAATTGGAATTAATACGCAACCGTGAAGTAAAAGTCGATTACCCCATTACCCCTAAATAAAATTTCGTTTTACTGAGCCGAAGGGAATAAATGAAAATCGTATTTTTCGGAACACCGGAATTTGCCATACCGGCATTGCAAAAAATTTTGGAAAGTAAACATTCGCTCGAAGCAATTGTAACCGCACCGGACAAAGAGCGGGGAAGGGGAAGGAAAATTCAATTTACTCCTGTAAAAGAATTTGCACTTCAACATAACATCAAAGTATTACAACCGGCTAAATTTAAAGATGAAAACTTTATTGGAGAATTGAGGAATATTAGAGCTGATTTGTTTGTGGTTGTTGCGTTCAGAATTTTACCCAAAGAAGTCTTCACAATCCCGCCGGAAGGTTCTTTTAATCTGCATGCATCCCTTTTGCCGAAATACCGCGGTGCCGCACCGATTCAGTGGGCATTAATTAAAGGGGAAACGGAAACCGGTGTAACCACTTTTTTTCTTAAAGAAAAAGTTGATACCGGAAATATTATATTACAGCGTAAAGTAAAAATTGAAGAAGAAGATAACTTCGGAACGTTGCACGATAAACTTGCGGAAGTTGGTGCCGGACTCGTTGTTGAAACAATCGACTTGATTGAAAAAGGAGATTATCAATTAACCGAGCAGGATAATTCGCTTGCAACTCCGGCTCCGAAAATTACAAAAGAAATTTGCAAAATAGATTGGGATAAACCGGCAAAGGAAATTCATAATCTTATTCGCGGATTATCGCCTTACCCCGCAGCATTTTTCGAACACGATGGTAAAACCTACAAAATATATTCCTCCGAAGTAGTTGAACATCCCGCGCTTGAACCGGGTAAAATTCATTCAACTAAAAATGAATTGTTCATCGGAACAAAAGACAAAACTTTGAAGATCCTTGAAATTCAACCCCAAGGCAGAAAAAGAATGACAGCCGGGGAATTTCTCAGGGGATATCGCTTGGTTTAGTTTTCTAACATTTCGATTATTTTTGCCGAAAATAAAAATAAAAACCGTTTCCGGAAATGCGTACTTTTATCTTAATATTGTTTTTCATTGCTTTAACCTGCACGGCTCAGGAAAAGAAAACGGCGGAAGAAGATGTTTACGGAATGATTTTAAATGGAAATGCAAGTTTGCTAATTACCTCGAAAGGTTTGTATAGTGCCGGCGAAAGGGAAATTTACCGTTTGTATTTTGAAAAAGTTTACACCGATACATTGAACCGTGACGCAGCCGGTTTGTTTTTCCAAATTGAACGTAACGGTTACTTCAATCCGGTTTTAATTATTCCGGTTGACACGCGGGATTTCCAATATTTATCCGGGAAACGGCACAAGTGATTTAATCCCGTTGCAATTTTCAATTATCCTTCCCGCTTCTTAAATTACGGACTCGAATTAAAATTATTTGGATGAAATGCTGATTATAGGATCTTCATTATTGGATTCTTTCCATGATTTAATTTACGGAATGAGTACCAAAATCGGTTTGGGGCGTGAGGCTCCTTTTTACTTTAACATGTCGCTTTCAGTTGGGGATAATCCGGATATTGTTAAAGAAAACCGTATTGCATTTTTTTCGAAGCTCGGCTTGAATCCCGGAAAGGTAGCTATTCAAAAACAAATTCACAGTGATATCGTAACCGTTATAGATTCACCGGAATTAAATGTAGGTGAGAGTGATGCGATGGTTACAAATCAAAAGGGAATAGCGCTTGCTGTTTCAACTGCCGATTGTGCTCCGGTTATGATTTATGATATTGAAAATAAAGTAATAGCCGCAGTTCATTCCGGTTGGCAAGGAACACTGAAACAAATTACATTGAAAACATTGGAAGTTATGCGGGAACGCTTCGGTTCGCAGCCGGAAAATATGGCGGCTTACATCGGTCCTTCCATTTCACAAAAAAATTATGAAGTAGGACCGGAATTCAAAAACATGTTCGATGCAAAATATTTGTTAACAAAGAACGGCAAGCTGTATCTCGATGTTAAAAAAGCAAATTTCGATATGCTAATTAAATCCGGAATTAAAGAATCGCATATTCAAGTATCGAATATGTGTAGTTATGCGGAAAAAGATATACTCCACTCATACCGTCGCGACGGGAAAAAATCGGGCAGGGCATTTGCCGTTATTGCTCTTAAGGAGGAATAACTGATTTGAACTTAAAAATTATATTTGGATATATTTTAATTTGTTTGATTTGGGGTTCGACTTGGTATGCAATCAAATTGGGGCTGGCAGAGTTTCCACCGATGTATGCAGCCGGTTTAAGATTTTCACTCGCCGCAATTTTTATTTATATATTTATGCTTATCCGCGGATTGAAAATACAAAAAGATAAATTATCGCTCCGTTTGTATTGGATAATGGGAATCTTTTCGTTTGTTATTCCTTTCTCTTTGGTTTATTGGGCTGAACAGTATATCCCAACCGGTCTGGCATCCGTCCTTTTCGCCACATTCCCTTTTTTCGTTACGATATTTTCCAAATTTTTCCTGCCCGGAGAAAGCGTCGATTTTCACAAAGTGATTGGTGTTATATTGGGCTTTACCGGAATTGTTGTAATATTTTCAGACGATATATCCTTGGATTTTAAAATTAGCATCATTGGAATGATTGCGGTAATTGTAAGTGCGGCAATGCAAGGAGGAATTGCAGTGATGGTAAAAAAATACGGTAAACATTTAAATCCTCTATCGATGAACTTTATTCCGCTGTTAACCGGTGGTGTTGTTCTGCTTATCGCTTCTTTCTTTTTGGAAAATCTGACAGCAATAAAATATTCGCCGGTAGCCGTCGGTTCGGTTGTCTATCTTGCTTTTTTCGGTACGCTTGTTACATTCACAATTTATTATTGGTTGATGCAGCGGATTAATGTTGTAGTACTTTCTTTATCGGCATTTATCACGCCGATTATCGCGGTTTTAATCGGATGGTTATTTGCCGCGGAGGTTTTTACAGTATGGGATATTGCCGGAAGTTCTTTGGTGCTAATTGGTATTTTATTTGCTAATTTTAAAGGATTAAAGATTTTCTTTAAGTCGAATAAGGAAATGACGGTTTGATAAATATTATCAGAATAAAAAATGCAACATTTTATGCCTATCACGGTGTAATGAAAGAAGAGCAGCACATAGGTGGTAAGTTCGAAGCCGATGTTGACATCTATACCGATTTCAGTCGTGCAGCCGAACAGGACAATTTAAAACTAACAATCAACTACGATGAAGTGTACAAATACATTTCACAAATTGTTCAAGAAAAAAAGTATTATTTGATTGAAACACTGGCTACAATTATTGCAGATAAACTGTTGCAAAGGTATCCCGGTATTCAAAAAATCGGTGTGAGAATAAGGAAGTATAACGTACCGGTGGGAGGTTTTATCGATCACGTTGAAGCGGAGGTGATTAAAGAAAATGACCGGTAACGTGTTTTTGGGATTAGGTTCGAATATTGGTGACAGACTGAAATTTCTATCCGGTGCAATTCAAAAAATTTCGGAAAATGAAAGCATAAAGATAGTTGGAATTTCTTCGGTTTATGAATCGATTCCGTTAGGACCGGTAAATCAGAACGATTACCTGAATATGGTTCTTAAATTGGAAACTTCATTGGATGTTTACGGTTTGTTTGAATTTGTAAAAAAAATTGAAAAAGAAATTGGCAGAAACAAAACGGTTAGATGGGGTGCACGTGAAATAGATATCGATATTTTGTTTTTTGGCAGTTTGGTTGTGCGGGGGGAAAAAATAATTATCCCTCATCCTGAAATAATTCACAGAGATTTTGTATTATTGCCATTGAAAGAAATTGATTCTGATTTTATTCATCCGCAAAACAATCGAAGTATTTCCGAATTAACCGAAGAACTTCAAAATTCTTATGTTTATAACGTATTCGGGAATGAAAGCTTAAAACTTGAAGGAGTCAATCTTGTCTGAAGTAAAGTATATTGCAATCGAAGGTGTAATTGGCGCCGGAAAAACTTCGCTGGCTAAAAAACTAGCCGCAAAACTGGGTGCCAATTTAATCCTTGAGGAATATGAAAAAAACCCTTTCCTCGAAAAATTTTACGACAACAGAAAAAGATATGCCTTCCAAACCCAAATGTTTTTTCTTTTCAACCGTTACAAGCAACAGCAATTACTCGATCAAGAAGATTTGTTCTCATCTTATGTAGTTGCCGATTACTTTTTCGAAAAAGACAAAATATTTGCATATCTTAATTTGGACGGTGAGGAACTCCGCTTATACGAAAATATTTTCCCGCTTTTACAAAAAAATCTGCGTAAAATAGACTTGGTTGTTTATCTGCAATCGAGTGTTGACAGATTGATGTATAACATAAAGAAACGCAGCAGGAAAATTGAAAGAAACATTACCCGTAAATACATTTCGGAGTTGAGCAAGGCATATAACGATTATTTCTTCAAATATAATCAAACGCCTTTGTTAATTGTTAATACCACTGATATCGATTTTGTAAACAAAGAAAGTGATTTTGAAGAACTTTATAAACAAATATTCCGAGAAGACCGGGGATTTATAGAATATTTTAATCCCGTAATAAAAATTGAGGCTGAACAAAGTAAATGAGATTTTTAATTTATTTAATATTTTTTTATTTCATATTTAAAATTGTGAAGTATTTGATATCGTTGTTTGTTACTCCTTCCGGGAACCAAAATCAAACCAAAGTTAAACAAACTAAAAAAGAAAACCTGAAGATCAAGCAAGAAGACATCATCGAAGCCGAGTTTGAAGAAATTGAAAATAATCAATCGGAGAAGCGGGAAAATTAATGTCCGTAAAAGAAATCTGGAAAGATTTGGTAACCGGATTGATGAAAATCTCTTTAAGTGTAAAAGAAACACAAAGCAAACAACTCGGTTCACCTAAGAATATTTTAATTGTCCGGCAACATAATCAGTTCGGGGATTTACTAGCAAGTGTATCTTTATTCAGAGCTGTTAAGGAAACATATCCGGAAGCACACTTGACGGTAATTGCCAGTCCGCAAAATTATTTCGCAGTTGTTAAAAATAAGTATATTGACGAGTTGTTTGTTTTCGATAAAAGGAAAATATTAAACTATTCATATTTGAAGCGGTTACGCCGATTGTTGAAGCGCGGATACGATTTGGCAATAACCCCTTCCACGGTTTCCATCTCGCTTACAAGTCTATTGTTAATGAGGTTTTCCGATTCGGGAATCAGAATTGGAGTCAATAGCCTGAACGGCAAACCGAACAAGTATAATTTTCTGTTCGATAGAAGAATTGATTTGGATTGGAATGCAAAACCGGATGCACACGTATCGGATTTTATTCTTGATTTGGTACGTCCCTTCGGGATTGATACCGGAGACTTTTCATCATCGGTGGATTTTACCGGAGAAGATATTCGATCCGCTAAAAAATTTATTGAAGAATTAGGCAAA
>Ga0256841_1001884_pt1 | contig 17314 bp, 12 predicted proteins | sample 356308metaG_FD_185971 | JGI IMG/M metagenome (GOLD analysis project Ga0256841, IMG submission 185971) | Hydrothermal vent microbial communities from Mid Atlantic Ridge, Atlantic Ocean - 356-308 | ecosystem: Environmental > Aquatic > Marine > Hydrothermal vents | place: Atlantic Ocean: Mid... | reverse complement strand
CGCCGTGAAGCCGCCGAAGGCCGCCGCCCGGCAGCCGGTCTCGATGGTCTCCTTGTGCTCATAGCCCGGCTCGCGGAGGTGCACGTGCATGTCCATCCAACCCGGCGAGATCATCTTCCCCGAGGCGTCATAGACCGGCGCGCCGGCGGCGTCGAGGTCCGCGCCGATGCGCGCGATGCGGCCCTCACGGATGAGCACGTCGGCCCGGCGGGTGGCGTCGGTTTCGGGGTCGAGGAGGAGGCCGTTCTTGAGAAGGAGGTCCGGGGTCATGAGCGTGGAAGGGATGAGGGAAACGGATCTTTGAACGTACGCCGCGGCGACCGGTTTGTCGCACGAGCCGGGTCAAAGATCCCGGGGATTTTTTCGAGGGAGGACCGCGGCCCTCGCGCGACGCCGGGGGGAAACTCCCGCTCGTTCCGTTCCGTTGGAGGTCTAGACGATCACTCAATCAAAGGGATCTCCTCATGGGACGCACGAGCAAGACCCGGGAAAAGCTCATCGACGCCGCCCGCACCTTGATGTGGGACCGCGGCTTCGTGGACGTCGGCGTGCAGGAGCTCTGTACGGAAGCGGGCGTCCGCCCCGGCAGCTTTTATTACTTCTTCCCCTCGAAGGCCGCCCTCACGGTCGAGGCGCTCGAAACCCAGTGGCGCGCCTTTTCCGAGCGGATGCTCGCGCCCGCTCTTGCTCTTGAGAACCCGCTCGACCGTCTGCGGCACTTTTTCTCCGAGTTGCACCGTTCCTTCCGGGAAACGCATCAGACGACCGGGCATGTAGGCGGCTGCCCCTTCGGAAACATGAGCGGCGAACTTCAGGCGCTCGACGAGGCGATTCGGGACAAGCTCCGGGAGATGTTCGACCGGCAACTTGCTTTTTTCGAGACGATTCTCCGGGACGCCCGGGACCGGCGCCTGCTCACCGTCGAGGACGTGTCCGTCAAAGCCCGCGCCTTGTTTGCGTTGCTCCAGGGAATGCAGACGCTGGCGCATACGTACAACGACCCGGACGTGATCGAAGCGCTTACGCCCGAAGTCTTCCGCCTTCTCGGAGTCGAGGGCGCCGCCCCGGAAAGGTGAGGGGCTCGCGTCAGGGGGGCTCGCGTTCGTCATAACGGCGGCTTCGGTCCATCCCCCTCCCCCCATCCATCCCCGCCGTTCGCCCCGATCGCCTCTCGCGACCATGGCCTCCCGGGACCGTAGGGGGAATATTCCACCGCGCTCGTAACCTTTTTGAAGCGGGCGCGTCTGAGGGTTGTAGATGATCGCTCAACTATTTTCTCCACACCACCAATCACGGAGACGCTCTCATGGGAAAACTTGATGGAAAAGTCGCCGTCGTCACCGGCGGCAACAGCGGCATCGGACTCGGCATCGCCTCGGAATTCGCCCGTCAGGGCGCTCGCGTCGTCATCTTCGGGCGCAACGGCGAGCGGCTCGCCGACGCCCTCCGCACCCTCGGCGACCAGGCCCTCGCCGTACAAGGAGACGTGACGAACCTCGCCGACCTCGACCGCCTCTTTGCCCGCACTGCCGAGCGTTTCGGCAAGCTCGACGTGCTCGTCGCCAATGCCGGGATCGCCCGGCCGCTCCCGCTCGAACACATCGACGAGTCGAACTTCGACCTGATCTCCGGCGTGAATTTCAAGGGCGCTTTTTTCACCGTACAGCGCGCGCTCGCCTACCTCAACGACGGCGCTTCGATCCTCCTGATCACCTCGGGCACGAACCGGAAAGGGCTGCCGGGGTTCTCGGTTTACGCCGCAACGAAGGCGGCGCTCCGCTCGCTCGCGCGTTCCTTCTCCACCGAACTTGCCGAACGCGGCATCCGTGTGAACGCGCTCAGCCCCGGCCCCATCGAGACGCCGCTCTTCGAGAAGATGGGTCTGCCGCCGGAAACCATCGAAGCCTTCGGCGAGACCCTCACCCGGCAAATCCCCGTGGGGCGGTTCGGGAAGCCGCAGGAGATGGCCAAGGCTGCCCTCTTCCTCGCCTCCGAGGACGCCTCATACGTCGTGGGCGCGGAACTCGTCGCCGACGGCGGGCTGACGCAGGTCTGACGATTCCCCGGCAACCATCAACCTCTATCCAACCTTTCATTACGTCATGGAAATACGCGCACAAGATCCTCAAGCCCGCGAGGTCCTCGACCAGGTCGAGAACGCCTATGGCTTCGTTCCCAACGTATACCGGGAGATCGCCGAGCACAGCCCTGCGGTGGCGGAGATCTACCTCAAGGCCAACGAACGTTTCGAAGGCGCCTCGCTCACCCCGCAGGAGACGCAGGCCGTCATACTCGCCGTCTCGGCGTACAACGACTGTCACTATTGCACGAAGGCCCATCGCGCCGTCGGGAAGATGGCGGGGCTGCCCGAGGACGAGATCGACGCCCTCATCGCGGGCGGGCTGCCGAAAGATGCGCGACTGCGGACGCTCACCGTCGCCACGCGTCGTCTCATGGGCAAGCGCGGCTGGCTCAGCGACGACGATCTCGCCGAGTTCAAAGCCCTCGGCCTCGACCGGGGCCCGATCTACGAGATCATCGCCCTGATCGGCATCAAAACGATCACCAACTACATCAACCACATCGCCCATACCGAGGTGGACCCGCAGTTCCGGTAAGGAGACCGGCATGACGGGAAACCCCGAAATGAACGCGGCGTCCGGAGAGCCCATCCCGGACGCCGCGTTGGTTTGGGGCCTTGCTGCCGTCACAGGTTTTCGCGGATGAAGTCCGTGATCATGCGGAAGAGGTGGAGGCGGGTCGTGCCGCCGAAGATGCCGTGGTTGCGGCCCGGATACATCATGAAGCGGAACTGCCGGTTGGCCGCCTCGAACTTGTCGATCATCTGCACCGAATTCTGGAAGTGCACGTTGTCGTCGAAGTCGCCGTGGGCCATGAGGAGTTTCTGGTGGTCGCCGAGGCGGTCGGCATAGGTCTGCGGCGCGCCCATCCGGTAGCCCTCTTCGTTCTTCTGCGGGGTGGACATGTACCGTTCGGTATAGATCGTGTCGTAGAGCCGCCAGTCGGTGACGGGGGCGACGGAGACGCCGAGTTTGAAGACGTTCGGCCCGTCGTCGTAGAGCATCGACATGAGCGTCATGAAGCCGCCGTAGCTCCAGCCCCAGATGCCGACGCGCCCGGCGTCGACGTAGGGCAGGGCGGCGAAGTGCCTGGCGGCGGCCTGCTGGTCTTCGGCTTCGAGCACGCCGAGCTTTTTGTACGTGACGCTCTTGAAGGCCTTGCCGCGCGCGCCCGTGCCCCGGTTGTCCACGCTGGCGACGAGGATGCCGAGTTCGTCGGCGAGGTAGGCGTGCCACAGATAGCGCGAGCCGCCCCAGGCGTTCTGCACCGTCTGCGAGCCCGGCCCGCCGTAGACGTACATCAGGAGCGGATACGTCTTGTTCGGGTCGAAGTCGCGGGGCTTGATGAGGTAGGCGTTCAGGGGCGTGCCGTCGGCGCCGGGCACGGTCATGAACGCCGGCGCGGGCAGGTCGTAGGCCGCCAGCGTCTCGATGAGCGTCTCGTTGCCTTCGAGCGTTTTCACCGGCGCGCCGTCGCGGCGGTGGAGCGTGACGACCGTCGGCTGCGTGGCGCTCGAATGCGAGTCGATGTAATACCGCAGGTCGGCGGACATGTTGATGCGGTGCCGGCCCGGCGCCCGGGTGATCTTCACCGGCGTCGCGCCGCCGTCGCTGCCGGCGCGAACCGGGACGCGGTAGAGGTGGCGTTCGAGCGGGCTGTCGAGGGCGGCGGTGAAATACGCCGTGCCCGTCGCCTCGTCGATGCCGTGGAAGGCCGTCACGTCCCACGGCCCCGTGGTGATCGGCGCGACGAGGTCGCCGTCGTTCTCATACAGATAGAGGTGGTCATAGCCGTCGACCTCGCTTCGCCAGACGAAGTGCTCGCCGTCGTCGAGATAGGTGAGCTTGCTCGTCTCCACGTCGATCCACGTCGGCTCGTGCTCGTCGAGAACGACCGTCACCTCGCCCGTGGCGGGATCGCCGTAGAGCAGGTCGAGGTCGTTCTGATCGCGGTCGAGGCGAAACATCCAGACCTTGTTCGCGCCGTCGATGGCGGGCGTCCAGCCCATGCGAGCGAGGTACTCGTGCCGGTCGCCGCCCGCGTACCACGTGTCCGTGTCGAAGTACGAGATGCCGCCCGTGGCCACGTCGATGACGCCGATTTCGATCTCGCTGTTGACCTCGCCCGCCTTCGGATAGCGGAAATGCACGGCTTCCGGATAGAGCTTGCGCAGGTCGGTCATGAAGAAGTCATGTGTGTGACTTTCGTCGAGCTTGAAGAAAGCGATCCGCGCGCCGTCGGGGCTCCAGGCCCATCCGTCGCGGAGACCGAACTCCTCTTCATAGACCCAGTCGAAGGTGCCGTTGATGATGCCGCCCTCGGAGCCGTCGTCGGTGAGCCGGGTCTCCTCCATCGTGGCGAGATCGACGAGGAACAGGTTGCGGTCGCGCACGAAGGCCACCTTGTCGCCCGCCGGGTTGAGCTTGGCGAACATCTGGAAGCCCCTGGCGCGGTCGGAAATGGGGGTAAGCGTCTCGGAGGCGAGGTCGAAGACGTAATAATAGCCTTTCGTGTTCTGCCGCCAGACGCGTTCGGAGTCGGTATAGAGGAGCGCCTTCGTGCCGTCTTGGCTGTACTGGTAGCCTTCGATGGCGATGAGGCGGCCCACGTCGGGGGCCATGAGCTTCGCGCCGTCGATGAGGCGGGTGCGCGCGTCCTTTTCGAGGTCATAGCGGATCAGATCGGTGGCGCCGCTCTCCCGGTTCGCCTCGATGAACGTGATGACCGGCCCGGCTTCGGCCCATCGCCCGCCCCGGAAGAACGCTCCGGAGAATTTGCGCGAGGCGTGGATGTCTTCGAGCGTGAGGTGGGGACGGGCGGCCTCCTGCGCCCGCAGCGTGGTCGGGAGCGCGGTCGTCAGCGCGATGATCAGGAGGGTCCAAAAGCTTGTTCGTGCTCGCATGGTCTGTTCTCTGCTTGGTCGTACGCGGGAAGGAGCGGGTCGCGCGGCGGGGGCCGCCCGGGGCCGAAGCGATCGTTCCCAAAGTACGGGAGCGGCCCGCATTTGTCCACCCTTTCCCCCGGGCCTCCTTCGCGCCTTTTTGACGAAACAACTCGCGCCGGGAGACGCTTTCATGGAAGATTTCGGACCCTTCGCTCTTCTCATCAGCCGGAGCCTTCCCGTGAACCGCCTCCCCTTTGCGCCGCTCCTCCTCTTCGTGCTTCTGGGCCTCGCGGCGAAGCCTGCTCTCGCGCAGTCCGCCGGCGACGCTCCGACCGTCACGACGGCGGACGACGACACCCGCCTCAGCTTCGGCGTCATTTTTCAGCCGCGCATGAGCTACGGCCTTTCCGACCCTTCGGCTTCGAGCGGGGAGGCGACCGTGGAGCGATACGGCTTCGGCCTTCGGCGCGCCCGCTTCCGGATGCGCGCCGCCGTGGGCCGCGCCGGGGCCTTCATGCAACTCGACGGCGCCGGCGGCACGGTGAAGCTGCTCGACTACTCGGCGAGCTACCGCCCGGGCAAGCGCGTGCGCGTGCGGCTCGGGCGCTTCGCCGTGGCGCAGCCCCGCGCCATGCTCCTGACCTCCGGCGCGCAGATCGACGCCATCGACCGCGCCGCCATCGCCGAGCGGTGGGCGCGAAACACCATCGGCTCGGACGGGCGCGACTTCGGCTTCGACGTCCGGTACGCCCTCGAACGGGGGGAGCTCTCGGTCGCGCTCCACAACGGCGACGGCAACCCGGACCGCCTCCGGGGGAATTTTCGCGAGCAGCCCAGCGGCGGCGACGCCACACGCGGCGTCGAGACGCAGGGGCTCGCCGTGACGGCGTCCGCCGTGTTCCGCCCGATGGCCTCGAACGCGCTCGAGGTGGGCGGCTTCGCGGGCCTCAACGGCAGCCGCAACCCGAACACGCGCGCCGTCGGCAGCGACCGGGGGCGCACCTACGTCACGTACGGCGCGCACGTGTACTGGGGCGCCCGGCCCGGCAGCCGGCCGTTCCGCCTCAAGCTCGACGCGCTCGGCATCCTCTACGAAGCGCCCTCCCGCTTCGAGAACCGGCAGAACACCCTCGGCGTGGCGATCCTCGGCGCGGCGCGCCTCCACCGGGCCGCCGAACTCTTCGCCCGCTTCGAGCAGTATGACCCGGACACGAACCGCGCCGGCTCGGGCGACACGTACCTGACCGCCGGGGGCAGTCTCAGCCTGAGCGCGCTCCGGGGCAAGCCCTACCACCGCGAGCGTCTCACCCTCGGCTACAGCCTCTTCTCGCCCGACGGAAGCAACGCCCGCGAACATCTCGTCATCCTTCAGGCACAGCTCGTCTTTTAAGCGCCGGGCCCCGGTCCCGCTTTTCCGGCATGGATACACGCTCCACGCACGACGCCCTCCTCTCCCCGACGGCGGCCGAGATCAACCTGGCGCATCTGCGGCACAATGCGCGGGCGCTCACGGCCCGCGCGGGCGACGCCGACGTGATGGGCGTGGTGAAGGCCGACGCCTACGGGCACGGCGCGGTGCGCGTGGCGCGGGCGCTCCGCGAGGAAGGCGTGCGCCACTTCGCCGTCGCCACGGCGGCGGAGGCCGTGCGGCTGCGCCGGGCCGGCATCGACGAAGCAATCCTCGTCTTCTCCGCTCCGCTCCCCGCCCAGTTGCCCGTCTATGCCCGGCATGCCCTCGACGTGACCGTCTCCTCGCGCGAGGTGGCCGAAGCCGTCATCGCCACGGCGCGCGCCGCCGGCCCGCTCCGGGTGCACGTGAAGGTAGACACCGGCATGGGCCGCCTCGGCCTCTCGCCCTCCGAGACGCCCGCCGTCGTGCGCATGCTCGAACGCGCGCCGGGCGTGACCGTGGCCGGCCTGTGGACCCACTTCGCCACTATTGGCGACGCCTTCGTGAACGAGCAGGCGGCCCGCTTCGAAGCCGTCGTCCGGCGGCTCGGCGGCGCGCTCCCGGTGCACACGGCCAACAGCGGCGCCCTCCTCTCTCCGCCCGAACACTTCAGTCTCACCGGAACGGAGCTCGTGCGCATGGGCGTGGCCCTCTATGGCATCTATGGCCCTTCCGCCATGCTTTCCGAAGACCTGCGCCCCGTGATGCGGCTGCGCACGCGCGTGACGCACCTCAAGACGGTCGCCCCCGGCACGACGATCTCGTACGACCGGACGTGGACCGCCCCCCGGCGCACCCGCATCGCCACCGTCGGAGCGGGCTATGCCGACGGCTACCCGCGCCGGCTCTCGAACCGCGCCGAGGTGGGCCTTCACGGACGACGCTTCCCCGTCGTGGGCACGGTATGCATGGACATGTTCATGGTCGACCTCGGCCCGCCCGACGGCCCGGCGGCCACGGTGGACCTCGGCGACCCGGTCGTGCTCTTCGGAGCAGGCGGCCCTTCGGCCTTCGAAGTGGCGCGCTGGGCGCAGACCATCACGTACGAGATCTGCACCGGCGTCGCCGCCCGCGTTCCCCGTATCTATCACGACGAAACGCCGCTTCCCTCGCAAAATGCGTAAACGCCGTCTCTTTTCTTTCATAATGCCCAAGAAATCTTATATTCCGGAGAAGGCGCCGCCGCCGCCCCACTTCGAACCAAAACTGCTACCTAAATGGCAACCACTTACGATCCCGCCGACATTAACATCCTCGTGGTAGACGACGAAGAAGATGTCGTCGAAATAATCAGCCATTTTCTATCGCAAGAAGGCTTCACCGTTCACAAGGCTTATGACGGCGAGGAAGCCCTGAGCAAGGCCACCCCCGACATCGACCTGATCATCCTCGACATCATGTTGCCGGGGCTGGACGGCTACGAAGTCTGCCGTCGTCTGCGCTCGCGGGTGGAAACGGAGACGATTCCGATCATCTTCCTGAGCGCCAAGACCGAGGAGGAGGATCAGGTCAAAGGGTTGATGGTGGGCGGCGACGCCTATCTGACCAAGCCGGTCGCGCCCCAGGTGATCCTGGCGAACGTGAAGGCCGTGCTCCGGCGCTCCGGCATCGAGGAGAGCCGGACGCTCCAGGTCAAAAACCTTACGATTTACGAAGACGAGTACCGCGCCTCGCTCGACGGCAAGGACCTCGGGCTGACGCTGACCGAGTTCGAGCTGTTGCGGTACCTCGTGCGGCATCCGCGCAAAGCCTTCACGCGCCAGCAGTTGCTCGAGACGATCTGGAAAGACGCCATGATGGTGACCGAGCGCACGGTGGACGCGCACATCAAGAACCTGCGCGAGAAGCTCGGCGACTTTGCCCGCCACATCCAGACCGTGCGCGGCGTCGGCTACCGCTTCGTCGAGGACGAGTCGGCGCTGGAATGACGCAGACCTGACGCGCCCCACGACGCCGGGCGCCCCCTGGATCGAACACATGCGAGCGCGCGCCGGCATCCTGCCCGTGCGCGTTCGGCCCTTCCGTCTCACAGACGCCGGTTCTTCCCCCATACGCCGGGTTATGATGCGCCCGTTCAAACAACTCCGATCCCGCATCCTGCCGGCCCGCGCCGCCACACAGACGTGGATGATCCTGACGTTCACGCTGTTCGTCGGCGTCGCCATGGTCGTGGTGGGGCTCTACATGACGTTCGTGCTCCGTGGCGAGATCGACGGCACGATCCGGCGCACCTTGCGGCAACAGGCCGAGCGCGTGGCCGCCCTCATCGAAGAGACGCCCACCATCTCCGAGCGCATCCGCATCACGCGCGAGTTGTCCCGCCTCTCGAACCTCCACCTCACCGTCATCGAAGGCGACTCCGTCCTCATCGACGTGCTCGGGGATCGTCTCCTCAGCGACGGGGCCCTCCGCACCCGCCCGGAGATGGCCGTGCTCGAAGACGGACAACCGCATTACGCCAGGCGCCCCGGCCCCGACGGACGGCTCGTCCACTACGTCGCGCTCCGGCGGCCCGTCTCCGGCCTCGTCGTGCGCGTCGGGCAGCCGGAGCCCCCGCTCTTCGCCCTGATCAGACGGATGGAGGTTATCCTCGTCTTCGCCATGGCGCTGGCCTTCCTGCTGGCCCTCTTCGGAAGCTGGGTCGCCGCCCGGCAGGTCACCCGCCCGCTCATCGCCATCCGCAACAGCGCCCGAAGCATCAGCGAGGGCGACTTTGACGAGAAGATCCAGGTGGACTCCCGCGCCGCCGAGTTTCAGGATCTGGCCAAGAGCCTCAACCGCATGTCCGACAGCTTCCGCGAGAAGATCAACGAGTTGCAACGGCTGGCGCGGCTGCAGAACGAGTTCATCGGCAACGTCTCGCACGAGGTCCGCAATCCCATCTTCGCCGTCGGGGGCTACCTCGAAGCGCTCGGCTCCTCCAACCTCACCCCCGCGCAGCGCCAGTTTTACGCGGAGAAGGGCCTGGCCAACCTCCAGCGGCTGCACAACCTGTTCAACGACCTCATCGAGATCGCCCGCCTCGAATACCGGGAGGACCTCATCAGACCCGAGGTGTTCGACCTCCAGGATCTCGTCGAGGAGGTGGCCGAGATCCTTCAGCCCAAAGCCGAAGAAAAGGGCATCTCGCTCGAGATCGAGAACCCGCCGACGCCCGTCTATGCCGACCGCAACCGCATCCGGCAGGTGCTCACCAACCTGGTCGACAACGCCATCGCCTATTCGGACGCCGGGACGGTCCGCGTCCGCCTGCGCCGCCGCCTCGACAAGATCCGCGTCGAGGTCGTCGACACGGGCAAGGGCATTCCCGAGGAGCACCTCGAACGCATCTTCGAGCGTTTCTACCGCGTCGATCCGGACCGCTCGCGCAAGAGTGGAGGCACCGGCCTCGGGCTGAGCATCGTCAAGCAGATCCTCCACGCCCACGGCGAGAGCATCCACGTCGAGAGCACCCAGGGCCGGGGCGCCCGTTTCTGGTTCGACCTCCCCTATGCCCCGGAACCGGAGCCGGTCCAGGCACGGGGCTGAGCCTCGCCTTTCTTCGCCTCGCCGGGCCGCTCCGGGCGCCGCTCGCCATTCTTTGCAAAGGATACATACGTCCCGTTTCCGTCGGAACGAAGAATTTCGTTATTTCCCTCGTTGGAATACTTGATCGAGGCGGCGGACGGAACGCGCCCGGAAGGGACCGCATATCAAGGGTATCACGAGATATCAAGGGTATCACGAGCGAGCCGGCCTGTGAGCTTCCCGCACCGGGCCCCTCCGCCGGACGTCATCCCGCAGTCTCTCCCTCGCGAGGGAGTCAAACGTTGATATAGATATGGCAAAAGGAAAGAGCGCGCGGAAGCCTCGCGGTCAGGAAGCGCTTCCGGTCGAGGAAGTCATCGGCGTCGCGGACCAGAACGGGGTCCCGACGTCCGCCCGCGAAACCGACATCGAGGGCGACCTGCCCGTGACGCCGGTCGGGCCGGAAGATTTTGACGCGGAGACGCTGCTGGCCGTCTATCGCCGGATGCTCACCTCGCGCCGTCTCGACGAGAAGATGCTCACGCTGCTCAAGCAGGGCAAGGGCTTCTTCCACATTGGATGCGCCGGGCACGAAGCCGCGCAGGCGGCCGTCGGGCTGCTCTCCCGCGCCGGGCACGACTGGTTCAGCTTCTATTACCGCGACCTGACGATGTACCTCAGCCTCGGCGGCACGCCCGAGGAAGTGATGTTGCTGCACCTGGCCAAAGCCGAGGATCCCAACAGCGGCGGCCGCCAGATGTCCGAGCATTACAGCAACCGCGAGCGCCACATCCTGCCGATCTCCTCGTCGGTCGGCTCGCAGTACCTGCCGGCGGTGGGCGTGGGGCTGAGCCTGATTCGGGAAGAGACCGACGCTTACGTCTACTGCTCCTCCGGCGACGGAGCGACTTCGCAGGGCGACTTCCACGAGGCGCTCAACTGGGCCGCGCGCGCCAAGGCGCCCGTGCTCTTTCACATCCAGGACAACAAGTACGCCATCTCGGTGCCCGTCTCCGAGCAGACGGCGGGCGGCAGCGCCTACAAGCTCGCCCGGGGCTACGAGGGCCTCCGACGCATCCACGTCGACGGCACGGACTTCTTCAAGGCGTACGCCGCCGCCCGCACGGCGCTCGACCACATTCGCAGCGGCCACGGCCCCGTCTGCCTCGTCTCGGACGTGGTGCGCCTGTTGCCCCACTCCTCCTCGGACGACCACCGGAAGTATCGCACCGCCGAGGAACTCGAAGCCGACCGCAAGATCGACCCCATCGTGCGCTTCGAGGTGCAGCTCCGCGAAGCCGGCCTCCTCGACGACGAGACCATCACGCGCACCCGCGAAGCGGTGGGCGCCGAGGTGGATGCCGCCGCCGTGTGGGCCGACGCCCGCCCGGACCCCGACCCCGCCACCGCCACGAAGCACGTCTTCTATGAAGGCGACCTCGACCTGACGTACGAAGCCACGCAGCCTTCGGGGGACCCCGCCGTGATGGTCGACGCCATCAACCACGCCCTGCACGAAGAGATGGCGCGCAACGAGCGCGTGATCGTCTATGGCGAAGACGTGGCCGGCGGCAAGGGCGGCGTCTTCACGGCCACGAAGGGCCTGACCGACCGCTTCGGCAAGGACCGGTGCTTCAACGCGCCGCTGGCCGAGGCCTCCATCGTCGGCACGGCGGTGGGCTTCAGCGCCTACGGATACAAGCCCGTCGTCGAGATCCAGTTCGGCGACTACATCTGGCCGGCGATGCAGATGCTCCGCAACCAGGCGGCCTCGTTCCGCTACCGTTCGAACGGCGCGTGGGGTTGCCCGATGGTCATCCGCGTGCCGGTGGGCGGCTACATCCACGGCGGCCTGTGCCACTCGCAGAACATCGAAGCGTGCTTCGGCCACATGCCGGGCTTCAAGATTGCCCTGCCTTCGACCGCCGCCGACGCCAAGGGGCTGCTCAAGAGCGCCATCCGCATGGAGGACCCCGTCCTCTTCCTCGAACACAAGGCCCTCTACCGATCCGCCGCCGCCCGCTCGCCCGAGCCGGACGCCGACTACCTCCTGCCCTTCGGCAAGGCCCGCCTCGCCCGCGAAGGCACGGACCTGACCATCGTCACCTACGGCATGATGGTCCACAAGTCGATGAACGTGGCGCGGATGCTGGAGAAAGAGGGCGTCTCCGTGGAAATCGTCGACCTGCGCACCATCGTCCCGCTCGATACGGAGACGGTCCTCGCCTCGGTCCGGAAGACGAACCGGGCGCTCGTCGTGTATGAGGACCACGAGTTCGCCGGCTTCGGGGCCGAGCTGTGCGCCCGGATCGGCGACCTCACCTTCACCCACCTCGACGCCCCTGTACGCCGGGTGGCGGGCGCTTTCTCGCCCATCCCCTTCGCCGACCCGCTCGAGAAAGCCGTCCTCCCGAGCGACGACGACATCCTCACGGCCGCCCGAGAGGTCCTCGCCTTCTAAAGCTTCCGGGGAAGGATCCCGCGCAAGGAATCCCGCACGTTCGCTTGCGAGATTGCCCTACAGACAAGGGTCGCGGTTTTTCGTATCCTGGCCTCAGAACGTCACACGCGCCCCCCTCCGTGTGGCGACGGCCCGAAAGGGTCGGAGAAACCGGATCGGCGGGAAACCAACGATCACGGTTCGAACGAGGGCCTCGAAGCCGGACCGATGCAATGCGGGCCGGCTTCCCGTATTTGGGAGCCTTCCGACAAATCTTTCCATGAAGCGCGCGCCCGATACGGTTATCCCGTTCCTCGCGTGTACTATTGGAGACGCGTGCAAAGGGACCCTCGCCGTCGTTCGCCTCGTGTAACGGATGCCCTCCGCGAGTTGACCACAAGAACGGGCAAAACACGCGACCCCCGGAGGCGCGAGCGACGGATGCGCGCGTGTTTTGCCCGAAAAGCGCGCCCCGAATGCATGTCTCCGGAAGAGACTTGCATTACACCGACCGTATCGTTTCTTTGTCGGAGGAGCGTCCCGAAGTGGTCACTTTCCGTTGCCCGATGCCGCCGGCTCATTGGAGTCGGCATGCGCGCTCCCATTGAGCCGCCGACTCCGACGGGTCGGTCCGGCGGCGGCCCCGTTGATGGTTTTTCGAACCTGACTCGGCGTGCTTCTTGTTGTAAGCCTGCCGCACGCGTCCTCCCTCGGCCGCCCACGGGGGGGAACGCGACGCCTCCGCAACCCTGTGTCGAGATCGTTGTTAGATAAACATTTTCTCCATCCACTGCCCGAACGCCATGCGTAATCCCGTTCGTCTTTTAGGCCTGACCGTCGCGCTGGTCGCCTTCCTCCTTCCGGTCGCTCCGGCCTCCGCCCAGTACTTCGGGCGCAACAAGGTCCAGTACGACGACTTTGACTTTAAGGTCTTCAAGACGGATCACTTCGAGATCTACTTCTATCCGGAAGAGAAACAGGCCGTCAAGGATGCGGCGCGCATGGCCGAGCGCTGGTATACCCGGCACTCGCGGACCTTTCTGCGGGAGTTTCACGAGCGGAAGCCGATCATTTTTTACGCCAACGACGCCGACTTCCAGCAGACGAACGCCATCAGCGGCTCGCTTGGCCAGGGCACGGGCGGTGTGACGGAGTCCATCAAGGAGCGCGTCATCATGCCGCTGACGGGCATCTACCGCGAGACGGATCACGTGCTCGGGCACGAGCTCGTCCACTCGTTCCAGTACGACATCGGCCTCAACAGCACCGACAGTTCGAGCTTTTCGCTGGGGTTGCTCCCGCTGTGGCTCGTCGAGGGGATGGCGGAATACTTCTCGCTCGGGCGCGAGGACCCGCACACGGCCATGTGGATGCGCGACGCCGCCCTCCGCGACGACCTGCCCACCATCGAACAGATCACCACCGGTTTCAAGTATTTCCCCTATCGCTACGGGCAGGCCTACCTGGCCTACATCGGCGGCAAATACGGCGACGTCGCCGTCGCCAACCTGTACAAGCTCGGCGGGCTCGTCGGATTGGACTCGGCCTTCGTCTATACGCTTGGCATCACGGCGGACTCGCTCTCGACGGAGTGGCAACAGGCCGTCAAGGACGCCTACTTGCCGCTGACGGAAGGGCGCACGCCTGCCGATGAGGCGGGGCGGCTCGTGCTCTCGAAGGACAAAGACGGCGGCGAACTCAACATCTCGCCCGTGGTCAGTCCGGACGGGCAATACGTCGCCTTCCTCTCCGAGCGCGACATCTTCAACATCAACCTGTTCATCGCCGACGCCAACACCGGCAAGGTGGTCAAGAAGCTCAAGGGCACGAACTCGAATCCCCATTTCGACGCCATCCGGTTCATCGCCTCGGCGGGCTCGTGGTCGCCCGACGGCAAAAAGTTCGCCTTCATCACGTTCGTCGAAGGGGATAACGAGATCTCCATCCTCGACTGGAACTCGGGCGACATCGAGCGCCGCATCGCCGTCGACGGCGTGACGGCCATCACGAACCTGGCCTGGTCGCCCGACGGTCGGCGGCTGGCCTTCTCGGGGATGGACGGCGGCATCAGCGACCTCTACGTGCTCGACCTCCGCACGAACGTCGTGCAGCAACTCACCAACGACCGGTATGCCGACCTCCAGCCCGCCTGGTCGCCCGACGGCGAAACGATCGCCTTCGTGACCGACCGGGGCCCCGGCGGCACCGACTTCGAGACGCTCAAGTACGCCAAAGAGCGCCTCGGTCTGATCAACGTGGAGACGGCAGAGATCCGCGTGGTGATTCCCTTCGAGCACGCCATGCACACGAACCCGCAGTTCTCGCCGGACGGACGCAACCTGTATTTCCTCTCGGACCACAACGGCTTCAAAGACATCTACCGCATCGCCCTCGATACGGACGAGGTTTTCCAGATCACGCGCTTGCAGACGGGCGTCAGCGGCATCACGGCGCTCTCGCCGGCCATGTCCGTGGCCATCCAGAGCGGGCGGATGATGTTCTCCGTCTTCACGGGCAATCAGTACAACGTGTTCTCGCTGGAGCCGGAGGAGCTTCGGGGCGTCCCCGTGCCGCGCCTGGACGAAGGCGAAGCGCCGGCGGGCATCCTGCCGCCGTTCCGCGCGGTGGATCAGGGCCTCGTGAGCAGTTATCTCCAGGATCCGCTCTCCGGCCTCCCCGAAGATCAGGACTACGAGGTGAACGAATACAGCGCCCGTCTCAAGCTCGACTACGTCGCGCCGCCGACCATCGGCGTGGCGGCGGGCGGCCCCTTCGGCACGGCGCTCGTCGGCGGCATCGGCCTCTTCTTCAGCGACATGCTCGGCGACCAGAACCTCGTCGTCATTGCGCAGGCCAACGGCACCTTCAAGGACATCGGCGGACAGGTGTCCTATCTCAACCGCAAACACCGGCTCAACTACGGCGGTTCGGTGGCGCACATCCCCTACCTCATCGGCGGCACCCGTGCGGGCTTCGGCGTCGATCCCCAGACAGGCCAAAATGCCCAGATCGTCGAGCAACTCCGCCAGCGCATCTTCATCGATCAGGCCGAGGGGCTGGCCTCGTACCCGCTCTCGACGACCCGCCGCCTCGAGCTCTCCGCCGGCTTCACCCGCTACGGCTTCGACATCGAGGTCGACCGGTACTACATCTCCTCGTTCCAGATCCGGCGCGAGCGGGACAGCTTCCCGGCCCCCGACCCGATCTACTTTGCCCAGGGGGGCCTTGCGTTCGTGACCGACTACTCGACTTTCGGCTTCACTTCGCCCGTGCGCGGGGGCCGGTCCCGCTTCGACGTCTCGCCCTTCGTGGGCACGCAGAGCTTTGTCCGTGTGCTGGCCGACTGGCGGAAGTACCTCTTCGTCAATCCCGTCACGTTTGCCGTGCGCGGCCTCCACGTGGGCAACTACGGGGCCAAGGAGACGAACGACCGAACCGAACAGCTCTTCACCCAGGAATACCTCGGCTATGCGAACAGCCTCAGCTTCGTGCGCGGCTACAGCTTCACCTCTTTCGACGGCAACGAATGTACGCAGACGGAGCAGAGCACCTGCGCCGAGTTCGACCGCCTCCTGGGCTCACGCATCGCCGTAGTAAGCGCCGAACTGCGCATCCCGCTGCTGGGCACCGACGCCTTCGGCCTGCTCAACTTCCCGTACCTGCCCACGGAGATCTCCTTCTTTGCCGACGGCGGCGTAGCCTGGACGGCCGACGAAGCGCCGGTGCTCAAGTTCAGGCGCGCTTCGACGGAACGCATCCCGGTCTTCAGTGCGGGCGTCTCCACACGGTTCAACCTCTTCGGCTACACCGTGCTCGAGATCTTCTACGCGAAGCCGTTCCAGCGCCCGCTCAAGGGCGCCCACTTCGGCTTCCAGATCGTTCCGGGCTGGTAAACCCTTCCCCTTCCGGAATCGGGGTTCAAAACGCTGGACGAGCATCCGCGTTTTGAACCCCGACTTTTTTGCGCCGCGCCGGCCGTCACGCGGGTGAGACGAGCGCTTCATCCGCCAGCAGGCGCGCTTCCATCACCGTGACGGCCCGCCCGGCGACTTCGACCCGCTCCGCCCCGACGCGCACGCGGACCGCGCCGCCGCGCTCCGAGGCCTGGAAGCCCGTCATTTCCGTCTTGCCCAGCCGCGCCTGCCAGAAGGGGCCGAGGCAGCAGTGCGCCGAACCCGTCACGGGGTCTTCCGGGATACCCAGACGCGGCGCAAAAAAGCGTGACACGAAGTCGTACGGCCCGTCGCCGGCGGCCGTCACGAGGACGCCGCGCGTCTCGAGAACCTCCAGGCGCGACATGTCCGGGCGAAGCGCGCGCACGGCCCCGGCATCCGCAAGCAGGACGAGGTAATCCTCACGGCCGCGCCCCACGTACACCGGCGCGACGCCAAGCCCCTCGACCAGCCCCTCCGGCGCGTCGGTCTCCTCTTCCGGATCGGCGGGGAAATCCATCGCGATCCAGCCGTCGGCGCCCTGCCGTGCGGTCAGCCGCCCGCTCCGCGTCTCGAAGACCGCCGGTTCGCCGGGCGGCAGTTCTCCCTGCTCCCACAGCACATGGGCCGAGGCGAGCGTGGCGTGCCCGCACAGATCCACCTCGGCGCGCGGCGTGAACCAGCGCAGGTCGTATACGGACGTCCCCGCGCGGCGCACGAGGAAAGCGGTCTCGGAGAGGTTCATCTCGGCGGCCACGCGCTGCATCCACGCTTCCTCACGCGGCGCATCGAGGAGGCATACGGCGGCAGGGTTTCCGGAAAAGGCGCGGTCGGCGAAGGCATCGACCTGAAAGAGCGGCAAGGACATGGGCACAAAAGGTTTGGAAGGTGAAAGACGCCGGGCGTTCCGACAAAATACCGTGAAACCTGGCGCATGAAACGTAGAACTTCTATCCTCCGACGAACACTCATCGGTCCAGGTTGCGATGTACGCCCCCTTCCGTTCCCTGCTTTTCCAC
>Ga0256841_1001883_pt1 | contig 17318 bp, 16 predicted proteins | sample 356308metaG_FD_185971 | JGI IMG/M metagenome (GOLD analysis project Ga0256841, IMG submission 185971) | Hydrothermal vent microbial communities from Mid Atlantic Ridge, Atlantic Ocean - 356-308 | ecosystem: Environmental > Aquatic > Marine > Hydrothermal vents | place: Atlantic Ocean: Mid... | reverse complement strand
CCCTAGTACATGACAACGCCTCACAGATCGAAGGGCGCGTGGAAGGACAACGTATCGTCATCCTAACTCAATACGTTAAAAAAATACATTAAACCCCGAGGGCGATTATTCAGACTCCGGAGTAGACTTTCGTCGGTATTTCAAAAAGGTGGAATAGAGCAAAAGCACTATCCCCGGCACGATAAAGAAGAGGTCGAGTTTGGTGGAAGGGGAATACATATTGAGCAACCCGCCCAATCCCACCAGGGAAATAGCGATGATGTTAATTTTGTCTCTTGATCTGGTATTCGTCTTAGCATCCATCTCCTTTGGTTTTCTGAGTAAGTGCAAATATAATCAAATATGTCGTTACCACCTTCCTATCAACAATGAGCTATGCGCAGTGGTCTAAAAACAGATCACATATGGAGATATAGGACGGATAAACGGAGTTGTACACTCGATTTAATTTGGCGTCAGTTTACAACTGCTTTTTTGGCCATTCTATAATGATTACCGACAAATTCAAAAATGTAGAGTCCACTCTTATAGAACTCTATGCTATATTTCTCTTTTGAAGAAGTACCTACTATCTTATCTATAAGTCGACCATCTAAGGTGTAAATATTAATATACCGAAGATCCCTAAAACCCCGGTTTAACTCAATGGATAATTTTCCCGAAGCAGGATTGTGGAATATTTTAATTTTGTCATTTGAAACCAAGGGGTCAATAGTAGCCGAAATTAATTCATCACAATTTTCAACCAATCCTGTATTGTAATGGCCGAATTCGGGATCGCTATAACACCTTAGACCTCTCCTAATATCACAATCTAAAAAACCATAATTGAAGGGAAACATATATTGCACTCCTCCAAGCAATTGGATAACTTCTCCACCAAATTGAAAATAATAAATACTTGTAGAACAATTCATAACTTTAAGATTATACCCATTTATAGATACAAATCTTACGTTATCTACAGTAACTTCATATTTTATTTCTTTATCATAAGTTACATCGTAGGATTTAGAAACCCATGAATCCCCTACATTGGCAGAAAAGTTATATAGAATGTAAAAATTATTATCATCCGAATATCTCCAGACGGTATCTCCTTTCACATACAGATACTCTAACCTCTTTGGGTCAATAGAAGTGCCATATGATCTATATTCGACTTCTTTCAATATCTTACAATTTAGCCCTTGAATGGTTGTATCTCTAGTATATTCTATCGTTACATAGCCTTGGGCTGGAGAAAAAAAACTTTCGATATTGGTGTAATACCATTTACTTCCAACGGGAGCAAACTCTTGCCCTTGAGCTTCCGGATCAAGAAACAAGACAAGCAAAACGATTAAATTAATTGCTTTCATTTTTCTTTATTTTTAGTGAACGAATAAACTTATATTTATACTACTTCTCAATGCTCAAAATATCTAGAAACATAATTCTCATAATCCGCGATATATCGTTTTATGTGATTTAGTAAAAGAGATGGATAACTCCTTTTTCCTTTCTCAATTCCATTGTCAAAACAAATATACTTAAAATCCGGGATTCTTCAATATTAAAGCAGGACAAATTCTTTGTTATATAGCAATAGAGTAAAATTAGTTCACAATTGCCTTGGTGATTTTGCTTAAATCAGAGGTATGTTCCGATTAACTTAGGCAATGCTATATCTGCACGAATTATAGAATCCATAAACCTGACGAAGATACCCAATGCGGTAATACCGGCGAAATTCCTACAATTTATTCTTCAGTATTTGTTTGATGATTAAGATATCGTCCTTATCATTCAGGATTTTAAGCCAATAGGATCCCATAGGAAGTTTCGAAGTATTAAGTCTACTACCCTTAGGATCTATTGGGAGCTTTTCTTTATAAACCGATTGCCCGAGTGCGTTTATTATCTCAACACGGACTAGTCGATGGCAAGTACAGGAAATGTTTATTTCATCTTTAAAAGAATTGGGAAATATATTAATACCCGATACTCGTTTAACGTTTTCTACTAAGGTGATTGAATCCAATCCATCACAATTTTCATCAATTCCATTATTGGGAATATCCATTGCCCCCGGATGGATATTGGGGTCATTGTCATCACAATCGGTTAAAACGGAGTAGCCGTCGCCATCTTTGTCGATTTGCTTGGCTATAGTTGCAAATGAAAAAGTATCCGTTTTTAAAAATAATAAATGAGCACCCGGATTGGTAATCATAACATAAAAAATATCCTCCGCTTGGTAATTGCTATCCAATTCCAAATGGTTGTTATCTGTAGAGTCAATATAGTTTCCATTGACATACCAAACATATGTACTGCCCGTTACATTTTCATCGATCAATAGGTCCAATTCTATATTTTCCTTACTATTAATAAATGCCCGAGGGCTGACTGGAATGGGTCTTTGTGGGGCGTAAAGAGTAAATAAATTTACACGAGGTAATATATCTTCAAATGTTAAGAAATTATACTCTACATAGAGATTATTCAACGTTGGAAAAGTAGAACCCGAATCAAAAGAATTAAATTCATTGTTAGCCACCCCTAACTTTTCCAGATGAGGACAATTTACAAAGGAAGGTATGGTATCAGAAAGATCATTTACCGAAACATTTATTTCCTCAACATTTGGTAAAGATTTAAAATCAGGGATACCCATCAATCTATTATGAGATAGATCCAAAACAATAAGTCTAGGTAAAAAGGCAAAATCAGGGATATCCCCTTCCAAATGGTTATAAGTCAATTCCAATGATTCCAGTAAAGGTAAGTTGGAAAAATCAGGGATGTGCCCTTCAATATTTGAGTAAAAAGGGATAAGAACACGTACAAATCCTCCAATTCTCATTGATTTGAGTGATGGCAAGTTAGAAAAATTAGGGATACTGCCAGATAAGTCTCGACCAATAAGGGTCAATTTTTCCAACTTGGGTAAATTAGCAAAATCAGGGATATCATCTTTAATCTTAGTATATGAAATATTGAGCACTTTGAGATTAGGAAGTGCAGAAAAATCAGGAATTGTTCCGGAGATTTTGGATTCTCCAGCCCAATCTCCCCCTATGCTGAGCTTATTGAGGTTGGGTAAGTTATGAAAATCAGGAATATTTCCGATTATTGAGAATTCTCTAATGGTCAATATTTTGAGTTGCCTCAAGTTAGAAAAATCAGGAAGGGCTCCTGTGAAATTATTATATGAAACTTCAAGAGTTTCTAAATTAGGCATATTATGAAAATCCGGAATGTTACCGCTCAATCCGTTAGCACTAAGACGAAGCCTGGTGAGCTGCTTCAAGTTAGAAAAATCAGGAAGGGCTCCCGTGAAATTATTAGATGAAGCTTCAAGGGATTCCAAATTTGGCATATTGTGAAAATCCGGAATGTTCCCACTCAATCCATTACGACTAAGTTGAAGCCTCTTTAGGTGTTTCAAATTAGAAAAATCAGGAATGCGACCGGTTAAACTATCATGACCGATTAAACTAAGGTCACTGAGCTCCGGAATTCCCGTAAAATCAGGTATAATCCCCTGAAGTCCAAGATTGGAGCCTCCCGATATGAATAACTTTTCCAAGGCAGGGAGTTGTAAATCCGGCAATTGTCCATTAACTGAACTTAAAGTGATGGATTGTACACAGCCATCAGAATTGAGACGTACACCAAACCAAGTATTCATAGGTTTATTTAAATCCCATTGAAACACCCCCCAACTATTACCATCCAGCTCATTGTATAAGTTGACGAGTTCTAAAGAATCCTTTAAACGGTCACAAGCAAAAAGGGTATTTATTGTACTGCATTCTACATCCCTTCTCCTCTTGGGTTCTTCTCCTACATGAGTAAGAGGTGTAGATTGACCAGAGATCAGATCATCACTATTTAACTCATAAACGCTACTACCCTTCTCCCTATCTAAAGAAGGGTGAATGGTATGAAAAATAGGACGATTTACCTCTTTATCAACCGCACCATATACTTTCATAATGGCAGGGTGTATGCTCGACAATATTCCTATACAGCAAAATATAAAAGCAGATTTCATAGCTAAGAACATTTGTTAACGATATCCATTTACAGTCCCAATAGCTGAGGTATTTAAACCCAATTCATTCTCAGGCAAATATACAAAAAAGAAAGCAATCAGCAAAAATTCAGGAGGGTGGTAGGTAATGCTATAGTTTATTAAAGGTAATTTCCCCGATAAATTGACTTCTTCCCGTTCTCTTCCAATTTTGAGGCTACTATAAGATTTTTTCGTTTCCTCCCCTTCTATTCATAGAAAGTATCCCTATCTGAAAATTCTTCAATAAGGGGGATACTTATTAGGGTTGTGATAGCACAAGGATTTTGGAATCTCTGAGGGAGAACAAAAAAAATACATTAGAGCAATTCTGATGATGATATCCTTGTCGAAGGCATTTTAATCCCACTTTTACATTTTCTATTAAAAAAATAGGCCAATATAGAAAATCCTTATACCTTTGACCGAACGTTCAGTCTTAAAGGAATTATGGCACCAAGATCAAAAGAAGAAAACGAAATTATTCGCAATAAACGTAAAGCCGAAATCATTCTGGTAGCATTGGAGCTATTTGCTACCAATGGATATCACAGCACGTCCATCAGCGCAATTGCTCAAAAAGGAGGAATATCTAAAGGATTGATGTACAATTATTTCAAAAGCAAAGAAGATTTACTCAAAGAAGTGTTGTTATTCAGCTACAAAAAAGCTTCAGATACTTTGTTTGAAAAAATGCAAGCGGAAATACAGTATAAATCCCTGAAAGATGCTATTAAAACGGTGATTGAATTTTTTATTGAAATGATGACCGAAAACGCACATATCTGGAAATTATCCATTTCACTTTCAATGCAGGTAACCGATATGCCGGATGTTCAAACCATCATGAGTAAAATATTTTCGGAAGCTTATCTACGAATTGCTTTTTTACTAAACCCGGAAAATCCAAAAACTGTCGAAGCGGAAGCACGAATAATAGCGGCAACTTTGGATGGAATTGCCTTGCATTACTATGTCATCGGTGCATCCTATGATTTGGATGCCGTTAAAAATAAATTAATCGAAGATCTCACGAGTAAATTTTAAAGATATGAAACGAACATGAATTTTATTAAACATAAATTTCACACAGAGTTTTGTTTAAAAAAATTCATGTGAGAGCGAAGCGGTTACATAGCTGCAGAAAATTTATAATACATTTATTTTCAATTTATTAGAAATTTTTAAAGATATGAAACGAACATGAATTTTATTAATTATAAATTCACACAGAAAGATAATTAAAAAAATTCATGTGAGAGCGAAGCGGTTACATAGCTGCAGAAAATTTATAATACATTTATTTTCATTTATTAGAAATTTTTAAAGATATGAAACGAATATTAACCCTAATCAGCCTTTTTACCGTGTTGTATGCGCAAGCACAAGATGCTACGGAAATTTTAAAAAATTCGGATCGCAAAGTGCGTGGAAATACATCTTATGCAGAAATCACCATAAAAATCAGCCGTCCTAAGTGGCAACGCGAAATGCGTCTAAAAAGTTGGACAAAAGGCGATGATTATGCCGTTTCACTCATCAGTTATCCAGCAAAAGAAAAAGGGATTGTTTTTCTAAAACGCAAAAACGAGATGTGGAACTATATGCCGTCGATAGAACGAACCATAAAAATGCCCCCTTCTATGATGTTGCAATCGTGGATGGGAACGGATTTAACCAATGACGATTTGGTCAAACGCTCTTCTATCGTAAGGGATTATACGAGCAAAATCATAGGGGAAGAATCAGTAAGTGGATTAAAATGCTGGAAAATTCAACTCACCCCCAAAGAAGATGCTCCGGTTGTTTGGGGAAAATTACTTATTTGGGTTGATCAGAAAGATAATATGCAAATGAAGATAGAATTTTATGACGAAGATGATTTTTTAGTCAATAAAATGTTGGCTTATAACCCGAAATTATTTGATGGCAAGAAATTGCCTTCGAAAATAGAATTTATTCCGGTGGATAAACCCGGTAACAAAACGGTTATCATCTATAATAAATTGGTCTTTGATAAGCCCATAAGCGAAAGCTATTTTACGATTAATCACATTAAGAAATTACGATAACCGAACTATGAGAACCATACTGAAATTGGCTTGGAGAAATATTTGGCGAAATAAAAAAAGGAGTATTATTACCATTATTTCAGTTTTTATCGCTGTGTTTTTAGCTCTGATTATCAGATCTATGCAGCTGGGAATGTATGATAACGTGATTAAGAATGTCGCCGGAAATTACACCGGCTATTTACAGATTCACAACAAAGGATACTGGGAAGATCGCAATCTCGAAAATAGCATCACGCTCAATGATACTTTGATTAAAAAAATAAATACTACCGAAGGCGTGGAAGACATTGTACCACGACTGCAGACCTTTTCATTGGCTTCGTATGGAAATACTTCCAAAGGCGTTTTGATTAATGGAATCGATATTGAAAAAGAAAACAAAATCAGATCCTTAGGGGAACGCTTATCAAAAGGAAAGGCTTTTGTATCTGCAGCCAATGAAGTGATTGTAGGAAAGGGCTTGGCAAAATATTTTTCACTTAAACCCAACGACACGATTTACCTTATTGGACAAGGTTATCACGGAATGGCAGCGGCGGGCAAGTTTACAGTTGCAGGTATCATAGATTTAAAAAATCTAGAATTGAATAATTTGGTGATTTTTATGCCTATAAAAACTTTACGAAATTACTTGTCCTCTCCCGATATTGTAACCAATTTAATCATACTTAAAAGTGAAAAAACAGATGTGGATAAATTACGAATACAGTTGCTGAAAAATTTACCTGAAAATCAGTTTGAAGTGATGACTTGGAAAAAAATGTTGCCCGAATTACATCAAGCAATAGTAGCGGACAACGCCGGCGGATTGTATATGGTTTTTATCCTTTATTTGATTATCACTTTTGGTATTTTCAGCACCATTTTAATGATGACCCAAGAACGGATTTTTGAATTTGGTATAATGACTGCCATCGGAATGAAAAAGAAAGTTATCATCAAAATTCTTTGGGTTGAGACCTTGTTGTTGAGTTTGATAGGCGTCGTTTTGGGAAGCATCGTCGCCTATCCCATTTTATACTACTTTCACAAAAATCCTTTACCACTTCCTTCGGACAAAGCAGATATGATGGAAAAATTCGGATTTTTACCCGAAATACCCTTTTCCATTTCCACTGATATTTTTATAACGCACGGTTTAATAATCTTTGGTATTGCCGTATTTGTCGCTTTATATCCGACCCTTAAGATCTTACGACTGAATACCTTAAAAGCAATGCATAAAAAATAACACGATGAAAACAATACTAAAAGTAGCTTGGAGAAATCTATGGCGTAATAAATTAAGAACAAGTGTGATTATTTTTTCAATCATACTTGGATTGTGGGGAAGTATGTTTTTTATGGGAATGATGAACGGAATGAACGAAAATAGAATCAGTTCTGCAATAAACACCTATTTGGCTCATATTCAAATACATCATTCAAATTATTTGGATAACCCCATCATCAATAATAATATACAAGATGTTGACAAAATAGCGTCATTTTTGAGAAAAGATAAACGCATAGAAGCTTTTTCCAAACGAAGCATAATAGATGCTATGGCAAGTACTTCAAAAGGTTCGACGGGTATCAAATTAATAGGTGTTGATAAAAATAGCGAAGTAAAAGTCAGTAGTATTCCCACTAAATTATCCGAAGGCAGTTATTTGTCAAAATACAAAAAACCCTCGGTGGTTATCGGCAAAAAATTAGCCGATAAATTGGGCTTGAAATTGAAATCAAAAATAAAATTGAGTTTTCAAAACCTTTCGGGAGATGTGCTTTCCTATGCGTTTAGAGTCGAAGGAATATACAAGTTAAATAACTCAATGATAGAACGTTCCAATGTTTTTATTAAAAAGTCGGATTTAAAAGAAATATTAAACCTTCCCCAAGATATCACACACCAAATATTGATAAAACTCGAGGATATCAAGCAATCTGAAGATGTAAAAAAGGATTTGCAAGCCATTACATCAGCTGATAAGGTGCAAACATGGGATGAGGTTGCCCCCGAACTGGGATATGCACAAGAAACGATGTCCACTTTTGCCTATATTTTTATGGCAATTATTTTGGTAGCACTTTCCTTTGCCATTATCAACACGATGCTGATGGCAGTTTTGGAGCGCCAAAGAGAATTGGGAATAATGATGGCAGTCGGTTTCAACAAAACCAAATTGTTTTTGATGATTATGACAGAAACATTATTGATCGCCTTGATTGCTGCCCCCTTGGGCTTGCTGATATCCTTTCTGACCATTCATTATTTCGAACAACACGGGTTACAATTTCTTTCCGTCGCCCAAGGAATGGAATATTTTGGGGTCGGAGCAACCGTTTACACCAAATTAGAACCCCAATATTATTGGGTAATCCTGTTAATGACCTTGTTTACCGCTTTTATATCGGCTGTATTTCCTGCTAAAAAAGCACTGAATACCAAGCCCATTGAAGCCATTAGAGAAATTTAAAAAATCAGATTAAAAATACTAATTATGAATGTAATAGAAACCACTAATCTCAAGAAATTCTATAACGAAGGTACCGAACTCGAAGTGCGAGCCTTAAACGATGTAAACTTGTCCATAAAACAAGGAGAATTTACGGCAATTGTAGGACCATCGGGTTCCGGGAAAACCACCCTTTTGAACATTATCGGTGGTTTGGATACACCGACATACGGAAAAATATTTATTGATGGAAAAGATATTTCAAAACTCAATGAAAACCAATTAATAGATTTTCGTTTGCATCATATCGGTTTTGTTTTTCAGGCATACAATCTTATTCCCGTTTTATCCGCTTATGAAAACACGGAATTGATTATGCTATTGCAAAACAAACCCGAACAAGAACGCAGAAAACGAGTCATCAATCTCTTAAAAGCCGTTGGCTTGGAAAAACAAATCGATAAACGTCCCGCTCAAATGTCCGGCGGACAACAACAACGCGTGGCCGTCGCACGGGCTTTAGCGAGTAAACCCAAGTTTATTTTAGCTGATGAACCTACCGCCAATCTCGACAGCAAGTCTACCGCACAATTATTGGATATTATGAAAAAACTCAACGAAGAAGAAGGAATGACTTTTATTTTCTCAACGCACGACCAACGGGTGATCGATAGAGCCAAACGGGTAATCACATTAGATGACGGCAAAATTATCCAAGATACTTCCACTTTAAAGGAGACATACTAAACCAATAAGGATGAAAAATATCATATTGACTTCATTCTTAGTATTGATAGCCTACAACTTATACGCACAGGAAGAAAAACTGTCATGGCGAAAAGAAAATGTATCGTTTAGCGGTTATATCAAATACTTGAACACTGTAAATTTTCATGATGGAGATGATTTGCTAACCGACAACTTATTGCACAACAGGATGAATCTTACGATATATTTGGGCGAAAATATCACGGTTCATTCGGGAATGAGAAACCGTATTTTTTACGGTGATATGCTCAAATTGCCTTTTTTCTCTGCTGCTTCCTTGGACAAAGATAAGGGAATATTAGACTTAACTTTTTTGCCGATAAACAAGGAAAACGTGTTGATGCAAAGCACTTTTGACCGCTTGAATGTCAATTTTAATTACAAAAAATGGAGTGTTATTTTGGGAAGACAACGCATCAATTGGGGCATCAATACCGTATGGAATCCAAACGACTTATTTAACTCATCTAATTTTTTAGACTTCGACTACGAAGAAAAACCCGGTACAGATGCCGTTCGTGTGGTTTATGAAACCGGAGAATTATCAAACCTAGAAATTGCCTATAGCACTAATAATGATTTTGACAACAATCAAAGTATCATCGCCGCAAAATATCTATTCAATTACAAATCCTATGATATACAACTGATTGCCGCCCAATACTATGATGATTATTCATTCGGATTAGGTTGGGCGGGAAACATCAAGAATTTTGGGTTTAAAGGCGAAGCCAATTATTTTATCACCCCACACGACGATAATATATGGGTAAGCAGCATCAGCATAGATTACGCCTTCAAAAACGGTATCAATTGGATGATTTCGGGTTTATACAATGGCAATTACCGTTCGCAAAACGGATTGTCTCTTCTCAATTATTATAATTATGAATTGACGGTTAAAAATCTTTTTCCTTCTAGATATGCTTTTTTCAATCAATTTTCAGGCAATTTCGGCGCGGCCTGGACGTGGCTTGTCGGAGGAATCTATGCTCCGGAAAACAAGTTAACCCTACTAATTCCTCAAATATCATATAGCATCAAAGACAACTGGGATTTGGATATGTACATACAATCATACTTTGCCGATATTCCAAATATCGAACAGCGAAACATCTTGTATGTCCGTTTGCGTTGGAGTTTCTGAATCACATTATAACATTGAAAGTATTCCCCCACTACACCCCGTGTAATACTAAAAAGAGCATAAGGAGGTCTTCATTCTATTGTTGAGGGAGTCAAGAGATGCATGGCTCCTTGATCTGGTGCTTGATTATCCTCTACAGAAGTCAAGTGAGGTAGAGACTTACATTGAGTTGGGGTACAAGGGCTGTGTCCAAGATAGAAGACAAACAGCCAAAATGTTGGCATTTTGTTATTTTTTATTTTTCTTCAAGGATTGTTTTATTAAACTTAAAATATATTCTAAATCCTCATCATTTTGGATTTTTATCTCGTAATCACCATTTCCCCAATGTCCGGTAGTTGAAACGTCTTTTGCAATTCCTTTTGGGTCGTCGAGTTCTCCCAAAGTCATATTTAGCCAAATTTTCAAGGCTTTTCTTTGCGGTAATATATCAACGACATTTCTACCCGAAACAAAAGCTATGTAAACTTTCTTGGGTTTAATTTCTAGGTTGTCCATATTCAAAATGGCTAACTTTAGTTTCTCGTAAAGTTCTTTTATTTCTTCCTTTACATTTGTCAAATGCTCCTCCTCTGTATAAACTTTAATTTCTTTTGCAACGGCATCATCGAGCTTATCAGTTTTTGAAATGGTCTTTATACTTTCCTGAGTTCCCGCTTTTTGTATTTGTTCAAATGATAAAGTTTTATTCTCATAGCGTTTAATTTCCCATAATTCTATAGGTAAGTCCTTGAAATTTATTGCTTCTCTTTGGTAATTCGTAAAAGAAGGTGAAACAAATAGAACCCTTGATTGCGACCAATCAACATCAGTTCTTTTTAATGCTTTATCAAGGTTTTCATTAAATTCTAAAATGAAGTCGGCTTTATTATTAAGCATTAAAGATAAGTAGGCATACCCTTGGTCTATAACACTAAAATTTTTATCTCGTTTATATTCAATTATTATAAAGGCATTCGCTTCTCTGTCAAATGCAAGAGTATCAATTCGGAATTTATTTAGAGCAAATTCAGATTTCACAAACTCAAGTCCGAAAATCGCTTTTAGATTATTTTCCGTTATTTCTTGAATTTCCTTTTCAAGTCGAAATGGCTTTTCTTTTATGTACTCTAATTTCTTTTCTATTTTGTATAATGCCATTTATTATTTATTTTTTGCATTAAATGCCTGCCTACCAGTATAATGATAAGAGTAGTAGCGACAAAGGAGCTATTACTTCTCATCTATTATTAGGGGTTGGTCTTGTTTCTCAGCTATTTCAGTTAATAGTGATTCGTAAAGTTTCATAGGTGATATTGGGCTTAAATAAAATTCGTTTATCACAAAACCTTTCGTTTCACTAAAAAGAACTCCTCTTGATGTGGAATAAGCCACTGAAATAATATTTAGATGGAGTGTCTTTTTAGCTTCATCGTCAGTTAATATGTCTTGTAAATTTTCAACTTCAAAAGTGTAAATAATATCGAAATGACCTAAAGAGACTCTCTTATTCTTTTCCTCAATTTCAAATTTAAAGTGCATTAAATTTTGTAAATAATTATCAGAGTAATTGAATTTTGACTCTATTTTTATTTGAATATTTTCTAGTTCGAATTCTTCAGAAAACACAGCTGGGTGATCTCTGACTTCACTTCTCAATAATTTAATATCCTCAAGTTTAATCTTTATGTTTTTCATACTATTGCGTTTTCATCAACTTTGTATTCAAAAGATTCAGACTTAACTTTTCGTTTGTTCTTAGCATGAATCAAAAATGCAATATAATCTGATTCAATATAATTAGGACCATTTAATTTACTTTCTTTATCTGTATCCGAAACTTGACATGGTTGATGAAATATCCTTTCATATTTACCATATGATACCTTCATTTTCTCTTCAAATATAAATTCATCTAAGTCCTTAATTTCTAAAATGGGGACCTTATCTAGGGCTAGGCAGAATTTAACAATCTTTTTCCATGTAGGATTAATTTCAGCATCACCGCTTAAGATTTGTGAAACATAACCTGGTGTACTACCCATTTTTTTGGCGAGTTTTGATGAATCACCTCTTTTATTAATTTGGTCATTCAACATGCTATAGATCTTTCCTTGACCTTTCGCAGTCCAGTAATATTTTGATTTCAAGGTATTTTTGAACTTACTCATTTCTTCTGTTTTATATATTTTACCTTTAGGGCTCTAAATCTATTGATGTAAGTCTGTTGGTCATCATCTCGCTTATTGTAATGTCCTAGAACCACAATATTATTGCTTGGTGGATCATAGAAGAAATAAACACGAGTCCTTTTAATTCTTATTTCATATTCATTACTACCGATTGAATGTACTTTGTTTGGTGGTACGTCTTCTCCTTGAATTAAAAGAGTTAGGTAAGCGTCTAATTCCTCAATTATCCTTTCCTTCTTACTTACCCTTTTAGGACTAACCTCTAGGAATTCATCAAAGGGACTTTTCCCATTTATCTCAAGCTTTAATAACCTAGTTCGAATTTGCGATTCACCCTCTTCAACGTAATCGTTTGTGATATCTATGGTCTTAATGATATCAACACGTACTCCATGCTTATGTGACTTATTAAACGCCAAAGTTAGGTAAATGTTTAGTTATTACTAAATTTTTAGTGATAAGTTAAAAAATATACTATTTTAATTCTTACAACTCCCTCATACCCCCACAAACCTACACCAAAAATCCCACCTCTCCAAGAATTTAGTTATTATTTTTTGATTTTCTCGGGGGGATGAGGGGATTTTAAGGTTTTTTATTGTGAAATAGAGGGGAATTAAGGAATTTTTATTGCATATATGGTATTTTATCTATTGAATGTGTTGGGGGGGCCATTCTTCTGGCCTCTGAAGGTATTGCCAATTAGCACTTGCAAATGTGGTCATTGCCCATCTTAAAGTTATTAAAGGAGTGGGCTACCGCAGTGGAGAAGCTTTCATTTCATCAAAAATAATTATCTTTGTACTCAACCCCTCACCTTATAACATTATGATTATGCGTTTCTTTTATCTATTCCTTCTTTTCCTCGTGGGTTTTTCTTCTCCGAAGGCACTCCTGGCACAACTGTGTGAGTCGCCCGGGATTATGACCTATCGTGTCAAAGCCAGACAGACAGACCGGGCGATTTCTTTTAGTTCATTTTATCATTATGTGTATCTAGATACCGTTTGTCCACCGAAGGGCACTTTGCTGTTATACTTCGTAGGGTCGTATGACAACCCGGCGAAGACGACGTATTTTCCCAAGTTGGCTGCCGGAGCAGGGTATCATGTGATCGTGCTCGAATATCCCAATCGGGTGGCAGCTAAAAGTGCTTGTGCCAAAAGTGCCCGGACACGCTGTTATCACGACTTTCGGCTGGAGATATTGGAAGGCAAGGACTACTCCCAAGAAGTGGATATAAAACCGGCGGATGGGATTGAAAACCGATTGAGCAAATTGCTCTTACACTTACAAAAAACATTTCCGAACCAAGGGTGGGAACAATTCCTCACCAACCAACAATCTGATTGGACCAAGATGGTACTGGCAGGACACTCTCAAGGCGGAGGACACGCCATCTTCATCTCGACCCTTAAGCCGGTCCTTCGAGCAATCGGATTTGCAGCCCCCAATGATTATAGTGAGTACTTTAATCAACCCGCTCCCTGGACCGGTATGCCTTCTGTTACTCCGCCAACCGCTCAGTATGTGTTTCTCAATCTGCAAGATGACGTCGTCCCTTTCGAACAACAATACGCCTCGTGCAAGAACCTGGGACTTACTACCGCCGGAGACAGTATTTCTGTAGATAGGGATACGGTCAATTTCACCTCCTCACACATCCTCTATACCCAACGCACAAAAGCCGGACTTGGCGGCAATCACAGTTTGATGATCCGAGACGCCAACACTCCTTTAGATGCTGACGACCTACCCATTTTTCTGCCGGAGTGGAAATATTTACTCGGGATCAAAGACAGCTTGGTCAATGGAAGCTATCGCCCCATCCAGTCACTTATCCAACTGCATCCCAATCCGGGCTCTTTTTACTTTAAAGTGATGGGCCCTGCCCCGCTCACTCGTTCAGCTCATATCGATGTATGGGATCTCCGGGGGCATTTGATGTACTCCGGTGATGCGCCTACTTCCGGAGTAAAAACAGGGATTTGGCCCTCCGGGGTTTATATTGTAAGCATTCGACAAGGCGGTAGAACCTCCTTTGTGAAATGGATCAAAAGCAGTCATTAAGGCAAAATGCGATCTATTAATTTTGTATAATTCACTGAATACATTTGCCCTCGAAGGCCATTCAAATAATAGAATTCCCCTCTTTTATGAACCAATTGTCATAGGGTGCGTTGTAGCGATATCCGATGTATAAGAGTCGGCCATTTCATACAGGATAACCGACCATTTCATACAGGATAAACAACCATTTCATACGGGATAGTCGACCATTTCATACAAGATAGTCGACTATTTCATACAAGATAACCGGCCATTTCATACAAGATAACCAAACGATTCATAACAGAAAATACGATTCGATGTCAAAACTAAAATACCTTTTACTCCTCCTTCCTTTTATCGCTTTCTCCTGTCATACCGGCAAAAAGATGGCCCAAACCAAGGCTGCGGCTCGTGTGCCGGACAGAATAGAGATGCAATCCATCTTGGGGACATTGGCTGATGATGTGTTGCAAGGGCGCCTAACGGCTTCTAAAGGAGAAATGCAAGCGGCAAAATACATTAGAAATAAGATGGAGCACTATGGTTTGGTCGGCGCAGGACTCGATGACAGCTTTTACCAGCCCTTCCCTTACCACCCCAAGATGAATCCACATGCCAAGGCACCTGAAGCAAGTGAGTCCGGCGAAAAACACGAAGGAACGAACGTCCTCGGATACTACAATAACGCCGCTCCTTTTACCGTAATAATCGGGGCACACTATGATCATTTGGGATTAGGAGGCAAAGGCTCCGGCAGTCGTTCCTTGAAGAGTGGAGAAGTGCACAATGGGGCGGATGACAATGCAAGCGGAGTCAGTGCCATGTTGTTATTGGCCAGAAATGCAAGCACACTTCCCAAAAATTTCAACTACCTTTTTATCGCATTCTCAGGAGAAGAAGAAGGCTTGCTCGGCTCGAAATACTTCGCCGCACACCCTACCCTCTCCCTCGATAAAGTATCCTATATGATCAATATGGATATGGTCGGGAGAATGCACGATAACAAATTGATCGTCAATGGAACAGGAACTTCTCCGCTATGGAATAAAATCCTATCGGACGACAACCCACAAAAATTGCATCTCGTAAAAAATGCGTCCGGCATCGGGCCTTCGGATCACACCTCATTTTACCTAAAAAACATACCTGTCCTGCACCTTTTCACCGGCCAACACAAGGATTACCACAAGCCTTCGGACGACGTGGCTTTTATCAATTGGGATGGGATCGAGCAGGTCGTAGGATTTGTACGATTTGTCCTCCAAAAAACAGCGAATCAGGGCAAACTCACCTTCACCAAGACAAAGGATAAATCTCCACGGGGTCGACCTGCCACCTTCAAAGTCACCTTGGGCGTCATGCCGGATTATGCCTATGAGGGCGTCGGCCTGCATATCGATGGTGTCATAGAGGGGCGAACGGCTGATCATGCGGGCATCAAAGATGGGGATGTCGTCCTTCAGATAGGGCAGATGAAAGTAACCGATATCTACAGCTACATGGAGGCCCTTTCCAAATTTAATAGCGGCGACCAGACCGAAGTGGTCATCAAAAGAGGAGACAAGACCATGACTAAAAAGGTAACATTCTAAATCTCCTCCAAAAGGGTATTTACTTCCGGCCAACACAACACGCCTTTTGTCATCAGAAATAGAACTTTTGATGAATATAAACGAGGCTTTATTCTCTTCGGTATAAGCTGGATGAGCATATACGGATTCGGGTATGAAATGGCCGACAAAGGGATTTTATAATACCGATGGAGGAAGCTGTACGCTATGCTTCCGAAGATGATCATTTTTGATCCTGTATTGGATATCGACGCCTCCCCTTCAAAGAAATCATCCTGTATTTTTCTCTTACATGGGGCAATTTCTCCTTTCAATCTAGAGATTGACTTATTCGGATGCATCTCTCCATCACACCATAGCCATCCCACGTATCATAACACCAGGGCATAGATTCATCCTGGGCATCCGCCCTATAACTCCCCCTGATGTCCATTTTGGGATTACTTCCAAGAGCCTCTATCGAGCCATCGATTTGAAAGTATCTCTACCGTCTAACCTCAACAAATCTAGGATTAATAAAATTCATGTTCGATTCATAATAGCTTCTTTCTAATTTAACATTCACTTAACCTAGGGCCGGTAACTTTGTACTAGAGAAATAAGAGGTTATTTTTCCATCGAAGAAGCGATCTAAATCCTACTATAAGACCTAAGCGCCTTCAAATAGGACAAGAAAATCCAATAAAATAAATTATTAATCAACTAACACGTTAAAAACATGAAATCTCACAAAATTATCCTATCCCTTTTACTATTGGGATTGGTTTGGACTTCCTGCACCGAAAAAGCAGATAAGAGCAATACCTCACAGGGAGCTTCAAAAACATTGGAAGGAAATATCAACATAGATGGATCTAGTACCGTCTACCCGATTACAGAAGCTGTCGCAGAAGAATACCGATCGGTACAACCCAAAGTGAGAGTAACCGTAGGAGTATCCGGAACAGGAGGAGGATTTAAAAAATTCTCAAGAGGAGAAACAGATATTTCTGATGCATCCCGCCCCATCAAACAAAAAGAACAAGATGCTTGTGCA
>Ga0256841_1001882_pt1 | contig 17321 bp, 14 predicted proteins | sample 356308metaG_FD_185971 | JGI IMG/M metagenome (GOLD analysis project Ga0256841, IMG submission 185971) | Hydrothermal vent microbial communities from Mid Atlantic Ridge, Atlantic Ocean - 356-308 | ecosystem: Environmental > Aquatic > Marine > Hydrothermal vents | place: Atlantic Ocean: Mid... | reverse complement strand
CCCGCGACCTGGCCAGCGGCTGGCCCGCGCGCCAGCGGGAGATCGGCCGCGCCCTCAGCGAAAGCGACCCGCTCGAGCTGGCCCGTATGCTCGCCTCGCTGCACCGCCGCCACCAGCTGCGCCCCCTCTCGGGCACCGAGCACCAGCAGTACCGCGAGCTGGTGGGAATCCTCAGCGAAGAGCTGGCGCTCGCCGAAGACGGCGACCTCGAGGCCGCCGAAGCCTACCTGACCGAACGGTTGAATGCCCTCGCTGACGAAGCCTAGCGTCGTCCGCGCCCTGCTCGGGCGCTACGGCCTCGCCGCCGACCGGCGGCTGGGGCAGAACTTCCTCGTGGACGCCGGGCTGCTCGACGTGATCGTGCGCACCGCCGGCGTGCGGCCGGGTCAGGAGGTGTGGGAGGTGGGGCCCGGACTGGGCACGCTCACCCGCGCCCTCGCCGAGGCGGGCGCCCGGGTGCACGCGATCGAGAAGGACACCCGGCTCGAACCGGTGCTGCGCGAGACCCTGGCGGGGCTGCCGGTGGAGCTCGCCTTCGGCGACGCGCTGAAGCACGACTGGTCGCAGGTGCCGCCGGGAAGCCTCTTCGTCAGCAACCTCCCCTACAACGTGGCCACCCCGCTGCTCAGCGAGCTGCTGCGCCAGGGCCGCTTCGGGCGTCTGGTGGTGCTGTTGCAGCGCGAGGTGGCCGAGCGCCTCGCCGCCGCGCCGGGCACCCCCGCCTACGGCCTGCTCAGCCTGCGCGCCGCCCAGCACGCGCGGGTTCGCAAGGTACGCGACTTCCCGCCCGAAGCCTTCTACCCGCGCCCCAAGGTCACCTCGACCCTCGTCGAGCTCGAACACACCGGTGCGCCCGACGACCCGGGGCTCTTCCGCCTCGTCGAGGCGGCCTTCGCCGCCCGCCGCAAGACCCTGCGCAAGAACCTGGAGCAGGCGGGCTGGCCGCGCGACCGCATCCTCGCCGCGCTCGCAGAGGCGGGGCTCGAGCCGATGGTGCGGGCCGAACGCCTGAGCGTCGAAGACTTTCGTAAGCTCCAGAACGCGCTGGGCGAACCCGCTTCGTGATTCCGCAACCCGCGCGGTATATTCATAGCGGAGCGGCCGAGGCCGCACGAGCACCCGGGAGGCGACGTTGCTACGACTGGTGACATCCGAATCGGTAACCGAGGGACACCCCGACAAGCTGGCCGACCGCATCTCCGACGCGATCCTCGACGCCATCCTGGCCAAGGACACGTCGGCGCGGGTGGCCGCGGAAACGCTGGTCAAGACCGGGATGGTGCTGGTGGCGGGCGAAATCACCACCAGGGCCTACGTGCACCTGCCCGACCTGGTGCGCCGCACCGTGAAGGAGGTGGGCTACACCCGCGCCAAGTTCGGCTTCGACGGCGACACCTGCGCGGTGCTCTCGGCGATCGACGAGCAGTCCCCCGACATCGCCGGCGGGGTGAACACCGCTTACGAGGTGCGCGTGCTCGGCTCCACCGACCCCTACGACCAAGTGGGTGCGGGCGACCAGGGGCTGATGTTCGGCTACGCCACCCGCGAAACCGAGGAGTTGATGCCCCTGCCCATCACCCTGGCGCACCGGCTCACCCGCCGCCTCGCCGAGGTGCGCAAGTCGGGCGAACTCCCCTACCTGCGCCCCGACGGCAAGGCCCAGGTCACCGTCGCCTACGACGGGGACAAGCCCCTCTACGTGGAAACCGTGGTCCTCTCGGCCCAGCACGCCCCGGAGATCGATTCCGACGAACTCCGCGACGACCTGATCGCCAAGGTGGTGCGCCAGGCGATTCCTGCGGGGCTGTTGCGCGACGAAACCCACTTCCTCATCAACCCCTCGGGCCGTTTCGTCCAGGGCGGTCCTCACGGCGACGCCGGCCTGACCGGCCGCAAGATCATCGTCGACACCTACGGCGGCGCGGTGCCCCATGGCGGCGGCGCCTTCAGCGGCAAGGACCCCACCAAGGTGGACCGCTCCGGGGCCTACTACGCCCGCTACATGGCCAAGAACCTCGTGGCTGCGGGCTTGGCCGAGCGGGCCCTGGTGGAGGTGGCCTACGCCATCGGCAAGGCGCGTCCCGTGGGGCTGCGGGTGGAGACCTTCGGCACCGGAACCCTGACCGACCGGCAGATCACCGACGTGGCCGCCCAGGTCTTCGACCCCCGCCCGCTCGCGATCATCGAGGAGCTCGAGCTGCTGCGCCCCATCTACACCGAGACTTCGGCCTACGGCCACTTCGGACGCGAGGGCTTCCCCTGGGAAGAAACGCGCCGCGTCGCCGATCTGCTGCAGGCTGCGGGAGCTTAGTTTAGGCTTCGGCGGTCTGCAGCGCGGAAGGAAGCAGCGCCACACGGTTGCCGCCGGATTGCTTGGCGAGGTACATGGCCTGGTCGGCACGCTGGATCAGGACGTCGAGGGTATCGCCCGGCCGGCAGCCGGCCACCCCCAGGCTGGCGTACACTACGCCCACGCCTTCGTGCGGCGACTTCTCCAGCCCGCGCCGCACCTCTTCGGCCGCCCGGAGGGCGGCGCGTTCGTCGTGGTCGGGAAGCACGATCAAAAACTCCTCCCCGCCCCAGCGGATCACCCGCGCCCCGCGCGGCAGGTAGCGCTGAATCAGCAAAGCGCAGCGCTTGAGGACGCGGTCGCCCACGTCGTGCCCGTGCCGGTCGTTGACCTTCTTAAAGCCGTCCAGATCGAGCATGATCACGCTGAAATCGCCCCCGTACTCGCGCACCTGGCGCAGCAGGTGCACGAGCACCGCCTCACCGTAGCGCCGGTTGGGGAGCTGGGTGAGGTGGTCGAGGTAGGCGAGCATCCGGTTTTCGGCGTAGCTCTCCTCGATCCGCGAGAAGGCGTAAAGGAGCATCGCGTAGACGATGCCCGAGATGTAGAACTGCAGCATGGCGTTGAAGGCCCCGGCGTCGCGCTCGCGCCAGAGGTCCTCGAGCGGCGCGTAGACGAGGCCCAGCACCAGCGCCACCACCCAGATGCCCGCGGCGATGCGGAACGCCATGGCGCGGCGGTGCAGCAGGTAGACGACCAGGTAGAGCATGGGAAACCAGAACATCGTCTCCGTGAAGGTGTGCAGCACGGGCAGGGTGAAACGCACCTGGAAGACGAGCATCGACAGGCCGTAGAGGACCAGCATCAGGTAGGCCGCGTTCTCGACGATCTGCAGCTTGTCGGGACGGTAGAGGAGCGCCACCGCCATGCCCAGGAAGAGGACGAACATCAGGGGTAGGAAGGTGAGGTCGACGGGGTTGGTCGCTTCGATGGCCACCTGCAGGTAGAGCGCGGCCAGGCTGGCGACCGCACCCAGGAGCAACACGGCGATGACCAGGAACCGGCGCACCCGCTCGAAGGGAGCCGTGCTGACCCTCTCCAGCAAGGTGATGCGGCCGGCTCCTTCTGCGGTACTCTTCATGGGTTTAGGTACCCCGTCAAGCTGCACCGCCGTCCCCTATCGAACCCTGTAGGTGCATTCTACACCCGCAGCACCCGGCTCCGGTCGTCCATGCCCGGGCGGTGGTCCGGGTCAGGTGACGGTTCCCAGCTCGCGGCCCACCGCCGTGTAGGCCTCGAGCGCGCGGTCGAGCTGCGCGCGGGTGTGGGCGGCGGTGACGATGTTGCGGATGCGCGCCTTGCCCCGGGGCACGGTGGGGAAGCCGATGCCCACGGCGAAGACGCCCCGTTCCAGGAGCCTGCGGCTCGCCTCGAAGGCTGCGGGCGCTTCGCCGAAGAGGACCGGGGTGATGGGGGTCTGGCTGCCCATGGTGTCGAAGCCCAGGTCCGCAAGGCCCTGCTTGAAGTAGCGGGTGTTCTCCCAGAGGCGCTCGACCCGCTCGGGTTCCCGCTGGATGAGCTCGAGCGCTCCCACCAGCGCCCCCACCACCGCGGGCGGGTGCGAGGTCGAGAAGAGGTAGGGCCGCGCCCGGTTGATGAGCAGCTCGCGCAGCTCGCGCACCCCGGCGGCGTAGCCGCCCACCACCGCCCAGGCCTTCGAGAGGGTGGCCACCTGAATCACACCCGGGTTCTCGTGGAAGCCGAAGTGGTGCACGGTGCCGCGCCCCAGCTCGCCCAGCACCCCCGAGCCGTGGGCGTCGTCCACGTAGACGAGTGCACCGAAGCGCTCGGCCAGGGGGACGATGCGGTCGAGCGGGGCCACGTCGCCGTCCATCGAGAAGACCCCGTCGGTCACGATCAGCTTCAGCCCGTCGCTGTCGTGGGCCCGCAAGAGCTCCTCCAGGTGCCCTGCGTCGGCGTGGCGGTAGACGTGGCGGGTGGCCTTGGTGAGGCGCAACCCGTCGATGATCGAAGCGTGGTTGAGCTCGTCGGAGAAGACGAGGTCGCCCGCTTGCAGCAGCGCCCCCAGCACCCCCTGGTTGGCGGTGAAGCCCGACTGCAGCACGAGCGCGCTCTCGGTGCCCTTGAAATCGGCCAGCTGCCGCTCGAACTCCTCGTGGTAGCTGAAGGTACCGGCGATCGTACGCACCGCGCCGCTGCCCGCACCCCAGATTTCCAGGAACTCGCGGGCGCGCGCCTTGAGGTGGGGATGGTTGGCGAAGCCCAGGTAGTTGTTCGAGGCCAGGTTGACGACCTCGCGGCCGTTCACCCGGGTCACGGGCTCCTGCGGGGCCTCGAGCACCGGCGGGGTGATGTACAGCCCCTCCTGCTTCAGCTGGTCGAGCACCGATCGGATGCGTTCGCGCAAGCTCAGGCTCATGCCCCCATTCTGCCACCAAAAGGCCCGCCCCGAGGGGCGGGCCGGTCGTCCGGAGACCGCGCCTATAGGTTCTTGAGCGCCTGGACCATCTTGTTCAGGGTCTCCGCGGCGTCGCCGTAGACCATGTTGGTGTTGTCGGCGTAGAAGAGCTCGTTCTCGATGCCGGCGAAGCCCTTGCCGCGCCCGCGCTTGAGCACGAAGACCTGCTTGGCCTTGTCCACGTCGAGGATGGGCATGCCGTAGAGGGGGCTGCCCTCGCGGCGCGCGGCGGGGTTGACGACGTCGTTGGCGCCGATCACCAGGGCCACGTCGGCGGTCTCGAACTCGGGGTTGATCTCGTCGAGGTCGAAGAGCTTCTCGTAGGGAATGCCGGCCTCGGCCAGCAGCACGTTCATGTGACCGGGCATGCGCCCCGCCACCGGATGGATGGCGAACTTGACCTCGACCCCGCGCTTCTCGAGCTCCTCCATGAGCTCCTTGACCTTCTGCTGCGCCTGGGCCACGGCCATGCCGTAGCCGGGCACGATGATCACCTTGTTGGCAAAGGCCATCAGGCTCACGGCGTCTTCGGGCTCCATCGGCTTGAGGCTGCCCTTGATCTCGCCGCCCTCCTGCTCCACCGCGCCGAAGGCGCCGAAGAGCACGCTGTAGAGCGAGCGGTTCATCGCCTTGGCCATCAGGATGGTGAGCAGGGTGCCGGCCGCGCCCACCACCGTGCCGGCGATGATCATCGCCGGGTTGCCGATGGCGAAACCCTCGAAGCCGACGGCCAGACCGGTGAAGGCGTTGTAGAGCGAGATCACCACCGGCATGTCGCCGCCGCCGATGGGGATGGTCATGAGCACGCCGAAGAGGAGCGCCAGCAGGAAGAACCAGAGCACGACGCCCGTCCCCTGCACGCCGAAGAGGTAGGCGAGGGCGAAGAGGACCGAGACGGCCAGCACCCCCATGTTGATCGGCTGCTGGAAGGGGAAGGTGACCGCGCGCGAGTTGACCAGGCCCTGCAGCTTGGCGAAGGCCACCATCGAGCCGCTGAACGAGACCGCGCCGATGAGGCCGCCCAGCAGCGCAAGCACCAACAGGCCGGTCGTCATCTCGCCCCGGCCGGCGCTGTGGCGCAGCAGCTCGACCGCGGCGATCGCGCCCGCGGCGCCGCCGCCCATGCCGTTGTAGATGGCCACCATCTGCGGCATGTCGGTCATGGCCACCTTCTTGGCGACGACCCAGGCCACGCCGCCGCCGACGAGGATGCCGACGATGATCAGGAAGAAATTGCCAAGGCCGGGCCAGGCGAAGGTGACGACCGTGGCCGCCAGCATGGCGTAACCCGCCCAGACGATGCCGCGCTTGGCGGTGGCGGGGTGGCTCATCTGCTTGAGGCCGAGGATGAAGAGGAAGGCCGTGACAAAGTAAACGAGCTGAATGAAGGTCTCCATGGCCTAGCCCTCCTTCGGCTTCCGCTCGAACATCTCGAGCATCCGTTCGGTGACCGCATAGCCGCCGGCAGCGTTGGCCGCGGCCAGCAGCACGCCGACGAAGCCGATGACCAGCTCCGGGGTGGTCTCGGCGTGGCCGAGGACCACCATCGCCCCCACAAGTACGATGCCGTGGATGAAGTTCGATCCCGACATCAGGGGGGTGTGGAGCACCACGGGGACGCGGCTGATCACCTCGTAGCCGGTGAACGCCGCGAGCATGAAGATGTAGAGCGCCGCCCAGGTTCCGCTGATCATGCCGCGCCTCCTTCCACGAGTTCGCGCGTGGGCGCGTGCTTGATCTCACCGGCGTGAACGAGCACGCTGCCCGCCAGGATCTCGTCGTCCCAGTCGAGTTCGAGCCCGCCCTCTTCGGTGAGGATGAGCTCCAGGAAGTTGTGCAGGTTCTTGGCGTACATCTCCGAGGCGTGCACCGCCAGCGCGCTCGGCAGGTTCAAGGGACCCACCACGCGCACGTCGCCCACCTGAACGGTCTCGCCCGGCCGGGTGACCTCGCAGTTGCCGCCCGACTCGGCGGCCAGGTCGACGATGACCGAGCCCGGTTTCATGCGTTCGACCATCGCCTTGGTCACCAGGACGGGAGCACGGCGGCCGGGGATGTTGGCGGTGGTGATCACGATGTCGGCGGCGACGATGGCCTCCTCGACCATCGCCCGCTCCTTGGCCTTCTCCTCTTCGGTGAGCTCGCGCGCGTAGCCGCCCTCGGCCTCGGCGTCGATCTCGAGCTCCAGGAACTTGGCCCCGAGGCTCCTCACCTGCTCGCCGGCGGCGCGGCGCACGTCGTAGGCGCTGACGACCGCGCCCAGGCGCTTGGCGGTGGCGATGGCCTGCAGGCCCGCCACGCCCGCGCCCAGCACCAGCACCTGCGCGGGGCGGATCGTCCCGGCGGCGGTGGTGAGCATGGGCAGGAAGCGGTCGATGGTGTCGGCGGCGATCAGGGCCGCCTTGTAGCCGGCCACGGTCGCCTGACTGCTGAGCGCGTCCATCGCCTGGGCGCGGGTGATGCGCGGCACCAGCTCCATGGCGAAGACGGTCAGCTTCTTGTCGCGCATCTTCGCCACCCGCTCGGGGTAGCGGTGCGGGTACATGAAGCCGATCAGCACGGCGCCCTCGGGCAGGGCGTCGATCTCGTCCTCGGTCGGCGGCTGCACTTTCAGCACGATCTGCGCCCCGCCGAGGAGCTCGGCTCTCTGTTCCACCAGCTGGGCGCCTACCTTTTCGTAGGCGTCGTCGAGGTAGTGCGCCCCCACGCCCGCGCCGCTCTCGACGGCGACGGCGTGCCCCTGCCTGACGAGCTTGCCGGCGACCTCGGGCACGAGGGCGACCCGGCGCTCGCCCGGGGCTTCCTCCTTGGGTACTGCAATCTTGATGGCCATGTCGTTACCCTCCAAGCGGCGTTAACCTAGTGGATTATACCGACCGGCCAAAAACCGCGGAATGGGGCGTGTGTACCCGGTCGGTTAGGCTAGGGGCATGGATCCGCTCACGCACCTGCTCAAGCGCCGCTCGATCCGCCGCTTCAAACCCGAACCCCTCCGCGAGGGCGATTTGGAGCGCATCCTGGCGGCGGCGCGGCGCGCCCCCACCGACGCGAGCGCCCAGCTCTACTCGATCCTGCGCGTGACCGACCCCCGGCTGCGGCGCGAACTCGCCCACCTGGCCGGCGACCAGGCGCACGTCGCCGAAGCGGCCGAGTTCTTCGTCCCCCTGGCCGACGTGCACCGCCTGGAGCGGCTGCTGGCGCACCGCGGGCAGGCGATGGCCCGCTGGCCGCGCACCGGCCTGCACTTCGCCCTCGTCGACGCCACCCTCGCGGGCGCGCACCTGGCGGTGGCCGCCGAGGCGCTGGGTTACGGCATCTGCTGGATCGGCGGGCTCCTCAACCGCCCCGCCGAGGCGGCGCGCCTGCTCGAGCTGCCCCGCGGGGTCGTTCCGGTGAGCGGCCTGGTCGTGGGCGTGCCCGCCGAGGACCCCGCCCCCCGCCCGCGCTTGCCCGAGGCGCTGGTCGTGCACGAGAACCGCTACCGCGCCTACACCTCCGCGGACCTCGACGCCGCCTACGCCGCCATGGCGCCGGCGAGCCGGCGGGGCGACTGGTTGTTCGTACTCGAGCGCTACTTCGCCCGCGGCGGCACCATGGAACAGCGCGACCCCGCCTACGGATTCCTGGCCGCACGGCAGGGCTTCGTGGCCGACTGGCCGCCCGAGGCGGCCGAGGCGCTCTTCGTGCGCGGCCACGACGCCGGCAGCCTGGGCGAGGCTCTGGAAGCGCTGCTCGTCCACGGCTGGCGCGGGGTGCTCTTCGGGAAAGGCCCCTTCGAGGAAAGCGTCGTCTGGCTCGAGCACGAAACCGCCGCCGAACGCGGCGAGGGCAAGACCCCGGGCGAGGCCCTAGGCCGCGCCGTGGAGGCCGCCCTGCCCGCCGAGGAGTGAAGAGGGCGTCCGGGCCCCTCGGGGCCCGGACGCGGAGGCGAAGCGGGCTCAGAAGCTCTTCTCGACGCTGACGTTGCCGCAGCCGTTGTAGGTGACCCGGGTGGAGTCGCCGGTCGTCAGGTTCTCGTGCAGAATCCATCCGGCGTCGAAACCGCCCATTTTGTGGCCCAGCCGCCCGGCGCCCTCCGCGGCGCGCCAGCAGTCGCGGCTCCAGTGGAGCGGGGTCTCCCCTGCCACGTCGGTCGAGGTGGAAACCTGGAACTCCATGGTGTGGCCGTCGCGGGTCAGCGCGGCGTTGCCGCGGATCGCGACCACGCCGCCCACGGCGGGGGCGTCGGGGTCGTCGGGGGTGTAAGTCCCCGTCTTCTGGGCGGTCCAGGTGGCCTCGTGCAGCACCTCGCCGTCGACCGCAACCACGAAGTGGATGCTCAGGTCCTTGGTGAGGACGTAGCCCTCGGCCGGGCTGCCGCCGACGTCGACGCGGCCGTTCAGGGTGCGGGTGCGCTGGACCGTGTGCTCGCCGCGGGTGGTGGTGAGGCTGACGGTGAAGTCGCTGAGGGTCATGGCGAAGCCGGTGAACGCGCCGTCCTTGTCCTCGAAGTGGAAGCCACCGCTCACCGCGAAGGCCTGCCCGCCGCCCAGGGTGCCGCTGCAGTCGAAGCTCGCGTCCACCCGGTCGAAGACCCCGTCACCGTCGGCGTCGGCGTAATCGTGCGTGTCCACGTCGATGCTGCACTGCCCGTCGGCGTCGCCCGGGCGCGGCAGCCGCACGCCCCAGGCCTTCAGGAGGCGCACCGTCACGGTGGGCAGTCCCCAGGCCCCCGCCAGGTCGGCCACGTCCTGGTCCAGGGCCGACTGCACCGAGGCCGCCGCGGCCCCGCCCAGGTCCTCGAAGATCGCGGCGTCGAGGTTCAGGTCGGTCTCGATCGCCAGCTGCTCGGCGTCCAGACTCTCACCGTCGCCCAGGGTTCCCGCCGTTGAACAGGCCGCCAAGATCAGCACCAACAAAGCCATCGTCCCGAAGTACCTTTTCATCGTGCACCTCCCTGTGTGCAGCCTCAGCTTGCGCCCGTCCGAGGGGGAAGCGCTTGAAAAACGGCTAAAGGGTTCTTAATTTTGAGCGTTGATTAAGAACGCATTAAGGCCGCCCATGGCGGCCTTTTCGTCGGATGGTCCGGGTGAGTCAGCCGGGGTTCTCATCCACGGGGGTGCTCCGGATCACGCCCTCGGCCTCCAGCCGCTCGAGCTCTGCCGCACCCAGCCCCAGCGCCCCGGTGAGCACCTCGCGGGTGTGCTGGCCCAGCAGCGGCGGGGCCGCGGTCGGGGCGGCGGGGGTGCGGCTCATGTGCTGCAACGGGCTGGCCAAAAGCGGCGTGGGCCCCAGGCGCGGGTGCACGAGCTCCCAAAGCAACCCCCGGGCCTCCGCCTGCGGGTCGGCGAGCGCCTCACCCACGTCGTTGACCGGCGTCACGGGCACCCCGGCGGCGCGCAGCCGCTCGAGCCAGGCGGCACGGTCGCGGCTGTGGAAGATGCGCGCCAGCTCGGCCACCAGTTCCTCGCGGTGCTCCACGCGGCCGGCGTTGGTCCGGTAGCGCGCGTCCTCCCACAGGTCGGGCCGTCCCAGCGCCTCCGTGAGCCTTTGGTACTGGGCGTCGTTGCCGACGGCGAGGATGAACCACTTGTCGCGGGCCTCGAAGGCCTGGTAGGGCACGATCTGGGGATGGGCGTTGCCCATGCGCGTCGGCGCGACGCCGGTCATCAGGTAAGCCTGGGCCTGGTTGACCATCGCGGCGACGCCGACGTCGAAGAGCGCCAGGTCCAGGTGCTGCCCCCGCCCGCTCACGTCGCGCTCGCGCAGCGCCGCGAGGATCCCCACCGCGGCGGTCAGCCCGGTGAGCACGTCGATCCAGGCGACGCCCACCTTCGTCGGGGGGCCGTCGGGCTCTCCGGTCACGCTCATGATCCCGGTCATCCCCTGCAGCGCCGCGTCGTAGCCGGGTTCGGCCGCGCGCGGCCCCGTCTGCCCGAAGCCGGTGATCGAGGCGTAGACGAGGCGCGGGTTCACCTCGGCCAGGCGGGGGTAGTCGAGGCCGTAGCGGGCGAGGTCGCCCACCTTGAAGTTCTCCACGAGCACGTCGGCCCGTTCGGCCAGCCGGCGCACGATCCGCTGCCCCCGGGGCTCCTTGAGGTTGATCGCCAGGCTCTTCTTGCCGCGGTTGGCCGAGAGGAAGTAGGCGCTCTCCCCTTCGCGGAACGGCGGGCCCCAGCGCCGGGTATCGTCGCCCCAGGGCGATTCCACCTTCCAGACCTCGGCCCCCAGATCGGCGAGCATCTGGGTGGCGTAGGGGCCGGCGAGGATGCGCGAGAGGTCGAGCACGACGAGGCCGTCGAGCGCGCCCACGGTCGCCCCCTTCATCGCGTGGTCTCGAGAACCGCCTCGAGCTGCAGCTGGCCCTCCTTGAAGAGAGGGAAGTCGTCGAGCCAGACGGTGGCGTCGTAGAGCACCATGTCCCAGTGGATGTCGCAGCCGTGGGAACCGCCGTAGAAGATGTCGTCCCCCAGGGCCACGTGCACGTTCCCCTGGGCCTTCTTCTCCTCCTCGAAGTCGCCGTTGTGGAGCGCTTCGGGGTTGAGCCCCAGGCCGATCTCGGCAATGTGCTTGGCGCACGGCAGGCGCGCGAAGACCGAGGCCAGCTGGCGGGTGCGGTTGCCGCCGCCGGCGATGCGCACCACCTCGCCGCCCTCGACCTCCACCTCGAAGGGGTCGAGGCCGCGCATCCCCGCCACCGGGCCGTCGATGACGAGCTTGCCCTCTGCGGTTGCGGCGCGCGGGCGCTGGGAGACCTCGCCGTCGGAGAAGGCCGCCTCGCGGCCGGGCTCGCGCGCCAGGCCGCACTCCACGATGACGGGCTGGCCCATTACCGGCTCCTTGGTCACTCCGGCGCGGAAGCGGGTGCCGCGCTCGGTCTCGATGCGCACCTCGTCGGCCGCGGCCCACAGCTTCGCCACCCGCTGCCCCAGGTCCTCGAGCTCCTCGTAGTCGGCGGTGGCCGCGCCCTTGAGGTAGTTGTCGAGCTCGCGCATCACCATCGAGAGCGCGCGGATCTTCCTGGCGCTGAGCAGCTGGGCCACCTTGCGGGCGTAGGTGGGCGCGCCCGAGGCCTTGGTCACCCCGATCAGCACGTCGGAAGCCTCGAGGGCATGCTCGATGGGCCGCGTCAGGTAGGTGGCGCGGTCGCGGCCGCGCGTGGGCATCAGCGAGACCGTGAACTCGGCGCCCACCGACTGCACCGCCCCCGCGAGCGCCAGGTAGATCTCCATCTCGGTCTCGGGGTCGGCCACGATCAAAACATTTTCGCCCGGCTGCACGCTCAGATGCTGCCGGACGATCCGATGGGCCAGGTCGATTGCGTCGATGATTCGTTGTCGGTTCATGCCGCCTCCTCGGGAGGGTCGTTCGACTACCCCATAATCTGGCACACCCCGCCGCAAAAGAAAAGGGGGGCACGGTCCGTGCTGCAAAGTTATACCCGGTCTTGCTTTTTTAGCCGACCCCATATAGAGGAACGCAATCCGGTTGGGCGCCGGCGGAGCAAACGAATTGACCCTCTCATCTCCGCACGCTAAAGTAGATACTGGCAATGCCAAGAATATCGCCAAGGAGGTAAGCGCATGAAAAAGAGCAAGCTGATTCTCGCTGCAGTGCTGGGTCTGGCCCTCGCTATGGGTGCTTCGGCCAAAACGTTTATCACCATCGGGTCCGGCGGCACCACCGGGACCTACTACCCCACCGCCGTCGGTATCGCCAAGATTATCAACGAGAACCTGCCCGACGTGAAGGCCAACGCCATCTCCACCGGCGGCTCGGTCTACAACGCCGGCGCGATCCAGACCGGTGACCTGCAGATGACGATGATCCAGAACGACATCGCCTACTACGCGTTCAACGGCATCGTCGTCGAGAAGTTCATCGGCAAGCCCGCCGACAAGCTGCGCGGCATGGCCACCATCTACCCCGAGCCCGTGCACGTCTTCGCCCGCAAGGACTCGGGCATAACCTCGATCGCCGACTTCAAGGGCAAGAAGGTGTACGTGGGCGACATCGGCTCGGGCGTGGAACAGAACGCCAAGCAGGTGCTCGAGGCCTACGGTCTGACCTTCGACGACCTCGGCACCGCCGTGCGCGGCAAGCCCAAGCAGGCCGCGCAGCTGCTGCAGGACGGCCGCATCGACGCGATGTTCTACACCGCGGGCGTGGGCTCGAGCGCCATCGCCCAGGCGGCCCTGACCACCGACATCGTCTTCCTGCCCATCGAGTTCGCCAAGATCGACTTCCTCAAGAAAAAGTACCCCTTCTACGCCGAAATCATCATCCCCGCCGGCTCCTACAAAGGACAGGACAAGCCGTTCCAGACCGTGGCGGTGAAGGCCACCCTGGCCGCCTCGGCCGACCTCAGCGCCGACGTCGTCTACCAGATCGCCAAGCTGGTCTTCAAGGACAAGGTGGACCAGTTCAAGGCCATCAAGCCGGTGATCGCGCAGCACTTCTCCGTGGAAAAGGCCCTCGACGGCATGCCCATCCCGCTGCACAAGGGTGCGGCCAAGTTCTACCAGGAAGAAGGCATCGCCATTCCCGACGCTGCCAAGCCGATCGACTGAGCCCCCTTGCGCTACCCAAGCCCCGGCCGGCCGGCCGGGGCTTGTTTGTATACTGTTAAAACGTACAGGCGAGCAGATCTACGCCCTGCGAGGTGATTTATGAAACCGGAAGAGTCCGATATCCGTCCCAACCCTACGCAACCTGGCGACGTCGGCGACCTGGACAAGGCCGTCGAGCTGATGCAGGAGGTCGAGTACGGGGCGCGCGATCCCCGGGCCCTCTGGCAGAAGTGGCTGATCTTTCTGATCGCCGTCGCCTGGAGCGCCTTCCAGGTCTGGGCCACCTGGAAGGGCAACCTGGGCATCCTGATCCTGGGCTCGATCCACCTGGCCTTCGCTTTCGCGCTGGCCTTCCTGGCCTACCCCTCCAAGAACCCGCCGCGCGACGCGGCGGTCGTCGTGCTCACGGCGGGCGTGGTGCTCAACATCCTCACCGCCGGCAGGTTCTTCGTCTGGATCGCGCTGGCTACCCTGTTGGCCGGTGTCGTCATCTGGTACGCAACGCCCAAGCAGGCCCCGCGCGACCGCGTCCCTTGGATCGACTGGGTCGTGCTCGCTATGGGGCTCGCGGGCGCCCTCTACATCGTCTACGACTACAGGGGCATCGTCGTGGAGCGCGGCGGGGTCGCCAACACCGCCGACATCGTCATGGGCACGATCGCACTCGCCGCGCTCTTCCTGGCCACCATCCGCGTGGTCGGCGTGGCGCTCCTGGCCATCTCCGGCGTCCTCATCCTCTACGCCGTCACCGGCCCCAAGGGCATCATCCCCGTCGAGCTCCCCGACATCATCTACCTGCACTCGGGCTACCCCTGGAAACGCATCGTCGAGCAGCTCTTCCTGACCACCGAAGGCATCTGGGGCACCCCCATCCAGGTTTCCGCCCGCTTCGTCTTCCTCTTCGTCCTCTTCGGGGCGCTGCTCGACAAAGCGGGGGCCGGCAAGTACTTCGTCGACCTCGCCTATTCCGGACTGGGCATCTACCGCGGCGGCCCCGCCAAGGCCGCGGTGGTGGGCAGCATGCTCACCGGGATCATCTCGGGCTCTTCGATCGCCAACGTGGTGACCACCGGGACCTTCACCATCCCGCTGATGAAAAAGGTGGGCTACCCGCCGGAAAAGGCCGGGGCCACCGAGGTGGGCTCGTCGACCAACGGACAGCTGATGCCGCCGGTCATGGGGGCGGCTGCCTTCATCATGGCCGAGTTCCTGGACCTGCCCTACTATAAGCTGATCATCTACGCTGCGGTGCCTGCGGTACTCTCCTACATCGGCCTCTTCTACGTGGTGCACCTGGAAGCGCTCAAGCTCGGCCTCAAGGGCCTGCCCAAGAGCGAGCTGCCGCCGTTCTGGCCCACCTTTTTCTCGGGGGCGCAGTACCTGATCCCGGTGGGTTGGCTGATGTACGAGCTCGTGGGGCTGCGGCACACCCCGGAGCGCTCGGCCCTCAACGCCATGTTCATGCTGATCGGCATGATCGTCATGCAGCGCATCGCCATGGTGATTCGCGGGAACAAGGGGAACTTCGCCGACTACGTCCTCCCCATGGGGTTGATGCTCGCCTTCAAGCAGTACTTCAAGATGGAGTTCGAGTACGCGGTGCCCATCGCCCTGGTCGTCTTCGTGGCCCAGGAATGGGTGCTCGCCCTCCTCGCCAAGCACACCGACATCGGGATGGGAACGCTCAAGGGTCTCTGGGAGGGCTTCGTCGACATCGTCCAAGGTTTCGAGGCGGGCGCACGCAACATGACCTCGATCGCCATCGCCACCGCTTCGGCGGGCATCATCGTCGGTATCGTCACCATGACCGGCCTGGGCTTCGGGCTTGCCGACATCGTCGAGGCGATGTCGGGCGGCAACATCATGCTGGTGCTGCTCATCTCCGCCGTGGCCAGCCTTGTGCTGGGCATGGGGCTGCCCACGACCGCGAACTACATCGTCATGGCCTCGCTGATCGCCCCGGTGATCGCCCACCTGGCCGACAAGGCCGAGTTCGCCGTGCCCCTCGTGGCCGTGCACCTCTTCGTCTTCTACTTCGGCATCCTCGCCGACGACACCCCACCGGTGGGCTTGGCCGCCTACGCCGCCGCCGCGATCGCCCGCAGCGACCCGATCAAGACCGGCATCCAGGGCTTCATCTACGACATGCGCACCGCGATCCTGCCCTTCATCTTCTTCTTCAAGCCGGCACTGCTGCTCATCCACCCCGAAGGGCACTGGAGCTACATCGTCTACGTGGTGCTGACCGCGCTCGTGGCCATGCTGCTCTTCGTTGCCGGCACCCAGGGCTGGTGGCTGGTCCGCGCCAACTGGCCGGAACGCATCGGGCTGCTGCTCGCCTCGTTCCTGCTCTTCACCACCCAGCGGATGCTGCACGCCATCGGGCTGGGCTTTCTGAGCGGCCTGCCCGACTTCTTGAGGAACACCCTGGGAATCCACGTCCTCGACGCCAACCCCGACCTGGCCTACGCCGTCATTGCCGCCCTTCTGATCGTCGCCGTCTACCTGAGCCAGCGGGCGCGGATGTGGCGCGCACCCCAACCCGCCTGAACCCGGGGTTCTACGAGCGCCCCCCGGGCGGGGGGCGCTCATCTTTACTGACTAGGATGGACCCATGGGGCTGCACACTCTGCTCCTCGCCACGCCCGAGCTGGAAGCCGATCTAGGTTTCTTTCAAGTGCTTGGGTATGCGCTGTGCGAGCTGGAAGAACCTCGGGCACGCCTGATCCCCGGTTCAGGACCGGAGCTGCAACTCGAGGCGAGCGGCGGGCCGGCCCGTTTGGTACCTGTCTTCGCGGGCCTGGGGCCGCAGGAAGACCTCGAGGGCAACCCTCTGCGCTACGCGCCGCCGCCCGCGGGCGCGGTCACGCTGGGGCAGGTGCGGGTGCTAGGACCGGTGCTGCCCGTGGTGGACCTGCCCAGCAGCCTGGCCTGGTACGAACGGCAGCTGGGCCTCGCCGAGGCCTTCTCGGAAGCCGATACCGGCTGGGCAGAGCTGACCCACCCTGATGGAAGCCGGGTCGTGCTCGCTTTCGCGCCCGACCTGGACACGCCGGCGATGCTCGCCTTGGAGGTGCGCGACGCCGCTGCCGAAGTGGGGCGTATGCGGGAGTACGATTACCTGCCGGTCTGGACCCGCAGCGTGCCCTGGGGGCGCATGGCCGCCTACGCCGCCCCGGGAGGGCTGCCGGTGTTGCTGGTGGAAGCTAATAGTAGTGGCGGTTGAGCTTGCGCAGGTGCTCGTTGAAGGTGCTGCTCAGGTAAAGCTTGCCGCCGGCGTGGAAGAAGTAAAAGTAGGGCAGGCCGTTGGAAGCGGTTCGTAGTGGATGAAGAACGGCGAGCAGCGCCTCCAGGCCAGGGTTGTCGATCGGCCCCGGGGGCAGACCGGGGTGCCTGTAGGTGTTGTAGGGCGAGTCCACATCGAAGTCCCCCGCGTAGCGGTCGAGCTCGGGCAGCTTCTTGCCTAGGGCGTAGGCTACCGTCGGGTCCGACTGCAGGGGCATGCCGGCGTCCAGACGGTTGAGGAAGACGCCGGCGATGGCGGGCATCTCCTCGGCGCCGCCGGCCTCGGCCTGCACGATCGAGGCCAGGGTCACCCACCCGTGAACGCTGAGTTTCAGGGCTTCCGCGGCGCGCACGCGTTCGGGGGTGACCTCGCGGTCGAAGCGGCGCAGCATGGCCATGACGACCAACTCGGGGTCGGCGCCCTTGGGCAGGTTGTAGGTGTCGGGAAAGAGGTAGCCCTCGAGCGTCGGCCCCTCGACGTAGGCGGGGGTCCACTCGGCGGGCGGGTTGCGGACGATCGACAGGAACCCCGCGGCGTCGAACCCCGCGGCCTCGAGCCTTCGGGCGTAGTCGACCGCCCGCCAGCCCTCGGGAAAGACGAGCCGCACCATCACCGGCGCACGCCCGCCGGTAAGGTCGTCGAGCAACGCGGGCACGCCCCGACCTTCGAGTTTGTAGTAACCGCTCTGCAGGCGGGCCGCCGCCCCCTTCCAGCGGG
>Ga0256841_1001881_pt1 | contig 17322 bp, 14 predicted proteins | sample 356308metaG_FD_185971 | JGI IMG/M metagenome (GOLD analysis project Ga0256841, IMG submission 185971) | Hydrothermal vent microbial communities from Mid Atlantic Ridge, Atlantic Ocean - 356-308 | ecosystem: Environmental > Aquatic > Marine > Hydrothermal vents | place: Atlantic Ocean: Mid... | reverse complement strand
CAGATCCCCAACAGCACCCGCGAGCGCTTCCACATCGTCTTCGACTACGGGGAAGGGCATGAGTAGCGCCAAGGCCCCCGCTTGGCGTTGTCCCGCCCTGTTGCTGCTGGTCTTCGTCCTGGCGGGGGCCGGGGTCGCGGCCGTGGCCCTCCCGTGGTTGGCCCAGGATCGGCGATATGATCGTGAGATCGAACGGCGTGCCGAGCAGTTGGGCCGCCTGCGCGGCCTGGCGGCCACCCTGCCCGAGCTGCGCCGGCGGCTGGAGGCCCTGCGCAAGGACAAGAGTATGCAGGCCTTCTATCTGCCGGCCACGGATGCCGCCTTGGCCGGGGTCGATCTTCAGCGCCGGGTCAAGGCCATCGTGGAGCAGGTGGGGGGCAGCCTGCAGAGCATTCAGGTGCTGCCCGTGGCGCCCGAGGGGGGGATGCGCCGGGTGGCCGTGCGGGTGCGTTTCCGGGCCATGGCGGGGGCCCTCGGACAGGCCCTGTTCCGGATAGAGGACGGCCAGCCCTTGCTGTTCGTGGACCGTCTCGCGGTCCGTGCCCCGGTGGTGCGGCGGCGAAAGGGCCGGGCGCCGCTGCGGGCCACCCCCCTGAACATCGACATGGACGTCCACGGTTACATGCGGGGTAAGGGGTGAGGTACGTTCTCATCCTGCTGCTGGCCGGGCTGCTGTGGTTCCAGTGGGCGCTGGCGCCGGTACAGCCGCCGTCCGTGCGGATACGCCCGGCCCCCTTGCCGGCGGCCGCGCCCGTGGCCTCGGCGGGGGACTGGCGTCTGGGGGATCCCGGTGCGTACAGGGTCATCGGTCGGCACACCCTGTTCCGGCCCGACCGCCGGCCGCCGGCGCAGGACGGGGCGGCGGCCCCGGCATCCCAGGGCCCCCAGGAGGTGGAGGGCCTGGACCTGGTGGCGGTGGTCATCACCGCGGCCGGGCGCGAGGCCTGGGTGCGCGACGGCAAGGCCAAGGACCTGTTGCGCCTGAAGGTGGGCGCGAAGGTCCGCGGTTGGCGGGTGAAGGCCGTCCGGCCCGCGGAGATCGTCCTGGAACGCGGGGGGAAAGAGGCTAGAATACCCCTCTTGCAATACCCCGACCGGGTCGAGCCGCCGCCCGCTAAGCCCGGGCGGCGGCCGCTGCGGCGCCCGGCACCCCGCCGCCTGCCCCCGCCGCCGCGAACCTAGCAGACCGTTGAAAACGGAGTTTTTCGACTTCCGCGGCTGAAAAAGCCCAGGGAAGGGTTTTTCAACATCCTGATAGAGCGTCTCATGTACAAACCCCTGTTCACCTTGCTGTTGTCCCTGCTGGTCCTGACCGCCTGCGATCCCAAGGTCTGGGACCCGACCCTGCGTATCGACACCACCAGCGGCCATGTGCTGGGCAAGGACGAGCACCCGGGGCCGCGCACCACGGCGCCCGAAGAGATCCCTCCACGAGAAGAGGAGGTGGCGCGGCCGGCGGCCAAGGCCGAACTCTACCCAGGTAGCGGCCGCTTCGTGCGGGTCGGCAAGACGGCCGCGGCACCCCAGGGCGGGGGGGACATCACCCTCAATTTCGACAATGCCGATCTGCGCGAGGTGGTCAAGGTCATCCTCGGCGACCTGTTGAAGGTCAACTACGTGCTGGATCCCCATGTCAAGGGCGGGGTCACCCTGCAGACCGCGGAACCCCTGCGCAAGGACCTGCTCATCCCGACCCTGGAGACCCTGTTGCGCATGAACGGCGCCGCCCTGGTGCGCAGCGGCGGCCTCTACCGGGTGGTGCCTCTCGACAGTGCCATCCGCGGCAGCATCGCCCCGCAACTGGGCGACAGCCATCTCCCCCTGCCGCGCGGCTACGGGGTGCGCGTCGTGCCGCTGAAGTACATCGCCGCCTCGGAGATGGCCAAGATCCTCAAGCCCCTGGCCCCCGAGGGCAGCGTCGTGCGCGTGGACAGCGTGCGCAACCTCATCGTCCTGGCCGGCACCAGCCCGGAACTCGCCAATCTCCTGGATACGGTCTCGGTGTTCGACGTGGATTGGATCAAGGGCCTCTCGGTGGGCTTCTTCCGGCTCGAATACACCAAGGTCCAGGACGTGGCCAAACAGTTGCGGACCCTCCTGGGCAACAAGGGCGAGAACCCCCTGGCCGATCTCATCCGGGTGGTGCCGGTGGAGAGCGCCAACGCCCTCCTCGTCATCACCCCTCAGGCCAAATATCTCGACGAGGTGCGCAAGTGGATCGCCCGTCTCGACCAGGCCGGTGACGAGGGCGACGCCAGCGACCGCCTGTATGTCTACCGGGTGAAGAACGGCGATGCGGAGAACCTGGCCAATATCCTCAACAAGCTGTTCAGCGAGGAGGGAGGTGCCAAGGCCGCGCCGCCGGCCTCCATCGCCCCCGGCCAGCGGGCGGCGAATATCGCCACCAAGCCCAAGTCTCCCAAGGGCAAGGCCAAGGCCGCCAAGCCCCTGGCCAGGCCGGCCAGGGCGAATACGGCCGTGAGGATCGGCGCCAACGTGCACGTGGTGGCCGACACCGTGAACAACTCCCTGTTGGTGCGGGCCTCGCCGCGCGACTACCGGCGTATCCTGGAGGCCCTGAAGAAGCTCGACATCATGCCCCTCCAGGTGTTGGTGGAGGCCACCATCGTCGAGGTGAGCCTCAGCGGTGAACTCAAGTATGGCCTGCAATGGTTCCTCCAGGCCCACCACGGCAACGGCACCACCTCCAACATCAAGTGGGACGGCACCCTCAACGACTCCAAGCAATCGGGTCTCGGCGACCTCTTTCCGGGCTTCAACTGGAGCGTGGTCAACGGTGTCGGCGACATCCGCGCGGTGCTCTCCGCCTTCGCCGGCGACGGGCTGGTGAAGGTCCTCTCCTCGCCGTCGGTGATGGTCCTCGACAACCACACCGCCAAGATCCAGGTGGGCGACCAGGTCCCCGTGGCCACCAGCCAGCAGCAGGGCACCGCCACCACCGACCGGGTCATCAACACCATCGAATACAAGGATACGGGGGTGATGCTGTCGGTGACCCCCAGGGTCACCCCCGGCGGCCTGGTGATCATGGATATCGTCCAGGAGGTCAGCGACGTCACCACCACCAAGACCTCCAGCCTCGATTCACCCACCATCCAGACCCGTAACATCGACAGCTCGGTGGCGGTCAAGAGCGGCCAGCCTGTCGTCCTGGGCGGCCTCATCCGCAACCAGTCCAGCAACAATTCGAGCGGACTGCCGGGTCTCCACGACGTGCCGGGCATCGGCTGGCTGTTCGGTCAGAAGAGCAAGTCCTCCAGCCGTACCGAGTTGGTGGTGGTGCTCACCCCCCGGGTGATCGCCGGCGAGAAAGACGTGAAGGCCGTGACCGAGGACTTCCGCACGCGGATGCAAGGCTTGAAGGGCGGTTTCTGAGGCGGAACGGTTACGGTGGGTGCGGCCAGGGCGCCTCGCTGAATCCCCCGCGGTCGGCCCGGGAGAAGTCGTCCGTCAGGCCTTCCAGCCAATCGGCCAGGGCCGCGCGACCGAAGGGACGGCACAGGCTGCGGCGGCGCTCGAAGTCGGGGAACTCCACCCGGTACAGGTCCTCTCCCTCCCTTTGGATCTGGAGGATGCGGTCCTCCGCGTCCACCAGGCCCAGATAGTCGTCGGGTTCGCGCAGCTTGTCCTCGATGAGCCGAAGCAGGCGGCGGAGATCCACCGTCACGGGGGCGGTGGAGGGCACCGCCTCGCCGAGACCGTAGGCCTGGAAGAAGATCCGGTAGGTCATGATGCCTGCGTTTCCAACGGCCTGCTATATCCGCCGCGCCTGTGCCACGGCGTTGCCCACGTAGGCCGCCGGGGTGAGCGCCCGCAGCTGCGCCTTGGCCGCCTCCGGGATCTCCAGGCCGTCCACGAAGGCGGCCAGGGCGGCGGCGTCCACGCGCCGGCCACGGGTGAGTTCCTTGAGGCGCTCATAGGGGCGGTCCACCCCGTAACGGCGCATGAGGGTCTGGATGGGCTCCGCCAGGACCTCCCAGTTGGCCTCCAGGTCGGCGGCCAGGGCGGCCTCGTCGGCCTCCAGCTTGCCGATCCCGCGCAGCAGCGCGTCCAGGGCGATGAGGAGGTGACCGAACCCGACACCCAGGTTGCGCAGGACGGTGGAGTCGGTGAGGTCGCGCTGCCAGCGGGAGACGGGCAACTTCTGGGCGAGGTGGTCGAACAGGGCGTTGGCCAGCCCCAGATTGCCCTCGGCGTTCTCGAAGTCGATGGGATTGACCTTGTGGGGCATGGTGGACGATCCCACCTCGCCCGCCACGGTGCGCTGCCTGAAATAGCCCAGGGAGATGTAGCCCCAGCAGTCGCGGGCAAAGTCGATGAGGACGGTGTCGAGGCGGATGCAGGCGTGGAACAGTTCGGCCATGTAGTCGTGGGGTTCGATCTGGGTGGTATAGGGGTTCCATTCCAGGCCCAGGGACTCCACGAAGCGGCGGGCCAGGGCGGGCCAGTCCACCTCGGGATAGGCCGCCAGGTGGGCGTTGTAGTTGCCCACCGCACCGTTGATCTTGCCCCGCAGGGGGACGGCGGCGAGGGTCTCGCGCTGCCGCCGCAGGCGCGCCACCACGTTGGCCATCTCCTTGCCCAGGGTGGTGGGGGAGGCGGGTTGGCCGTGGGTGCGGGCGAGCATGGGGCGCCCGGCATGGGCATGGGCCAGGCCGCGGATTGCCTCGATGACGGCGTCGATCCGGGGCAGGAGGACCTGGTCGCGGCCGGTCCGGAGCATGAGCCCGTGGGCCAGGTTGTTGATGTCCTCGGAGGTGCAGGCGAAGTGGACGAATTCGCTCACCGCCGCCAGTTCCGGCTGCCCGGCGATGCGCTCCTTGAGGAAGTATTCCACCGCCTTCACGTCGTGGTTGGTGGTGCGCTCGATGGCCTTGATCCGGCGGGCGTCCTCCGGGCCGAAACCGGTGACCAGGGCCTCCAGGTGGGCCTGTGCCGCCGGCGGGAAGGGGGGCGCCTCGGGGATACCCGGTTCCCGGGCCAGGGCCTGGAGCCAGCGCACCTCCACCTCCACCCGGTGGCGGATGAGGCCGTACTCGCTGAACAGGGGGCGCAGGGCGGCGGTGCGGGCGGCGTAGCGGCCGTCCACCGGGGAGACGGCGGTGAGGGGGGTGAGGTCGAGGGGATCGGACATGGCGGTTCTCGTTCAGAAGGGGCCGAGGCGGTCTCGGGCGTAACGGTGGAGGCGGTGGTGGGTCTCCAGGAGCATCGGGGTCAGGGCGCGGGCGCGGTCCAGGGCGGCGGCGAAGGCGGCGGGATCGCGGACGTACTCGTGCACCAGGCGGTTGCGGAGGTTGCGCGCCTCCACCCAGGTGTCCACGGAGTCGAGCAGGCCCAGGCGCTCCATGCGGTCGAGATTGTCCAGGGCACTGCCCAGGGGTTCCTGGAGGGCCCTGAGCAGGGCCGGGATCAGGCGATGGCCGAGGGTGTCCTGGAGGCGGCCGAAACGGGCGCCGAAGGCATCCACCCGCTCGGCGAGGATGGGATCCCGGTCCAGCGCCCGTACCCAGGCGGCGTCCAGGGGGGCGGACGCCAGGCGTTCCAAGGTGTCCTGGAGGTGGGCGGCCTCCAGGGCGGCCACCTCCAGCAGATGGGCCAGGCGGGGGTCTCGGGGGCCGCTCACAGGACGATCCCCTCGGCCTCGGCCAGCGCGTGCACGGCCTCCCGAGGCAGGCCGGGGGCCTTTACCAGCACGTCGATGCGGCGGTCGCCGAGGCGCCGTTGCAGGCGGGCGGCGAAGCGGGCGGCGGCGGCCGGGGGATTGTCCGGGGCCGCGGGCAGTTCCAGGAGGAGGTCGATGTCACCCCCCCGGGCGCCGTCGTCCAGGCGGGAGCCGAACAGGCGCACCCGTGCCTCCGGCCCGAACAACTCCCGGGCGCTGTCACGGATGGTCCGCGCCTGGTGGGTGGTGAGGCGCATGGTTTCAGGCGGCGGACCCCTTGGCCAGGCGCCGCAGGACGTATGGGAGGATGCCCCCGTGGCGGAAATACTCCACCTCGTTGGGGGTGTCGATGCGCACCCGTGCGTCGAAGTAGATCACATACCCCTTACCCTCGGCCACCACCTTCACCTGTTTCGCCGTGCCACCCTTGAGGCCGAGGATGGTGAAGCGCTCGCGGCCGGTCAGCCCCATGATCGTGGCGTTCTCCCCATCCACGAACTGGAGCGGGAGGATGCCCATGCACACCAGATTGGTGCGGTGGATGCGCTCGTAGCTCTCGGCGATCACCGCGCGTACCCCCAGCAGGCGCGGGCCCTTGGCGGCCCAGTCACGGGAGGAGCCGGAGCCGTATTCCCGGCCGGCGATGACGATGACGGGTACGCCTTCCTCCCGGTAGCGCATGGCGGCGTCGTAGATGCTCATGGGCTCGCCCTCGGGCAGGTGCAGGGTGACCCCGCCCTCGGTGCCGGGGGCCATGAGGTTGCGCAGGCGGATGTTGGCGAAGGTGCCGCGCATCATCACCTCGTGGTTGCCGCGGCGCGAGCCCAGGGAGTTGAAGTCCTGGGGCTTCACCCCCTGTTCCAGCAGGTAGCGGCCGGCCGGGGAGTCGGCCTTGATGGCCCCGGCCGGGGAGATATGGTCGGTGGTCACCGAGTCGCCCAGCAGGGCCAGGCAGCGCATCCCCTCGATGCTGTCCGGCAGCGGCTCGGGCTCCAGGCCCATGCCCTCGAAGAAGGGGGGCTTGCGGATGTAGGTGGAGGCCTCGTCCCAGGCGAACACCGGGTCGCTGGGGGCCGGCACCGCCCGCCAACGGGCGTCGCCGGCGTAGAGCCCGGCATAGGCGGCCTGGAATTCCTCACGGGTGATGTGGGCCCGGACCGCGGCCTCCACCTCGGCGGTGCTGGGCCAGAGGTCCTTCAGATAGACCGGCCGCCCGTCGCGGTCCTCGGCCAGGGGCTCGCGCAGCGGATCGAAGTCGATCCGGCCGGCCAGGGCGTAGGCCACCACCAGGGGCGGCGAGGCCAGGTAGTTCATGCGCACCTCGGGGTGCACCCGGCCTTCGAAGTTGCGGTTGCCCGAGAGGACCGACACGGCGCACAGGTCGTGCTCGGCGATGGCCCGGGACACGGGTTCCGGCAAGGGACCGGAGTTGCCGATGCACACGGTGCAGCCGTAGCCGGTGAGGTGAAAGCCCACCCGGCGCAGGGCGTCCAACAGCCCGGCCCGCTCCAGGTAGGCGGTGACCGCCATGGAGCCGGGGCCGAGGGAGGTCTTGACCCAGGGCCGGGCCTTCAGGCCCCGCGCGGCGGCCTTCTCGGCCAGCAGGCCGGCGGCCATCATCACCGAGGGGTTGGAGGTGTTGGTGCAGGAGGTGATGGCGGCGATGACCACCGAACCGTCGCGGATCTCCACCGCCTCTCCGTTTAGCGTGGTCTCCACCGGGCCCTTGTCCGGCAGGCCGCGTTCGGCCTTGAGGGCGGCCAGGGCGCGGGGGAAGGCGGTGGCGATCCCGCTCAGGGCGACCCGGTCCTGGGGGCGTTTGGGACCGGCCAGGCTGGGCTCCACCGTGGAGATGTCCAGTTCGAGGACCTCGCTGTAGCTGGCCTCGGGGGCGTCCGCCTCGTGGAACACCCCCTGGGCGCGGGCGTAGGCCTCCACCAGGGCGATCTGGTCTTCGGAACGGCCGGTGAGGCGCAGATAGTCGAGGCTGGCGGCGTCGATGGGAAAGAGGCCGCAGGTGGCGCCATATTCCGGGGCCATGTTGGCGATGGTGGCGCGGTCGCCCACCGGCAGATGGGCCACCGCGGGGCCGAAGAACTCCACGAACCGGCCCACCACCCCGTGGGCGCGCAGGCGTTCCACGATGGCGAGCACCAGATCGGTGGCGGTGACGCCTTCCCGCAACTCACCGCTGAGACGGACGCCCACCACCTGGGGGATGAGCATGGAGACCGGCTGGCCGAGCATCGAGGCCTCGGCCTCGATGCCGCCGACGCCCCAGCCCAACACCCCGATGCCGTTCACCATGGTGGTGTGGGAGTCGGTGCCCACCAGGGTGTCGAACCAGGCCTGGCCGTCCTCGCCGAACACCACCCGCGCCAGGTGCTCCACGTTGATCTGGTGGACGATGCCGGTATCGGGCGGCACCACCTTGACGCTGGAGAAGGCGTTCTGGCCCCACTTGAGGAACTGGTAGCGTTCGCGGTTGCGTTGGAACTCCAGTTCGGCGTTCAGGGCGAAGGCGTTGTCGTCGGCATAGTGGTCCACCTGGACCGAGTGGTCGATCACCAGTTCCGCCGGTTGCAGGGGTTCGATGCGCCTCGGGTCGCCGCCCAGGGCCGCCATGGCGTCGCGCATGGCGGCCAGGTCCACCACCGCGGGCACGCCGGTGAAGTCTTGCATCAGCACCCGTGCCGGCCGGTATTGAATCTCCCGGGTGGGCTCGGCCTGGGGCTCCCAGTTTCCCAGGGCACGGATGTCGTCGGCGGTGACGGTCACCCCGTCCTCATGGCGGAGCAGGTTTTCCAGGAGGATCTTGAGGGAGAAGGGCAGGCGCTCGGCGCCCGCGATGGCGCCGATGCGGTAATAGGCGTAGGTCCGGCCACCCACATCCAGGGTGGCGCGGGCATCGAAGCTGTCGGTCATGGGGTATGGCGTCCAGGATGGAAAACAGGCAATTTTATCCCGCTCGGGCCGCCGATGCGAATCCGCGGCGGCCCGATGGTCGGATCGGGGACGGTTTCGACCGCGATCCGGTGTGGCCTCGCCGTGCAGGAGTCGTCGCGGCGGAGGCCGCTCCCACAAGGCGGGGGCGACTGAACGATTACGACGGAAATCGCCCGAGGTCTCCCGGCCCGGACCCTTCCAGGGCGGACAACAGCGCCTTGGCCCGCGTGGCCATGCCCTTGATGCCGAACAGCATCCGCCAGCGGCTGCCGCCGGCGTGGCGCCACAGGCGCGCGGCGCGCACCCCGGCAAGGAGGAGGGCGCGGATGCGGGCGGCGTTGTCGGGGTTGCGCAGGTGCATGGGCTCGCCCTGGACCATCACCCGGGGGGAAAGGGTGCTCAGGATGTCCTGATAGAGATCGGCCAGGCGTCCCAGCAAGGCGGGGTGGAGGGCGTCGAAGTGGTCGAGCTGGCGGCGCGCGCCGGCGATGCCCGCGGCCAGTCGGGCGAGCCGATCAGGGTCGCGCGAGAGCTTGCGTTCCAGCACCAGGAGCGAGATCAGGTAACGGGTCAGTACGGGGTCGCGGGCACCCGGGTCTTCCACCACCGATATGAACCGACGCAATCCGGGGGCCACGGCGGCGGTCCCGCCGTAGACCGCGTCGGCGCCCTCGTCGTCGCGATGGAACAGGCTGAGGATCAGGGGCGCCATCTCTGTGGCGGGGGCCTGTCCCCGGCGGGCGATGGCGTCCACGCAGGCGACGGCCTGGTAGGAAGCGGCCAGGGCGACGAGGCGTTCACGTTCCCCGGGGGGCATGGCCGCATCGCTCTTCCCGTCGCTGGTCATGGGCTAGCCCTCGAAAAAGGCGAAATACTACCGCTTCACGCGCCGCCTGGGGAGGGTGTGACCACGGCCTCGACAGGCAGCGGGTTCACCCCATGCGCCTTCCCGTTTCCGTGGGAGCGGCTTCAGCCGCGACGACTCCCGTCCCCACGGCTTTCATGTCCCCAGGACGGCGAGGCCGCCGGAATGGCCTATATCTGCCGCTGAACACTGTCTCGGGCCACATTTCCTCTTGAAATATCGGGTATGGGACCAAGAATACGGGTATCGGTCCAAATGTATTCGGGATTCGGGAGGTCGCCATGGCGAGCGTCCATCCGCCTCAGGTGGCGGGCATGTTCTATCCCGCGGACCCGCTGGAGATCCAGGCGGAGATCCGCGCCTTCCTGGCTCAGGCGGAGGCCCCTGCGGGGGAGCCGCCCAAGGCCCTGGTGGTGCCCCATGCGGGCTATGTCTACTCCGGTCCGGTGGCGGCCAACGCCTATGCGCAACTGCTTCCCGCCGCCGGCCGCATCCATCGCGTGGTGATGTTCGGGCCGGCCCATCGCCTGCCCTTCCGCGGTATCGCCTGTCACCACGCGGAGCGCTTCCGCACCCCGCTGGGCGATGTGGAGGTGGATCGGGAGGCCCTGGAGGCCATCCTCGACCTGCCCCAGGTGGAGTGCCTGGACGCGGCCTTTGCCGGCGAGCACTGCCTGGAAGTGCAGTTGCCCTTCCTGCAGACGATCCTGGAGGATTTCAAGATCGTTCCCCTGCTGGTGGGGGAGGCCGATCCGGTGGAGGTGGCCGAGGTGATGGAACGCCTCTGGGACGGCGAGGAGACCCTGATCCTGGTCAGTTCCGATCTCAGCCACTATCTGGACTATGCCACCGCGCGGTCCATCGACGCGCAGACCACCCAGGCCATCGAGGCCCTGCGTCCCGAGGCGATAGGCCCCGAACAGGCCTGTGGGCGGATCCCCGTGAAGGGGCTGCTGTTGGAGGCGCAACGCCACGGACTGCATCCACACACCCTGGATCTGCGTAACTCCGGCGATACCGCCGGCCCGAAGAGTCAAGTCGTGGGGTATGGCGCCTATGTCTTCGCTTGACCATGAACCCCTCAGCCGGGAGCAGCGCAAGGTCCTGCTGACCTTGGCGCGGGCCTCCATTCGCCATGGCCTGGAGACGGGGAGGCCCCTGCCGGTGCGCACCCAGGACTATCCCGAGCGCCTGCGGGAGATCCGCGCCAGCTTCGTCACCCTCAACGAGGAGGGGCGGCTGCGGGGCTGCATCGGGCACTTGGAGGCGATCCAGCCCCTGGCCGTGGACGTGGCCGAGAACGCCTTCGCCGCGGCCTTTCGTGACCCCCGTTTTCCGCCCCTGCGGGAGCACGAATATCCCCACCTGGAGGTCCACATCTCCATTCTCACCCCGCCGGAGCCCCTGAGGTTCGACTCGGAGGAGGATCTCCTGCGGCAGATCCGTCCGGGCCGGGATGGCCTGATCCTGGAGGACGGACTGAACCGGGGGACCTTCCTGCCCTCGGTGTGGTCGTCGCTGCCACGGGTGCAGGAGTTCTGGACCCAGCTCAAGCACAAGGCCGGCCTGCCCGGTGACTATTGGTCCGACACCCTGAAGGTGTTTCGCTACGAGACGGAGGAGTTCTCCGATCAGGATGTCTGAGCCGGAATCGGGGTCCGATTCCTTCGTCCGCTGGTTTCGGTCTTCGTCGCCCTATATCCACGCCCACCGCGGGCGCACCTTCGTGGTCTGCCTGGGTGGCGAGGCCGTGGCCGCCCCCGAGTTCCCCCATCTGGTCCAGGACCTGGCCCTGTTGCAGGGGCTCGGTATCCGCCTGGTCCTGGTGTACGGGGCGCGGCCCCAGATCGAGTCCCGCCTGCGCGGGCGGGGGCTCGGGATACAGTATCGGGAGGGCCTGCGGATCACCTCCCCCGAGGCCATGGAGTGCGTCAAGGAGGCGGTCGGGGTGGTGCGGATCGAGATCGAGGCCCTGTTCTCCATGGGGCTCGCCAACTCGCCCATGGCCGGGGTGCGGATACGGGTCGATTCGGGCAACTTCGTCATGGCCCGACCCCTGGGGGTGCGCGGGGGCGTGGACCACGGCCACACCGGCTGCGTGCGCCGGATCGATGCCGCGGCCCTGCGCGAGCGCCTGGACGAGGGCGCCCTGGTGTTGTTGCCGCCGTTGGGCTACTCGCTCACTGGCGAGGTCTTCAACCTGGGGGCGCGGGACCTGGCCGCCGCCACGGCCGTGGCCCTGGGGGCCGACAAGCTCATCTATCTGATGGAGGCCGGAGAACCCCGCCGGGATGGCCGGCCCCTGTCCAATCTCACCACGCGCGAGGCCGACCGCCTCCTCGGCGAGGGCGGCGTGCCGGCCGCTACCGCCCGCCACCTGGAGGCGGGGATCCGTGCCTGCCGCTCCGGGGTGGCGCGGGTGCACCTGCTCGACCGCCGGCGGGACGGCGCCCTGCTCCGGGAGCTGTTCACCCCGGACGGCCAGGGCACCCTGCTCACCGCCGAGCCCTTCGAACACCTGCGCACCGCGCGCATCGACGATGTCGGCGGCATCCTGGAGCTGATCGCCCCGCTCGAAGCGGAGGGCGTCCTGGTGCGGCGTTCGCGCGAGCGCCTGGAGATGGAGATCGAGCGTTTCCTGGTGCTGGAACGCGATGGCGCGATCCTGGCCTGTGCCGCCCTCTATCCCTACCCCGAAACCGCCATGGGCGAACTCGCCTGTCTCGCGGTGGACCCCGCCTACCGCGGTTCAGGCCGCGGCGACCGCCTGTTGGCCGAAGTGGAGGCGCGCGCCCGTGCCGCCGGGCTGGAGCGCCTGTTCGTGCTCACCACCCAGACCGCGCACTGGTTCCGCGAGCGCGGCTTCGAGCCGGCGCGGCCGGGGGACCTGCCCGTGGCCCGCCAGGCCCTGTACAACTGGCAGCGCAACTCCAAGGTATTCATCAAGGACCTCGGCGTCCGTCCCTGAGGCGCAGGGGCGGCTCAAGAGGGCGTCGTCGGGACCGCGCCATTCCCCCCCTAATCTCCGGGATGGAAGTGATCGGCGGACCTCGGCCCAAGGGTATAATGACCGATCCTTTACCCCGCCCGGCCCTCTCGCGGAGACCGACCATGCTCGAAGACTTCCATTGTCACACCGGCAGCCACCTCTGCCGCAGCCGGCCCGATCCCGGGCTCACCGACCTGGCCCCTCTGCCGCTGGATGCCAAGGGCCTGGGGGAGGCCTTCCGTCACTACTTCGCCAACACCCTCGGGCGGGACAAGCACTGCCACTCCGTCCATTATCCCTATGAGGCCCTGGCCCTGGTGGTGCGCGACCGCCTCATGGAACGCTGGAAGAACACCCGCTACGCCTACGAAGAGGCCGGCTGCCGACGCACCTATTACCTGTCCCTGGAGTATCTGCTCGGGCGCAGCCTGAGCAACGCCATGTTCAACCTGGGCCTCGGCGAGGCCGTCCACGAGGCCCTGCATCGTTGGGGGCTGCTGCTGGAGGAATTGGTCCAGGGCGAGCCCGACGCCGGCCTCGGAAACGGGGGGCTCGGCCGCCTCGCCGCCTGTTTCCTGGACAGTTGCGCCACGCTTCAGTTGCCGGTGAAGGGCTATGGCCTGCGCTACGACTACGGCATGTTCCGCCAGGTCGTGCGCAACGGGCAGCAAGTGGAGGAGCCCGACCACTGGCTGCGGGACGGCAATCCCTGGGAGCTGGAACGCCCCGAATACACCCAGCGCGTGCAGTTCGGTGGCCACACCGAGTTCTACCAGGGGGTCGGTGGGCGGATGCTGGCGCGTTGGGTGGGCACGCACGATGTCTGCGCGGTGCCCTACGACGTGCCCATCCCGGGCTTCGCCAACGGTACCGTCAACACCCTGCGCCTGTGGTCGGCCCAGGCCACCGACGAATTCGATCTGGAGGAATTCAACGCCGGCGGTTACGCCGAGGCGGTGGCGGCCAAGAACGATGCCGAGCACATCACCATGGTGCTCTATCCCAACGACGCCAGCGAGAATGGCAAGGAACTGCGCCTCAAACAGCAGTATCTGCTGGCCTCGGCCAGCCTCAAGGACGTGATGCGCGAATGGGGCACGCACCACGGCGAGGACTTCACCCACTTCGCCGAGAGGCACTGCTTCCAGCTCAACGACACCCATCCGGCCATCGCCGTGGCCGAGCTGATGCGCCTGCTTCTGGACGAGTACCTGCTGGAGTGGGAGCCGGCCTGGGAGATCGTCACCAAGACCATGGCCTACACCAATCACACCCTCTTGCCCGAGGCCCTGGAGCGCTGGCCGGTGCGCATGTTCCAGCGTCTCCTGCCCCGCCTGCTGGACATCATCTACGAGATCAACGCCCGTTTCCTCGGCGAGGTGGCCAGGCACTGGCCGGGGCGGCCCGAGTATCTGAGCCGGATGTCGATCATCGAGGAGGGCCCCGAGCCGATGGTGCGCATGGCCTATCTGGCCATCGTCGGCAGCTTCTCGGTGAACGGGGTGGCCGAGCTGCACTCGCGCCTGTTGCGCTCCGGCCTGTTTCGGGACTTCAATGCCCTCTGGCCGGAGAAGTTCAACAACAAGACCAATGGGGTGACCCCGCGCCGCTGGCTCGCCCTCTGCAACCCCAGTCTGCGCCGGCTGATCGACGAGACCATCGGGCCGGGCTGGATCGCCGACCTGGAGCGCCTGGAGAGGCTGCGCGACCATGTGGACGACGCCGCCTTCCGCCGCCGCTGGCGCGAGGCCCACCGGCACAACAAGGAACGCCTCGCGGCCCTCGTCCAGCACGACTGCGGCCTGGCCTTCGACCCCGAGGCCCTGTTCGACGTCCAGGTGAAACGGATCCACGAGTACAAGCGGCAGCTGCTGAACGTGCTCCATGTGATCCACCTCTACGCCCGCATCAGACGGGGCGAGCTGGACGACTGGACCCCGCGCAACGTACTTATCGGCGGCAAGGCGGCGCCCGGCTATTTCATGGCCAAGCTCATCGTCAAGTTCATCAATAACGTCGCCCAGGTGGTGAATGCCGACCCGGCCACCGACGGCCTGTTGCGCCTGGTGTTCTTTCCCAACTACCGGGTCTCGGCCATGGAGGTGATCTGCGCCGGCGCCGACCTCTCCGAGCAGATCTCCACCGCCGGCAAGGAGGCCTCGGGTACCGGCAACATGAAGTTCATGCTCAACGGCGCCCTCACCATCGGCACCCTGGACGGGGCCAACATCGAGATCCGCGAGGCGGTGGGCGAGGACAACTTCTTCCTGTTCGGCCTCACCGAGGCACAGGTGGAACGCATGCGCCCCCACTACGACCCCAGTGCCCTGATCGCCTCCGATCCCGATCTCAGCGAGGTGATGCACCTGATCGAATCCGGGCATTTCAACCCCTTCGAGCCGGGCATCTTCGATCCGATCGTGCAGTCCATCCGCAGCCCCCAGGACCCCTGGATGACCGCCGCCGACTTCCGCAGCTATGTGGATTGTCAGGAGCGGGTGAGCCTGGCCTTCCAGGACAGCGAGCGCTGGACCCGCATGAGCATCCTCAACACCGCCGCCGGCGGGCGTTTCTCCAGCGATCGCACCATCGCCGAGTACAACCGCGATATCTGGCACATGGAACCGGTGCCGGTGCCCCCCCTGGCATGAGAGGCCTGCCGCATCCCGCTCAGGGGGCGGTTTGCGCCCCCTGCGGAGCGACCTCGTGATCCTGTCCCCGCACGCCCCCGAACTGGCCCCCCTGATCCCGGAACTGGAGGCCTTCCGCCGCGACCTCCACGCCCACCCGGAGACCGCCTACCAGGAACAGCGCACCGCCGGGCGCGTGGCCGAACGCCTCGCGGCCTGGGGCCTGGAGGTGCACCGTGGCCTCGCCGGCACCGGCGTGGTGGGGGTGTTGCGCCGGGGCGCGGGTCGGCGCATCGGCCTGCGCGCCGATCTGGACGCCCTGGCCATGGCGGAGGCCAACGACCTGCCCCACCGCTCCCGCCATCCCGGGCGGATGCACGCCTGCGGCCACGACGGCCACACTGCCATGCTCCTGGGCGCCGCCCGCCTGCTGGCCGCGCGCCCCGAGTGGCGTGGCACCCTGTATTTCGTGTTCCAGCCCGCCGAAGAGAATGAAGCGGGCGGGCGGCGCATGGTCGAGGAGGGCCTGTTCGATCGCTTCCCCATGGACGCCATCTTCGGCCTGCACAACTGGCCCGGCCTGCCCCTGGGCGAGGGCGGGGTGCGCAGCGGGGCGGTGATGGCCTCGGCGGATTTCTTCCATGTGGAGCTGGTCGGGCGCGGCGCCCACGCCGCCTATCCCCATCGCGGACGCGACCCCATCGTCGCCGCCGCCGCCCTGGTGCAGGCCCTGCAGGGCCTGGTGAGCCGTGAGACCGGTCCCCTGGATGCCGCGGTGGTGAGCGTCACCCGCCTCGATGCCGGTGACAGCCTCAACGTCATCCCCGAACGCGCCCGTCTGGCGGGCACGGTACGCGCCCTGGACGAAGGGGTGCGCACGGCCCTGGAGGTCGGGGTGCGGAGGGTGGCGGAGGGGATCGCCGCCGGCCACCGCATGGGCCTGGAGTTCGCCTACGAACGCCGCTACCGTACCACCGTGAACGATCCCCATCAGGCGGCGCTCATGCTCGCCGCCATGGCCGCCACCCTGGGCGCGGGCAAGGCCCACGACGACCTCCCGCCCACCCTGGGGGCCGAGGACTTCGGGTGGATGCTGGCCGCCTGCCCCGGCGCCTACGGCGTGCTCGGCAACGGCACCGAAGGCCGCTTCGCCGCCGGGCTGCACAACCCCCGCTACGAGTTCAACGACGCCCTGATCCCCTATGGCGTGGCCTTCTGGGTCAACCTGGCCGAGGGGGCCTTGGGGGAGGGGTAGTGCGGAGGCTTCGGAAACGGCTAGATTCCCGCTTGTCGAGTGCGGCGGGGGCGCGCCAGGTTCGCCCATCGCTTTGAATCTATGGAGATCGTATGAATCCGTCGAGATCGGATGGTCGAGATGCCATGATCTGGAGGCGTTGCTCGTCGCCATCGGATCAAGTGCTGAAATCTTCTATAGAGTTCACGTCATCGGTGGCATCACCCCGCTCCTGGCACGGACAACAGGGGTGGCCCGAACGATACGGCGATACGGTGATCGAGTCCGATATGGGCGCAGGCGGATTCTCCCTATCCCGGGATAGGGGGATTTCGGGTTATCCGGGGTTTGGGGGAATCGGGACATTTCAGTGATAGGACGGACCGCTTACGCGGTCCGTCCTATCGGACGAGATGTTGAGTTCCGCTTCGCTCCACTGGAACGGCGTGAGAGCCGCCACGCTCCGCCTATCTGTCAACACCCGCGAGATTATATACGCGCTTTTTGAAGCGATCGGATATTATAGAGTGAGAATATGATAGGACACCCAGATAAATGTTACAGATAAATATTATATGAGAATATTATAGGAAAATAGGATGACGGAAGGCGACGGGCCGGAGGGATCGGCCCTTCCGTTGATGCCCTTCGACGGGCGTCCGGGCGATGGTGAAGGGGCCCTGCCCTTTGCCTTCGCCGACTACCTGGAACTGGTGGACTGGAGCGGGCGGATCCTGCGGGAGGACAAGCGGGGCGCGATCGGGGCCGGGGTGCCGCCGATCCTGCTGCGTCTGGGGGTGGAGCCCGGTCACTGGATCGAGGTGGTGCGCCATTTCCGCCGGCACTTTCACGACCATGTGGGACCGGCGGCGGCTCTGGAGCGGCGCGGCAAGGCCCTGGGCCGGAAGTGGCTGCGGGGGGTGGGGGCCTGCCGGCGCTTGTGGGGGCCGGCGGATGGAGGCCGGGCGATGGGCC
>Ga0256841_1001880_pt1 | contig 17323 bp, 11 predicted proteins | sample 356308metaG_FD_185971 | JGI IMG/M metagenome (GOLD analysis project Ga0256841, IMG submission 185971) | Hydrothermal vent microbial communities from Mid Atlantic Ridge, Atlantic Ocean - 356-308 | ecosystem: Environmental > Aquatic > Marine > Hydrothermal vents | place: Atlantic Ocean: Mid... | reverse complement strand
TTGGGGTGGGGGAGTCAAGGGAGAAGGGGGCTATGGGGCCCTCTGAAATGGGACGGAGGGACAGAGGGAAGAAGGTGCCCGGCCCAGGTTACTTGGAACGGAAGAAGCGTCGGAGGCGGCTGTTGGTTTTCAGGAAGGCTTCGATTTCGGGGTGATCGCGGCGGAACTGCTGGAGCATCTCCTTGGGGAGTTCTCCTTCTTTGAGATAGCGCAGGACGCCCAGAGGTTTTCCTCGACGCAGTTCGATTTCGGCTGCCAGGAGAAAAAGGCCTAAGTCCGCCTTGTTTTTGGAAAAACGAAGGGCTTCTTTGGCATCCTTGAGGGCCTCTGCGTAGCGCCCGAAGGCCAAGTAAGCTCGGGCTCTTTGGATATAGCCGTAGGGGACTCTCCGGTTTTTCCGGATGAATCGGCCCAGCTCCGAGAGAACTTTTTTGACCCCGGTTTTGGTCCCATGGCTGGCCATGGCTCGGGCGGCTTGGACCTTGACTCCGGGATGGGAGAGCCACCGCTCCAGGGCTTGGTCCAAGCGGGCCTTGGATTTCCGATCCGGAGGGGGGAAGTGGGCAGCCAATTCGAGGGCCTGATCCAGAGCTGCTCGAGGGAGTTCCAGCTCCAGGAGGTGGGTGAGAGCACGCAAGTGCTCGGCCTTTGGGGTTTTTCCGCCGATTTTGGCGAGGTATTGGAGGAGGAGTTCTTCTTTGGAGCCGTCAGGGAGACCCAGCCCCTTCTCGAAAACGGTTTGAAAGATTTCAGGAGAAGCGATGGAAGTAAGGGCCCGTAAGGCCCCGATGCGGACCTTGGGATCCCCATGATTCAGATAGGGGATCAGGATGGGGGCGACCTCGGGGGTTCCGAGGATTTCGTAAATGCGCAGGATGCGACCTAGGAGATTTGGGGGAGCCTCTTGGAGGTTGACCTTGAGAAGAGGGAGGAGTCCTTTGGTATGGCTTTTTGCCAAAATCTCAAGAGAGCGGATCCTGTCTCGAGGGTTTTTGGATGAAAGGCCCCAGAGAATGAGATTCCGGATCAGGAGAGGGTCCTTTTGTTCAATCAACCGGAAGGTGTTGCGGTCCAGCCAGCCCTTGTTCCCCGGTTTTCGGAGTTGCTCCAACAAAAACGCGATGAGATCGGGGTCTTCGCCCCGGAGCTTATTCAAGAGTCCGTCCAAAAACTCCTGGTTTTGGAGGTAGGGGAGTTTGAGGTCGGCAAGATATTTTGTTTTGTAGGTGGGGAAGAGACGTGCTTTTTCCGCTTCGGCTTTTTTTTCGAGTTCTGTTTGAAACTGTTGCCAGGGGCTGGGGGATGTATTCTGTTTGGCTTCGTTCCCTTGGGGTTTGGGAGCCTGGGCCGACCCAGTTGAGGCAAGGAGGTTCCAGGCGAACCCAGGAAGGATGAGGCAGGCAGTGACAAATCGAAACCTAAACCTCTGTTTTGGATGAAGCTTTGTGGGAAGAATCGAAGGGATCAGCATGCTCCACATGAAGGTTTTTGGAAGGAGAATCGGCGTCAAAGGCGGACGGCGGGGGGCCTATGTCCTCTCTCGGGGGCTCTTGGCTTCCTGGATGGGAGGCCTTGACCCCTGGGAGTCTTTTGGTGGCAAAGGCCCCAGCATACGCCAAGCTTCGCCCAGGGTCTCGTCCGAAACCGCCTGGGTTCGGATCAAAAAACCTCGCAGCATACGTCGCAACCGGAAAACTTCGTTCCACATACCCTCTTTTTTCGGGGCCTGGGGCAGCGAGCTTGAAAGGGGCAAGGTTTAGGCGATGACTCGGGATTTTGATTTGCTGGTGATTGGAGGGGGGCACGCCGGGGTTGAGGCAGGCCTCGCAGCGGCCCGCATGGGAGCGCGGGTCGGGCTCATCGTCATGGAGGAGGCTTCTCTGGGGCGCATGAGTTGTAACCCCGCAATAGGCGGCGTCGGCAAGGGGCAGCTCGTCCGTGAGCTGGACGCTCTGGGGGGAGAAATGGGTCTTTGCGCGGATGAGGCAGGGATCCAATTCCGGATTCTGAATGCTAGCAAGGGGCCTGCCGTCCGCTCCCCCCGCGCCCAGTGCGACCGCGAACTCTACAATCGTTCGATGGTCCGAAGGGTTTTGGCGCAACCCGGACTCAGCGTCCTCGAAGCCGAAGCTCAGGAGATTCTGGCGGCTGAAAACACCGGGGGCCAAGGTCGCATCCCTTCGAAGGCCGGGAGGCCCGGATCCGCTTGGGTTCGAGGTGTTCGCCTCGCTGATGGAAGGGTCCTCGCCTGCCCTGCCGTCGTTTTGACGACCGGGACCTTTTTGGGCGGCATTTGTCACAGCGGAGCCAAGGCCACTCCCGGGGGCCGCGTCGGCGAAGGCGCTGCCAGCCATCTCTCCCAAAACCTTCGAGCCCTCGGTCTTCGTCTTGGCCGCCACAAGACCGGGACACCCCCCAGGTTGGCCCAGAGCAGCATCGACTTTTCCGGCTTGCAGGAGCAGCCTGGCGATCCCGTCCCCCGGCCCTTCTCTTTCCGGAGCCCTCCCCTCCACCTCGAACAGGTCTCCTGCTGGCTGACGGCCACGACCCCTGAAACCCACAGGATCATCGCTCAAAACACCCATCTTTCTGCCATTTTCGGGGGAAACATCAGCGGCCCCGGCCCCCGTTACTGCCCTTCGATCGAAGACAAGGTTCTCCGCTTCCGTGACCGGGATCGGCACCAGATCTTCCTCGAACCCGAAGGCAGGACCTCAGGACGGATCTATCCCAACGGCATCTCCACCAGCCTCCCTCCAGAGGTTCAGGAGCGCTTCCTCCGGACCATTCCCGGCTTGGAGGAATGTGAAATCCTGCAACCCGGCTATGCCGTAGAATACGACCACCTGGTCACCGACCAGCTTCGCGCCGACCTTTCGGTGCATGGAGTCCAGGGTCTCTATGCTGCGGGCCAAATCAATGGAACTTCAGGCTACGAAGAGGCTGCCGCCCAGGGGTGGATTGCCGGGGTCAACGCCATCCTCAAGCTTCGTGGAGAAGAGCCCCTGATCCTTCCGCGCAGCTCTTCCTACATAGGTGTCCTGATCGACGACCTTTGCCGCGTCAATCCAGCCGAGCCCTACCGCATGTTCACTAGCCGCGCCGAGCACCGCATGGCCCTTCGGCATGGAAGCGCCGACCTCAGGTTGACCCACTACGCCCGGGAGCTGGGTCTTCTGGGCGACGAAGATGCCCGCAGAGTCGAGCAAAAACGAAAGCACATCCAAAAGGCCCTCCATCTGCTTCGGACCCGCCGCAAGGAGGGCAAGGAACTGGCAGCCTACCTCCGCAGACCCGGCGTTCGTCTCGAAGATCTCTTCTCCCTCTGTCCCGAACTCAAAGCTCTTGGCCTGGACCGCGAAGAAGGCGAAGAAGTGTATTCAGAGATCCTCTACGAAACCTATCTCCAGCGGCAACGCAAACAGGTCGAGCGTTTCGAGAGCCTCGCCGAATTCCGCTTCCCCGAAGACTGGGATTATACCCACTTCCAAGGCCTCAAAACCGAAGCCCGCGAAATCCTGAATCGCCGAAAGCCCCGCACCCTCGCCGAAGCCCGCAACCTCCCCGGCGTCACCCCCGCCGACCTCTCCATCCTCCTCGTCGCCCTCGAACGCCGATAAGCCCTCATCCATCTCCCATCCCCCCGTAGAAAACCCGTGTGGAAAACCCGTCCGCGGGTTTTTTGGTAGAAACGCCTCCGGCGTTTCTACACCCCCCCTAACCCCTCAAAGAAGCCCGGACCAAGGTCTCGAGGTCCGGGTCCTTGAGCTTCTTTCCAACCGCCTCCACCCTCTTTCTCGATTCTTCAGGAGTAAAGCCCAGGGATTCGAGGGCGGCCCGAGCGTCCCGGAAGAGGGGGGAAGGTCCTTCCGGGCTTTCTCCCTTCGAGCTCTCCGTCTCTCCCAGGGAGAGGAGCCACTCTCTGGCCTTGTCGCTGGTTTCGAGAGCGAGGCGCTCGGCGGTTTTGGCGCCAATGCCTCGGATGGATTTCAAAAAGGGGATGTCCCTGTCCCTGAGAGCTTTGAGGAGGGCGCTCGGTTTGTCGGCGGAGAGGAGGGCGAGGGCAAGGGAGGGGCCGACGCCGCTGACCTTGAGGAACATGCGGCATAGGTCGCGTTCCGCTCGGGTGGCGAAGCCGAGAAGCCTGGGGAGGTCGTCTTGGGAGATACTGAGGGTATAGACACGCACGCTCTCCGTATCCTTTTGTTGCCCGCGGAGCCGGTCGAAGCTGCGGAGAGGGCATCGGCAGCGGTAACCGGCCGCGCTGCCCGGGAGCCCCACCCGGACGACCAACTGGGCCTCGTCGATCTTTTCGATGGGGCCTTCGAGGTAGTCGAACATCCGGCTGGGAACAATCCTTTAGCTGTTGAGGCTCAGACCCAGTTCGTCGAGCTTGGTACGGATCTCGTTGAGAGAAGTTTGCCCAAAGTTGGGGCAGGACATCAGCTCGGCCTCGGTTTTCCGACAGAGATCCCCGATCGTGCGGATCTTGAACATCTCAATGATGCGGCGGGCGCGGACCGAGAGATCGAGTTCGGCGATGGGGCGGTTTTGGGGGTCGTTGGGATTGCCTTCGACCAGTTCGATCCCTTGTGCGGGGGAGGAGGAGGACCAGTTTTGATCGAAATCCATGCCCAGTCTCAGGCCCTTGGCCCTGAGGATCTCCTGGATCTCCATGAGGGAGGTCTCGCCAAAGTTCTTGTAGGACAGGAGTTCGTTTTCGGTCTTGGTCACAAGATCCCCCAAGGTCCGAATCCCCATTTTGGAAAGGCAGTTCCGGCTCCTTACGGAAAGTTCGAAGTCGGTGATCGGGGTCCTTAAGATCTTGTTGCGCTTGTCGTCCCGCTTTACTTGGTCCTCATCGTAGGACATGTTGCGGGAAGCTTCGGCGTCTTGGAGGAACATCCGGGCCCTTTCGTTCGTGGGGCAGGCATCGAGAACTCCTTGGAAACAGCGCCCGGCCTTGCCGAACTCTCCCTGGTCCTCGAAGAGGAGGCCCAGATTGACCAGGACCGCCGAGTTAGCGGGTCCGCGATGAAGAATGGCCTCGTAGAGTTCGATCGCCTTTTCGTCTTCTCCCTTGGAGTCCAAAAGGCGCGCCAACCGAAAGGTGGCCTCGGTCAGGCTGGGATCCAGGTCTCTTGCCTCCTTAAAGAGGTCCAAGGCCTCATCGATTTTGAGCTCGCGCTCCAGGAGCCAGCCCTTGATGTAGGGAACCCAACCGCTGCCCTCGAGAAGCCCGGGGTTCTCGACAAAGGCCTTGATCTTGGCCAGGGAAGCTTCGTCTCCCCGCTCGGCTTTGCGGAGCTGGGCTTGGAGGAGGGTGGCCGCTTCGTCAGGAGTCTTGGGATCTTTGAAATGCTCAATGGCCCAGTCGGGGTTCCCGATGGAGTTCTGAGCTCTGCCGATGACAGGAGCGACCCCAGGTTGATTCAAGAACCCTTCGAGGTAGTTGATCGCCTTCTTGTAATCTCCCAACACATAGGCCCCAAGGCCCGCCGGGATGGAGGCTTCGTGCTGTTCGGCCATCCACTGCTTGAGGACTCCCCGCAGGGAGGGCTGTGCAAAGACCAGGCGACGGATCCCGAAAAGGTGGGCAAGGTCCCATGGACTCTGCTTGAGAAGTCCGATGGGATCTGGGGTGGTTGGGCTCTGAACCTGTGCGGTTTCCTCGTGATTCATGCGTGATCCCTTAAAAAGAGTTCCAGTTTGACCGTGCTGACTCGCTGCGCCTCAGGTGGCGACAGATGCTTGGCTACGGAGAAAAGCCGCGAGAGTATATAGACAGGCCTTCCCCGCTGCAAATTTCGGAGTTTAAAACGAGGGGTTCCCGAGGAGGGTGTCCAGGCTTTTTCCCAAAGCTTCTTCTCCCATGAGTTGCCTGGGGGGGCAACTGGGCGTCCAGCCGCCTTCACTCCACTCCAGAATATGGAGGAAGCCGCCCTCGGTTTCGCCGGGGAGGCCTTCGAGAAGAAAGCGGCGCTGGAAATCGGGGGACCAATAGGATGTCCCCGGGGGGACTCCCAGAGGGGGGAGGATCCGGGAGAGAAGGTCGCTGATGCGCTCAGAAGGAGGAATTGTGTTGCTGGCGAGGAACTCGGGGAGAGAAAAGGCCTCTTTGTCCAAGAGCTCCAGGCTCTCACGCAGGACCCGCCTCAGTTCGTCTGCGTCCCCGGTGGGAAAGATGGCGCCGTTTTTTCCAGGGTCGATCCAGGGGGTGATCTCCGAGTCATCGGCCGCGATCACGGGGATCCCACGCTCCATCAAGCGGCGGGGGATTTCGAGGGTTGGATCTCCGAAGGATTCAGGGCAGACGAGGAGGTCGATCTCCTCGGCGATCCGGTCCCAGGGTTGGGGGGCTTCTTTTGCTTTTACAGCTGAGAAGGCCGGCATGGGCCCCAAATAGGCGAAGTCGAGGTCGGGACGGAGCTTGGAGAGGACGTCCCCCGGATAACGCAGATCCCCAAAAAAGGAGCGGACCGAACCCCAAAGCCGCAGGGCGGCCTTCCCCTTGGGGAGTCCCAGAAAAGCTTTGAGAAGAATGTCCAATCCTCCGGTCGGATCCAAGTCCCCCAAGAAGCCGATGCGCGGGGGGCCTTTTCTTTGCCTCTCCCCGTCCGACCTTCCCGTATGAAACGCGGGGGGTGGGAAGTGCAGAGGGGCGACCCGGCTCCGATGAAAGCCCTGAGACTGGAGTACCCGCTGCACCCTTTGACTTGGGGTCAGGATGATCTCGCAGCGCATCATTTCTTCGAGGGCTCTCTGGTGGAGGCTGATGGTCATGGCGGTTTTGCCTGCCACCTCCTCCCCGAAAAAACCTTTGGTCGGAAACCGCTCCGGGCTCAGTCGTTGTTTCCAAGTCTCGCCGATGCAGGCAACACAGGAGTCCGTCTCGATACTTTCGCAGCGTTTGCGCTCCCGGTTGACGAGCTTGCGCCTGGGGCAGAGAGGCCAGGCATCCGCCAGAAGGAGGATGGTGGAGATCCCAAGATCGGAGAGGAGTTTGGGGAGGATTAAGGGGAAGCCCTGCCACCGGTGGATGATGGCGGCTTGGATGTTTTCTTTGGTTTTCTTTTCGAGGAGAAAGCGCTTCAGCTCGATTTCCTCACTTTTGGCCCGAAAAAGGTCAGGAAACTCTAGGCTTTGTCCCTGAACCTTCCCGAGGAGGAAGCCCTCGAAAGTTTGAAAATGGAAGGGTTCGATGAGGGTCTGGCTCTGTCTTCCCACCTTTTTTGGAGCGATGGGGACCGGCTCCCAGCCTCGATCCCGGAGTTCGAGCGCCAGCTCCCAGAACCAATCCCCCCAGGGGTCGTAGTCCTTGCGAGTCGAGCCAAAAAGAAGCACCTTGGGAGGATTCATTGGGAAGAGGGTCAAGAGAAGCCCCGTCGTCACTACCCGGTGACGTGGGGGGCGAAGCGGGAACGATACCTTGAAATGAGGTTAAAAAGAACGGGAATACAGCCCGACCCCATTGGGCTTTGAAGGGGTTTTGGCCCTTGCCTTTCTTTCGGCTTGGGCAAGGGATTTGCATAAGCCCCCCCGGACCAAGTATGAAAGGGACTTAAAACATGAAGTCGGGAAAGAAAAAAATGGGATGGATGATGGGTTTTGGAGGGTTTTCCCTCCTGACCATCCTCTCGGGAGGCTCCGGAAGCTCCATGGTGGGGAGCAAGGGTGGGGAAATGGTTTTGACCCAAAACTCTCCCGCCGGGACCGAGAGAACGCATCTGGATCTGCGGGCAGTTTCTTTCAAAAAAGGCCCAAGCATCCGTCCGGTGAGGATCTACCGGGTCAGTACGGTGGTTCCCTGGCCCCGGGGGCTCGCCTGGTATGGAGACCGACTCATCGTCCTTGCCCGGGGGAGGCATCGCAGGGCAGGAGGGTTGGATCCAAGGATCCAGGACCAGGCGGGCACTCTCTTTTTGTTAGACCCGGACCTCGGCGAGGAGGTGCTTCCTTCTTCATCTCCTCCGTTAGTGGGGCCTGATGAACCAGTTTCTAAGCCCCCTTCGAAGACCAACGGTGTTATCTTCGCCCGTCCTCAGAGTCCGACCTTTCACCTCTACGACCCCAGCATTGCGCCCGCAGAGGCCCACGAGATCGACCGGCCCTATTGCAGCCTGGTGCACGACCCCGCCTCGCAGAGTTTCTTTATTTGCGGCTTCTCGGGTATTGACCTGCCGGGGAGCAAGTTTCGTAAAAACGCAACGGACTCGATCCTGCGCTTCGACCTCCGCAATCATCTTTGGTCTGTTGTGGAGAGCCATGCGAGTCAAAAGGTGCCTGTCTCCGCCCTCAGCAAAGTCGTTCCCAATACCTTTTTTCCCCATCACGATCCCAAGACCCAGGCTCCTCCGCATGGTTGGCTCAATGGTCCCGACGCTCTTTGCATCGGTGGGAACTCTCTTTTTGCAGCAGCCAAGGACAACCACTTGGTGGTTTCCTATGACCTCCGTGCCTTGCGCAAGAATCCTCTTGCAGCGGCGCCCCCATCTCGTGTGATCCTCGGCCCCAAGCAGCGGATCTTGGTGGGAAAGGAGCTGCGTGTCATTCCCGTCCTCGGCCCTTCAGCCCTGACTGTTTACAAAGGATATCTCTACGTGGGATACAGGACGACCTCAGTTGTTGTGCGCTATCCCCTCGACCAAGCTGGGAATCTTCAAAGGGGGAAACCCGGAGAGCTGATTGCGGTTTTCGAACCGTACGATCCCAAGACGAGGCGAAGCGCCAATCTGATTGACATGGCCTTCAACACCAAGGGGGAACTCTTTGTCTCCTGCTCCAAGGAGGGCCGGATCTGGAACATCGGCAAGCCCGACCCTAGCCGTGTTTTCCAGGGGAATGATCAGCTCAAAACGCTGCCGACAAGCGCCCCGCCCTATGCGGATCTTCGAATCCTTCTCGGAAAGAAGACAGCTTGCGGCAACATCCTGTTTGATCAAAAGGATCGTTTGTTTCTCTGCGCGGGAAACTATGACACCCCTTCCAGGAAGTTGGCGGGGGTGATCTACCGGATCGATCCCCGCTAGGCTGAGTAGGCTTTAAGTTGGATGCACTGTATGGTCTATTCCAACACACGATGGAACTTGGCCCTTCCAGGTTGGCCCAGGGGGGATGGCCCCAAGCCCAGGTCCCAGGCTTGGGGCGTAGATCTTAAGACCTTAGGTAGAGGGTAACCGCATTTGTTGCCCCTGTGATGGCCGAGAAGTTGGAGTTAAAGAGAATCCCAGCAAAATATGAATAGCGGGGATTCAGTCCGATGATGCTTCTTGGATCACTGATTTTTGGGAAACTGTGTCCCTGGGCATTGATCTTAGCCATAAAGCCGTGGAAGGCGGTTCCCCGAAGGATGGATAGGCCAAGGGTTGTGCAAAGAGGATCGTAGTTCAGGGGAAGATGATGTCCTCCGGGCAAGTTTAGGCCTGGGGAAGTTCCCTTACAGCTCCAGAGAATTAAAGCCCAATGTCCCTTGTTGCAGGGAGCAGTAAGGACCATGTTCCGACTCCCTTTTCGATTGCGAGGAAAGGCTTGCCAGAAATAATTGTATTGAAAGCTTCCTCGATATTCCAAATGTCGGCTGCATCCACTGGGGCCTTTGCGGGTGGTGCGAAAAAGGCGTTTGTTGTTGCCTTCGTTTGATTCTTTGATCCGATTTGTTCGGTCAATCCAAACGGCAAAGTAAGCAGGTTGGGAGCTCTTATCGACTTGGGAGGGCACAAGGACCTTTTTGGAAATTGTTTTTGATCCGTTTGCACCCAAAGAAATCCAGACCGATCCTAAAAAGAGATCGTTTGTCGTGATCTTATTGTCAAAAGAAAGGAAAAACTCGTTCGCGAAAGACCGGGTTCCCACAGGCTTTCGGTTTTTGATCGTTGCACGTAGAGTGACCCGGGTGCCCGAAGTGACGGCGGATGGGGCGGAAAAACTTTGGGCCCAAAGGTCAGGTAAAGCTGTTCCGGAGATGTTGACCGTCCAACTTCTACTGTGGGAGAGTATGCCATTGGGATCTTTGCGCACCATAGGGGTTTTATCTCGAACCTCCAAGCGAAGGGTATGCTTACCTGTGGAATAGGAGGAGCTGTTGAAAGAAAAGCTTGTACCTCCTGATTGTTTCAGGCTTCCATCAACCAACCAGCGTATGGAAACAGAAGCGGGAACCAGGTTGTTGAAGCGGAATGTCTGCGTTTGTGGTTTGTTCAGGCTCACAGAGGAGGCTGTGGGAATGGGGTTTTCGATGGGATTCACCGTGAGATAACCCTGTTTCAACTCCTGCTCAATACAAACCTCGCAAAGCGGCGCGCTAAGAGAACGCATCAAACAGTTGGATTTGGGGCGATAAAGCCCTTTATTGTAGTAGCGGGCTCCCTCGAAAGCGCTAATCCCATTGAAGCCTAACCAAAGCGGCCATTTGGCCTTACCCGTTTTATCTTTTGTGACGTTGGGCTCAGTCGGTTCTGAACCAGTGTATGTGCTTGTGTGACCACCATATTCATCGGCAAGTTTTCCAAAGGAATGTCCGAATTCGTGGGTTTGTACCTTGGGAGCGGAGGAGCCGTTGTAGGAAACCGCGAATGTGGAAGCGCAGCCCCCATACTTTGGGTCATTGACAAACACCAAAACTCTCCCATCGACATCAGGGGCTAAGGCCGCGTCTGATGTCGCGAGAGATGTATTCTTGATGGTAATGCAGCGGACGACTCCTCCGGAATTATAGGTGGCGTCATAGGCGGTATTTCTGGTGATCGGGGGATTGTTCTCAGGATGATCTGCCCCCGATTCAACAGAAGCTCGAAATACGGAATGGATGTTGAAAAACTTTTTATAAGTTTTGAAAGGTTCCCGGCTGAAGAAATCCGTTGTCCAACGAGAAATATCATTATAAAACTTCGTTCTTTCGCTGGATCGGTACCCATCCGCCAAAACAACAATATCGTAGCGATTGGAGCTTGGACCGTTGTTGAAATGGGTTTTTACAACGGGGGTTGTCAGGGGGGTGGGCGCTGAATGGAAGGCCAGATCCAAGTCTTTGCGAGATGCGTTTAAGAGTGTGCGTTGCCTTCCTCCGGTTTTGACAAGTAGCAACTCCAAGTGCTTTATTTGGTTTCCGAGGTCAGGGATTTTTACTAAAAGACTGATATGGGGGGCCAGGATTCTATCTCCGGATACAAGGATCTTTCCTTTGCGCTGATCCTGGAAAAGGTTGAAGGGGCTAAGGTCCACGGGAAGACGTGTTAGCACTTTCCCCATTCCGTCGCGGAGTAGGATTGTCCCCTGGCTTTTTTGGTTTTCTTTCAGGTGCCAGGAAAATGCCAAGTTTTTTTTCCAAGCCCGTTTGATATGCAAAGAATTTGCATCCCCCTCGAGTTGTAAGAGAAGAGTTTTGGCAGGCATTGAATCCAGGGGGGGGTGGATTCTTTGCCCTTGCAGAAGAGAGGGACAAAACCAACTTAAGCTGATACCAACAGCTAAAAGAGGTAGCTTCATGAGTAGTCCTTTATGAGATGATGAACCCGCTTGGTTCCCAGGATTGGGGTTCCTGGGAAGATTGGATTTCTGATCCATGAAAGAACTGGAACGTTGGAGAAAAACACTGGATCTCTTCCCAAGAGCTTTGCAGGTCCAAGAGAGACGATATAAATGAAAGAACAACAGCCCTTATTAAATGATATTGCTGCAGGTAGAAGCAAGTTTTTTTGGGGTTTGGTCTAGGTTTGAGCCATGGGCAAAACTCAATCTAACCTAAACAGCTTGGATAAAATCGGTTCCTTTTGAAAGAACCAAACCATTCTGTTTCTGCCGCTGGTATCCTATTTCCTATGGGCGAACACGACGTCAACGATCACCAAAACCAGGCCCAAAGCCAAACCTTCATGAAGAACCTCCTCGACGAGGTTCGGGTCTTCGAGCGCATGCTCCAGAAACCCGATCTTTTTGAATCGGGGGTCAGGCGCATCGGGGCCGAGCAGGAAATGTTTTTGATCGACGGGTCTTGTCGTCCCGCCAATCTTTCCGGCCCCATTCTTTCCAAGCTCAAGGATCAAAGGTTCACGACCGAGCTCGCGCAATTCAATCTCGAAGCCAATCTCTCTCCCCAAATTCTTGGGGGGGATTGTTTGCGTCGCATGGAAAACGAATGCCGGGCTCTCGTAAACCAAGCCCGGGAGGCAGCCCGGGCGCAAGGGGGCGAGGTCCTGCTCACGGGGATTCTTCCTACGATTCTCCAGTCCGATCTCAGTTTGGACAACATGACTCCCAACCCCCGCTATCGTGCCTTGAACGATGCCGTGATTGCGCTCCGAGGCGGGGAGGTTCACATCCTCATCAAGGGGGTCGATGAGCTGGATATCCAGCATGACAATGTCATGTTGGAGGCGGTGAATACAAGTTTCCAAGTTCATTTCCAGGTGCATCCGAAGGAGTTTGCAAACCTCTATAACTTGGCCCAGGTTGTGACGGCTCCGGTGCTCGCAGCTGCGGTGAACTCTCCTACCCTGATGGGCCGCAGGCTCTGGAAGGAGACGAGAATTGCAGTTTTTCAGCATTCGGTGGATGCAAGGTCGGTTGCTCACCAGGCCAGGGGGAATCGGCCTCGTGTGCATTTTGGAGACGATTGGATCCGTGAGTCCGTTTTGGAGATTATCAAGGAGGACATCGCGAGATTTCGGGTCATGTTGACCACAGAGATCGATGAGACGGCTGTCGAAGAGTTCGAGGCCGGGAAGGCTCCCCATTTCAAAGCGCTGCGTCTCCACAACGGGACCGTCTATCGCTGGAATCGGGCCTGCTACGGGGTCAAGGATGGGGTGGCTCACCTCAGGATCGAAAACCGGGTGCTTCCCTCCGGACCGACGATATTGGACGAGGTGGCCAATGCAGCTTTCTTCTTCGGTCTGTTGAGCGGGCTTTCGCATGAGCTGCCCGATGTGCGGGAGCGGATGAAGTTTGCCGACGCGAAGACGAATTTTCTTGCTGCTGCCCGCAGGGGACTCAAGGCCCAGTTTACTTGGTTTGACGGCCGTAACTATTCGGCACAGGAGCTGATCCTCGAAGAGCTTTTGCCCGAGGCGAGGCGGGGGCTTCTGGAGGTGAACATCGATCCCGAGGATGTGGATCGCTACCTCAATGTGATCGAGGAGCGGGTGCGGCGAGGGGCCACTGGCTCGGATTGGGCTCTTCGGAGCTTGGAAGCAATGGGAGAGAAGGTTACGGCCGATCAGAAGATGAAGGCGCTCTGCAGGGGGCAGCTAAGGATGCAGCTTGAGGAAAGGCCCGTGGGGACCTGGGAGCCGGTGGGCATTGAGGATGCTCCTGATTGGAGGGAGAGCTATCAGACGGTAGGGCAATTCATGACGACGGATCTGTTTACGGTTCGGCCGGGGGATCTTGTGGATTTTGCAGCGAGCTTGATGGATTGGGAGCACATCCGCCATGTCCCGGTGGAGGATGACAGCGGGCGCTTGGTAGGCCTTGTGTCGCATCGAGCCTTGCTCCGTTTGGTGGCCGAGGGGAAGGGTTCGGAGGTGGAGCCTGTGGCGGTCTCTTCGATCATGAAAACGGATCCTTTGACTGTGGAACCGGGGACGAAAACGCTGGAGGCCATCCGTTTGATGCAGGATCGAAGGGTCGGTTGTCTACCGGTAGTGGAAGGCGGAAAGCTTGTTGGCATCGTGACCGAGCGGGATCTCGTTTTTGTTGCGGCCAAGCTGGTCGAAGAACAACTGAAGAACTCCTGAGGCCTTTGGGGTACTCTCCAGGTTGACCGAGAAGAAGGGGGACGAGGGGAAAAGGCGAATGGGCCGGAGAAGAAGAGAGATCCAAGGCATGGATGAACGCAGGGCCAGAGAAGAAGAGGATGGGAATCGGCTTCGCCGGGAGGGGAGCGCTCCGGTCGAGCTTTCCTCCTTGGAGAGGGTTTTGGGTTCCTTTGGGGAGGATCCCGAGGGGCCTTTGTTTTTATTTACTGCGGGGATCCACGGCAATGAACGTGCGGGTGTTGAGGCTGTGCAGCGGGTGTTCGCCGCGCTTAGGGAGCGTGATGGAACCCCGGTGGGGAGGTTTCAAGGGCGCTGTGTGGCCTTTGCTGGAAATCTGAAGGGACTCCAAAAGGGGGTGCGCTATCTCGACCAGGATCTGAATCGGCTCTGGACCCCAAAAAAACTCGCCAATCTCCTTGCGCGGGATCCGAGGAAGGACGACGCGGAGGAAGCCGAGGCTCGTGAGCTCCTTGGCTGCTTCGAAAAAGAGTTGTCCCGCGCAAAAGGCAAGGTCTTGATCATGGACCTCCATACCAGTTCAGCGGACGGGCCGCCCTTTTCCTGCATGGGGGACACCATCCCCAATCGCAAATTGGCATTTGCTCTTCCGGTTCCCGTGATTCTGGGACTGGAGGAGGCGATCGATGGGGCCATGTTGGATTGGTTCTACGAAAATGGCCATGTGGCCATTGCCGTGGAAGGTGGCAAGCACGAGAGTAAGGAGACTGTGGACAATCTTGAGGCCATGGTGTGGATCTCCCTCGTTGCAGCGGGCAATTTATGCGCAAGGGAAGTCCCAAGGCTGGGGGATTTCCAACGTCTCCTGGAGCGGGAGGTCCGGGGTATCCCGCATATCGTCGAGATCCGTTACCGGGAGGTGATCCGGCGGGGTGAAAACTTCCATATGATCCCGGGGTTTAAGACCTTCGATTGGATCCCAAAGGGGACAGCTCTTGCGGAGAAGGATGGCAGAGTCCTGCGGGCGGAGGAGGATAGCTATGTCCTTCTTCCGCTCTACCAGGGGCAGGGGGAAGACGGGTTTTTCCTGGGGCGGAGGGTCCCGCGATTCTGGCTCCTGCTTGCCTCCCTGCTGAGGCGTCTTCGTGCAAGCAAGTTGCTGCCCCTCCTCCCCGGGGTCCGCAGGCATCCAGGAAAAAAGGACTGTTTCATGGTCGATCCCAAGATTGCCCGCTGGGGGACGGTTCAAGTCTTCCACCTTCTTGGGTATCGTCGGCGCCGCCCGGAAGGAGACCAATTGGTCTTCTCCCGTCGTCCTCAATGGTAGGAGGGCCATGGGAGAGGGGTTTGGATTCAGCAAACAGGAGTGCTGTATGTCGATTCACGACCAGATAAAGAAGATCCTTGAGGAAATAGGGGAAAACCCCGAGAGGGAGGGTCTTCGGGAAACCCCTCTTCGGGTGGAAAAGGCCCTGGGCGACCTCACAAGGGGTTACCGGGAAGATCCCCGTGAGATCATCGGCAAGGGACTCTTCGAGGCGGAATGCGACGAGATGGTCGTTGTCAAGGAAATCGAGCTGTATTCGCTCTGCGAACACCACATGCTGCCTTTTTTCGGGAAGGCTCACGTTGCCTACATTCCCGACAAAAAAATCGTAGGCCTTTCCAAGATCGCCCGGGTGGTTGATATCTTCGCCCGCAGGCTCCAGGTGCAGGAACGCATGACAGTGCAGATTGCGGAGGCCTTTGAAGATGTTTTGAAACCCAAGGGGGTGGCCGTTTTGATCGAAGCAGCACACCTCTGCATGATGATGAGAGGTGTGCAGAAGCAAAACTCCCTGACGGTGACCTCCTGTGTGCGAGGGCGTTTTCGAAGTGATGACAGGACGCGTTCGGAGTTTATGCGGATCCTCCATGGGCACAGGGGCTGAGCTTGGTGGATGGCAGCCTAGGGGAAGGCGAAGGGCGGCCTAAGACACCCTGGCCTCTTCCGCCCGGGGATTGGCCAAGCCGAGAGGAAGCACGGAAGGCTCTCCTCTTCCAGCCCATTCAGATGGGTTCCTTGACTCTTCACCGAAGGACTTGGGTCCCCGCCATGGTCCCTTGGAGAGCGACGGAGGAGGGTTTTGTCACCGAGGCCAACATCGATTGGTACGGGCGTTTTGCACGTGGACGTCCGGCAGTTCTCGTTCTTGAAGCCACCGGTATCAGGGACATCCCCAGCGGACCTCTTCTGCGCATTTCCCATGATCGCTTCCTCCCCGGTCTCGCCCGCATCGTCGAACGTGTCCGTAAGGAAAGCGGGGGGGAGACCAAGCTCCTGATCCAAATCCTAGATTTTCTGCGGATCCGTCGGAGGCCCGTTCCTAGAGTCTATTTCGAGCGATTTTTCGAATTGAAAAGATGTCATCGGGAGCGCATCAGGGCCCTCGCCCCCAAAGCTGCCGCTCTCCCCGAGGGGGAGTTGCGCCGGTGGCTTGCCGCCCAAACCCAGGACAGGCTCAGCTCCATTCTCGACCCTCGCGAATTCCAGGATCTGGTCTACGGTGCCCGCGAAAACGTCGGTGATCTGCAGTTCCCCTGGATCCGCGACCTTCCTCAAAGCCTTCCCCCCTTGTTTGCCAGGGCCGCGGCCCGCGCCCGGGAGGTTGGCTTTGACGGCGTTGAGCTGCACTACGCCCATGCCTACACAATGGCCCAGTTTCTTTCCCGGACCAACCAAAGAGACGATGGGTATGGGGGTAGCCCACAGGCTCGCCTCCGCCTCCCCCTCGAAGTCATCGCCGCCGTCCGCAGTGAAGTGGGAGAGGACTACACCCTCGGCTGCCGCATGCTGGGCGATGAAGTGATTCCTGGGGGGAGTCGTATTCAGGACGCCTGCGACTATGCCGAAGCCTTTGCACGGGCCGGTCTCCATTTCCTCTCTATCTCCAAGGGAGGCAAGTTCGAAGATGCCAAGCCTCCCAGGATCGGTGAAGCCGCCTACCCCTACACCGGCCCGAGCGGCCACGAATGTATGCCTACGACCCGCATTGCCGCTCCAGGTCCATGGTCCCGCAATGTTCCCCTCGCTGCCAGCATCCGCAAGCAGATCCACGCCAAACTCTCTCCCCAACAGCCGAAACCCCTCGTTGTCACCGCCGGCGGCATCTGCAGCTTTTCCCAAGCTGAGACCATTCTCCAAACCGAGCAAGCCGACCTCATTGCCTCTGCCCGCCAAAGTCTCGCCGACCCCGACTGGTTCCTCAAAATGGAACAAGGCCAAGGCCCAAGCATCCGCCGCTGCACCTTCACCAATTATTGTGAAGGCCTCGACCGCCGCCACAAAGAAGTCACCTGCAAACTCTGGGACCGCCTCTTCAAGCCCGGCGATCCTGTTCCCCTCAGCCGCGACCAAAAGCGCCGACTTCTACCTCCCTGATCCCCCTGTTTGGTTTCAGTGGAGCCGGGGCCTCCCATGCTTCCCGCCCTTCTTCCCTCCTACGATTCCTTTTGCCATTTTCCCCCCTCCCCGCTACATTCCCAGCCCTTCCCGGCGGGGTAGCTCAGTTGGTGAGAGCGCAGGATTCATAACCCTGAGGTCGACGGTTCAAGTCCGTCCCCCGCTACCA
>Ga0256841_1001879_pt1 | contig 17324 bp, 13 predicted proteins | sample 356308metaG_FD_185971 | JGI IMG/M metagenome (GOLD analysis project Ga0256841, IMG submission 185971) | Hydrothermal vent microbial communities from Mid Atlantic Ridge, Atlantic Ocean - 356-308 | ecosystem: Environmental > Aquatic > Marine > Hydrothermal vents | place: Atlantic Ocean: Mid... | reverse complement strand
CGTATCGTTCTGAGCCCCGGGTATTACAGGCTTGTGTATCGCCGGGTTCGGTACTTCTGTCGATGAAGCGGGAAACCTTTCCTCAGCGAGGGTAGAATCCTTCCCATGAGCGAAGGAAGCAACCCCGCCGAGGAATATCAAAACCCTCTCGTAACCCGCTACGCTGGAAAGCGCATGCGGGCTCTTTTTTCACCGCTAAAGCGTGCCCGTGTCTGGCGGGACCTTTGGATCGCTCTGGCTGAAGCGGAGCGGGAATGCGGCCTTGAGATCAAGGACACACAGATCCAAGAACTTCGAGCCCATCGGGATGAAATAGACTTAGGTCGTATTGCCATCCTTGAGCGGGAACTCCGGCATGACGTGATGGCCCATGTGCATCAGTTTGGAGAAGTCGCCCCCTCGGCCAAAGGGATCCTTCATCTTGGCGCGACTTCCTGCTTTATCACCGACAATGCCGATCTATGGATTTATCGTGAAGGGCTAAAACTTCTGGAGCAGGATCTAGTGACCGCCCTCCATCTCCTTCGTGAAAGAGCTCTCCAATACCGTGACCTTCCCTGCCTGGGAGCCACCCATTTCCAACCCGCCCAGCCTGTGACGGTGGGGAAACGGGTTTGCCTCTGGGCCCAAGATCTTGCCCTTGATCTTGAGGACCTGCGGAATTTGAAGACCAACCTGCCCTTCCGGGGTGTCAAGGGGACCACCGGAACGCAGGCCTCCTTCTTGGCCCTTTTCAATGGCGATCATGCGAAGGTAAGGGACTTGGATCAGAGGGTTGCTGAAAAAATGGGTTTTCAAAAAAGGCTCCCCGTGACGGGGCAAACCTACACCCGCAAACTGGACCACCGCTTGATGTCCGTCCTTTCGGGGATCGCTCAATCCACGGCCAAGTTCGGGGAGGATTTTCGGTTGTTGAGCCATGAAGGCGAAGTCTCGGAGCCTTTTACTGAGAAGCAAATCGGTTCATCAGCCATGGCCTATAAGCGCAACCCTATGCGCTCCGAACGTATCTGCTCACTCGCTCGCCTTGTACTTTCTCTCGGAGGCACTGCCGGGGCGACTGCCTCGGTCCAATGGTTGGAGCGAAGCCTGGATGATTCGGCCATTCGTCGGATTTCGATTCCCGAGGCCTTCCTTGGGACCCAAGCCTGCCTCTCCCTCCAACAAAACATTGTTCAGGGGATGCGGGTTTATCCCAAGATGTGTGAGCGTCACCTGAACGAACATCTCCCCTTCCTTGCCACCGAGAGCATCCTGATGGAAGGGGTCCAGGCGGGGGGGGACCGCCAGGATCTTCATGAAAAGATTCGGGCGCACGCCGTCGATGCTGCGCGCCGCATGAAAGAGGAGGGGATCCCGAATCCTCTTGTCGAAGCCCTCGAAAAGGATCCCGATTTCGCCTTCGCCAAGGGCCGGATCCGAAAACTTTTGGATGCGAGTCTGCTTGTGGGCCGCGCACCCCAGCAGGTAGATGAATTCCTTGAGGAATACTTGGATCCCCTCCTTGAGGGAACCACTTCGGATTATGAGGACGAAGTGCGAGTTTGATTTTTTTCTTTCCTAGGGGGTGGTCCGAGGGCGCAGCTAAAGAAGGAAATCAGGATTGGATGTGGGGGAAATGGCCGGTTTTTGGCAAGGAGTCCGGTAAATATTGCCATATATGGAATTGTGGCATTTTTCCTCCTTTCATGCCCGATGCTCATGATCCATCCGTATAGTTTCGCAAGGGGGAAACTTTCCGTTCTTTTTCTCGATCGAGGTTTCCAATGAATCGTCGGCGCTTTCGTTCTCTCTTGGCTCCAGCCTTATTGGTCTCAGGTTTGGGTCTTCTGGCAGCAAGTCCGTTTCAGGGACCCACAGCCAAATACAAAGTCCTTGCATGGAATGATCTTGGCATGCATTGCATGGATTCGGATTATTCCGTTTTCTCCATCCTGCCCCCCTTCAACACCGTTCGAGCTCAAGTTGTTGACCCGAATGGCAAGTTGCTGAAGTCTCCAGGATCGTTGAGATTGACCTATGAAGCCGTCCGGGATCCTCGCGGGTCTCGAAACCTAAGCTCCAAAGGAAAAACAAACTTCTGGCAGTTTTCCAAAGCACTTTTTGGGGGCCCGAGCACCCCCGATAAGGGTTTGAAAGGTTTCAATATGCCGGGACCTTCCAATACCCCCCAAAGCATGGCTCACATCCCAGCGGAACATGTGTTTCATGCAGAAGGCATCCCCTTGACTCCTTATGACGAGGGAAAACATAAAAGAACCTATCCCATGTTTCGCATCAGCGTCCGCGACGCGAATGGAGGAGTCCTTGGCTCCACGGATGTGGTCCTTCCTATTTCCGATGAAATGGACTGCTCTCTTTGCCATGGATCGGGGAGCCTTCCCGCCGCTTTGCCTAAAGCAGGCTGGGTGCATGATCCCAATTTTGACAGAGACTACCGCTTGAACATTCTTCGATTGCACGATGAGAAACAGGCTGGAAACTCAAAGTTTAAAACGGCCCTTCAAAATGCTGGCTATAGCTCCAAGGGACTTTTTGACACAGTTGTTTCAGTCAAAAAACCGATCCTCTGTGCGGCATGTCACGCTTCCAATGCCCTTCCGGGAACTGGAATGCCGGGCATTCCCGCACTCACAACTGTTCTTCATGGAAAGCATGCCAAGGTCATCGATCCCTTAACGGGAAAGTCCATGGATTCCAGCTCGAATCGTTCCTCTTGCTATCGTTGCCATCCGGGTTCGGAGACTCGCTGTCTTCGAGGGGCTATGGGGGGGGCGGTTTCCACCTCAGGGCAGCTCGCGATGCAGTGCCAGGATTGCCATGGGAACATGAGCAAGGTGGCCGACCCCAAGCGGCAAGGATGGCTCAATGAGCCGAGTTGCCAGAACTGCCATTCTGGGACCGCCACGGTGAACCGAGGGCAAATCCGTTATACGAGCGCCTTTGATTCCAATGGGAATCCTAGGGTGCCCGCAGACCGTACCTTTGCGACCAACGATAACACGCCCAAAACAGGCTTGAACCTCTATCGCTTTTCCAAAGGACACAAGGGACTCCAATGCGAGGCTTGTCATGGTTCCACGCATTCGGTGTACCCTTCCACCCACACGAACGACAACATTCAAAACAAGAATTTTCAAGGACATGAAGGGACGGTCTCCGATTGTTCTGCTTGCCATGCAAAGACGCCAAAGACGAGCACCGGTGGCCCCCATGGCATGCACCCCATCGGAAGATGGTGGGTAAAGGAACATGGGGATTATGCTGAACATGGTCGTTATAAAGCCTGTGCAAAGTGTCATGGCAGCAACTACCGGGGAACCGTGCTTTCCAAGGCCCAAGGAGATCGGACCTTTTCCACCAAGTTTGGGACTAAGAAGTTCTTCAGGGGCTCTGTGATTGGTTGCTACGCCTGTCACAATGGGCCAAAAAGTGAGCATCGCAACTCCAATCGGGCTCCTTTGGCATTGGACGGCCAAGCGAAAACAGGGATGCAAGCGGTGACGGTCACCCTTAAGGCGACCGACCCTGATTCCGACCCGCTGACCTACCGTATTGTCAAACAAGCCCAATTCGGGCGCGTGGCCATCCAGGGAAACAAGGCGACTTACTATCCTGATCCCGGTTTTGCAGGAGTTGATACTTTTACCTGGGCTGCAAGGGATGGACAGATCGATTCCAATCCGGCGCATGTCCAAATCACACGGACTGCCTTTGCAGGTAATTATGGGCGTGCCTATCCCAGGGACCGAAAGAGCCCCAAGCTTTTGGCTCTCAACAAACCTGCCCTTGGCACAATGTTCCGGGTGAAGTTGACAAATCCCGTTGGAAAACCGACCTTTCATGTTCTTTTAGGATCGGGCGAACATGCCACCTGGGTCACTCCCTTTGGGGGACATTTCCTCGTCGAACCCAGCTTATTCCAGGTTTTGCCCCTTGGAAAAAACGGAAGTACTTTGACTTGGGCCATTCCCAATCAGTCTTCCATGATCGGAAGAAAGCTCTCCTTCCAATCCTTGGTCATGGATTCTGGAACCCGCTACGGTTTCGGATTTACCCAAGGCCTTGATGTGGTCCTCGGGATCCTCTAGTTCCTTTTCACTTTCCCCGTTTGAGGGCGAGGGTCAATTTGGCGACTTGCCGGTTGACCTGCTTCCAACGGGGAGAGTCCTCGGACAAGGAGCTAAGACGGAGAAAGGTCTCAAGGTCCTTTTTGGCTTCTTTCTTTTGGCCCAGTTTGAGTCGGATTTGGCCCCTGTTGTAGTACTCATTGGCACGAGTGGGGTCAATCTCAAGAATCCTGTTCAAATGGGCCAGGGCCTTGGGCAAGTTGTTTGTGCGATAGTAGAGCGAATGTAGCAGTCCCCGGGCTTGGAGTTCTAGGTCCACAAAATGCTCGTAGCGCTTTTTCATTTCATTCTCAATTACAACAATGATCTTGCCTGAGAGGTTCTGGTTGCTTGGGAGGCTGTCGGCTTTTTTCTTGTAATAATTTTGGCGGCGAAGAATCTCCTGCAACCATTCTTCTCCTGCCTTCGTGGCCAAATGGAGTTGCTCCATTCGTTTTTTGCCGGTCAAAGGATAGATGCGGTCGACTTGGACCATGAAGAGGGTCTCCAGGGCCGGGAGGATGCCGTCACCCCGAGCGATCATTTCCTTGAGCCAAGCTTCTGCTTGATCCAAGCGTTGTAGATAATTGCGCTGAAGCTCAAGAGCTTTGGCCTTTGTTGTCTTTTGTTCTGTCGGGGAAAGCTTTTTTTGTTTCAGTTTCGTGAGGAGCTCACGGGATTGAGCGAGATCCTGTCTTGCGAGTCCATAGTTGGCGCGGGCAAGGCCCAGGAGGGTGATGTAATCGTGCTCTCCATTGCCCCTGAGGCCGTAGACTTTCTTGAACTGTTTGAGGGCGATCTGAAAGGCCTTGGGGTTTCGCTTGCCCCCTCGCAAATAGATTTCTCCCAGAATCTGGTTGAGGCGATAATTATTTGGCTCAATCCTGAGACCTTTGCGGCACTGTTGGATGGCTCGAGGGAAGTCCTTGCCTTTGAAATATTGGTCGGCCCTCTCGACGTAAGGGGCGACCTTCGGAGAATCCTGGGAGGCGCAGGAAAAGGGAAGGAGGAAGAGGTTCATTGCTAGGGCTAGACTCAAGAGGATCCTGGGTAGAGCCGGGCGTTGCCGGATTTGTTGTTTCATGTTGATTCCAATGTTTGTGGCCCACAACTTTCCTTGAGCCGAGATTTTAGCCAAACACATGATGAACGGTAGAAATCCCAGGAAAGGGAACTCTCCTTATTTGCGGAGGATGGCGACTCCTTCCAAGTGTGAGGTTCGGGGGAACATGTCGGCGACCAAGAGTTCCTCCAAGCGGTACCCAAGTGATAGCAGCGCCGCGAGATCGGGGGCTAGGCTCTTCGCGAAGCAAGAAACATAGCAGATTTTGTGGGGGAGAAGCTGGGCGATTGCAGCATTTCCTTCTTCTTGGAGGCCGGCGCGGTCGGGGTCCAAGAGGAGAAGGTCGGGAGAGGGAAGGTCAGCGATCCCCTCGGCGAAGGACGTGCAGCGCAGTTCTGCTTTGAGTCGATTTCGGGCCAGGTTTTGCCGGGCATCCCTTGTGGCCGAGGTGTTGGATTCGATCAGAACAAGGGACTTGGCCCCCGCACGGAGGCATCGAAGGCCAAAGGTTCCCACTCCGGCAAAGGCATCGACTACGTTCTTCCCTCCAAGCGGGCCGAGCCTTTTTATGAGAGGTTCGAACAACAGAGTTCTGGCTCGGATGTTGCTTTGATAAAAGCTCCCCGGAGAGACCTGGAACTGCAAACCCGAGCTCTCGTCCAGAAGCCAATCTCTTCCAAGGAGAGGAACGAAGCGTTTTCCCAGGAGGCGATTTCCGGGTTTGTTGTGGATACTTCGTATGACCCCAACGATCTTGTAGGTTTTGTTTCCAGGGCGGGGGAGGGGGAGATTTTGGATTTTCTGGGCGATTGCTTTTCCCTGTTCGAAGAGGCCGCCTTTGGTGACCAAGGTGACCAGGCAATCTCCGGTGGAAGGAAAGCAGCGGAGGGAGAGGGCACGGAGGAAACCCTGGCCACTTTCCTCTTCGTAGGCCGACAGCCTGGATTGACTGAGGATTTGAAGGATTTGCCGGGCCAAGGGGACGAGAAGAGGATGTTGTGTGACACAGCTCTGGATAGAAACAAGCTGGTGGCTGCCCCGTTGGTAAAGGCCAGCTTGAATCCCTCCCGTTTCTTTGCGTCGAAGGGGCCAGAGAAGATGGTTTCTGAAGCCTTCGGGAGCGCGCTTGGGGGGTGGGGTCAACCAGCGGACGGAGGGGATGCCACCCTTTTGTTCAAGCCTCCTCAACCCTTCCTCAAAAGCGCGCTTCTTGCTTTCCGCTTCTGAAGGATAGTCCCGTTCGAAGCTAACGCAGCCACCACAGCTTGGAAAATGTGAACACTTCATCGTTTTTCACCTCGCTGCTGCTCTTCGGCTGCTATTGTGGCGAGGAGCCGTTGTAACCTCTCCTCCTCAAAGCGAAGGAGTAGGGTTTTGTGCCGAATCACCTCCACCAGGCCGGGGGGAGCGCCTTTTCGCTTGCGCACTTGCGAGGCTTTTGTGTAGAGGACCTCGGCAGGGTTTTTCCCTCTCGCCTTGCTGAAGTGCACCGCCAGTGTCGCCGCGTCGAGAAGGCTCTCACTGGGGGGCGCTTGATCCTTTTGCAGGCGAAGGACCACATGGCTTCCTGCATAGCCACCCCCAATGTGCAACCAGAGGTCCCGACCTCGGGCGATCCCTTTGCTCAGCTTATCATTGTCGCGTCGACCTCGGCCCACAAGAATGTCGAGCCCGTCCTTGGAGTGAAACAGCCTGTAGGGGAGGCGAGGGGAAGGCTTGGAGGTTTTTTTGGATTGGGAAGGGGTTCTCGACAGAAGTCCAGCGACTCGTTTCTTGAGGGCCCACATGGGGGCGAGACTTTTCCCTTCCGGATCCTTGGCTTCGAAAACCTTGAGTTCATCCAGGGCTTCGGAGACCGCGCGGAGCTTTTGCTCCGTTTTTTCGATCTCAGCTTCTGTTCGCTCCTGCCCCTCCCGAAGGCTCCGTGCCCGCGCGAATCTCTTCTCAGCATTGGTTTTCAGATCGTGCTTGGGGTCCAGCCGAATCTTTCGGAGCCTGCCTTCGTCATACCAGTCTTGGACCTCGATTTCTTTGGCTCCTCGTTTTCTTTGATCCGCTTGTGCCAGAAGCAGCTCCGCCTCTCGCTGCAGAAGGTCCGCGCCCCTTTCCGCCTCACGGCGTTTCTTCAGTCCCTGAATCCTCTTCTGCAGTCCCCGTTGCTCCCGTTCCAAGCCGGTTCTTAGGATCTGGCTGAGCTTTTGTCGCTCCAGTTCCCGTTCCAATGCCTCAGCCTCCGCTTGACGTTCCTGAAGCCATGCGGCCGGATCCGCCGGGAAGGGAAGGGCTGCCAATTGCGGGAGTTCCGGGACCGAAGGGGCTTGGTAAAGAGCTCCGGGGACGAGCCCTGTCCGCCCGCCCTTGGGGCGAAAGGCTGAACAAAGAATGCGGCCTTCAGCATCCAGTAAAAACCAGTTGCCTCTTGGACCAAACAGCTCGCAGACCAGTTGTTTCCCCGAATCAAATTTCAGCGCAAGGCGTCGCTCCCCGGGAATCGCCTTCAGCTTTATGAGGCTAACCTTTTCCAGCTCCTTTTCCAAAATATGGGTGGTTTCCCCCCGGATCCAGTCTGCCTTGCCCAGGTGGCAAGGCTCCGGCAAGAGGCGCGCTCGAGCAGGCCCTCCGATGGCAATGCGCAAGTTGTTGGGGGCCTCACCTTCAAAAAAAAGCCAAAGGTCCAGGCTGCCCCCCTGGACCCCTATGTTCCGCAGGCGTCGCCCTTCCAAGAAGGGGCGCAGGACACGGCAATAAAGCTCGAGTTCACTCGCCTGGACCATTCTTATTCGTTAAGCCTTCTGGTCCAGCTCCTCGACTGGATCATAGATCCAGGTGAAGGCTGCCAGCTTGTATTCCAAGAGTTCTTCAGGTTTGAAGAAGAGTCCCAGTTCTTTTTCTGCCGCTTCTTTGCAATCGGAGCCATGCACCAAGTTAAAAGAATTCGAAACTCCGAAATCTCCCCGAATGGTGCCCGGCTCTGCCTTGCTCCCGAAGGTCGCGCCCATCATCTTGCGGCAGATTTCGATCGCTCCGATCCCCTCGAGGGCCAAGGCGACAATGGGGGCACTGGTCATGAAGGAGACCAAACCCTTGTAAAAGGGCTTGTCTTTGTGGGCTCCATAGTGCTGTGCCGCCAATTCCCCGCTCATCTGCATCAGCTTCATGCCGACGATCTTCAGGCCTTTTTCTTCAAAGCGTCCCAAAATTTTGCCGCAGAGTCCTCTTTGGACAGTATCAGGCTTGAGAAGGATCAGGGTTCGTTCCATGCTCATGTTTTCAGTCTCTCTATAACCGGTTTCTAAAAAGGTGCGTTCCCATTGAAAATGGCGACCAAGGATACAGATGGCGCCTCCAAAGGCCAACTGTTCTGGGGACTCCTTCCTCGGATCCTGGCCCCATGCCTTCTCATGGGGGCTTGCAGGGTTCCGCCTCCCGACACCAATCCTCGATACGCCGGGATGGAGGGCGAAGGTCTGGTGGAAGTCTTGGGCCTGGAAGTGGATGGTTGGGAAAAGCAGGCCAGAGACCTCGAGCGACGCCAGCGCTTTTTTAAGCGCAAGGCCCTGCGAGCTGCTGAGCGTCTCACCCAGGTAAAAAAAGAGGCTCGGCTGGCACAAAGGCGTTTGATGGAGGCTCAAGGGGCCCTTGCCAAGGAGTTATCCAAGCTGGGAGCGCTCGAAAAGCTCCTTTCCAGTCAGGCAAAACGGGCCGGAGAAGTTCGCACTGCTCTGGCCAAGATAGATTCCGATCAAAAACGTTTGGCCTCCCTCCGGAAAAAAGCGCAAACTCTTCCCAAGGAGATCGCCAAAATGGAAGAGGTTGTTCAAAAACTGGAAGCCCAGCGTGACACCCTCAAGGCGAAGCTAGCTCCTTCGAAAAAGACGGCGACCAAGAAACCAAACCCGAACCCCCCTTCCAAGAAAAAATGAGCACGACGGAACCCCCTTTCTGGAAACACGCGGCCGAAGCCCTGGCTGTCCTTGAAGCCGGGGGCCTTCCCCGGGGCGATCTGGTCAAGCTTCGTGAATATTGCGCGGCCCATGTGGGGACCATCGACGCCAACGCCCTCGTGGACAAAATCTTGGCTGCGAACCGGGCCGATGATGTTCAGCTTGCCAAGAGCCTCGTCCAAGCACTTCACACCAAGCTCGCCGAAGACGCACCCTCTGTCCAACGCCTCCGCCGCAAGCGCAAGGTCAAGGGTTTCTTCGCCAAGCTTGGCGGCAACCTGGTTGGGCAGTTCATTCTGCTGTTTCTCTATTTCCTCATCTTGGCTGCCTTTTTGGTGGTCCTCAAAATGCGCTGGCCCTCGATCGATCTCTATGCCTTCGGCGACAAGGTGATCTCCCTCTTTCACTGAGCTTTCTTTCGGACGACTTCTGGGCTAGGGCACAGCCGGGCCCAACTAAGGCCCGACTTTGAAGGCAAGAACCTGGCTGTCCTTTTGGCTTCCGACAGCCGCAGTGATGCGGATTTCGAAACTCCCCTGAAGAGGGAAGCTCGGGCGGATGCCGAAGAGGAGGCTCTCGAACTGGGGACCAAAGGCAGCTTCCCTGAGAAGCCCGAAACTGAGTCCGGTGATGTCGACCCAGGGACCGGTTTGGGGGAGAGTTTGACGAAGCTCGATACGGAAAGCGGTCAACCTTGAGAGTGAAGCCTTTGTTGTGACGGAGAAGCTGAGAGGAAGAGGAGAGTTTTTACGAAGGCTCGCGGGTCCTTGGACATGGACATCCACGCTCTGAACGCTGCGGGGAGTGATCGCAAAGAGGGGTGTCTTGGTCTGGTGTCCTGCGGGATCGGTCCAGGTGACCTGGCTGTAATAACCCGCTGCTTTGGGGTCCAATCCGGGAAGATCGAACCATTGTCTCCCATGGAAGCCGAACTTGGGATCGAAGACCTTTCCGAGAGTGCTGTGGAGGCCATAGGCCACTGTGGCCTTGGCTAATTCAGGAGCCTTGGCATTGCGCACGATCGCCAAGTCAAGCGTGACACTCGTGCCTGCGCGCTTGGCGATTTTGGTCCAACGGAGCTTGGGAGTCGAAAGATCCTTGCTTCTTTTTAGGGTTTTGAGGAAGGGGGCATAGAGGGGATCCCCGACGCGGACGCCCCGCCAGAACAAAGCCGGGTCAGCCAGGGCTGCTGCTTCCTGAAAGGGGAAGCCTTGGACCAGGTAATAGAGGATAATCTCGGGACGGACGTGCCCGGAGAGATAAGGTTCGGCAATGACTCCTGCTCCTGCGCTGAGGCCGCGTTTGAAGGCCTTGGCTAGGAAACCCTTTGCATGGGTCCGAATCTCGAAATTTTGGATGGAGTTGCTGTTGAGGTCACAAGCCACCGACCCCAGGTTCCAGGTCCAAACATCAAAGTATTGGTTGAAGTTGTACCAGCCGAAATAGAGCAGAGCATCCGGAGCGCTAAGGGCAGGTTTACCATTTGTGAATTTGGCTCCTGTTTCCCCGATTTCCTTGCTGCTCGGTTCCCACCAGGTTGGTAAGCCTACGAGTTTGGGCCAAAGAGATCCGTAGGCCATGCGCATGTCCCAGAGGCCATAGGTGCGGTATCCGGGATAGTTGGGATAGTTGTTTTTGAGCCAAGAGTCAGGTTTTTTCCCATTACGAGTGTCGATGTAGGCACGCCCCTCCATCTTGCCGGATCCCTTGTTTCCATATTTCTCCGCGTAAAGAGCCGCGTCAATCAGATCCAGCGAAGCTTCAAGGTCGAAACCGTCGATGCGAGTGACAAGATAGTAGTTAAGGCCTCTATATTTATACAGGCTATGGGAGAAGTGTCCCTTGTCGGTTCCTACTCCTGCAGAGGCTTCAAAATAGGGGTTGGTTGTCCACCAGCCATAGAAGTTCCAACTTGTTCTTGTACCCAAGCCGGTTGGGACTTGGATCAGATGGTCAAGAGATCGAAATGTTTGCGAGTTAGTAAGGGCAAAAAGCCGGTAGGGGGTGCCATACATCATGACGATGCCGTCAATCTTATTCGGCCCCAAGGCCTTCAGCTTGGCGTTGAGGGGGGTAAGAATTTGGTCATGCATGGTCGCCCAAGCTTTGGCGGAGTTTCCAGGAATGTGGCGGGCAAAAAAGGATAATTTAAGTCCCAGAAGATTGCTCGCCGGGACGCCTCGAGCCTTAGCATAGTAGTTTGCACAGTCCTGGGAATCACTGATTCCGTTCCCGTTTTGATCGGGAAAGGTTTTGCTGTAGACGATTAAGAGCCGCTTGGGATCTCTTGGGCCCTGAGCGGGAAGCAGGGAAGGGAGAAAAGCGGTTGTAAGGAGAAGGAGAAGGGGAGTGGGGATTCGCATGAGAGGATTTTACAGGCTTTCAAGTCCCAACGACAGCAATTCCTTCGCGGCTGATGTCATAAAAATAGGTCCACCGTTGCGTCCTCAAGTCGTAAAACCCCATAAGACGGAAGGCTTGGTGATAAAAACGCAGCCCAATGAGGGATTTGTCTTGGGGGATGACAATGGGGTACTTGGGGCGGGGGATCCCTTCCGGGGCCAGGTTCACAACCAGGATGTCGTTCCGCAGGATTCCGCAGAAGGTGTTGCGAACTGTGCTGAGTTTTGCCAAATCAAAAGGGAGCTTGAGTCCACCGAAATTGGTGTTGGAAATCCCCGTGAAGAGAAAGTTGGAAGTCCAGGCGATCGGGTTGCTGTGGTTGCTTCCGGAGGTGATCAAAAAAAAGGTGGTTCCGAGCTTGGGTACCCCTTGGACCTCAAGCATCTGGACAGAGGAGTTGCCGCAATCTTTACCTACGAAGCTATAGCTTGCGGCTTGGCCCTTGAGAGTGGGAGCTTCAAGGAGAAGCCCCAAAAAAAGAGAAAGAAAAAAGGGGCCTTGCCATTTCATGATTGGCCTCGGTTATGAATGTGCTGCTTGGACCAAATACCTGAAAAAGCGCGTGCCCGAGGGCTCATGGGGAGAGTCTTGGCTGGGCCAGCGCGGGTGGTGTTGGGGGAGGTAGGCGCGGTCGGGATGGGGCATCATTCCCAGGACGCGGCCTGATTCATCGCAAAGGCCTGCGATGGCGGAGAGGGAGCCGTTGGGATTGGCGGGAAACTCCTGGGTCGGTTGATTTTCTTCGTTGATGTACCGAAGGGCTGTGTAAGAGCCTCCGTCTTTGGGGAGGTCGGGACCAGGGATGAACTTGCCTTCGCCGTGTCCGACAGGGAGGTCGAAGATCTCCCCCTCAGGAAGGAAGGCGCAGTTGCCTGCTTGAATCTGGAGACGGACCCACCGGCATTCGTAATGGCCCGAATCGTTGTGGGTGAGAGTCGCCTGCTGGCGGAGGGGACCTCCGCCTGTCCGAGGGAGGAGGCCCATTTTGACGAGGGCTTGGAAGCCGTTGCAAATTCCAAGGACATAACCACCCTCTTGATCGACAAAGCGAAGAAGGCTGTCCCCAAGCCGCAAGCGGCATTGGTTGGCCAGGATCCTGGCGGAGGCGATGTCATCCCCATGGGCGAAGCCTCCGGGAAACATCAGGATCCGTGCCCGAAGCAGGCGTTCTGGTTCGGCGAACAGGTCCAGGACCGGAAGGAGTTCGACATCCGCGCCCGCACGGCTGAGAGCATCACAACTCTCGAGATCACAGTTGGTCCCCGGGGCTTGGAGGACAAGGGCCTTGGGGCCTTTTGGAGTCGGGCTCATTGTTGTCCACCTCCCTTTGGATCTTTGGAAATGTTTTGTGAGGAGCGGTGCGAGCCGGAGACCTTTGAGCTGGAATCTCTTGGGACACAGGCCAATGGGCCTTGAGCCAAGGGAGTTTCCCAGGCTTTTCGAAGTTCTGCAATGGGGCGGTTCAACAAGAGATCGCCTTGGATCCCGTCGATCTGGAGTCTGGCTTCGTCCAGGACCTCCCCAACTTTTTGGAAGGGGATTTCCATGTTCTCCATCCACTGCATGGCTTGTTCCTCGAAGTCCGGGTGAACCTCAATCAGGATCCGGCCGAGGCTTTCGGAGAAGAGGGCCTCCGTATCGTTGGCGCAGTTCTCCACCCCGGGGATGGCCCCGAGATCCAGGAGCAGACCGAGGGAAGAGCCAAAGCAGAGTTCGGCCGCGGCCACTGCAAGCCCCCCTTCACTCAGATCGTGGGCGGCGGTCCAGACGCGTTCATCCTGAAGCTGCATGAATTCGAAGAAGGCTCGATACTGGGCCGCAAGCAAGCCATGGTCCTGGATGCGGGGAGGCCGGGAGCCCAGGATGCCCTTTTGCCGATAAAAGGCTGAGCCTCCCAGTTCGGCGTAGGTGTTCCCCAGGAGAAAAACCGCGCTCCCCGCACGCTCCAAGGCTCCCCCCGGGATTTTATCCAAGGCCGGGACAGGGGCCATGGCTGTCACCAACAGGCATCCCGGAATCGAAATCGTCCGATCCCCGACCCTGTACTCGTTGTTGAGGGAGTCCTTGCCGCTGACAAAGGGTGTCCTGTAATGCAAGGCCGCCAAGCAAAGGGCCTCAGTCGCGCGGACCAGGGCCCCCAGTTGCTCGGGTTTTTCGGTGTTGCCCCAGCAGTAGTTGTCGAGAACCGCGCAGCGGGTGGGGTCTCCCCCCCGGACGACGACGTTGCGCATGGCTTCGTCCAAGGCTGCTTCGGCCATGGCTGCGGGATCCAGCCAGGAGTAGCGGGGATTGAGTCCCGTCCCGAGAGCAAAGCCGAGATTCTTGTCGGGTTTGACGGCGAGGACCGCCGCCTCCCCAGGCCCCTTCTGCTTCGGGCCCGAAAAGGGCTTAGCCCCCGAATGCGCTTGGACCTCGTGATCAAACTGCCGGATGATCCACTCTCGGCTGCAGATGTTGAAGTCCGCGAGGAGGCTCTCCAGATCCTTGCCGAAATCCGTAGATTCCGGGCGGAGATCTTCGGTAGGGGGAGGGACATAGCGGGCCTTCCGAACCCTCTTGGGGACACCCCCATGCAAAAAGGCCATGGAGAGATCACAAAGAGGGACACCCTTGTAGCTGATCTCCAGGCGGCCTGAATCCGTGAAACTTCCCAGCAGGGCGTATTCCACCTCATGGTGCTGAAAGACCTTTTCGAAAGCCTCCCAGTTCTCGGGCGGAACCGAAAAAACCATGCGTTCCTGGGCTTCGCTGATCCAGATCTCGGTGGGGGTCAGCCCTTCATATTTCAGAGGGACAGCCTCCAACTCGATGCGAGCGCCGCAGTCTTCTCCCATTTCCCCGACCGCCGAAGATAGCCCCCCCGCCCCGCAGTCTGTAAGGGCCGAATAGAGGCCCAGGTCCCGGGCTTCGAGCAAGGCATCGAGAACCTTCTTTTCGGTAATGGGATCCCCAATTTGCACCGCGCCCGAAGAGACCGTCTCGCTCTCTTCATGCAGTTCTATGGAAGAAAAGGTCGCTCCGTGGATCCCGTCCCTTCCAGTTCGGCCTCCGGCCACCACAACCAAATCCCCGGGGGAGACCTTCTTGTGCGCCTTCTTTTTCGGGAGGATCCCGACGGTGCCGACATAGACCAGAGGATTTCCCACGAAGGAGGGGTCCATGTGGACCGCCCCCGTAACCGTCGGGATCCCGATCGGATTCCCATAGTCCCGGACTCCGGCCGTGATCTGATCCAGGATGCGCGCAGGGTGCAGCGTTCCAGGAGGAAGTTCGCCTGGGTTCATGTTCGGTGGGGCCACGCAAAACACGTCCAAATTGCAAAGGGGCTTGGCGCCCAACCCCGTCCCCAAAATATCTCGGATGACACCCCCGACGCCCGTCCCCGCACCCCCGAAGGGCTCGATCGCTGAGGGGTGGTTGTGTGTTTCGACCTTGATACAAAGGCAGTCCTCTCCGTCGAAAGCAACAATGCCCGCGTTGTCGCTGAAGACCGAAACACACCAGTCGGGGTCCAATTGCTTCGTGACCCCGAAGACGGTCTCTTTGAGAAAATTCTCGTAAGTCTTTCCCCCTTCCATTTCGATCCGGCCTGCAAGAGTCTTGTGTTTGCAGTGTTCGGACCATGTTTGCGCTAGAGTTTCCAATTCCGTAGAGCTTGGCTCTCTGCCCAAAGACCGGAAGTGCTCTTGGATGGTCTTCATTTCTCCAAGGTCCAGAGAGAGACAGCCTTCCTGGGAGAGACGCATCAGGGCCTCATCATTGGCATCCCGAAGAGGGACATCCACGCGCAGCTCTTTGGTTTTTCCCCCTGGGTCAGGGAGGCTCGCCGGGAGTTGGTCGAAGAGGACCTCTTCGATCACGTCGTTGGAGAGTTTTCGGGCGATTTGGGGAAGGGCCTCCTCTCGGCATTTTGGGGCGAGAGGGAGAAGCCAGGAGCGATAGGTTCCTGTTGCTGCCGCTTGGATCCCCAAATCGGCGAGAGCCGCCTTTGTGCTCCTTGCGACCGGGTCCATGACTCCAGCCCTGCGTTGGATGAGTAGTCTGGCATGATCCTCAAACCCCTCCCAGAGAGTCCCCCCTTTTCCGGAGTCGGAGTCGCTTCGCAGGATTCGAAATTCCTCCGAGATGGGGTCGGCGAGGAGTTCTCTCGCAGCCTTCTCAACCTCGACTTCGCTGAGCGCAGCGGGCAAAAGAAACCCACGCAGCGCAAGAATCGGCCCTTCCAAACCAAGCCCCAGATCCGCGCAAACCCCTTGGCAGAGCCGCGCCTGAGGATCCGGAAACGCAGACCGAACGGCAACCTCGACCACCCATGCTGTCATAGAAGCATCTTGCCATGGAGGACAAAAAAAGCCTCCTTACTTTTGCTTCACTTTATTCACGGCTCCAACATCGAAGGATAACAGAACCTTTGAGGCAGCCTGTGGGCAGTGCTCATAGCAATGTTGATCTTAAAGTATCTGAGCTTTAGATCTCAAATCGGGCTCTCCCTATCCACCTTGGTGGCTAGTAGGCGGTTGCCGAAGTGGGTGAAAGGATTTAATCTTAGACAATAACCCCAACCCCGCAGCATAATATTTATACTACAAATGAATGCGATAAATTTAATTTTTTTTACAAAAAAAGTTTGTATTGGTTAGAGAGGAATGGCAGTGTATATACCAAGATTCTGCGCTTATGAAGGAGATCTTTATAATGATAAACTCACTTAAGTTTATTATCCGTGGGGCTTTGGCCTTTTCCTTGGTTTCTTTAGGAATCTTAATTCAAAGAGGGGATGAAGCAGACTTACAGTATATCCTCCATGACAAGTTTGATAATCAAGTGCAAGGTGCATCTTATTGGAATGTAGGGAGCAAGCTGGATCGATTTATTTTTGGAAGAGATTTTGGAGTGATCCCAAATGATGGGTTAGATGATTCGATAGCATTACAAAAGGCCATTGATTATGTTGGAAGTAATGGAGGAGGTACAATTCATCTTTCAGGGGAAATTGATGTTTCTCAGACGATTTTTCTGAACAAAAACTCTGTTAAAATCCAAGGGACTGGGATGATAGAATTTGAAAATTATTCTGGTCATCCTGAGGGTACTGTGATAAAGGCAATTGGGGGAAATTGGGCTAATTGACAAAGTGTTCTCCATGTAGGGAAAAGTTTGGGAAACAGTGCACTCAAGCCAAATGTTTTTGGTGTTGGCTTAAAGGATCTTTCAATTATTGCCTCGGGAGCAACGGGCTCTTTACCAGGGCAATGTATAGATATTGAAAATGTTCAGCATTCACAATTTGAAAATATTTCTGTTTTTGGAATGAAGCGAATAGGGATTAGATTAAGAGACAGCGATAATAAGGCGCATTCCCAAGGGACTAAATACAATATTTTCTCAAACATATTTATCCATGCAAGGGACTTTGAGTCAAAAAATGCTACAGGATTAAAGCTTGAATTCTCAACCGGGCAAGACTTTAAAAGCTTGGGAGGAGGAGTTTTTAAGAATACTTTTATAGGGTTACGGATCAATCACCAAGATGGACATGGAATCCATATTACAGGTGGAGATGGAAATATATTCCTTAGTCCTTTTGTTTGGAAAAATACTACCGGTGGAGATTTAGGTGATTCTCTTTTTTTTGATCCACCAACAAATAAAACCGCAATTAACAATCAATTTTTTTATCCCATTGTTTCTTCAGTAAATTCAAATCAAAACGTAATCCCGCCTGTTAGGATTTGGCTTTATGGGTTAAACTTCAGTAGTGATAATAATGGTTCTTATCCCATTTTTGGTAATTCTCATAATCTA
>Ga0256841_1001878_pt1 | contig 17325 bp, 8 predicted proteins | sample 356308metaG_FD_185971 | JGI IMG/M metagenome (GOLD analysis project Ga0256841, IMG submission 185971) | Hydrothermal vent microbial communities from Mid Atlantic Ridge, Atlantic Ocean - 356-308 | ecosystem: Environmental > Aquatic > Marine > Hydrothermal vents | place: Atlantic Ocean: Mid... | reverse complement strand
CTCCGGCTCGACGCTCTTCCGGCTGATGCTCTCGGCCCACTCGCGGCTCTTCTGCCCGCCCGAACTGAACCTCCTCGGCCACCCCGACATGCGGTCGTGGAGCGAGGACCGGGACATCCTCATGCCGCACGAGGGGCTCGTCATGGCTCTCACGACCCTCATGGAGATCACGCGCGACGACGCCGACGCCCTCGTGGACCGGCTCGTGGCAGAGGCGCGCCCGACGGCGGAGGTCTTCCGCATGATGCAGTCCCACCTCGGCGACCGCGTGCTCGTGGACAAGACGCCCTCGAACGCCCTCCACCTCGAGACGCTCGCACGCGCCGAGACCCTCTTCGAAGCGCCGAAGCACCTCCACCTCGTGCGCCATCCGTACGCCGTCATCGACTCTTTCGTGCGCGCCCGCTTCGACCGCGTGCGGGGCGACACCGGCGACCCGTTCGCCATCGCCGAGGCGTACTGGACCCGGATGAACGACAACATCCTCAAGCTCGCCGAAAAACTACCTGCGGAGCGGTATCTCCGGGTGAAATATGAAGACCTCGTGCGCACACCGGAGGCGGTCATGCGAAAGGTATGCGCGTTCGTCGGGTTGTCGTTCGAAGTGGCGATGCTCCATCCGTATGCACACAGCGAGATGTTCGGCGGCCCCGGCGACCCCAACATTTTCCGGCACACCGGCATCATCGCGAGTCTCGCGGACAAGTGGAAGCACGTCCGTTTGCCGCGCCCGCTCGGCGAAGCGGCCCGTCGGACGGCGGAGGCGCTGGGCTACGAGCTCCCCGAGGCGGCTGCGGGCGAACGAGCGAGGTGAGCATGCCCGCCGGCCTTCCCGCCATACCGTCCGTGGATACGAGCCCGCCGCCAAAGACGGCTCCGCTCTCGCACGCACAGGAGCGGCTGTGGGTGCTTCACCGGCTCGAGCCTGAAAGCACGGCGTATCACATCCCCCTCGCGTTCCGTCTCGAAGGGCGCCTCGACGTGGAGGCGCTCCGGCGGAGCGTGAACGAGATCCTCCGGCGGCACGAGGTTTTGCGCGCCACCTTCCCGCTCGTCGGCGGCGAGCCGAGGCAGGTCATCGCGCCCGCGCTCATGCTCGACGTGCCGGAGATCGACCTCCGGGGCGCGCCGGAGACGCTCGAAGCGCGCATGGACGCGGTCATCGCGGAGCCGTTCGACCCGGCGGCGGGGCCGATGCTCCGGGTCCGGCTTTTCCGCCTCGGCGAGGAGACGCAAGTGTTCCTCGTCGTGAAGCATCACATCGTCTCGGACGGGTGGTCATCCGGTGTGTTCGTGCGGGAGCTGTGCGCGCTCTATTCGGCTTTCGCGGCGGGGCAGCCCTCGCCCCTGGCGCCGTTGCCGATCCAGTATGCCGAGGTCGCGCGGCGGCAACGCTCGCCCGAAGCCGAGGCCGAGATCGAGCGGATGACGGCGCACCGGCGCCGACGGCTCGCCGGCGCGCCGACGGTGCTCGACCTGCCCCGCGACCGCCCGAGGCCCCGGGAGAAGAGCTATCGGGGAGGGCGGCGGTGGATGCGCCTGCCGCCGACGCTCACCGGTGCGCTCACGGACTTCAGCCGCCGCGAACGCGCCACCATGTACATGACGCTTCTCGCGGCTTTTGCGACGCTCCTTCACCGGTATGCGGGAGCAGGCGAGATGCTCCTCGGCACGCCCATCGCCAACCGGCGGAGCGCCGACGTCGAAGGGCTCATCGGCTTTTTCGTCAACACGCTCGTGCTCCGGATCGACTGTTCGGGCGACCCGACGTTTCGCGCGTTGCTCCGCCGCGTGCGCGACGAGGCGCTGGCGGCGTACGACCATCAGGAGGCGCCCTTCGAGCGGCTCGTCGAGGCCTTCGCGCCGGACCGAAGGCTCGACCGGAGACCGCTCGTTCAGGTGCTCTTCGGATGGCAGAACATGCCCTCGTCTCCCATGGAGTTGCCGGGGCTGCGCGTCACCCGCCTCGACGTGGGGAACGGCGGGGCGAAGTTCGACCTCACGGTGCTCATCCGCCCCGATGCGAAGGGGATGAGCGGGTTCTGGGAATACGACGCCGACCTCTTCGACCCGGAAAGCATCGACCGGATGGTCGGGCATTTCGAGACCCTCCTCGCCGCGGCCGTAGCCGATCCGGAGGCGCGTCTGTCCGAACTGCCGCTCCTGCGCACGGACGAGCGCCGGCGCATCGTCCATACGTGGAACGCGACGGCGGCGAACTATCCGGCGGATCGGTGCATCCATACCCTCTTCGAGGCGCAGGCGGCCCGTACGCCCGCCGCCGTGGCCGTGCGCGACGATGTGGAGACGCTCACCTTCGATGAACTGAACGCCCGGGCCAACCGGATCGCGCACACGCTCCGGGCGCGAGGCGTGCGGCATGGCGACGTGGTGGGCGTCCTTTTGCCTCGTTCGGCGGAGACGGTGGCGGCGCTGCTCGGCGTGATGAAGGCGGGCGCGGCGTACCTTCCGCTCGATCCCGGCTATCCGAAGGCGCGCCTGCGGTTCATGCTCGAAGACGCTCGTCCCGCGGCGCTCGTCACCCGCGCCACGCTCGAAGTCGCGCTCCCCCCGCACGACGCCCCGACCCTCCGCCTCGACGCCGACCTCGCGTACGCGCCCGCCGCCGATCCCGGCGTGGCCGTCGCGCCCGGAGACGCCGCGTATGTGATCTACACGTCCGGCTCGACGGGGCGGCCCAAAGGCGTCGTGGGCACGCATCGCGGGGCGGTCAACCGCTTTCACTGGATGTGGAAAGCGTACCCGTTCGAGGCGGGGGAGGTGTGCGCGCAGAAGACCTCACTGGGCTTCGTGGATTCGGTGTGGGAACTCTTCGGGCCGGTGCTCCGGGGCGTGCCCGTCGTGGTGATCCCGGAGGCCGGGGTGCGGGATCCCCACCATCTGCTCGACGCGCTTGCGGCGCACGGCGTGACGCGGCTCGTGCTCGTGCCCTCGCTCCTCCGCGCCCTCCTCGACGCCGAGTCCGACCTCGCCGCGCGCGTGCCGTGTCTGCGGCTGTGGGTCTCGAGTGGGGAGACGCTCATGCCGGATCTCGTCGAGCGGTTTTATGCGAGCCATCCGGACGCCGTTTTGCTCAACCTCTACGGCTCCTCCGAGGTGGCGGCGGACGCGCTGTGCTTCGACACGCGGGGGCGCGACGTGCGGGACGGCGTGCCCCTCGGCCGCCCCATCGACAACGCCACGGCGTACGTCCTCGACGCGCATCGGCAGCCCGTGCCCGTCGGGGTGACCGGAGAGCTGTACGTCGGCGGCGCGGGGCCGGCGCGGGGCTACCTCAACCGTCCGGAGCTGACGGCGGAGCGCTTCGTGCCCGACCCTTTCTCGGAGACGCCGGGCGCGCGGCTCTTCCGCACCGGCGACCGCGTTCGGTACCGGCCGGACGGGACGATTCTCTTCGCCGGACGCGTCGATCATCAGGTGAAGGTGCGGGGCTATCGCATCGAACTCGGCGAGATCGAGGCGGCCCTTCGGACGCATCCGGCGGTGCGCGAGGCGGCGGCGACGGTGCGCGAGGATCGCCCGGGGGACCGGCGGCTCGCGGCGTACGCGGCGGGCGACGGCGTGGGCGAAGCGGATCTTCGGGCGCACCTCCGGGAGCGCCTGCCCGGCTTCATGATCCCTTCGGACGTCGTCGTCCTCGACGCTCTGCCGCGCACGCCGAGCGGCAAGGTGGATCGCCTCGCCCTTCCGGAGCCCGGCGCGGCTTCCTCCGGGCCGGCGCATGGGTACGTCCCGCCCCGGAACGAAGCCGAGCGCGAACTCGCAGCGCTGTGGGCGGCGGTGCTGGGGAAAGCGCGCGTCGGCGTCGAGGACGACTTCTTCGCGCTCGGGGGGCACTCCCTCCGCGCCGTCGAGATGCTCGCGCGTGTGGAGGCGCGCATGGGCAGGCGGCTGCCGCTCGCCGCCGTCTTCGAAGCGCCGACGGTGGCGCGTCTGGCGAAGAGGCTCCAGGCCGGTCCGGACCCCGGAGCGGGCTGGAAACATCTCGTGCCCATTCAGACGACCGGGGCGAAGCCGCCGCTCTTCTGCGTGCACAACCTCGGGGGCAACGTGTTGCTCTACGGCGCGCTGGCCCGGCGACTCGGGCCGGATCAGCCGGTCTACGGCATCCAGGGACAGGGCCTCGACGGACGCGGCGTCACGTTCACGAGCGTGGAAGAGATGGCGGCGACCTACCTCGCCGAGGTGCGAAGGCTCCAACCGCGCGGGCCGTATCACCTCCTCAGCTTCTGCCTCGGCAGCCGCATCGTCCTGGAAATGGCGCGGAGGCTCCGGGCCGAGGGCGAAGGCGTCGGGCTGCTCGCCTTCATCGACGGCATCAGTCCGGCGTTGCCCCGACCGAAAGACCGGATCTCCCTGATCGAAGCCTATGGCGCGCGTCTCGAAGGCATCCGGACGGCGGGCGAGCGTGATCTGTGGGACCGGCTGCGGGACAGGGTGCGGAACCGGTATCGGCGGCATCGGCGACGGTTGTTTTTTGTGATGGCGCGTGCTTTTTTGCAGGCCGGGCGGCCCGTCCCGCAGCGGCTTAACTTTGCGTATCTCATGGAAACCTATCGGAACCTCCTTCGCGCTCATGAACCCGGGCCGTATCCCGGGCGGATCGTCCTTTTCCGAAGCAGCCGCATGCGCGATTTCCCCGACGACCTCGGTTGGAACACCTGTGCGAGGGAAGGCGTGGAGACCCACGACCTGGAAGGGCCGCATCGCCTGCTCGACGAGCCGTTCGTGGGCGCGGTGGCGCAAACCTTGAAATCCCTCATGGCCTGAGCCTGGCCGGACGAAGCCGCGCATCGGTCGCCTTGCCTTCAAACAGCCGTCATCCCGTTGAGTCGGAGCAAATTCGCATATCTGACGGCGCAACTGGCGCTGGTGCTCGGGCTGACGCGCGTGTATCGTGTTGAGGAAGTGTACGGGTTTCAGGAGATCATGCCGGTGATTTTCGTCGGCTTCCTCGTGCACGCATGGCTCCCGATGCGGTGGCGGCTGCCGTTCTTCTCGCTGATCTCCTTCGCGGCGCTCGGGGTGCTTCTGGGGTTCCTGCAGAGCATGGGGCTGATCGTGCTCGGGCTGGGGTTGATCGCGCTCTGTCACGCGCCCGTCCCGTTTGCGGCGCGGGTGGGCCTGGTTGCGGCGGCGGGCGGGGCCCTGGCAGCCGTGCGCGCGGGGTGGATCGGAGTGCCCGGGTGGGAAGCCCTGCCGACGGTCGTCCTTCCGCTGCTCGCGGGGCTGTTCATGTTCCGCCTCATGATCTATCTCCACGACCTCCGGCACGAACGGACGCCGGCCTCGTGGTGGGCGCGCATCGCGTACTTCTTCCTTCTCCCGAACGTGTGCTTCCCCCTCTTTCCGGTCGTCGATTATCGGACCTTCCTCCGCACGTATTACGACCGCGACGACGCCTCCGAGATCTATCAAAAGGGGATCGTGCGGGTGTTTCGCGGGGTGACGCACCTGCTTCTGTACCGCGTCGTTTACCTCTACGTCGTGCCGGATCCGGCCGCGGTGGACGGCCCCGGGACGCTCGCGCTTTACGTCGTGGGCACGTTCCTGCTCGTCCTCCGCATCTCCGGCCTCTTTCACCTCTCCACGGGGCTCCTCGGGCTCTTCGGCTTCGACCTCCCGCCGGTGTTCCGCCGCTTCCTTCTCGCGGCGTCGTTCACGGATCTCTGGCGTCGACTCGACGTGTACCGGCGCGACTTCATGCGGAAGCTCTTCTTCTTTCCGGCGCTCGTGCGGCTGCAGCGCTTCGGCGCGACGGCGGGCGTCGCGGCGGCGGTCGCGCTCGTCTTCGGGGCGTCGTGGGCGCTGCACGTATATCAATGGTTCTGGCTCCGGGGCGAGGTCCCCCTTCGGTTCACCGACGCGCTTTTCCGGGGGATTTTCGCGGCGCTCACGGCCGGGAGCGCGGTGTATGAGCTCGGGCGGGTGCGGCGGGCGCTTGGTACGGACGGCTTCGCGTTTCGCACGGCGCTCCTGCGGGCCCTTCGGGTGCTCGGCGTCTTCACGGTGGTCGCCACGTTGTGGACGCTGGAGGCGAGCGCCTCCCTGGACGTCTTTTTCGACGTCATGGCGCGGGGCGTCTCGGGCGATGCGGGCGACTATGCGATGCTCGCGCTCGTTGCGGCGGCGCTCGTCGGGCTCGGCGTGGCGGCGCAGTGGCTCGAAGCCCGGGGCGTCACGCTCTTTCTCGAGGGGCGGGGAGCCACCGCTCCTCGCGCGGGCGTCGGGGTGAGCCTGGGCGCGGCGGCCCTCCTCGCGCTCGGCATGCCCGCGCTGTGGACGCCCCTCGGCCCCGACGCCCTCGACACGCTCGCCGCGCTTCAGCGCGACCGGTTCAACCAACGCCTCGCCACGCTCGGGGAGCCGGGATATTACGAAGGGCTGCTTGCGCCCGGCGCCTATACGGCGGGCCTGTGGCAGGTGCACGGACGCCCGCCCGCCGACTGGAAACGCACCATCGTGGAGGCGGGCGCGGGGCGGTACACGGGCGACCTCCTCCGGTACGAACTGTTGCCTTCCGTCGAGGCGCGGTTCAAACGCGTTTCCCTGCGAACGAACCGGTGGGGCATGCGCGACCGGGACTATGCGCGTCGGAAGCCGCCGGGCACGTATCGATTCGCGCTCGTCGGCGCGTCGACGGAGATGGGCTGGGGCGTCGAAAACGATCGGACGTTCGAAGCCGTCGCGGAGCGGATGCTCAATGCCGCCGGCTTTCCCGGAAGACAGGAACGCTACGAGATCCTCAACTTCGCCGTGACGGGGTACAGCCTCCTTCAGGTCGTGCGGGTCGTGGATACGAAGGTGTTCGACTTCGCGCCCGACGTGTTGATCATGCCGAGCATGTCGAACCCGGACCTGATCGTCTCGATGTTGGCCCGTCGGATCGAGCGCGGAGACGACCTCGTTTATCCGTTTCTGTACGACGTCGCGGCGCGGGCGGGCGTGAGGCCCGGGATGCCGCTCGCGGAGATGGAGCCTCGCCTGCGACCGTTCGTCGGCGAGATGCTCCGGTGGGGGTATGCGCGGATAGCGAGAGCATGCCGGGCGCACGGGGTCATTCCGGTGTGGCTCTTCGTCCCGCACATCCCGGACGAGCGCGGCAAGCGGCGCGGCGATCACGTCGAAAGCGCGGCGGTGGCGGCGCGCGAGGCGGGCTTTGTCACGATCTCCATGGACGGCGCCTTCGACGGCGTCGGCGAGCCGTGGCGGCTTCGCCTCGCCCCGTGGGATCTGCACGCGAACACGGAGGCGCACGCGCTCATGGGGCGGCGGCTGTACCGGGCGCTCCTCGAAAATGCGGGCGTGCTCGGGCTCTGAAGGGCGGCGGGGCCGTACGGGCCGTCCCGGCTCCGAGCGAGGTGCTCATACCGAGACGTTGAGGTGCTCATACCGAGACGTTGGTGACGGAGAGGGGTTCGTCGAGGGCGAGGGCGCGGGCGTCGTCGAGGGGCATGAGGGCGAGCGGATCGAGGCCGTGGGCGGCGAGGCGCCGGGCGGCGGCGGCGGGGCGGGCGTCGCGCTCGTGGTCGAGCGACCACTGGGCATGGCGGGCGAGGAGCGCCGTCTCGAGGGCCCGCCCGAGGGTGAGGGCAAAGCGGCGCGCCCCGGCTTCGACGAGGGGCCGCCCCGCGCGCAGGGCCGCGCCAAGCCACGACTCCGCCGTGCGGACCGCCCGCTCCGCCGCCTGCACGGCTTCGGCGAGGTCCGGCGCGCGCACCTCGGCGGCGCAGCGTTCGATCTCGGCGTTGAGCGGGGCGAGACCGCCCGTGGTGTGGACGGCGCGGAGGGCGTCGAGCGCGAGCACGTTCGTCGTGCCCTCCCATATGGAGAGCACCTGCGCGTCGCGATGGAGGGCGGGCAGGCCGGTGTCTTCGACGTAGCCCGCGCCGCCGAAGGCTTCGAGCACCTCGCTCGTGACGGACACCGCCTGCCGCGCCGAGGTCAGCTTGGCAATCGGCGTGAGGAGGCGGAGGAGCGCGGCGTGGTCCTCCGTGATGATTTCAGCCTCGGCGTGCCCGAGGAGCTCGGCGAGGCGGAAGGCGAGGTGGAACGCGCCCTCATACTCCGCCTGAAGCCCGGCGAGGGTGTCGACGTGGAGCGGCTGTTCGGCGAGCGGCGCCCCGAAGGCGATGCGCTTCCGGGCGTAGTCGCGGGCGAGGGCGAGGCCGCGCCGCATGTACGCCGCGGCGGTGACGGCATTCCACGTCCGGGTGATGTTGAGCATGGGCGTGATCCGGCGGACGCCGTCGTCGAGCCCGGCGACGGGGGTGGCGGGCGCGCCGTCGAGCGTGAGCTCGGCCGTGGGGAGCTTGCGCGTGCCGAGCTTGTCCTTGAGGCGGTCCACCCGAATGTTCCGCAGCCGGCCGTCCTCGTCCCGGGTCTCTACATAGAAGAGGGCGAGGCCCTTGCCGCCGGGCGGGTTGCCTTCGGGGCGCGCCAGCGTCAGCGCCATGTGCGAGGTGACGGCGGAGGTGAACCACTTGCGTCCGTAGAGCCGCCACACGCCGTCGTCCCCCCGGCGGGCGACGGTCTCCGAGCGCCCCACGTCCGAGCCGCCGGTGAGCTCCGTCATCCATTGCCCGCTCGTCCAGAAACGCTCGGGATCGCGCGCGGTGAGCCGGGGCACGGCGCGGGCGACGAGCGCCTCGTTCCCGGCGTCGAGGAGGGTGCGGGCCGCCCCGTCGGTCATCGCGAGGGGACAGCCGTACATGTCCGTCGAAGGCATGAAAAGGTAGGCGAGGGCGAACTGGTGGGGGCGGGAGAAGGCGCCGTGCTTCCGCTCGTACGCCGTCGCCACGACGCCGCGTTGGGCGGCTTCGCGTTCGGCTTCGGCCCACACGCGCGTCACGGCGATGCGGTCCACGCGCTCGCCCCATGCATCCCACTGCGTCAGGACGGGTTCGTTCGGGAGGTCGGCCTGTTGAAGGGCGTACCATGCTCCCCCGGCGAGACGGCCCATCTCGCGGAGTTCGTCCTCGATCTCGTGAAGCATCCCCTCGGGGAGCACGCGGCGGAGGTACGACCGGAGCACGCGGTCGTCGTCATACTGATTGGCGAGGGCGGGGGGCGTCTGTCGGAACGTCATGGCGCAGGTCCGGGCTGGTGAGCGAAAAGGCACGCGCGGCGGCTCGTCTGTTGAGGACATCCGGGGCGCGTCTCTGTTCCGAGACCGTCCGTCTCCGGCGGGACGCCCGGCCGATCAGCCCACCGGCGGATAGCCCACGAGCTGCCCCCCGTCGATCACGTGCGAGGCGCCGGTGACGAAATCCGAGGCGGACGAGGCGAGGAAAAGGGCCAGTCCCGCCAGTTCTTCCGGCATCGCCATGCGGTGCTGGGGCACAGCCTTGAGCACGGCCTCGTTGAGCGCGGGGTTGTCCCAGATGGCGCGGCTGAACTTCGTTTTCACGAAGCCCGGAATGATCGCGTTCACCTGAATGTTGTCGTCCGCCAGCTCCACGGCCAGCACTTCGGTGAGCATGAGCACGGCGGCCTTCGAGACGCAATAGACGCCCATCATCGGCTGCGGGCGTTTCCCGGCCACCGAGGCCACGTTGACGATCTTGCCTCCGCCCCGCGCACGCATCTGCCCGGCGCACGCCTTTGCCATGCGGAAATAGCCCTTCACGTTCACGTCGAGCGTTTTCTCCCAGTGACTCTCTTCGGCGGTCAGGATGGGGCCGAAGTGGGGGTTCGTCGCGGCATTGTTCACGAGGATGTCCACGCCACCCCAGGCCTCGGCGACGCGGGCGACGAGGCGTTCGACGGCTTCGGCGTCGCCGGTGTGAGTCGCCAGGGGAAGGGCTTCGCCGCCGCCGGCCCGGATGGTCTCGGCGACGGCGTCGAGGGCGTCCTGTTTGCGGCCGGCGAGCGCCACCTTCGCGCCGGCCTGCGCATACGCCTCGGCAATGGCGCGTCCGATGCCCCGGCTCGCCCCGGTGACGACGGCGACTTTGCCGGTGAGATCGAACGAAGGAGGGAGAGTGTTTTTCATGGAGCGGGTTCGGGGTTCGTGGGAGAGGTCTGAGGTTCAGTCTTTGAGAGCGGGCCACCGGTCCGCCCACGGGCGCGCTTCCTCATAACGGGTCGAGGCGCGGAGCACCGTGGCCTCGTCGAAGCGGCGGCCCACGATCTGGAGGCCGACGGGGAGGCCGTCGCTCGTGAACCCGGCCGGGACGCTCGCGGCGGGCTGTCCGGTCAGGTTGAACGGATACGTGAAAAACGGTTCGAGCGCGCTCTCGATGGGCGCGCCGCCGATCGTCTGCGGGCCGAACTGTCCGGAAAGCTGGGGCGGGGCGGCCATGACGGGCGTCAGGAGCAGGTCGTACCGCGCGAAGAAGGGCGCGAGCCGGTCCCACATCGCGTATGCCCCGAACTCGCACCCGACCGCGTCCCGGAGGCTGAGGCCCTCGACGAAGGGGAGGAAGAGCGCGAGGTCCGGGTCGAGCCGTTCGGCAAAGCCTTCGGGCAGGTCCCGTTCGAACTGGACGAGGAGACGCGGGAGCGCGGTTCCGGTGAAGAGGAACTCCGGCTTGTCGAGGTCGGGCGAGGCTTCCTCGACGTGCGCGCCGAGGTCTTCGAACACGCGGGCGGCGGCTTCGCACAGGGCGCGCACCTCGGGGGCGACGCGACCGTAGCCGAGCGTCGGGCTCCACGCGATGCGGAGGCCGCCGAGGGCGCCGTCGCACGCGGCGAGGAAAGGGCCGGGCGCGGGGGGGAGGCTGAGGCGGTCGCGGTCGTCGGGGCCGGCCATCACGTCGAGCATCGCGGCGGCGTCTCGGACGGAGCGGGCGAGGGGCCCTTCGTGGTTGAGCGCGGCCCACCCGTCGAAGCGGGGCCAGAAGGGGACGCGCCCGAAGTGGGGTTTGAGAGCGAAGACGCCGCAGCACGAGGCGGGCACGCGGAGGGAGCCGCCGCCGTCATTGCCGTGGGCGATCGGCCCCATGCCCGTGGCCACGGCCGCCGCCGCGCCGCCCGACGAGCCGCCGGGGCTGTGCGCGAGCCGCCACGGGTTCCGCGTCGCGCCGAAGAGGCGGTTCTCCGTGTCGAACTTGCCGCCGAACTCCGGCGTGTTCGTCTTCCCGAAGAGCACACAACCCGCCGCCTTCAGCCGTTCGACGAGCACGGCGTCGCGGTCGGGCACGTGGTCGGCGAAGAACGTCGAGCCGTACGTCGTCCGCACGCCGGCGGTGTCCGTGAGATCCTTCACGGTCACCGGCACGCCGTGGAGCGGCCCCGTCGTCTCGCCCCGCATCACGGCGTCGTCCGCCGCTTCGGCCTGCGCCCGCGCCCGCTCCACCGCAAGCGTGACGACGGCGTTCACCACGGGGTTGACCGCCTCGACGCGCGCGAGGACAGCCTCGAGCGCCTCGACGGCGCGCACCTCTTTCGCGGCGATCAGGCGTCCGAGGGCGAGGGCGGAGCGTTGCCAGAGTTCGGTCATGGGAAAGCCTCTCGCCCGATTCGGGCGGAAAAGGGAGGTTCGTTAGGATTATTCGCCGGGAAGTTAGAACTTCCATGCGGGAGTTGGAAGATCATGCATGGAAAGGACGTATGCACCCGGGCGGCGCTCCCCGGCGTTTCTGCGCGCGCTTCTTTCCGGGGCATCAGAGAAAATGAGGACAGAATGATCGATTCCGAAGTATTGAGCATCGAGAAAGAGGGACACGTGGCCACGCTCTGGCTCGACCGTCCCGGGCGTCGCAATGCGTTCGGGCCCGCTTTGTGGGCCGATTTGCCGAAGGCGATGGCCGCGCTCGGCGCCGCCGACGACGTGCGCGCCGTGGTCCTGGCTGCGCGTGGCCCGGCCTTCACCGTGGGGCTCGATCTCAAGGAGATGGCCTTCGCGCTCATGCCCCCCGACGCCGAGGCGGGCGCCCGCGGCCGGATGGACTTCTATCGCGGGCTCAAGGACCTTCAGGCGGCCGTCTCGTCGGTGGCCGCCTGTCCGAAGCCGGTCATCGCCGCCGTGCATGGCTATTGCATCGGCGCGGGCGTGGACCTCATCACCGCCTGCGACGTCCGTCTGGCCTCCTCTGACGCGATCTTCTCCGTGCGCGAGACCCGCATGGCGCTGGTCGCCGACCTGGGCACGCTTCAGCGCCTGCCGAAAATCGTCAATCCCGGCTATGTGGCGGAACTCGCATACACCGGTAAGGATATTACGGCGGCGCGGGCGAAAGAGATGGGTCTGATCACCGGTCTATACGAAGACGCCGGGTCGCTCCATGCGGCGGCGCGCGGGATGGCCCGGGAGATGTCCGACAACTCGCCACTCGTCGTTCAGGGCATCAAGGCCGTGCTCCGTCAGGGAGAGCATCTTTCGGTCGAGGATGCCCTGGCGTACGTGGCGCTCTGGAACACCTCGTTCATGCATTCGAACGACCTCGCCGAAGCCGTCGCGGCCTTCTTCGAAAAACGCACGCCGGAGTTTACCGGCGCCTGACGGATCGAAGAATTTTTTGTCCTCCTTGAAATAGGAAAACAAGCTCATGGCGTGCGGGAAAGAGAAACGTATCTTTTCGCCGGTCGTACGCCGTTGCGCCACGCATTGAACCCCCCGATATGTCAGAGTTAAGAGGAAAGACCCTGTTCGTCACCGGCGGGAGCCGGGGCATCGGGAAAGCCATTGCCCTTCGCGCGGCCCGCGACGGCGCCAACGTCGTCATTGCGGCGAAGACCGCCGAGCCGCATCCGAGGTTGGAGGGCACCGTCTATACGGCGGCGGAGGAGATCGAGGCTGCGGGCGGTCAGGCGCTGCCCTGCGTCGTCGACGTGCGGCATGAGGAGCAGATCCACACCGCCGTGAACGCCGCGCTCGAGCGCTTCGGCGGGATCGACATCCTCGTCAACAACGCCAGCGCCATCTTTCTGGCCGGCACGCTCGAGACGCCGATGAAGCGCTTCGACCTGATGCATCAGGTGAACGTGCGCGGGACGTTCGCGTGTTCGCAGGCCTGCATCCCTCATTTGAAGAAGGCGGAGAACCCGCACATCCTCAACCTGTCGCCGCCGCTGAGTCTCGATCCGAAGTGGTTCGCGCCGCACGTGGCGTACACCATGTCCAAGTTCGGCATGAGCATGTGCGTGCTCGGCATGGCCGAGGAGTTCCGGCCCGACGGCATCGCGGTCAACGCGCTGTGGCCGAAGACGACCATCGCAACGGCGGCCATCCGCAACCTGCTCGGCGGGGAGGAGGTCGTCCGCCGGTCGCGCAAGCCCGAGATCATGGGCGACGCCGCACACTGGATCTTTACGCAGGACAGCCGCGCGCTCACCGGACGTTTTCTCGTGGACGAAGACGTGCTTCGGGAAGCGGGCGTCGAAGATTTCTCGCACTATGCGGTCGAACCTGGTCAGGAACTCATCCCCGACTTTTTTCTTTGATCGAATCTTCGTCCGGGGTCGCCCTGAAATCCGAGGCGGCATCCGTCAGAACAAGGGCGCCTCGCCGCCGATCCGCTCGCGTCTTTAGCATCCCGTGATTCTTAATGTTATTTTGAAGGCGGATCGATTTTGCGGCTTAATGAAGCTCCCATCTTGCCGAATATTCAGATGATCGGTGTATGGAGTAAGAAAATAGCACTGCCACCCTCGAATTCACCCCTTGAAACCGATCTTTTCGGAGATCGCGCCGGGCCTCGGAGAAGTATTGTGCGCGCCTTGGCCGGGCCCTGAGCATTCTTCTTATGTCAGTCACCACCATGAAGCAGGATTCCGATTCACAGGGGCGCGAGCAGAGGCGTCTCCGGATGCTTATCGGCTCAGACCTGGAACTCGGGAAGTTTCTCCTGATCGCCGTTCAACTGGGCATCGTCCTCGTGGCGGTTCATCTGTTTCGCATCGAAGAGAACCAGGGCTTCCTGCAGATCACCCCGGTGATTTTTGCGGGCTTCCTGATTCACGCCTGGCTGCCGATGCGCCTGCGGATGCCCTTCTTTCTCGCGCTCTCGCTTCTGGCCATCGGGGTGCTGCTCGGCGTCGTGAACACGGTCATCCTCGTGGGGATCGGGCTGGCGCTGATCGGGCTGTGCCACCTGCCCATCGCCTTCGGCGCGCGCGTGGCGCTGGTCGTCGCCTCCGGCGCGCTCTTGGCGGCGTTCCGCGCGGAATGGATCCCCTCCTCATGGGCCGGACTGATTCTGCCCATCCTCGGCACGATGTTCATGTTCCGGCTGGCCGTGTACCTCTACGACCTCCGGCACGAGCGCAAACCGGCCACCGTCTGGGAACGCCTCTCCTACTTCTTCCTTCTGCCCAACGTCTGCTTCCCGCTCTTCCCCGTCGTCGACTACCAGACGTTCCGGCGCACGTACTACGACAAGGACGCCGCCGAGATCTACCAGAAAGGGGTGCTCTGGATCTTCCGGGGCGTCACGCACCTGATCCTCTACCGGCTCGTCTACTACTACCTCACGCTCGGCCCCTCGGAGGTGCACAACCTCGGGCAGGTCGTGCAGTACATGGTCACGACGTACCTGCTCTATCTGCGCATCTCGGGGCTGTTCCACCTGGTGATCGGCATTCTGGCGCTCTTCGGGTTCAACCTTCCCGAGACGCATCATCTCTACTATCTGGCTTCGAGTTTCAACGACTACTGGCGTCGGATCAACATTTACTGGAAGGACTTCATGATGAAGCTCTTCTACTATCCTTCGTTCATGCGTCTTCGCAAGCTGGGGATGACCACGGGGCTGGTGTTGGCGACGCTGGTGGTGTTCGTAGGCACGTGGGTGCTGCACTCGTACCAGTGGTTCTGGCTTCGGGGTCAGTTTCCGATCACGGTTCCGGACATGCTGTTCTGGGGCATTCTCGGGGTGATGGTGGCCTTCAACGCGGTGAGCGAGGTTCGCCGTGGTCGCAAGCGACGCCTGGGCAAGGAGCCGTGGAGGTTGGCGGCTTCGTTGGCGTACTCGTCGAAGGTGGTGGGGATGTTCGTGTTGATCACGGTGTTGTGGACGCTGTGGTCGAGTTCGTCGGTGGGGGAGTTTGTGTCGTTGCTGGGTGTGGCGGCATCGAGCGGAGTGGTGAGTTGGCTGTGGTTGGCGGTGGGTCTTGTGTCGCTGGTGGGGGTGGGGGTGCTCATCCAGTGGTTGAACGAGCGGGGCGTGGCGTTGTCGGTGACGGGATCGAACCCGTCGTTTCGCCGTGCGGCGGTGTACACGGGCGTTGGTGCGCTGGCGCTGGTGATGCTGGGGATGCCGAACGTTCAGGGGTTGCTGGGCGCGCGCGGGGGGGAGGTCGTCGCCTCGCTTCAGGAGTCGCGCTTCAACCGGCTGGACGAGGAGTTGCTCGAACGAGGCTATTACGAGGGCTTGCTGGAGACGAACAAGTTCACGTCGCAACTCTGGGAGGTCGTGCAAAAGCAGCCGCAGGACTGGATCCCCATTGGAGACACCAAAGCCGCGCGGCGCACGAACAAGCTGCTTCGCTATGAACTCAAACCATCCATGCAACTGGTCTTCCACCGCGCGCCCATGAGCACGAACCGGTGGGGGATGCGGGATCGGGATTACGAGAAGGCCAAGCCCGAGGGGACGTATCGGATCGCGCTTCTCGGAAAATCTTATGAGATGGGCGGCGGCGCGAAGGACGACGAGACGTTCGAGGCGGTGGCCGAGGCGCGGCTCAACGCAGAGTGGGCCGGGAAGCCGTTCGCACGCTATGAGATTCTCAACTTCGCCGTCGGCGGCTATACGTTGCTCGACCTGGTGGTCGTCACGCGGGAAAAGGTGTTTGATTTCGAGCCGGACGCGGTCTTCTACACGGCGCATTCGGTGGAAGAACGCATCCTTTTCAACCGCCTGAGCCGGGTCATCATGGAGGGCAAGCCGCTGCCGTCTGATCTCGAAGCGCTGGTCAAGGAGGCCGGCGTCGAGAAGGGGATGCCTCAGGCGGAGGCGCGGCGGCTGCTCGCCCCGTACAGCGACGCGCTCATCGCGTGGGGCTACCGCGCCATCGTCGAGGCATGCCGCGCGCGAGGCGTGCGGCCCGTCTGGGTCTTCGTGCCGCGCACGGACGACGAGGGCGCTGCGTATCAGGCTGAACGCGAACGCCTCCGGCGTCTGGCCGAGGAGGCAGGCTTCCTCATCCTCGACCTCGACGGCGCTTACGGCGATGTGGACCGACGGACGATCCAACTGGCGCCCTGGGACAAACACGCCAACGCCGCGGGGCAGAAGATGCTCGGAGACCGGCTCTTCGAAGAAATCCGGCGTCACGCCTCGGAACTCGGACTCGCCGAACCGGCGGTGGTCGGAACGCAAGCGGCAAACTGAATCCCCGGCGCGTAGAGAACCGGAATCATGGCATGAGGATGCGCCCTTTTCGAATGCACCTTTAACCGGCAGCGATCAAGGACTTGAAAAATAAAGACGTCACATCCACGCAAGCCTCTCCACGGGCCGGGTTGCTCTCGTTTCAGGTGGGAGACATCCGGCTGAGCAAGCTCGTCGCCGTCGCGGCGCAGCTGGCGCTGGTGCTGGCGGTCATGCACGTCTTCAAGGTGGAGCAAAACAGGGGCTTTCTCCGGCTCACCTCGTTGATCTTCGGCGGCTTCCTCGTGCATGCGCTGCTGCCGATGCGCCTGCGAATGCCGTTTTTCCTGGCCGTCTCGTTGGCCGCCTTCGTGACGCTCCTGGGATTCTCGCAGAGTCTGGGACTGGTGCTGATCGGACTGGCGCTGATCGGGCTGTGCCACCTGCCCATCGCCTTCGGCGCGCGCGTGGCGCTGGTCGTCGCCTTTGCCGCGGCGCTGGCCGTCATACGCGGCGGCTGGATCACCACGCCCTGGGAGGCCCTCCCCACGCTCGTGCTCCCCATCCTCGGCGCGATGTTCATGTTCCGGCTGGCCGTGTACCTCTACGACCTCCGGCACGAGCGCAAACCGGCCACCGTCTGGGAACGCCTCTCCTACTTCTTCCTTCTGCCCAACGTCTGTTTTCTCCTTTTTCCCGTCGTCGACTACCAGACGTTCCGGCGCACGTACTACGACAAGGACGCCGCCGAGATCTACCAGAAAGGGGTGCTCTGGATCTTCCGGGGCGTCACGCACCTGATCCTCTATCGCCTCGTCTATTATTATTTCGTGCCTTCACCCACCGAGGTGCAGACGCTCGGGCAGGTTGCGCAGTATATGGTGGGGACGTACCTGCTCTATCTGCGCATCTCGGGACAATTTCACCTGGTGATCGGCATTCTGGCGCTCTTCGGGTTCAACCTTCCCGAGACGCATCATCTCTACTATCTGGCTTCGAGTTTCAACGACTACTGGCGGCGGATCAACATTTACTGGAAGGACTTCAT